>ODAK010001888.1_pt1 | contig 22370 bp, 22 predicted proteins | sample 1539591 | NCBI WGS metagenome assembly ODAK01 (sample SAMEA3539303, study PRJEB22396) | soil metagenome | biome: tundra; feature: field; material: soil | place: USA | collected 2010-05 | depth 0.15 m | reverse complement strand
GCGCCAAAACGGTCATTGGGATCACCTCTGGAATCAATAACCAGGGGGAACCTACCAGATGCACACAGCCGACTTTTTTTAACTACATTTTACTCCCCACCGATGAGGTTTGCTGGCATTTTTGCTGGCACTTTTTGACGAGGATAGTTTTGAATTCTCACGCTTGAGACATTCCTGTTGTTTCCTGCGGTCTTCCGCATCGGCCATCCGAATACCGTGTGTGTTCTGATGAAGACAAAAACACAACTCAAATCTTGTCATTCGTTAGTGATCGAATTGCCGAAAGCATTTGCCTCGTCGAAAATCGTTTCAAAAATATATTGACCAAGGTTAGTTGCTGTCAATCTTTGGGCGACTTGGACAAAAGAAAACAACACCGTCTGCGATTTTATACGCAGTTCCGGTCAAAAATTGTCTTTCTCTGAACTTGGAAGGCAAATAAGCAAACGCTGTTCCAACTGTCGGAGACGTGGAATTACCGATGAAAGAAAAAATGATGCTGTAGGTCTGTGGTGGAGCCGTGGATTCTTGGCACACGCCTTGCGGGAGTTCGTGTGTGAAAAAATTGTTGGACGAATGTCTCCCCGGATGTCCGGGAATTGACGCGCAAAAAATCAGCCTGCCGACGGCAGGGGCTGGCTGCCGCGTCGTGGACGAATTGAGCCTTCTTTTCGACATTTCCTACACGCTGGAAAGCAGCCTTGAACTGCGCGAAGTCATTCGACCAGTGCTGTTGAAAATGGCTGCCGGACTAGGAATGAAACGCGGCACGATCACCATCCTGAATCGCGAAGATGGCACCGCCACCATCACTGAGGCGGTCGGGCTGCCAAGTGGCCAAAGCCAACATGATTATTTGATCGCCTGCCGCGATCTGGTTCAACAAGTAATCGAGTCTGGTCAGGCGATTGTCGTGCCGGATATTTCCAAGGAATCGGTTCTGCAAACGCGCTGGCAGCAGGAACAGCAGGTTGAACCTGGCTCGCCGTCGGCGGCTTACATTTGCGTGCCGATCAAATTCGGCGAGGAAGTCATCGGCGCGTTGAGCGTGGAACGCATCCTCGACGGGCGCGTGCGGCTTTCATCCGACCGCCGGCTGCTTTCGCTCATCGCCAATGTCATCGCGCACACGGTGCATTTTCACCGGCTGGCGCTGGAAAAATTGGAAACGCTCCAGCAGGAAAACGAGCGGTTGCAGCACCAGATACAGACCAGCTTCCGCCCGCCGAACATGATCGGCAATTCGGACGCGATGCGCTCGGTTTATCGCCACATCGAGCAGGTGGCCAGCAGCGTGACAACCGTTTTGATTCGCGGCGAATCCGGCGTGGGCAAGGAACTTATCGCCCGCGCGCTGCACGAGCAAAGTCCGCGCAAAGGCAAGGCGTTCGTGAAATTCAATTGCGCCGCGCTGCCGGAATCCATCATTGAAAGCGAATTGTTCGGCCACGAAAAAGGCGCGTTTACCGGCGCGATCGCCATGCGCAAGGGCCGGTTTGAAGTCGCCGAGGGCGGCACGATATTCCTCGACGAAATCGGCGATGTCTCGCCCGCCACGCAGGTCAAGCTGCTCCGCGTTTTGCAGGAAAAGGAATTTGAGCGCGTCGGTGGCCATATGCCGATCAAGGCGAATGTGCGCATCCTGACCGCCACCAGCCGCAATCTGGAGGAGATGATCGAGCAGGACAAATTTCGCGCCGACCTTTACTACCGGCTCAACGTGTTTCCGATTTACGCGCCGCCGTTGCGCGAACGCAAGTCGGACCTTCTGTTGCTCGCTGATTTCTTCGTGGAAAAATATTCCAAGCTGAACCAGAAATCGGTGCGACGGATTTCCACCGCCGCGATTGACCTGCTGATGAGCTACCACTGGCCTGGCAACGTGCGAGAACTGGAAAACTGCATCGAACGCTCCGTGCTGCTCGCGCCAGCCAAATCCATCGAGGCGCATCATCTGCCACCGACGTTGCAGAAAAAAGATGCCTCCGAAAAATCCACCACTGGCGGCACGCTCGACACCGCCGTGTCTGCACTGGAATACGAAATGATTGTGGCCGAACTCAAAACCTGCGACGGCAGCATGGCCGCCGCCGCGCGCAAGCTCGGTCTCACCGAACGGCAGATGGGTTTACGCGTAAAGCGGTTGGGCATTGATTTCAAACGCTTCCGGCGCGGAGAGATTGTTGCCGCTTGACCGCCGCTTGGGTGGCCAACTCAAGTTGCGCATGACCATTTTCCGAAGCCAACCCACCCGGCGGCAAACCAATCCGTGGTTGTTGGACCGTGCCTTGGGATCTTTCCTTGGTCTGGCCATCGGCGACGCGTTGGGTGCCACCGTGGAATTCATGACGGCACACGAAATCGCCGCGCAATACAAACTCCATAAAGAAATCATCGGCGGCGGCTGGCTGCGCCTGAAACCGGGCGGCGTCACCGATGACACGGAAATGGCGCTCGCGCTCGGCTCCGCCTTGATCGCCAGTGATGGCTGGAACCTTCGCGCCATCGCCGATGCTTTTGTCAATTGGATGCGCAGCAATCCGGTTGACATCGGCAACGCCTGCCGGCGCGGCATCAGCAATTACATTTCCAGCAGCAGCTTGTGCGTTCCGCCCGCCGAGGAAAATGGCGGCAACGGCGCGGCCATGCGCAATTTGCCCACCGTGTTCGTCTCGCTGGCCAGCGAGGAACTTCTCATCCAGTGCAGCCTCAAACAGGCGCATCTCACCCACAATCATCCGCAATCCGACGCCGCCACCGCTGCGCTGGCCTGCATGACCCGCCGGCTTCTGCTCGAAGGCGAACAAGCCGCCTGCAATCAAATCGCCGACAGCTTGATTGCCCGGCAGCCTGCGTTTGCATTCAAACCTTGGCCCGGCCATGCCAGCGGTTACATCGTGCATACCGTGCAAACGGTCTTTGACGGTTTTTTCAACACCGGCAGCTTTGAAGATTATCTCGTGCGCGTGGTGAATCGCGGCGGCGACGCCGACACCACCGGCGCGTTGGCCGGGCAGTTGGCCGGGGCGCTCTACGGTGTTCAAGGCATTCCCGCCCACTGGCTGAAAAAACTCGACCCCAAAGTTACCGCCGCCATTTACATCCAGACACAAAAGCTTCTCAACCTTTCCGCTCAATGATATAAAATCTGCACAGCACAACGTTTTCAATGCGTCCGCCGGAAAATATATATCATCAGAACATCGCCGAAGACCCTTCGCTCTCGTCCTGCTCGCTCAACCGCTGCAATCTTTCGCCGTGGATCATCGGCTCCGAGGAATTTCAGGCCAATCCGCTGCCCGTGGAAATTGACGGCGCACGCAGCACCGACATCCGGCTTTTCCGCCGCCTGGAAGAAATCGCCGAGGCCGAGGAACGCAGCCGGCTGTTTCACGATTACGTCAGCGTCAAATTTGGTCTCAACGAAAAAATCGAGCTGCGCGGAAAAGCCAAATCCGTTTACAGCTATGTGAATTTGCTGCGCGCCTGGGGCGCGGACAGCAACCGGCAGGCGGGAGCCGTGCTCAAGTCATGGGTTGAAAGCCGGTTTGGCATTCTAGCCACCTACCACAACGGGCGGCTGGCGGACAATGCCGTCGCGCGCGACGCCTTCACGCTGGACCGGATGCGCGGCTCGGCCAAATCCATCGGCGTCCTGATGCAGCTCGACCTGCTCTACACTTTTTGCCAGGACGAATTGCGCCGCCGCTTTCCGAACGCACGGTGCAAAACTCTTTATCGCGGCACCCACGACCCCGAGGAATATGCCATTCGTGATCAAAATAATCAAGGCGACGACCAATCCAAGCGCATCACGCTGGTTCAGCTTAACAATTTGAGTTCGTTCACTTCCGACCCGGAGGTGGCCTGGGAATTTGGCTCCCGCGCCTGGGAAGTGGAAGTGCCGCTGGCAAAAATTGTCTTCTTCAGCGGGCTGTTGCCCAAGTCACTCCTGACCGGAGAATCCGAACATCTCGTCCTGGGCGGCTATTACAACGTGCGCACGCTGCTTTGCTGACGCCGGCGCGTGGCTACATCCGGGTAGTTTTTAATTTTCAATCCTACGCAAATGTCGGATTTCCCCGGCGGTTCAAACCGCTTCACCGTCCTCCAAAAAATTCATTTGCCTCAATTCGCCTTTATTTACAAGGCAATCATAACTTTCGCGGGCGAGGAACAATTGTTGGCATCCGGCCTGCAAAGGGAACAGTTGCGCCGGTTGGAAGTTTCCGCCGGATTAAAAATTAAAATCAAAATTATTATGAGAAAAATTGCAATCTACGGAAAAGGCGGCATCGGCAAATCCACCACCACGCAAAACACTGTCGCCGGCCTCGCCGAGATGGGCCACAAAGTCATGGTCGTCGGCTGCGATCCCAAGGCCGATTCCACGCGCCTGCTGCTCGGTGGACTTTCGCAGCGCAGCGTGCTCGACACGCTCCGCGAGGAAGGCGAGGACGTGGAACTGGCCGACATCCGCAACGGCGGCTTTTGCAACACGCTCTGCGTGGAATCCGGCGGCCCGGAACCCGGCGTCGGCTGCGCGGGCCGTGGCATCATCACTTCCATCAACATGCTCGAGCAGCTCGGAGCCTATGACGCGAGCGAAAATCTCAACTACGTTTTTTACGACGTGCTGGGCGACGTGGTGTGCGGCGGATTCGCCATGCCGATCCGCGACGGCAAGGCCGAGGAAATTTACATTGTCTGCTCCGGCGAGATGATGGCGATGTATGCCGCGAACAACATCTGCAAGGGCATTTTGAAGTTTGCCACGAACGGGAAAGTCCGCCTCGGCGGCCTGATCTGCAACAGCCGCAAGGTGGACAACGAAAAGCAAATGATCGAGCAGTTTGCGAAATTGCTCGGCACGCACATGATTCATTTTGTGCCGCGCGACAACGATGTGCAACGCGCCGAGATCAACCGCAAGACGGTCATTGAATGGAATCCGCAATGCGGCCAGGCCGACGAATACCGCGCCCTGGCCCGGGCGATCGATCAGAATACCAATTTCGTCATCCCGCGGCCGCTGCCCATGCCGGAGCTTGAAAAGCTGCTGATGGAATTCGGACTCTACAACTAACCCAGCGGCAACCGAGATGAATTGAATTTGGAGCGGCCGAAACACCCAACAACCAGAAAGGAATTTTTATGTCCGAAGCGACTAAAACTTTGACGATGCCTGATCCGGCCGCAGTGAAGGAGGAGATGCTGAAGATTTATCCCGCCAAGACGGCGAAGAAGCGCGCCAAGCAGATCATTCTCAACGACCCGGAAACGCCGCCGGAAATCGGGGCCAACTCGCGCACCATCCCCGGCATCATCACGCAGCGCGGCTGCACCTACGCCGGCTGTCGCGGCGTCGTGTTGGGGCCGATTTACGACATTCTGCAAATCACGCACGGTCCGGTCGGTTGCGGTTTTTACGCCTGGCTCTCGCGCCGTAATCTGGTGCGCCCGCCGGAAGGCACGACGAATTATCTGCAATACTGCATGAACACGGACATGCAGGAGGACCAGATCGTTTTCGGCGGCGAGAAAAAATTGATGCAGGCCATCCGCGAGGCTTACGCCATTTTCAAACCCAAGGCGATTGCGATTCTCGCAACTTGCCCGGTGGGTCTGATCGGCGACGACATTCACACCGTCGCCAAGCTGATGAAGGAGGAGCTTGGCATCAACGTCATGGCGTTCAGTTGCGAAGGCTACAAGGGCGTGAGCCAGTCCGCCGGCCATCACATCGCCAACAATGGCGTCTTCAAAAACATCATCGGCCTGGACGACAAGCCGGATGCGGGCGAGTTCACGATGAACATTCTGGGCGAATACAACATCGGCGGCGATGCGTGGGAGATTGACACGCTGCTGCGCAAGTGCGGCATCCACGTCACCTCGACCTTGAGCGGCGACGTCAGCTATGACCAGGTCGCCAAGTCGCACACGGTCATGCTGAACGGCGTGATGTGCCATCGCTCGATCAATTACATCGCGGAGATGATGGAGAAGAAGTTCGGCATTCCGTGGATCAAGGTGAATTTCATCGGGGCGGAAGCCACGGCGAAAACGCTGCGGAAGATCGCGAAATTCTTCGACAGCAAGAAACTCACCGACCGCGTCGAGGAAGTCATCGCGCAGGAAATGATCGCGCTGCGGCCCGTGCGCGAGGAAATCAAGGCGAAGCATCAGGGCAAGAAGGCCGCGCTGTTTGTCGGCGGTTCGCGCGCCCATCATTACCAGGATCTGTTCCGCGACATGGGCATGGAAATCGTTTCCGCCGGCTACGAGTTTGCCCACCGCGACGATTACGAAGGCCGCAAGATTTTGCCTACGATCAAGGTGGACGCCGACTCGCGCAACATCGAGGAACTGAAGGTCGAGGCCGATCCGGAACGTTACAAGCCCACGCGCACGCCAGAACAAATGGCCGCGCTGGAAGCCGGCGGTTTTAACTTCAGGGATTACGAAGGCATGATGGTCGAGATGAAAAAGCAAACCCTCGTGATTGACGACATCACCCATCACGAGATGGAAAAACTGATCGAAATCTACAAGCCGGACATCATCGGTTCCGGCATCAAGGACAAGTTCGTCATCGAAAAGATGGGCGTGCCGTGCAAGCAGCTTCACAGCTACGACTACAGCGGTCCGTATGCGGCGTTCGGCGGCGCGATCAATTTTTATCGCGAAGTGGACCGGATGCTCACCACCAAAGTCTGGAAGTTCATCACCCCGCCGTGGGAGAAAGACCCGCAGTCCGCCACCCCGCTCACGCACACCACCAAAACGGAAGCGAAGAACGAGACCAAAGCCTGGCGCAAAGCCGCAGCGGCGGACGCAGATGGACCGATGTGACAATTCAACGATTCAACCTTTCAACCAAACAAAATTATGCTTAACGGAACCACTGCTGAAATCAAACCGCGCGAGGCGCTGCGCATCAATCCCGCCAAGACCTGCCAGCCCATCGGTGCCATGTATGCCTCGCTCGGCATCAACGGCTGCATGCCGCACAGCCACGGTTCGCAAGGCTGTTGCTCGTATCACCGCAGCCATCTCACGCGTCACTTCAAGGAACCCGTGGTGGCCACGTCCAGCTCCTTCACCGAAGGCGCTTCCGTGTTCGGCGGCCTCGCCAACATGACCCAGGCGTTGTCGAACATCTTCACGATTTACAATCCGAAGATTGTCGCGGTTCACACCACCTGCTTGTCCGAAGTCATCGGCGATGACATCCCGATGATGATCAAGAAGGCCACCGAGGAAGGCATCATTCCAGCGGGCAAACGCGTCATTCACGCGAACACGCCGAGCTTCGTTGGCTCACACGTCACCGGTTTTGCCAGCATGGTCACCGCCATGGTGAAATACCTCGCCGAGTCCAGCGGCAAAACGGAAGCGCAGTTGAAGGATGAGGGACAATTGAACCTGATTCCCGGCTACATTGATCCCGCCGACATGCGGGAACTCAAACGTATCGTCAAAGAGATGGGCGTGAAAACCGTTATGTTCCCCGACACTAGCGGCGTGCTGGATTTGCCGCAGGACGGCCGTTACCGGATGTTTCCGAGCGGCGGCGCGACCATCGAGCAGATCAAATCCTCCGGCGACAGCGTCGGCACGATTGCCCTCGGCCACTTCGCCTCGCATCCGGCCGCCATCGAGTTGGACGAGAAATGCAAGATGCCCGCCGCGCTGCTGGAATTGCCCTACGGCCTGACGAATACCGATCTCTTCATCCACGCGCTCCGCAATCATGGCGGCGTGGATGTGCCCGCCACCATTGGCGAGGAACGCGGCCGGCTGCTCGACGCCATGAGCGACATGCACCAATACTTCCACGGCAAACGCGTGGCTATCGTCGGCGACCCCGACCACGTCATCGCGCTGACGCAATTCCTGGTGGAACTGGACATGAAGCCGGTCTATGTCTTCACCGGCTCCTCCGGCAAGCATTTTGAACAACGCCTCACCGACATTCTCGCCAACCACGCGCCCGACGCGATGGTGAAGCAGAACGTGGACTTGTTCGAGCTGCACCAACAGATCAAGAACAACCCGGTAGATCTCATCATCGGCAACACCTACAGCAAATATATTTCCCGCGTGGAGAACATTCCGTTCGTGCGCTTCGGTTTCCCGATTCTGGATCGCATGGGGCACCGCTACTTCCCGTGCGTCGGTTACATGGGCGCGCTGCGGTTGATGGAATTGATCAACGACGCGCTGCTCGATCATAAAGACCGCGACTGCGCCGAGGAAAACTTTGAGCTCATCCAATAAAAAATTATGAACATCAGCGCCCGAAACAAAATTGCCGGCAAGATCAGCAAAATCACCAGCGGCGTGGTCAACGCCGAGGTCGTCGTCGCTTTGCCAGGCGGCGGAGAAATCGTTTCGGTCATCACCAAGACCTCCGCCAAATCGCTCAAGCTGAAAAAAGGTTCGCCCATCGTCGCCGTCATCAAGGCGTCGGACATCCTGCTCGCCGTCCCGTGCGGCAATCCCGATTGCAAATGCGGCAAATGAATACGCGCGACGCCAATGCTGGAGTTGCCCGGAGTGCGCCCGTCCTCGGGCGCTGCAACATCCAGAACGAAGGCAGCGAAGATTTTTCAGCAGTATTACCAGCTATCACGTTGCTGCGCCCGGGACGGGCGCACTCCGGAAAAATTGCATGACGCCGTTCACCATCAACTCCGCCACCGAGACGGATGTGCCCATCCTCCTGGCCCTGATCCGCGAGCTGGCGGAGTTTGAGCGGCTGACGCACGAGTTGGAAGTCACCGCTGATTCACTGCGAGCCGCATTGTTTGGTGAACGTCCGGTAGCCGCCGCGCTGCTGGCGCGGGTGGACGGTTTACCAGCGGGCTACGCGGTTTATTATCACACGTTTTCCACGTTCGTTGGCCGCCCTGGCATTTTTCTCGATGACATTTATGTCCGTCCCGAATTTCGGAAGCGCGGCATTGGTCGCGCCATGCTCGAAGCCGTCGCCAAAATCGGCATGGAACGCGGCGGCGGACGCTTTGAGTGGATCGCCTTGCGTTGGAACGAAAACGCCTTCCGCTTCTACCGCAGCCTGGGCGCGAAAGTCATGGACGAATGGGCGTTGCTTCGCATGAACAGCCGCGAGGTTGGCGACCTTGTCAGCGCAAAAGTGAAGGTGGCCGCGTGATCGAACTCCTGCCAGGCCGCGAAAAACAAGTCGTCCACACGGGCGGCGCGGGAGGCAAGCCTGCCGAAATGGCCTGCGGCAAAAACAGCACCGCCGGCTCCGTCAGCCAGCGCGCGTGCGTGTTTTGCGGTTCGCGCGTGGTGCTATATCCGATTGCCGACGCGCTACACATTGTTCACGGACCGGTTGGCTGTGCGGCTTACACCTGGGACATTCGCGGCGCGCTGTCAAGCGGACCGCAGCTTCACCGCAACAGTTTTTCCACCGACTTGCAGGAGATGGACGTCATCTACGGCGGCGAGAAAAAGCTCGAAGCCGCGCTGCACGAACTCATCGCGCACCATTCGCCCAAGGCCGCGTTTGTTTATTCCACCTGCATCGTCGGCCTCATCGGCGACGACGTGAGTGCCGTCTGCAAACGCGTCGCGGCCAAGACAGGAATTCCCGTGCTCGGCGTGCATTCCGAAGGTTTCAAGGGCACGAAAAAAGACGGCTACAAGGCCGCCTGCGATGCCATATTCCAACTCATCGGCACCGGCGACATCTCAAACATCAGCCCGCACAGCATCAACATCCTTGGTGAATTCAATCTGGCCGGCGAAACGTGGATTCTGCGCGACTACTACAAACGCATGGGCATCGAGGTCGTTTCGTGCCTCACCGGCGACTCGCGGATCGAGGACATCCGCCGCGCGCACGGTGCAAAATTAAATTTGGTTCAATGCTCCGGCTCGATGACCAGTCTCGCCAAAATGATGGAGCGCGACTACGGTATTCCGTTCAAGCGCGTTTCCTATTTCGGCATCGAAGACATGAGCGCCGCGCTTTACGAAGCCGCGAAATTTTTCAAAGATGATCCAGCGATTATGGACCGCGCGCAAAATCTCGTGCGCGAGGAAGTCGCCGCCATTTATCCCGAACTGCTGCGCTTCAAGCAAAAGCTCATCGGCAAGAAGGCGGCGATTTATGTCGGCGGCTCGTTCAAGGCGTTTTCGCTGATGCGCGCGTTGCGGCTCATCGGCATGGAGACGGCCATCGTCGGCTCGCAGACCGGCGACAAGGACGACTACAAAACGCTCCAGGAAATGGCCGATCCCGGCACCATAATCGTGGACGACGCCAATCCGCTGGAGCTGGCGAAATTCTGCCTGGAGAAGGACGTGGACCTGTTCATCGGCGGCGTGAAGGAACGCCCCATCGCCTACAAGCTCGGCATCGGCTTCTGCGACCACAACCACGAACGCAAGGAACCGCTCGCCGGCTACATTGGCATGTTGAATTTTGCGAAGGAAGTGTATGCGAGCGTCGCCAGCCCGGTGTGGCAGTTTGCCCCGCGCCGGGCGAAAAGGGCTGCTGCGGCAGCGACGTGACCATTGGAAATCAACTAACTTTTTTCCGTTTGGAAATGGAATAGCGCACGGATTTAGCGGTTGGCAAAGGCTTGGAAGAAACAGCATCCAACAACATTACTTGTTCGTTTCTGCTGGATTCATGGCTGGGATACCGACCGTTGGATTTTGGAATCTCCGGCAAAAGTTTGCTTTTGGGCACGACTTCGTCTTGATGGGCATGAATCGGCTTTTGCAGTTCGTCCAGTGGCACTACCGCGCCGAATTTGCAGAAAATCTTGCGGAACCGTTCATGGTTGGTTCCCCAATAAACCATGCAACAGGCCATTGGCGCACCCTTGCCGCCATCGTTTCCATTTACCAGAAACTTGAGCCGGGTATCAGCTAGGAAGCAAACCGATCGCGCTTTGCCGAAAATGAATTGTTTCCAGTGCGCCGTATTTACTGCCACCGGCACCAGCGCCAGCACTTCGGAGCCGTGGGACTTATGAGCCAGTTCGCAGCGGTGTATCCAGCTCTTAATGCCGGTGCCACGGTGTTGATCTTTCCCGTATGGCGGATTTACGAAAATCTTTTTGTAGTTCCAGCTTTCCTTCAGCCCGTCTTGGTTCGGGAGCCGGTATTCGACCGTGGCATTGACAATGGACCAAGCGTTGGAGCAAGGATCCAAATCAATCTGGCCATCAAAGAACGCTCTGACCGCCTCGACATATTTAGACGGGGTGCCCCAATCTTTGTTGTCGGTGATTACTTTTCGTCCGGCGCTCATGCTTCAAAAATCTCCGGCCAGTTTTTCTTCGACAGCGTGTTAATTTGCTTTTGCAGAGTTGCCATCGGTTGCTTGACCGGTGTGATGATGTTAAACCAGCTTTCAATCCGTTTGCTGTTTGCCCGGAAATAATCCTGCAACACCTTGTCCGCATCCAAAGCCATTTGAACTTTCGTAAAAGAGTTTTTCGTTTTGTGCGCCGAGTAGCTGCTGAGAAACGCATTTTTAGCGGCCAGCACCTCCGGCTTTTTGCTCAACACAATGTCGTAGATGAATTCCGCCAACCCCTCGTCCGTCAGGAACAGCAGCCAGTCGTAGGACTGTGCCAGCACAACCAGTTCCTTGTTCATATTGTCTGAACTGAACCAGTTTCCGTGATTGCTGACCACGCCGACCGTGAGAATGAAGTGCCGCAACAATTCAGGATTGTTCGACGCGATGATTTCCGCCATCAAATCATCGTAAGGCTTCGTGTATAAAGTGCCGTCCTTTTTAGGCAGGACCCCGTGCATGGCCCCGGAATGGGTTCGGATTCTTTGCATGGACGAAACCGTGCGGGCAACGTAAGCGCCCTGCTTCGCCTTCTCAATCGTTTGCGGGCCTTTTTTCATGCCCTCTTCGACACCAACGCGCTTGCATTCAAACATGGCGTAGGGCTGGCGATATTGCGTCACCAAATCCAACTCCAGACTGGCAATGGTGCCGCCGTGTTCAAGGTCGTGAAGTTCCTTGTGGCCTTTTCCTTCGAGCATACTGACGAGGCCAACCAAAAGCTGATTCTCTTTCTCGCCAATCACGCAACTTTTCCGAAGAATTTTTTCCTTCGTCAGCACCGTCCGGTTGGTTTGCTCGAAAGAATTAAGATGATGCGTATCCCCGAACTGTTGAAATATTTTGGAGGTGGTGAGCGGAAGGCTACAGGTATTGATCTCCAGCCGGTCAATGCCGGCTACCGGATGGAGGGAGTATTCAACATTGTGCGTGATGGCTGGATTTTGATATTCAGCCAAACCACGTTCGATACCCACGCTCGGAGCGACGCCCCACGATTTCAGCATGTAAAATGTGATGATTTCGACGAATGTTCCCAAACAGCGGCCAGCCGCTTTTTTCCGGTCTTTGGCATAGCTGAAAACGCCATCTGCCAAAGCCGTCTGCATTTTATCAGCCGAATCGTATGCCATGAAAATAATTAGAGAGCTTCAGAGGCTTAAACGCAAGCAGTCAGTGCGACCGCGTGCTGGGAAGCGGCACCGCATCCGCAGTAATGCTGGCCTACATTTTGGTGGTCGGCGCTGCGCAAAGCTACGCGGATGTAGGAAACGGGCGAGGTTGCTTTGCACTGCGGGAAAACGGTTGGTTCAATTAACGGCAATTTTAAGGGGTTTTGCCAAATTTCTCCGCCGATCACCGGCTTGGCATCGCGATTGCAAAGAGTCTGGTTGTGGTGCTGAAAACTGACATCCAGGAAACGTTGGCGGAGACGACCGGCTGCCCCGCAACTTGCGCGAGTCCGGCGGATTGTCAGGGCTTGGCGCACTGCACCGCCACCAAAGTCCAGCCGCTCACCGCTATTTCCATTCCGCCGATGGATGATGACGAGGAGCCGCAGTCAAAAAATTTCACCTCCACGCGCAACGCCTGCAAGCTCTGCACGCCGCTGGGCGCGTGCCTGGCGTTTCGCGGCGTCGAGGGCTGCATCCCGTTTTTGCACGGCGGACAGGGCTGCTCGACTTACATCCGCCGCTATCTCATCAGCCATTTCCGCGAACCGATTGACATCGCGTCGTCCAACTTCCACGAGGACAGCGCGATCTTCGGCGGCAGCAAGAATTTTTCGCTGGGTGCGCTGAACATCACGCGCCAATACCAACCGCAGCTCATTGGCGCGGCCACGACCTGCCTGACGGAAACCATCGGCGAGGACATGGGTCAACTGATTCGCGACGTCAAGGAAAAGCATAGAGACGCCGCCGCGCCCATCGTCCACGTCTCCACCGCAAGCTATCGCGGCACGCACATGGACGGCTTCCATTCCGCCGTGCGCGAACTGGTGGAACAATTAGCGGAAAGTAGCGCAGCCGTCCCGGCTCCGAGTTCGAGCAGCGTCTCGCTGCCCGAAAAAACACGGGGCGAGACGCCGCATCAACCCGCAGGCGAGGACGCCTGCGCTACGCTGGCTGCCAGCGGAAAAAATAAAAATATCGCCCTGTTTCCTGGCATGGTCTCTCCCGCCGACTTGCGGCACTTGAAAGAAATTTTTGCGGACTTCAATTTGCCGTTCACCCTGTTGCCGGATTATTCGGAGTCCATGGACGGCGCGACGTGGTCGGAATACGAAAAGCTGCAATCCGGCGGCACGCCCATCGCGGCCATCCGCGCGCTCGGCTCGGCGCAGGCTTCCATTGAATTTGGCCGCACGCTCGAAAACACAAAGACCGGCGGCACAGTGTTGCAAACCAAGTTTGGCATTCCGCGCCGGTTGCTCGGCCTGCCGATGGGCATACGCGAAAGCGACGTTTTCTTCAACGCGCTTGCCGAAATCGCCGGCACCGAGATGCCCGTGAAATATCAGCGCGAACGCGGACGGCTCGTGGACAGCTTGATTGACGGCCACAAATATGCCTTTGAGAAACGCGCCATTGTTTTCGGCGAAGAGGATTTAGTGATTGGTTTGACGGCGTTGCTCTGCGAAATCGGCGTGACGCCCGTCTTGTGCGCCAGCGGTGGTCGCAGCAAACACCTTGAAAAATGTCTGCGCGCCGTCGTTCCCGATTTGCCGGCGGAAACGCTCGTGAAAGAAGGTTTTGATTTCGCCGAGATCGCCGAGGCCGCGCCGGACTTGAAACCAGATTTTCTCATCGGCAGCAGCAAGGGCTATTCGATTGCGCGCAAATTAAACGTGCCACTCATCCGCGTCGGTTTTCCGATTCACGACCGCATCGGTGGTCAGCGCGTGTTGCATCTGGGTTATCGCGGCGCGCAGGAACTTTACGACCGCATCGTCAACGCCTTGCTCGAAGGCAAACAAGAACATTCACCCGTCGGTTACAGCTACCTATGATTTCAACCCTTGAACCGAACGGCGGCGCGTCGAAGCTTGCGCCGATTGATTTCGCCAACCATCCGTGCTTCAGTAAGGACGCGCACAAGAAATTCGGCCGCGTGCATCTGCCGGTTGCGCCGCGCTGCAACATCCAGTGCAATTTTTGCAACCGCAAATACGATTGCATGAACGAAAGCCGCCCCGGCGTGACGAGCACCGTGCTGACGCCGCAGCAGGCCATCGCGTATCTCGGCGACGTGGTGGCCAAGCGCCCGGAGATTTCCGTCATGGGCATCGCCGGGCCGGGCGATCCGTTTGCCAATCCTGACGAGACGATGGAAACGTTGCGGCTCACGCGGAAACATTTTCCAAAAATGATTTTGTGCGTGGCCACGAACGGATTGAACGTCGCGCCTTATGTTGACGAAATGGCCGAACTACAAGTCAGCCATGTCACGCTGACTATCAATGCGGTGGACCCGGAAATCGGCGGCACAATTTATTCCTGGGTGCGCGACGGCAAACGGCCGTTGCGCGGCGAAGAGGCGGCGGCGGTGTTGTGCGCGCGGCAGATGGACGCGCTCGTCAAACTCAAGGCGCGCGGCATCAAGGTAAAAGTCAACACCATCATCATGCCGGGCATAAACGATGATCACATTCCCGAAGTTGCCAAGAAAGTTTCCGCCCTCGGCGCGGACATCATGAACCTCATGGCGCTGGTGCCGGTGAAAGGCGCGGTGTTCGCGGACGTGCCGCCACCAGACACGATGACCACCGCGCGCCTGCGTTTGCAATGCGGACAACTGCTGCCGCAGATGACCCATTGCGCCCGCTGCCGCGCCGATGCCGTCGGTTTCATTGGTGAAAACATGACGACCGATCAGCATGACGCGTTGAAGCACTATGCGAATGCGAGTTTGAATCCGGCTGAGGACGACACGCGCCCGTTTGTTGCCGTGGCCACGATGGAAGGCGTGCTGGTCAACCAGCACCTCGGTGAAGTAAATCGGTTTTTGGTATATGAACAGGATCCGGGCATTCCCGGAAATTACCGCGTGAAAGAAATTCGTCCTGCGCCACCCGAAGGCGGCGGCGACGCGCGCTGGGCCGAGCTGGCCGTCACGTTGAAAGACTGTCGCGCACTGCTCGTTAACGCCGCCGGGCCAACGCCCATGAAAATTCTCACGCAACATGGCCTGCGCGTGACGGAAATGGAAGGCTTGATTGAGGAGGGCTTGCGCGCGGTGTTCGCCGACAAGCCGATTCCCGCCGGAATGAAACGGCGCTTCACCAGTTGCGGTGCGGGCGTTTCCTGCAAAGGCACCGGCACGGGCTGTGGCTAAAAAACTACAAACAAAAATTGAAAACCATGTCTCCCAAACTTATTGCTGAACTGGAAAAACAGGCCAACCAGGAATGGCTGGCCGCACAGGCTTATCTCGCGATGGCCTACTGGTGCGACGTCCATCATCACGGCGGTTTTGCGAAATTCTTTCATCAACAGGCGGAGGAGGAACAGGGCCATGCCGGAAAAATTCTGCAACATCTCGCCGACCGTGATGTGGTGCCGGCCATCGGCGCGATTCCAGCTCCGGCGGTGGCCTTCGACAACCTCGTGGACGTGGCCCAGGCGGCTTTTAACTTTGAGCGCGCCAACACGGCCGGCATCCACGCCGCCTACGAAGTTGCGTTGGCGGAAAAAGATTATCCCGCGCAAGTCATGCTGCATTGGTTCGTCAGTGAGCAGGTCGAGGAAGAAGCCTGGTCCGACAAGCTCCTGGTCAAAACCCGCGAGGCCACGTGCGCCGGGGCCTTGCTGAATCTGGACCGGCACCTGACCAAAATTCTCAACGGCGATTCAGCCGAAAGTTGAAATTTCACCCTCAATTCCCAACCAACCACCATAATTATGAGCAAACCAAGTCATCACATATTTGTCTGCGGCAGTTTTCGTCCCACCGGCGCGGCGGGCGTCTGCCACAAAAAAGATTCATCGCACATCCTCCAGCATCTCACGCTGGAGGTGCAGGACCGCGGCCTCGACGACGTCATGGTTTCCAGCACCGGCTGCATGAACATCTGCGACAGCGGCCCGGTGATGGTCGTTTATCCTGAAAACATTTGGTATAAACAGGCAACCATCCAGACCGCCGAGGCGATTCTCGACAGCCTTGAAGAAAAAACCGAGCTGCCACCGGCGACACTGTTTGCGTGAACATTCGCGAGATTCATCTGATTGACACGACGCTGCGCGATGGCGAGCAGGCGGCGGGCGTGGCGTTTTCGCGTTCAGAAAAAACCGGAATCGCCGCCGCACTCGTCCGCGCCGGCGTGCCGGAACTCGAACTCGGCATCCCCGCGATGGGTCAGTCGGAAATTGACGACATCAATGCCGTCAGCGACCGCGTCACCGGCGTGCGATTGACAACTTGGTGTCGCGGGACGCGCGAGGACTTGCAGGCGGCGACGCGTTGCCGCGTTCATGGCGCACATTTTTCACTGCCGGTTTCAGAAACTCATCTGCGCGCCTGGAAAAAGGATCGTCAGTGGGTTTTGCGAACGCTCGTCGAACTCGCCAACGAATTCTACGAACCGTTTCAATTCCTTTCCGTCGGCGCGCAAGATGCTTCGCGCGCCGACCGGGAATTTCTCATCGAATTCGCGCAGACCGCCGAGGCCGCCGGGCTTTGCCGTCTGCGGATCGCCGACACGGTGGGGATTCTGAACCCGCTGCAAACGGCGGGATTGTTTTCAACGCTGCGCGCAGCGGTGCCGAATTTGAGCCTGGAATTTCACGGCCACAACGATCTCGGCATGGCGACGGCGAACACGATTGCCGCGCTCGCTTCCGGCGCGGACGCCGCGAGCGTCACCGTCAACGGCCTCGGCGAGCGTGCCGGCAACGCGCCGCTGGATGAAGTTGTCATGGCTGCTCGCCTGACATTGCGCGCCGACTGCGGTGTGAAAACGAGGCACCTTTCCGTGCTGGGTGACCTGGTCGCGCACGCTTCGGGTCGTCCGCTTGCTCCCGAAAAGCCGGTCACCGGCAAGGCTGTTTTCCGGCACGAATCCGGCATTCACTGTGGCGGCCTGCTGGAAAATCGCACGACTTATGAGCCGTTTGCCGCCGAGGACGTCGGCCATGCGCCGACGGAAATGGTGGTGGGCCGGCATTCCGGCACGCGGCTGCTCCGCGAAAAATTGGAGCAGATAAAACTGGATTTCCCAGCGACATTGCTGCCGGCGCTGCTGGCCGCCGTCAGACGTTTTTCCGCCGTTCGCAAACGAAACTTGACCAATGCGGAACTACACACAATCGCAGACAAACTCAAAAAAAACCATGGCCTTCCTGATCTATAAAAAATACGGCAACGCCGAAACCATCCGCTACGAAAAACTCCAGTCGCTCAAACTAGGCGGGCGCGACGGACTCATCGCAAAACATGTCAAAACCCTGACCGGCGATGCGCCGCGGAGCTGGAAACTCGGTGTGAGCGGGTTGTTGAAGCTCGCTGGCTTCGCCGGCGCGGTGGACGAATTGGCGGTGCTGTTCGATGTCACGGGCAAAGACGCCACGAACGTCTGTCTCTATGAACTGTCGCGGATTCACGGCAGTTGCGCGGATACTTCCACGCAGCTCGCGCTGGATTTTGCCGTGGTTGTGGATCAGGAAATTGGCGACGACGCGGCGACCTATGCGCAGAGCTTTGAAATTCCTGTGCCAGAAAAACCGCGTTTGCTCGGCGAAACGCTGGCGCTCTCCGGCGGCCCCGGCGGCGGTGACTGGAAATGGGTGGGGACCTCGCTGCAACTCGGCGCGACGGTGGTGCAGGCGCAACATGGTCAAGGCCACGGCACCGGCGAACCGTGTCCAAGCTGCACCTGCGGTCGCCGCGAAGCGATGAACAAATAATTTCCCATGTGCGTTGAAGTTGCTCCCAAATCCGGTTGCAAAAAAAGTTCCTGCGGCTGTGGTGGTCATGGTCACGCCAAAGCTGCGGTTCAGCCTGATCCGTGCGTCATCCTCGCTTTGAAATTTGGCGAAGAGGCTGAACATAAATGCAAATGCGGCGGCGGCACCTGCCCGCGCCATTATCTTGCGTTCACTGGTCTATTGCTGGGCGGTTTTTTGGTGCTGCACCTGGCCATCAACGCGCTCGGTTTGTGGCCGGAAAAATTTCAGGCGGCGGTCAACCGCAACCACGCGCTCGGCGCGCTGCTGCCGGTGATGGAAGTCGGATTGATATTTCTACCACTGACCATTCATGTAGCGTTCGGCCTGCGAACGCTGCGCCGGGAAAAATTAAAGTTCGGCGTGGAGAAATATCATCACGGCAGCGATCTGCGCCAGTGGCTGCAACGCGTCACCGCCTTGATCATGCTGGCGTTTATCTTATTCCATGTCGTCACGCTGCATCGCTGGTTCGGCGGACGGTTTGATCCAGGCAACGCCTTTAGTTCCGCGTCGCACGCCATCTGGCAGTTTTGGCACGGGCAACCTGCCGGCAGTTTTCCAAATTTGCTGTTCGCTCAATTTTACCTGCTGGGAATTGTTGCTGCGGTGTATCACCTGACCAATGGCGTCGCCACTGGCGCGGAAGTGTTGGGCTTCGGCCGCACACCGGTTGCGCAAGGACGACTCTGGCGCACCTGTCTCATCGCCGCGCCCGCTCTGCTGCTCGCCCGGACTCGTCGCGTGGTATGCGTTCGCAGTGCGATGATCAGTCCGCGCCGATGATGACGCTGGAGGCCTTGATGATCGCGTAAGCCTTCTGGCCTTTCTTGAGTTTCAGGCCGGCGGCCGATTCCGAAGTGATGCTCGAAACGATTTCGATGCCGGGGGCGATTTCCAGCGTTACGGAACTGCTGACAGGACCTTTCTTGAGGCTGGTTACTTTTCCGGGGATGATATTGCGGGCACTGATTTTCATAATCGGATTTGAATTTTGCGGCGTTTTATTTTTCGTCGGCTACAAAGATTACGTCAAAACGAGAGCCGGCGCAATCCGTCCCCGGTTGGCTTGGCGTCACGCCCGCCCGCCCGCCGCCGAAGCCACATCCGCGTAGCTTTTCAGAATCAAAACTTCATTCAGGTAGGAATTTTCCGACGACATTTTTTCGGCGGAACAATTTCAATCGCGATAAAACCATTGTGCTGCAATGGGTTTATCCGTTTTTCTGAAAAACCCAACCACTTGGCATCGCAGTTGCAAATGGAGTTGCGGCCGGCGGCGTTTTTATTTGCCCCGGAGCGACACGAAAATGTCAACTAACGACAGAATCATATCAATCAGCCCGGTGCAAACGCGGCGGCTCGCGCGGCAATGGTCGCAGGCGGAGCTGGCGGAACGCGCCGGCATTTCGCGCGCGGCGGTCAGCGCCATCGAGGGCGAACGCCTTTCACCGTCCGTGGCCACGGCTTTGGTGCTGGCGGCGGTGTTCGAGTGTTCGGTCGAGGAATTGTTTGGACGCGGCGAACCGCTCCGGGTAAACAAGCTCATTCGAGCCATAACTGGCAAACCATGACAACTTATTGCTTACTCAACACTTTCCTTTCCGTCATGCGGAAAGGGCGCGGAGCGTTAAGGCCAGCGCGAGCGGATTATGGAGTCCAGAGGCCATGCCTCTGGCGGCGGGGTTTGGGGACGGCAGCAGAGTCCCCAAAACTAAAACCAGCTAAACCGATTCCGGTTCAGCCGGTCGCGATATTCAAGCTGTAGGCTGTGCCACTGCGGCGGCGCGTTGCTCGTAATCCTCCAGCGACGGAATTTTCATCAAGGCCCGTTTCGCATAGGCGCGATGCACGGCCTTGCTGTTGTGCCCTAAAGCCTCCTGCGCGAACCGTTCGGGATAGCCGACGGTCTTGGCGCGTTCCGCCCAAGCGTAGCGGTAACTGTGCAAGGTCACGCCGACAATCCCAAGTTGGCGGCAACGTGAGGCAAATTCCGTGGCGCGGTCGCCAGCACGCACGCGGGACAAATACGGAAACAACGGGCCTTCGCCGGGCAAGTCCTTAAACAAATTCAACGCCTCGCCGCCCAAGTGGACCAGCACAGGCACGCCGGTTTTTTTACGGACGAAGCTGACGGTGCCATTCGTCCAGTCCACATCTTCGCCTTTCAAGCTGGCGATGTCGCCCTGACTCGCTCCCAGATGCCAGCACAATTGATATAGCGCCTTGCGTTCGACGTTCACCTCGGCGGCGATGATCTTCTGGTGTTCCTCCAACGTGATGGCGCGTTTCTCCTTGTAGTGGATGGCGGGCCATTGCCGGCGGGGAATGACGGTGGCGGGCAGCCAATTCATGTCCAGCGCGAAGTTGTGAATCTTCCGCAGAAACGCATTGGTCGAAACCGTGCCGGTTCGCAACACCGCCAGCAAATGCTCGCCCTGCGTTTCAATCAGGACACGGTTGCGGATCAAGTCGAACGCTTTGTCCTTGGCGGCGGATTTCCAGCGCGCCTGCGTCGGGCCGGATTTGATGCCGATGATTTCCTCCAGCACGTTCTGCCAGGTGCGAACGGAAACCATCGGGTCGCTATGCCGGAGATAGACGCGGGCAAGGCTCAAGTTCATGGCGGGCTGTTTGCCCGCCTCGTTCATGGCCATCAGTAGCCGATTGGCCTCGGCCTTGTCCTTGGTTTTGAGGCTGGTGAAGGTTTTGGTGGTGTCGTCAAAGGCGTAATAAACGCTTTTGCGACGAAGGAACAGACGGTAACGCAGTTTCATGTTCATGCGTCGTCCATCCTACCTTGACGAAGATTCCGGCAGTCAGGCAATAGCGGGAGAATCCTCCCGAATACTGAAACAATCTTGGAACAATCCAAAAATTGTTAGCCAAACTGTTAGCCATTGGCTTTCCGAGTCTCCTAATTCTTTGCTGCACACGCAGTTAGAGCTGGAGGCGAGGGTCGGAATCGAACGGGGTCTTCACCGAATGCCAGCCTCAATACCCTGATTTGCAAGGGGATTTTAACACTGGTTTTACAGGGGTTCAAGCACATTTTGACACTATCCGACTTAACCCGCCGCCTACACGCCACGCACCCGCCGCATACCCGGTTATTGAAGAAATCGTTGAAGGTTTCGTTGAAGGTTTTTGCTTCGGCTATTTTTCTTGAAAGAAAATCGCAAGTCTGCTTTCATAAACTCATGTTAACAGTCGGGTTAAAAAAGTCACCTGTGCATGGGATCATGCACGGCCAGTCGTATAACTACTGTTAGGCCACTACCAATATGAAGCCGATTCTCATCACGATAATTTTGACGCTGGCTTTCACCACCGCGTTTGCAGGCACGAGCAACCAGTGTGAGGCTGTGATGGTTGAAGGCATGAGTATTTCATTCACCAACGCACACGGTTCCATGACTGTCACAGCCGGGAAAGAATTTGAGCGGCGATATATATGGGCGGGAGATACAAGAACTGTAATCATGTGGCCGCGCAAAAAACGATGGTATGGAAGTCTTGGAATGTATAATCCTGGCGCTTTCATCACAGGAAAGTTAGAGCCGTGGAAAGAGCACGATGGCATCAAACGCTATATGGTTGAAGAAGGGCAGCGGCACTTCACAAACGTGACTGATGCTGTCAAATGGATACGGCAGGGGAGCGGAAAGCCGGACAATCTGGACTACATCTTCAATGATACCGGTCTAGTTGTTGGAATGGATAAACAACCCCGATCACTAGAAGAGAGGAAGAAAACTGATTTCCCCGGAACTCTTGAAGTGGATGTCTGGCAAATTTACATCAATGGTAAGAAGCCTCAGAAACTTGAAGGCTCAAGCAACGCGAGCATCACCGCTTACTATCCGCCTACATACGATTTGGAAGCGGTAAAGCCACCGGCACAACCAATTGACAACTACAATGAATAACCGGCCTAACAAGTCGCCGGAGCCAACCGCCGTTGGCGCTGGCAGTTCCGCTATCGCGGTTCACGCCGCGAGTCGGCGGTGGCTCAGCTTTCTACGTTAGGCATCATTGACGTTTGTGATATGAGACCAGTTAAAAAAATCGCTATA
>ODAK010001887.1_pt1 | contig 22376 bp, 23 predicted proteins | sample 1539591 | NCBI WGS metagenome assembly ODAK01 (sample SAMEA3539303, study PRJEB22396) | soil metagenome | biome: tundra; feature: field; material: soil | place: USA | collected 2010-05 | depth 0.15 m | reverse complement strand
ACCGCCGGGGTGTTGCCCAGCAACTCGGCGACGGCGCGCACTGAAGCGTCGATCGCGCGCTTGCGCGTGGTCTTGGATGTGGCCCCGCGGCCGCCACCGGCGAGCGCCACCGCCGCCATCACGGTCGCGTTCCAGGTGCGGAAGTCCTTGGCGCTGAAGTCCTCGCCGAGCTCGCCCTTGAGGTACTCGTTGATCTCCTCCGAGCGCACGCCGTACCAACGACGTCCGCGCCTGTAGGCCAGCAGTTGCGACCCGCCGGAGCGCCGCCGCCGGAGCGCGCGCACCACCTCCAGCGAGACGGGATCCTGGATCACCTGGGCACGCTGGATGCCGCCCTTGGCGGGATAGTCGAACACGACCGCATCTCCGTGGACCGTGACGTGATCCTTGCGGATCGTGGCGAGGCCGACTCCGCCATCGCCGTCGGCGTACTCCTCGCTTCCGATCCGGAACATGCCTACGTCGAGCAGCCGTACTGCGCAACCGAGGACCTGCTCGCGACTGAGTGCTTCACCGCGCAAGGCGGCGGCGACGCGGCGCCGGAGCTTCGGCAGGAGTCCTCCGAAGCGCTCCATCCGCTGGAACTTCTGGCGGTCGCGATGCTCGCGCCAGCGCGGGTGGTAGAGGTACTGCTTACGCCCGGCGGCGTCGATTCCAGTGGCCTGGAGGTGGCCGAACAGGTCCGAGCAGATCCATACCTCCTGCCAGGCAGGCGGAATTGCTAGCCCTCGCAGCCGTTCGAGGATCGTGGAGTCCTGGAGCCGGCGGCCGTGCTCGTCCAGGTAGCTGAACCCCCGGCCCTTCCTGACCCGGCGCAGACCCGGTCCAGAGCAATCCGAGCGCTTCAGCCGTCCCCTGCGCGGAGCGCCTGCCATCCGTGGACTGCGTTGCGCGCTTGCCATCTGTGGAGCTGGGTGCCATCCGTGGAGCTAAGAGGGCCGCGCTACGGCACGGTCTGCGTCACCGTGTCGTGGCGCGCCCTCGCGTAGCCCTGCGTCAGACCAGACGCTTTACCTGCTGGGCCGCATCCCTGGCGTCTGCGCGCAGCCAGTCCGCGCGATTCTCGATGTTGCGCTGAGCGCTGCTGACCTCGTGCTCGAGGTCACGGCGGCGGCGGGCCAGTGACCGCTGTCTGCGGTTCAGCGCGCGCGCGCCACGCCGCTCGAAGCGGTCGAGTTCGCGCGCGACGCGATCGAGGCTCGAGTATGTGCGGGCGGTTTCCTTGACCTTCTCGCCGACCGTAGCGGCGGCGCCGACCGGAATCAGCAGCGCACGCTCGGCCTGACGTCCGATCACGCCCAAACGTGTCGCCGCGGCATCGAGCCCGCGCTCGGCGGTGCGCGACGCCTGCTTGGTGGTCCTGCGCGCCTCACGCGTGGTCGCCGAGGCCGACTTCTGGGTGCGCCGTGCAGAGGCCTTGGTCGCCGATGCGCTGCGCTTTGCGGTGTTTCGCTTGCGGGTCGCGGCGCCGCGCTTGGCCGCAGCCTGGCGCTGCGACTGTGTCTGTGTCGCCATTGGGTCAGTCCCTCCTGGGTTCGTTCTCGTTCGTAGCTCTGCTTTGGGCCTACCCCATGGGGGAAGCCCGAAACGGCCCGCGCCATACTGAGGCGCATGAGTGCCGCCTACAGCTCTGCGCTTGCTGAGGAGCTCGCTCCCGACCTGCTTGAACGGCTCACGCGCTATGTGCGGATTGGCACGCAATCGCGGCGTGAGCGCAGCACGTGCCCCAGCACGCCCGGTCAGCTCGACCTCGGGCGCCAGCTCGTTGACGAGTTGCAGGCGGCCGGGCTGGTGGACGCCGAGCTCGACGAGAACGGGTATGTGATGGCGACGCTCCCGGCCTTGGACGAAGCGGCGCTCTCGGATTCTGAGGTTGTGATCGGGCTCGTCGCCCACGTCGACACGAGCCCGGATGCACCGGGGGACGGCGTCGAGCCCCTCGTCCAGCGCTCATATCAGGGCGGCGTGATCGAGCTCCCGCTGGCTGGAACCAGGCTCGATCCCGCGACGATGCCGGAGCTCGCCGACAAGACCGGCCACGACCTGATCACCTCCAGTGGTGACACGCTGCTTGGCGCCGACGACAAGGCCGGGGTCGCCGAGATCATTGCCGCGGTCAGCTATCTGGCTGCCCATCCCGAACTTCCGCGTCCGACGCTACGGATCGCCTTCACCCCCGACGAGGAGATCGGCGAGGGCGCGACCCTGTTTGACATCAAGCGCTTTGGGGCGGCGTGCGCCTACACGCTCGACGGCTCAGCGCTCGGCGAGTTGCAGGACGAGAGCTTCAGCGCGCTCGAAGCGATCCTCACGGTCCACGGGGTCGACGTGCATCCCGGTCAGGCGACCGGCAAGCTCGTAAGCGCGCTGCGGCTGGGCGCCCAGATCGTGGCCGCGCTCCCGGAGGAGCTGACCCCGGAGCGCACCGCCGAGCGGGAGGGGTTCATCCACCCTTACGAGCTCAGCGCGGCCGCCGGCCTCGCCCACATCCGGGTGATCGTGCGCGACTTCGACGAGCAGCGGCTGCAGGCTCACGTGGCGGTGCTCGAGCGCACCGCGCGGGGAGTGATGGCCTCCGAGCCGCGAGCCCGGCTCGAGTTCGACGTGCGCCGTCAGTACCGCAACATGCGCGCGTACATCGAAGCGGTGCCGGAGGTGACCGCTGCCGCTGAGGAGGCGATTCGCGCCGAGGGAATCGAGCCGGTACGCACGCCGATCAGGGGTGGGACCGACGGCTCGCGACTGAGCGAGATGGGGCTGCCGACCCCGAACATCTTCACCGGCGGCCACGAGTACCACTCGGTGCGGGAATGGGCCTCGCTCCAGGAGATGGCGGCCGCGGCGGCGACCGTGGTCCGCCTGGCTGAGGTCTGGACCAGGCCCGACTATGCCCGCGCCGCGCGCGACCGCTACGCCCGCGCTTCGAGTTAGGCTCCCCGGGGTGACTCCGCAGTTCAGCGCCTCGCTGGCCTCAGTCGATGGGGCGGTCACGCTCGCCTCGGAGGCGACGGTCCCCGCCACCGACGAGGGGTTGCTGCGCGGCGACGGCGCGTTCGAGGTGATCCGCGTTTACGACGGGTATCCCTTCGCACTCGAGGAGCACCTGCAACGGCTCGAGCGCTCGGCCTCGAACTTGCGACTCCCGCTCGATCTGGAAGCGGTCCGGGCGGACGCCAACCGGCTGCTAGCCCACGCGGGCGCCGGCCCCGACCACGAGCAGCTGCGGATCGTGATCACACGCGGCGGGCGCCGGTTGCTGCTCACCGAGCGGGCGCCGGTGGGGCCGGAGCACGTGCGCCTTGGATCGGTCACCTACACCCCGACCCGTCTGCTAGACGGGGTCAAGTCGTTGTCGTATGCGGCGAACATGCTGGCGTCGAGGCTGGCGCGGGAGCAGGGGTTCGACGAGGCCCTGCTCGTCACGCCGCACGGCCGGGTGCTCGAAGCCCCGACCAGTTCGGTCTTCTGGGTCAAGGATGGGGCAGTGCTGACGCCGCCGCTCGACGAGCACATCCTCGCCTCGATCACACGACGGATCGTGATCGAGCAGGCGAGCGCCGTCGAGCGCTCTTGCACGCTCGAGGAGATCACCGCGGCAGACGAGGTGTTCATCGCGTCTACGACCCGCGAGGTCCAAGCGGTCTCCGCGATCGACGAGCGGACGTTCGAGGCGCCCGGCCCGGTGACCGCGGTCGTTGCGGCCGCTGTCGGCGACAGGATCCGCTCGGAGCTTCCCTCACCTAGATGAACGTCCTCACGGTCGTCGGCAACCGCCCGCAGTTCATCAAGGCGGCGGCCGTCTCGGGTCCGCTGCGTCAGTCCCATTCCGAAGTGCTGATTCACACCGGCCAGCATTTCGACGAGGCGCTATCGGGGGTCTTCTTCAGCGAGCTCGGGTTGCCCTCTCCCGATCGCGAGCTGGGAATCGCGCGCGGCTCCAACAGCTCGCAGACCGCTCGGATGCTCGCCGCGCTCGAGCCGGTGGTGACTGAGGCGCGACCTGACGTCGTGCTCGTCTACGGGGACACCAATTCGACGCTGGCGGGTGCGCTCGCAGGCGCCCAGACCGGAGTTCCGGTCGCGCACGTCGAGGCGGGAATGCGCTCGTTCGATCGCTCGATGCCCGAGGAGCTGAACCGGGTGCTGGTCGACCACGCGAGCGCGCTGCTCTTGTGCTCCTCGGAGATTGCACTCGCGAATCTCGAGCGCGAGGGCGTGAGCGGCGCCGTCGAGCTCGTAGGCGACGTGATGGTCGACGTGGCGATGAACGTCCAGCCAAGCGCTCGAGCGCGGCTTGACTTGGTGCAGGCACATGGGCTGACGCCGGGGGACTACGTGCTCGCCACCGCTCATCGCGCGGGCAACGTCGATGACTGCGAGCGGCTTGCCCAGCTGGTCGAGTTGCTGTTGGCCGTTCCGCACCAGGTGCTGCTGCCGCTTCACCCGCGAACGCACGGACGCCTGCGCGCCGCAGGCCTGCTCGAGCGTTTGCAGCGCAGCGAGCGGCTCGTGGTCACCCCGCCGCTGGGATACGTCGAGCTGACCGCGCTGCTGTGCAATGCCCGAGCCGTGCTGACCGACTCCGGCGGTCTTCAGAAGGAGGCGTACCTGGCCGGCGTTCGCTGCGTCACGCTGCGGCCGAGCACCGAGTGGGTCGAGACGATCGAGCTGGGCTGGAACGTGCTGGTCGACCTTGACAAGGCCGCGGCGCTCGACGCGCTCGAGCGCGAGCCGCCGGTGGAGCGCCCGCGGCTGTACGGAGACGGTCGCGCCTCTGAACGCGTCGTGGCCGCGCTTACACTGCACCTCGGATGAGGTTCAAGTTGCGATGAGCGCGGCTCCCGTGCGGATCGGTGTCGTCGGGCTCGGCTACTGGGGCCCGAACATCGCACGCAACTTCGATGCGATCCCCGGTTGCGAGCTCGCCTGGTGCTGCGACTCGAGCGCCGAGGCGCGCGAGCGGATGCGAGAGCAGTTCCCGGGCGTGGGCCTGGCCGATGACCTCGATCAGCTGCTGGGCGATCCGGCGCTCGACGCGATCGCGATCGCAACGCCGGTCCCGACGCATGGCGAGCTTGCGGTCCGGGTGCTGCAAGCCGGCAAGCACTGCTTCGTCGAAAAGCCGCTCGCCCAGTCGGTCGCCGACGCCGAGCGTGCGGTCGCGGCCGCGCGCGAGACAGGGCGTGTGCTGATGGTCGGGCACCTGCTCGAGTACCACCCCGGCGTGCAGAAGCTCAAGGAGGTCACCGACTCGGGTGAGCTCGGCGACCGGATCTACTACATCTACGGCAACCGGCTCAACCTCGGGAAGCTCCGCGCGGATGAGAACGCGCTCTGGAGCCTCGGCGCCCATGACGTGTCGGTCGTGCTGCACCTCGCCGGCGAGGAGCCGTGGGACGCGGTCGCCCACGGCGCGTCGTACGTCCGTGGCGGCGTCGAGGACGTGGTCTTCTGCTTCCTGCGCTTCCCCTCGGGGCTGTGCGCGCACCTGCATCTCTCGTGGCTCGACCCCCATAAGGAGCGCCGCTTCACGGTCGTCGGCTCGCGCCGGATGGCGACCTTCGACGACATGGCGCTCGAGGGCAAGCTGACGATCTACGACAAGGGCTTCGACGAGGACGCCCGCGGCTACGGCGAGTACATCACGCGCAGCGGGGGGATCTACTCCCCGCAGGTCCCGAACGTCGAGCCGCTGCGGGTCGAGTGCGAGCACTTCGTCGATTGCGTGGTCAATGGGCGGCGCCCCCGGTCTGACGGTGAGAGCGGCCTGCGCGTGGTGCGCGTGCTCGAGCAGCTCCAGCGCTCGCTGGAGGTCCGCGAGGCCGGTGTCGGCGGCTCCTGAGATCTCTGCGGGTGCGTTCGTGGGGCCGGGCGCCGAGCTCGGACCGGGGGTGGTGGTTGCGCCGGGGGCGGTGATCCACGACGGCGCACGGGTCGGCCCGGGCTCACAGATCGGTTCCGGAGCGGTGATCCATGCGGGCGCCGAGCTCGGCGAAGGATGCACGGTCGAAGATCTGGCGGTGCTTGGCAAGCGGCCGCGGCTGCGAGCCGGATCGCGCGCGGCCGCGGCGGGTGTCGAGCTCGGGCTGCTGCTGCTCGATGATGGTGTGACGGTCTGCTGCGGCGCGGTCGTCTACGCGGGCTCGCGAATCGGGACGGGCGCGATCATCGGCGACCAGGCCCAAGTGCGTGAGCGTTGCCTGATCGGCGCGGGGACGATCGTCGGACGCGGCTCGGCGGTCGAGTTCGACAGCCGGGTGGGTTCCCGGGTCAGGATCCAGACCGACGTGTATCTCACCGCCGGGTCGCTGGTGGAGGACGAGGTGTTCCTCGGCCCAGGCGTGCTCAGCACCAACGACGACACCATGGGTCGCCACCCGGCGGGCGAGCCGCTGCGCGGGCCGGTGCTCCGTCGCGCCTGCCGCGTGGGCGGCGGCGCGGTGCTCGTCCCGGGCGTCGAGATCGGCGAGGAGGCGTTCGTAGCTGCGGGCGCTCTGGTCACGCGCGACGTCGGTGCGCGTCAGGTGGTGATGGGCGTTCCCGCACGCGTCGTGCGGGAGGTGCCCGACGAGGACCTGATCGAGCGCTGGTCCTGAGGCCCTTTGTCGTGAGACGATGCGGCCACGAGCACGACACCGACCCGGAAGGAGCAGCCGATGCAGACGTGGGACATCCGTGCGCTCGAGATTGAGCCGCATCATCCGCAGGTTCTGCGCTCCGACGCAGAGACGCGCGCGATCGCAATCAGGCTCCCGGGCGGGGAGGAGCTCCAGGAGCACCAGGTGCACGAGCGCGCCTATCTGTTCGTTGCCGAGGGGGAAGTAGAGATCGACCAGGACGGCGAGGCGATCACCGGCGGCCCAGGGCTGCTGGCTCACTTCAAGCCCAATCAGCGCCGCACCGTGAGAGCGCTGAGCGACGCGCGGCTGGTGCTGGTGCTGGCGCCTTGGCCGGGCGAGGGACACCCGTCCCAACCGCGCTAGCGGCGATACGGTTTTGTCACACGCGGGGCCGCCGGCTTTGGACCGGAGCCAGGCGTGAACGCTCGCACGGCGATCGCGATTGCGCTTGCGATCGCATCGACCACGTTCGCGAACGTCGCGTATCTGCGTGAGCACGACGCTGCCGCTTCGCTGCCGCTGCTGTCGATGCGCCGCCCGTTGCACTCGCTCCAGCTGCTGCTGAGCAATCGCAGCTGGCTGCTCGGCTTCGCGATGGAGACCAGTGGCTTCGCGCTCTATGCCGCCGCACTGGCGCTGGCGTCCCTGTCACTCGTGCAGAGCATCGGGGCGGGGGGAATCGGGGTGCTCGCCTACGTGTCTGCGCGCGCGAGGGGTCGTCAGCTGCGGCGCCGCCAGCTGAGCGGCGTGAGCCTCTCGATCGTCGGTCTGCTCGCGCTTGCGGTGTCGCTCGCGAAGAGCAGCGGTGAGGGCAGGCAAGGCTCGACCGTCGCGGTCGTCGTGTGGCTTGGCGCGACGGCTATGCTCGCGCTTCTCGCGCTCGCAATCGGTCGAAGGACCCGGACGCTCGCCATCGCGGAGGGGGTCGCGGGCGGCCTCTTCTTCTCGATCGGCGACATCTCAACGAAGCTTGCAACCCAGGGCGGCACGCGCTTTGCCTTCGTGGTCACCCTGATCATCGGCTACTCGCTCGGAACCTCGCTGCTCCAGCTCGGGTACCAGCGCGGCGGCGCCCTCACGGTCGCCGGCCTTGCCACCCTGCTGACCAACGCCGTCCCGATCGCTGCGGGAACGATCGTGCTGAGGGAACCGGTGCCATCCGGGGCCTTTGGCGGATTGCGGATCCTCGCGTTCGCCGCCGTCACCGCCGGAGCGATCCTGCTCGCCACCCCGGACCGCCAGGCCGCGAGGCAGGCAGGGGAGCCGGACGGGATTCTTGGACCTGCTTGCGAAGGGTCAGAGGCCGGTGGCTAGGTCTTGCTCGATCCTGCCCGCAGTGGCGGAGAGCGCTTTGACCCAGATCGGCAGCAGTTCGCGGTCGAAGCGTGCGGCGGGTAGTGACAGCGAGATGGCGGCGGTTGATTTGCTGCTTGCTTCGCGCAGCGCGATGCCCACGCCGGTCAGTCCGGTCTCGGTCTGCTGGTTGTTGATGGCGAAGCCGCGCTTGCGCACCGCGGACAGCTCGCGTCGGAGTCGTGGCAGGTCGACGTCGTCCCTCGAGGCGTAGAGCTCGGTGAGCTCCGGTGGGGTCAGCGTGGCGAGCATCGCTTTGCCCCCGGATGCGAGGTGGGCGGGGAGAACCCGTCCCGCGCGGTCACCCACGCGTAGCACCTGGTCGCACTCGACAGTCGCGACGAATCGGATCTCATCGCGCACCAGCAGCATGGTGTTGGCGGTCTCCTGTACGCGGTGCACGAGCGCCTGTAGATGCACGATGGTGATGCGGCGCAGCAGGACGATCGGGGCTTCGGATTGCTCGACGCGGCGGAGTGCGGCGCCGGCGCGGTAGCGCCGATCCGATCCTTGCTCGGCGAAGTCGCGGTAGACCAGCATGGCGAGCAATCGGTGGGCGGTAGACGCGGATACGCCCAGGCGCTCTGCCGCGTCGGTGACTCGCAGCGGACCCTCCTGCTGCAGGAGCTGGGCGAGGTGCAGCGCGTGGTCGACGGACTCGATTGCGTACGCAGGCTTGTTCCTCAGCTGGTTCTTCATAGCAGAAAAAGCTATCCCGTCGGACAGAACTATGTCAAGCTGCGTTGGCGAGCGCAACCCAGACCGGCTTAGCAAGGAAGGTGAGACTGATGGCGGAGACAGACGCGCATTACGACGTGGTGGTAGTGGGTGGCGGCGCGGCCGGGGTGGCCGCGGCCGTCGGAGCGGCGCAAGCCGGTGCTCGGACGCTCCTGCTGGAGACGGCCGGGTTTCTCGGTGGCGCGGCAACGCTGAAATGCGTGCAGACATATTGCGGGCTGTACACGATCACCGATCAGGTCCGCCCTGCGGTGGCCGGTGTCGCCGCTCAGGTCATCGCCACGCTGCGCCGCCTCGGCGGCGTTGAGGGCCCGGTGAAGTTTCGCGGGGTATTCATGCTGCTCGACACCGAGGCCGTCAAGTACGCGCTGGACACCGTATGTGAGGACGCCGGCGTCGACGTGCTGCTGCACGCCCAGATGGTCCGCGCCGAGCGTGACGGCGACGCGATGAGCTCGGTGACCTACCACGACCACAACGGCGAGCACACCGTGGCAGCGGCCGCGTTCGTCGACGCCAGCGGCGAATGCGACCTCGCCTTCTTCGCCGGCGCATCCACCCGCTACGGCAACCACGGCTTCGTCAACCTCGGCACCCTCGGCACCCGCTTCGGTGGCATCGCCCCCGACGCCGACCTGTCCGAAGCGACCTGGCATAACGCCATCCACGCGGCCAAGCAAGCCGGGGTCGGTCCGCTGTCGAAGGACGCATCGATGCTGGCTCGCGTGCCGCTATCCGGGGACGTGATCACCTACCTGGTCAGCGAGCCTACGATGCCCGCTCGGCGGCCAGCATCAGCGCCGCGGAACGCCTCGGCCGCAAGCAAGCCTGGGCCTACCTGGACGGTATCCGCACGATCAAAGGCTGCGAGAACGCGTACCTCGCCGTGACCGGCCCCTCATTCGGCACCCGGGAAAGCCGGCACATCGACTCCCGCCACCAGCTCACCGAAACCGACGTCGCCACGGGTGCGCGCTTCGAGGACTCCGTCGCACTCGGCGCCTGGGGCATGGAGTGGCACGACGCCGAGACGAACCAAAGCCAATTCCAACTGCCCGGCGGCAACGGCGTCTACGAGATACCGCTCGGCGCGCTCACCAGTATCGACACCCCCAACCTGTTCGCCGCCGGCCGCACCGCCGACGGCGACCAATACGCCGGCGCGTCGCTAAGGGTCATGGGCACCGCCTTCGCCACCGGCCAAGCCTGCGGCGTCGCAGCCGCCCAACACGCCAACTACGACGAGCAGGCAGCCGTCGCCGAGGTCCAATCCGCGCTACGCACCCAAGGGGCGCTCATCGACGGCGACGAGCTGCCCGACCCAGTCGACCTCGTCAGCACATGAGCCGGCGACGGGCTACCGCGCGCCGGCCGGCTCCGCGGCCCGCCCTGGCGCGGTGCTCGCACCGGCGCCGGTCCAGATCACGTCGTCGCGCCCGGGGCCGACGCCGACCAGTACGACCGGAACGCCGACGAAATTCTGCATGAACTGGAGGTACTCCCGGGCGGCGGGAGGGAGGTCGGCTTCGTTGCGGCATTCGCCCACGTCCTCCGACCAGCCCTGAAGCTCCACGTACTCGCCGGTCGCGTGGTGGAGCACCGTCTGGTGGTAGGGGAAGTTGTCGAACTCGGCACCCTCAGCTCCCCGATACCTGGTGCAGACACGCAGGCGGTCAAATCCGGAGAGCACGTCGAGCTTGGTGACGGCGAGGGCGGTCAGCGTGTTCAGGCGGGCGGCGTAGCGCAGCGCGACCAGGTCGAGCCATCCCACGCGCCTTGACCTGCCCGTGGTCGTTCCGTACTCGCGGCCGCGCTCGCGTAGCGCCTCGGCGGTCTCGTCCTCGATCTCGGTCGGGAATGGACCCGCGCCCACGCGCGTGGCGTACGCCTTGGCGACTCCCCAGATCTCGTCGATGTCCTTCGGGCCGATCCCCGCGCCGATGCAGGCCGAGCCGGCGATCGGGTTGGAGGAGGTCACGAACGGATACGTGCCGTGGTCGATGTCGAGCAGCGTGCCCTGCGCGCCCTCCAGCAGCACAGTCTCGCCGCTGTCCAGCCGTTCGTGCACGAGCCGGGTGGTGTCGGCGATCAGCCGCTCGAGCCGGTGGCCGTAGATCAGATATTCCTCGGTCATCGCCTGCAGGTCGAGTGCCGGATCCTTGGCGAACGGTCGCAGCGACAGCCGCTTGGGCTCGAGCGCCGCGACGATCTTCTGCTTGAGGATCTTCTCGTCGAGCAGGTCCTGAACGCGGATCCCCAGTCGCGCGGCCTTGTCCGCGTAGCACGGACCGATCCCGCGGCGGGTGGTCCCGATCTGGAGCTTGCCGAGCTTCGCCTCGCCTGCGTGGTCGAGCATCAGGTGATAGGGCATGATCAGGTGCGCGTTGGCGGAGATCCTCAACGAGCTGGTGTCGACCCGCCGCCGCCGCAGCTCCTCCAGTTCGTCGGTCAGGACCTTGGGGTCGATCACGACGCCGTTGCCGATCACACACAGCTTCCCGCGGTGCAGGATCCCCGACGGAATCAGGTGCAGCTTCCAGGTTTCGCCGCCGCGGACGATCGTGTGCCCGGCGTTGTTTCCGCCCTGGAAGCGCACGACCGCGTCGGCCTGCTCGGCGAGCAGGTCGACGACCTTTCCCTTGCCCTCATCGCCCCACTGGGCGCCGACGATCACGATTCCAGGCATGCCCAGATCAGTGTACGTGGGAGGAGGGCGGACGCTTGAGCTACGGTCTGGGGATGCACGAGGAGCAGGAAACCGAAGAGCTGAAGAAGCGACAGCTGCAGCGAGAGGCCGACGAGCAGGAGCGCGCCCGGTCGGCGCCCGACGAGGAGGAGACGGCGCAGCACGAGCGGCGAGCCGACAAGGCGCGTTACCTGCGCGAGAAGCTCGAGCAGCGCGCCGCCTCCGAGCGCGAGCAGCACGACTGAGGACGGCGGTGGCGCTGATCAGGCCGTGCGGGCGTCCATGCGACGGTCGTGACCGTCCAGGGGCAATTCTTCGCACATCTCGGTGAGGCGAGACACCGTCCGCTCGGTGATCTGTCCGCAGAGCTCGTCGCGATCCTTGATATTGGTCGTGATCACGATCGAGCGCTGATCCTCGTAGCGTCCGTTGACGATCGAATAGAGTTCCTCGAGCACCCAGTCGGTCGTCCGCTCGGCGCCGACGTCGTCGATGTGAAGCAGGTCGACGGCGGTCAGCCGGTCCAGCAGCTCGATGTGCGAGCGCTCGGCGCGGTGGGTGTCGCGGATCTCGTTGAGCAGCCGCGGCAGCGAGTAGATCGCGACCGAGCGTCCGGCTCTGAGCGCGGCCTTGGAGACGAGCATCGCGAGCGTAGTCTTGCCCGTCCCGACCGGCCCCATGAACCACAGCCCGCGCCCGGCGTCGAGCTTCTCGTCGATTGTGTCCGCGAACCGCCGTGTCGCCGCAACCACCGCGTGGGGCTCGATCTCGGTGGCCGGCGGCCGGTCGAATGCGACGTCGCTGTAGCGACGGGGGATCACGGCCGAAAGGCTGCGCGCTTTCGCAAGCGCAACTCGCTGCGGGCGGCAGCGACAGTCAAATGCGGTGTTCGTGTCCTCGTCGAGCACGAAGCCCGAGCCGTCGCAGGCGCCGAACGGGCACTCGCCGTCGAGGCTTCGCAGGGGGATCACGTTCACTGGGCGAACCTGTCGCCGGCGTAGTTCATGAACCGGGGGTACTCGCGCTGGAAGGTCAGCACGATCTCGCCCACCGGCCCGTTGCGGTGCTTGGCGACGATGATGTCCGCCTCCCCGGGCCGCTCGGAGTCCTTCTCGTAGTACTCCTCGCGGTAGATGAACATCACGAGGTCTGCATCCTGCTCGATTGCACCGCTGTCGCGTAGATCGGACAGGATCGGCTTCTTCTCCCCGCCGCGCTGCTCGACTGCGCGGCTGAGCTGCGAGAGCGCGATCACCGGCACGTTCAGCTCGCGCGCGAGGCCCTTCAACCCACGGGAGATCTGGCTGACCTGCTCGACCCGGTTCTCGACTCGACCTTCGTGGCGCATCAGCTGGAGGTAGTCGATGATGATCAGGCCGAGGCCTCCATCGATCTGGTGGTGTAGGCGGCGCGCCTTGGCGCGGACCTCGAGCACGCCGGTGTCGCTCGAGTCGTCGATCCACAGCGGCGCGTCCGCGAGCGTCTGGCAGGCGGTCAGGATCTTCTGCCAGCGATCCTCGGCCACGCGGCCGCGGCGCAGCTCCTCGCCGCGGATTTTGGCTTGCGAGGCGACGAACCGCTGGGCCAGCTCGGACTCGGACATCTCGAGCGAGAACAGCGCGATTGGATGGCCCTTGAGCGAGGCGTTCTCGGCGATGTTCGCCACCAGCGCCGACTTTCCCATCGACGGGCGGGCGGCGATGATGATCAGGTTGCCCGCCTGAAAGCCGCCGGTGACGTCGTCGATGTCCTTGAACCCGGAGGGCGTGCCGGTCAGCGAGGTCTTCGAGATCGACAGCTTGTGAAGCTTGTCGGTCTCCTCGTGGAGGATCTCGGCGACGGCGCGGAAGGTCTTCTGCCGCTCGTCCTGGGCTACCTCCAGAACGGAGCGCTCCGCGCGCTCGAGCAGGTCGCGCGCAGGCGCGTCGCGGGAGATCACGCTGGCCTGGATCTCGTACGAGGTCGTGAGCAGGGCGCGCAGCCGCGAGTTGTCGCGGACGATCCTTCCGTAGTCGCGGGCATGACCGGCCGCCGGGACCCACCCGGTCAGCTCGTCGATCGCCTCGGCCCCGCCGACCTCCTCGAGCTTGCCGCGCTGGCGCAGCGTCTCGGCAACGGTCAGGTGGTCGATCTTGCGGTCGTTCTGGTGGAGCTCGACCATCGCGGCGAACACATCGCCGTGCTGCTCGCGATAGAAGTGCTCAGGACGAAGGTGCTCCTCGACGAGCAGCGCGTACAGGTGCCGCTCGTCGAGCAGCACCGCTCCGAGCACCGACTTCTCGGCCTCGAGGTTGTGCGGAGGGACCGCGATGCTCTGAACGGCGCTCATGACTGGTCGCCCAAGAGTAGGTAGGAGCGAGGCGGCAGAAAACCGACGAACCCGCACGCAGCGAGGTATGGTGCTGAGTGTTCGCTTACCGGCGCGACGGCTAGTTCGCGGGGACGACCATCGTCTTGACGGCGGCGGTCACGCCGTCGGCAACCTCGACGTCGACCATGTAGGTCCCGGTCTGGCGAAGCGGATCGGCGAGGTGGATCTTGCGGCGGTCGATACGGATACCACGCGCGTCACGGATTGCGTCGGCGATGTCCTGCGCCGTGACGGAGCCGAACAGCCGGCCGTCCTCGCCCGCCTGCTGAGGGATCGTGAGCACGGTCCGTCCGAGCAGCGTCGCGCTCTCCTGCGCGCGCTCCTCGGCCTCCCGCTTGGCCTGCTCGGCCGCTTCGCGACGGCGCTGGGCGGCTTGGATCGACCCGGCGGTCGCCGCCTCGGCCAGCCGGCGCGGAAGCAGGTAGTTGCGCAGGTACCCGGCCGAGACGTCGACCACAGCGCCGCGCTCCCCGAGCGACTCCACGTCCTTGAGCAGGATCGCCTGCGGCACCGCTCGGCTACCTGTTGCGGTCGCGGTCGCCGCGATCGCGATCCCGGTCGCGACCGCCGCGCTCCCCGCTGCCTTCAGCGACGTAGGGGAGCAGCGCCAGCTCTCGCGCACGCTTGACTGCTCGCGCGATCTGGCTCTGGTGGCGCCTGCACGCTCCGGTGATCCTGCGCGAGCGGATCTTGCCGCGATCGGAGATGTACCGACGCAGCGCAGACACGTCCTTGTAATCGACCTGCTCGATCTTCTCGCGGCAGTACGGGCACGGCTTGCGGCGACCCGAAGTCGCTGCTCCCTTCCTGTCGCGCCGGCGAACCGGCCGTCTACGTTGCTTCGCCAACTCTCATCACCTATTCGGTCTGCCTGTTTTCGATCCGGCGCCTAGAACGGAATGTCCTCCTCGGCTGCCGCGACACCCGCGGGAGCGGTCTCGAGGTCGCTGGAGTCGATCGGAACGTCGCTCTCCGTTGGCTGGACGCCGCTGGAGTACCCGTTCCCATTTCCGCCACCAGCATCGTCACGCCCGGCGAGGAACTGCACTGAATCAGCGATGATATCGACGGATTCGCGCTTCTGCCCCTCGGTCTCCCAGGTGCTCCACTCGAGACGCCCGTCGATTGCGACCGGGCGACCCTTCTTGAGGTACTGACCGCAGTTGTCGGCCTGCTTGCCGAAGACCGTCACACGGAAGAAGTTGGGTTTCTCCTCCCAGTCGCCGGAGCTGTTCTTCTTGCGGGTATTGACGGCGATTCCGAGCTTGCAGATCGACAGGCCACCGGGCGTCGAACGCAGATCGGGGTCTCTTGTCAGATTGCCGGTCAGAACGACTCGGTTGATATTCATGCTTGGCTCCTTTCCAGGACGCGTTGTAAGCCTTTTGGCGAGTCTAGGTGCGTCCACGGCGGCAACCCCCGTTTTCCACGGAAAATGGACGGAATCGTTGCGGCCCCGTTGCAGGGCGTGACGATGTCGGTGCAAACGGGGCCGGATCGGGCCCCGCGGGTCGCCGCCCGAGCCGTCGATAGAGTGGCCGAGGTGCTCGTCCGGGCGCTCGCGTTCGTGCTCTGCTCGCTCGTCTTCGCCGGGACGCTGGCGCCCGACGCGCACGCGACCGCGCCGTACGCCCGCCAGCTGCCGCCGCTGCTCACGCCCTGGACGCGCTCGGTCTCGACGGTCGCCCCGCTGCCGGAGTATCCGCGCCCGCAGCTCGAGCGCTCGCGCTGGCTGAGCCTGAACGGGCGCTGGCAGTACGAGCAGGGCCAGTCAGGCGAGGCGCCTCCGTTCGGGCGAAGCCTGGCCCAGACGATCCTCGTCCCGTTCCCGGTGCAGTCGCCGCTCTCGGGGATCGGGCGCGGCGATAGCTGGGGCTGGTATCGGCGCACGTTCACGGTGCCGAGCGGCTGGAGCGCCGGCCACGTGCTGCTCAACTTCGGCGCGGTCAGCTGGCAGGCGAGCGTGTACGTCAACGGACGACTGGCGGGCGCTCACCGAGGCGACTACGACGCTTTCTCGCTCGACATCACCCCGCTCCTCCGCCGCGGCGCCGCCAACGAGCTGGTCGTGGGCTTCTATGACCCCGTCGGCGCGGCCGGCGAGCCCGTCGGCAAGCAGGTCGCGGGCGCCCCGCGCGGCATCTTCCACACCGCCTCGAGTGGAATCTGGCAGACCGTTTGGCTCGAGCCGGTGGCTGCCGACCACGTGACTGCGCTCGACCTCGTGCCCGATCTGCCTCGCAGCCGGTTGGTCCTCACCGCGTCGGCGTCCGGCGGCACGAACGTCCGGGTTATCGCCCAGGCGCTGGCTGGATCGAAGGTCGTAGCGGCGGCGAGCGGGCTACCCGGGCGCCCGATCGCGCTGCGGATCCCAAAGCCGCAGCTCTGGTCGCCGTCGGACCCGTACCTGTACGGGCTGCGGGTCCGGCTCGTCTCGGGCAGCTCGGCGCTCGATGACGTGCGCAGCTACTTCGGGATGCGATCGATCACGCTCGGGTACGCCGGTGGCGCGACCAGGATCCTGCTGAACGGGCGGTTCGTGTTCCAGACCGGCGCGCTCGACCAGGGCTACTGGCCCGACGGCCTGTACACCCCGCCCACCGACGCCGCGATCCGCTTCGACATCCTCGCCGCCAGGCAGATGGGCTACGACATGCTGCGCGAGCACCAGAAGGTGCAGCCCGACCGGTGGTACTACTGGGCCGACCGGCTCGGGATCCTGGTGTGGCAGGACATGCCGAGCATGCGGTCCCCGAACCAGCTCGGCCCCACGGCCGCAGACGAAGCCGAGTTCCGTCGCGAGCTCCGCGCGATCGTGATCCAGCACCGCTCCGACCCTTCGATCGTCACCTGGGTGCCGTTCAACGAGGGTTGGGACCAGTTCGACCCCGCCGGCGTCACCCGCGAGGTCAAGGCGCTGGAGCCCTCGGCGCTGGTCGACACCGACAGCGGCAGCGCCAACTGCTGCAACGCGATCGAGCCTGCGAACAGCGACATCAGCGATACGCATCTGTACTTCGGGCCGTTCGCGGTCTCATGGGATCGCCGCGCTTCGGCGATCGGCGAGTACGGCGGCGTACTCGCCTATCCCCCGCCCGGACACCGCTGGCCGGGAGTGCTGACCAGCCTCGGCGGCCCCGTGCTCTCGTGGGGGCTCGAGCCCGTCACCACGTTCCTCCGCGCGCAGTACGCACAGCTGGCGCAGGAGATCAGGTTGCGTGGGCTCTCGGCGGCCGTGTTCACCGAGTTCTCGGGCTATGAGGACGAGCTCGGGATCCTCACCTACGACCGGCGCGCCTTCACGATGCCCCCGGGACTGGTGAGCGCGCTGAATCGCGGTCTGATCGCCGCCTCGGCGCCGTCGACCCAGCTGCGCCCGCAGGCCGCCGCGATCCCGCCCGGCATCAGCGGCCTGTGGCGCTTCAACGAGGGGAGCGGGACCCGTGCCGCGGACTCGAGCGGCCGCGGGCACGCCTTGACGCTGCTGGGCGGCGCCGGCTGGACCCGGGGGCCCGGGGGCGGTGCGCTGGCGATCACCGCGGCCGGGCAGTCGGCCGTCACGAACGGGCGCGTGATCGACACGGGGCATTCGTTCACGGTCTCGGCCTGGTTGAGCACCCGCCAGCTCGCCCAGTCGGGCTCCGCGGTCAGCGAGCCCGGACCCGACGGCTCGAGCTTCTCGCTCGGGATTCAGACATCAGTGCAGGGGGGACAGTCGCGTGGGGGACTGCCCGCCGGGACACCGCTGCCTGATGGCACGTGGTGGACGTTCGTCGTTCCTGCGGGCTCCAACTGCACTTCTGCTCAATGCGGCGTTCGCGCAAACATGCGATATGACGACGGCCGCTTCGATCCCCGCCCCGGAAGCTGGCATCAGGTGACCGGCGTCTACGACACCGGCACGCATACGACCGCGGTCTACGTCGACGGCATCCCCGAGGACGTCGAGCACGTCTTCGGGATCCCCCCGGCGAGCGGGCCGCTGACCGTCGGCGGCGGGGTGGCGGACTACACACCGACTGACACGTTCGTCGGCGCGATCGCGGAGCTGCGCACCTACGCGCGCGCGCTCACGCCGGCGGAGGTGTGGCAGCTGTACCGGGCCGAGCCGAACTGATGCCTCTCAGTCGCAACCCTCGGGACTGAGAGGCATCAGTTGGGAGGTGCGCCGACCGTGGTCGCCCGAACCGCCGCTGGCGTCAGCAGTCGTGTCCGGCTCTCGGCGTACCCTGCCGCAATGGTCAGGTTCGAGTTCTCGGAGTGTGTATACGAGCTCACAGACGACCAGGCCACGCTGCTCGCCGAGCGGCTTCGAAACTACGCCAAGGGCACGTTTGCATCGGACCTCAAGCGAGCGGCCAGGCTCAGCGGCAATCCCAACTGGAGTGATGGCGCGCTGGCGGTCGCCGACTTCACCGAGGAACTGTTGGTCGGCAACCTCGCGGGGCCGCTGCCGCTGGAGGGCAAGTCGGCAGAGGCGACCTGCTGGGCGCTTCACCTGATGCAGGGCCTCGCCGAGTCGACCGAGCCGACCGACGCGGCTGCACTGCGCGACGCACTGGCGGAGCGGTTCACCGAGCAGGCGCCGATGAAGCGCGCGGCCTGAGCTCTACGCCGCTCGCTGTGGCGTCAGGTCGAGCTCGTCGCCGTCGAAGACCACCTCGACCTCGCTGAGCACGACTCGCCTGGGTCCGGGCTCGACCGTGCAGGCAACGTGCGCGGAGAGGCCGAGCTCGGAAGCGCGCCTGACCACCTCGGCTCCCGCTCCTGGGGCGCAGTAGACGGCGAACCCGCAGCCCATGTTGAACGTCGAGTACGCGGCGGCCGCGGACATGCCGGCCTGCGCCACCAGGAACGCCAGGACCTCTGGGACCTCGGGCAGGTTGGTGACGTGGTAGCTCAGATCGCGGCGCGGACGCATCAGCTTGAGCAGGCCATGGCCGGTGATGTGACTGAGGTAGTGGATCCCCACCTCACTCGCCAGGAGTGACTGGACGAGCGGCGTGTAGATGACGGTCGGATCGAGCAGCGCGTCGCCGAAGGTGCGTCCGCTCGGGAGCCTCGTCTCGTAGCCGTCCGGCAGCTGTCCGGCGACCATTCGCGCGAGCGAGGATCCGTTGGCGTGCAGGCCGCTGCTGGCAACCAGCACGATCTCATCACCGGCGGCCAGCTGGGCTCCCAGGATCGGCTCGCCGCCCTGCGGGACCAGGCCGACGGCGCTGCCTGCAAGCTCGATGTCGCCTTCGGCCACGAGGTCCGGGAGCGAGGGGGACTCCCCACCCCCCCACACGGCCCCGGCATCGACGCAACCCCGGCGCCACCCCGCGAGCAGCGCCGCCTGGCGCTGCTCGTCCGCATACCAGTCCGAGGAGCCGGTGGCAAAGTAGGCGTTTACCACCAGCGGCAGCGCGCCGACGCAGCAGAGGTCGTTGACGATCGCCGCGACCGTGTCGTAGGCGACGTTCTCAAACGCTCGGGCGCCGACCTGCGGCTCAAGCAGGCGCGCGATAATCGACTTGGTCCCCAGCCCCTCGAGCACGAACGCGAAGGTCTGCCCGCCGGACTCGAACACGAACGCCGGCTCGCCGCGTGACTCGTCAACCGCACGACCTCCTCGGGCGCTGAGCAGTCGCGAGGTTGCAAGCGCCTGTGTCAGAGCGTTGCGCTTGCCCGCATCGAGCGCGGTGTAATTGACGCCGGCGGAGCTGTAGGCGGAGCTGCGGCCCTCAGGCGGCTGGCTCATCTACGTGATGCCCACCGGCTAGGACTCGGCGGGAGCCTCGGCACTTGCGGCGGGAGCCTCGGCACTTGTGGGGGGAGAGGACCCGCCACTCGGGGCGGAATGCCCAGCCGCGGCCGCCGCTGCGATCACCGGCGGCGGCGAGGACGGGGCCGGTGGTGTGCCCCGCCGCACCTTGATCACCCTGAAGCGCAGCACGCCATCGGTGATCCTGAGCGTGTGCGACAGCTCCTCGATCAGCGTGGCCGGAGCCTTGAACTGGAGTAGGTGGTAGTCGGCTTCGGGCTGATGGTTGATCTCGTAGACCATCGGGCGCTGTCCCCAGTCGTCATTTCGCTCGACCGAGCCTCCGGCGGCGGCGATCGCGGACTCCACGTCGGCCAGGATCTTCGCTCGCTGCTCGTCCTCGGCGGTCGTCGAGAGCAACAGCATCAGGTCATAGAGAGGTGCTTCCTTGGCCATCGGGACGCCCGAGGATAGCGTTCCCCTGATCATGAGCACCGGGCAAGAGCTCCCGATTGTCGAGGTCGCCGACCAGGAGGGCCGGCGCCAATGGCTCGAGGCCAACCACGCAGACGGTCGGGGCGTGTGGCTGAAGTTCGCCAAGAAGGGCTCGCCTACGCCCACGGTCGCCTACGGCGAGGCGATCGAGGAGGCGCTCTGCTATGGCTGGATCGACGGGCAGGTGCGAGCCCACGATTCCCACTACTACCTGCAGCGGTTCACGCCGCGGCGAGCGCGCAGCAAGTGGTCGCAGATCAACCGGGAGAAGGCCACGCGACTGATACCCGGGGGCAGGATGATGCCCGCCGGGGTGGCCCAGGTGGAGGCGGCCCAGGCGGACGGGCGCTGGGAGGCCGCGTACCCGGCTCAGAGCAAGGCGACCGTCCCAAACGACTTCCAGAGCGAGCTCGACCGCAACCCGCAGGCCGGCGTGTTCTTTGCGACGCTCAAGGGCCAGGCGCGCTACGCCTTCCTGTACCGCCTGCACGACGTCACCACGCCCGAAGCCCGGGCGAAGCGGATCGCGAACTACATCGAGCTGCTGCGCAGCGGCAGGACGCTGCAGGACTGAGGAGCTAGCCCGCGGCCTCCTTGCGCCGGATGTCGGCGAGCTGCTCGTCGACCCAGTCGCCCGGGTTGCGCGCGGTCACGATCGATATCAGCCCCTCGTGGCGCCGGCGGCGCTCCTCGGGGGCCATCGTCAACGCGGCGTGGATCGAGTCGGCGAGCTCCTGGATGTCGAATGGGTTGACCGACAGCGCGTACTCGCCGAGCTCCTCGTGCGCGCCCGTGTTCTCCGACAGGATCGAGACGCCGGCGCGCTCGTTGACCATCGGCCCCTCCTTGGCGACGAGGTTCATCCCGTCGAACATCGCGTTGACCATCAGCACGTCGTAGTGCTTGTAGGCGGCCACCGCCTCCTCGAGGTCATCGCGGAGCTTGAGCTGGATCGGCATCCAGTCGGGTGATCCGTGGCGGTGGTTGACGACCGCCACGACCGCCTCGATCCGCTCCAGGTACTCCGCGTACTCGGGCACGTCGGTGCGCGAGGGCATCAGCTGCGCGATGAACGTGACCCGCTCGCGGAACTCGGGGTGCTGCTCGAGGAACACGTCGAACGCGCCGAATCCGCGCAGCACGTTCTTGCTCAGATCGGCGCGGTCCACGCGCAGGATCAGATGGTCGCGGCGGCGGCGCAGCAGCTCGGCTTCGAACTCCCCGGTCCGGGGGCGCGCGGCGACCGCCTGCACCGCGCCGGCGTCGATCGGCAGCGGGTACGCCCGGACCCACACCTCGCGGTCATCACAGCGCACCACCCCTCGCTCGAAGTCGACGTCGAGCCCTAGCAGGTCCTCGCAGCACTGAAGGAAGTTGCGCCGGTAGGAGCGGGTGTGAAAGCCGATGATGTCGTTCGACAGGATCCCGCGGTAGAGCTCGTCGCGCATCGTCGAGGGCAGCACCCGCCAGGAATCCGATTGGCTCCAGGGAATGTGGACGAAGTGATGCAGGAACAGGTCCGGCCGGGCCTGGCGGAGCAGCCGGGGGAGGGTGTAGAGGTGGTAGTCGTGAACCATCACGACCGGCTGCTCGACGCCCTCGATCTCCTCCAGCACCGCCCGCGCAAGGTCCTCGTTGACGACGTTGTAGCCGAACTCGAACGCCTCGGTCTCGTTGCGGCGGATGTCCGGCGCGTTGGAGAGGTCCCACAGGTAGTGCTGGATGAACCACAGCAGCGGGTTGGCGATGATGTTGTAGAAGCGGTCGTAGGCGTCCTCGTCGGATGCCACCAGCTTGACCCGGTACTCGTCGCCGTCGGGAACCTGGACCGTGAACGGCCGGCCGTCGTTGGCATCGGCCGCCTCGATGTCCTCGTCTGTCATCGCGGAGGCGATCCACGTCACCTCGCGGTGCGAGGCCAGCCCCGTCAGCGCCGTGACCAGGCCACCGGTCCCGCGCCGTATCTCCCCATCCGGGCCAAACGTCACCGGCCCGCGGTTGGATACCAGCACCAGGGGCGCGTCCGCCATCAGACTTCGAGCTGCTCGAACACCTTCAGCCAGTCTCGCAGGAGTCGGGGCATCAGGAAGCGCCGCCGGGCGGACTCCTTGCCGGCGCGTCCGAGGCGCTTTCCCAGACCGGGGTCGGCGAGGATCTCCAGCGAGCGCTGCGCGCACTCCTCCACGCTCGAGACGAGGAATCCGGACTCGCCGTCGGTTACCTGCAGCGGAATCCCGCCGACGTCGCCGCCGATGAACGGTCGTGCCTTCCAGAGCGCCTCGGTGACGGTCAGCCCGAATCCCTCGCGGGTTGACTTCTGGATCACGACGTCGCAGTGCGACTGGAACGCGTTGACCTCGATCGCCC
>ODAK010001886.1_pt1 | contig 22394 bp, 18 predicted proteins | sample 1539591 | NCBI WGS metagenome assembly ODAK01 (sample SAMEA3539303, study PRJEB22396) | soil metagenome | biome: tundra; feature: field; material: soil | place: USA | collected 2010-05 | depth 0.15 m | reverse complement strand
CGGCAACCACGTTCAGGCAGTCACACCCGCCGCGCAGCCCCAGTACCAGCAGCCCGAGTACCAGCAGCCCCAGTACCAGCAGCCCCAGTACCAGCAGCCCCAGTACCAGCAGGGTGCTGGCGCCATGGGGGGAATGGGCACGCTGCAGCGGTTCCTCGGCGGCGGATTCGGCCGCGCCATCGTGACCGGCGCCGGCTTCGGCATCGGTGACGACATCATCAACAAAATTTTCTAACTGACCCCGCTTCGGCGGGCTTCCCCTTCGCCTAGGGAGCTGCCCGCCAGCGGACAGAAGCCGCGATCCGGCCTGTGTGGTTATCGCGTCTTGTGTTGCTCAGCGAGCGGTGCCAGATCGCCCCGCCCACTAGCGCCAGCATCGCCCGTGAACTCCGCGGACGCACGGTTTACCCGCAGCTGTTCCGCGCTCTTCTCGGCGTCGAAGAACCCCTGAGCGAGTTGCCCGGCGAAGTATCAATCGCGGCCGATCTCGATCTTGCACCCATCCGAAGGGTCGTCGCCGCGCTCCTGCCGTCCGAGGATCTCAGCACGCCGCGAACAGGCTCTTAGCTGGCCTGGCCGCGCCACGGATGCTGCCCGAACTGCCGTGCCGGGCGTGCCGTCCGGAGTGAGAAGCCGCACGCTGCTACCGTATGAACCCATCGGAACACACACTGCTACCAGATGGGCCCATCGGGACAGGGGGAGGGGGATCATGATCAGGCTGCGCATAGTGGTCGGCGTGCTGGTGGCGGTCGCGGTGGCCGGGTGTTATTCGCCTGGGGCCGCGTCGGCGACCGAGTCGGGCCGGACGGACAAGGCTACCGCGGCGGACAAGGCCACCCCGGTGGGCAAGGCGGCGGCGAGAGCCGAGGCATCTACGGCGACCAGGGCGACCGGGGCCGTCGCTTACTGGACTACGGCCCGGCTGCTCTCGGCGCGGGCCTGGCGGGTCGGCCTGACGGGGGCCGCGCAGATGGCGGATGTGTCGCCGAGCGCGCACACCACCCTGGCCGCACCGCGGGTCGGCGCCCTGTTCACGCGGGAAGGCAGCGGGAACCACTTCTGCACGGCGAGCGTGGTGTCCAGCCCGGGCCGCGATCTGCTGATCACGGCCGCGCACTGCATCAACGGCGGTGACGGCCGGGGGTACCGCAGCGATGTCGTCTTCATCCCCGGCTACCAAAACGGGAAGGCGCCTTACGGGATCTGGACGCCCGCCCGGCTGGTGGTGGCGCAAGGATGGGCCCGTTCCGCCGATCCCGACCTTGACGTAGGCTTCGTGGTCCTCAAGCCCAGGTACGGCGAGAACATCGAGCAGGTACTGGGCGCCGACACCCTGCTTTTCAACGCGGGCTACCGGAACCTGGTGCGCGTCACCGGCTATCCGAACAGCTCGGAGGAACCCATCAGCTGCCAGAACTGGACCGTCAGGCAGAGCACCCGCCAGCTGAAGTTCAGCTGCGACGGGTTCACCGGCGGCACCAGCGGCAGCCCCTGGATCACCCGGTTCGACCCGTACACCAGGACTGGCCGGATCGTCGGCGTGCTCGGCGGATACCAGCAAGGCGGATACACCGCCGATATCTCCTACAGCGCCTACTTTGGCGACGCCATCAAGCAGCTCTACCAGCAGGCGAGCTCAGGCTAGCGCCCGCGGGCTTATGCGCCCGCGGGCTTATGCGTCTGCGGGGATGGCCGTGATGTCCGCGCCGAGGGCGTTGAAGCGCTGGGCGATGGCCGCGTGCCCGCGGTCGATCGGGTACCCGGGCGTCACGAGAGTCTCGCCTTCGGCGGCCAGGCCGGCCAGTACCAGCGCGATGCCGGTGCGCAGGTCGTGCGCCACCACCTCGGCCCCCTTGAACGAACAGGGGCCGTGCACGATGACCGCGCTGCCGTCCAGCTCGACCTTGGCGCCCATCTTGGTCAGCTCACCGGCCAGGAGGTAGCGCCCGTCGAAGATCGTCTCGCGGATATACGAAGCTCCGTCGGCCAGGCAGGCCACCGCCATGATCGGCGATTGCAGGTCGGTGGCGAACCCAGGGTACGGGCTGGTGATGACGTTGATGGGGCGCAGCGGCCGGTCCATCCGGACCGACACCACCGCGCCGTTGGTGGCGAACTCCACCCCCATCTGCTCCAGCTTCCACCGGACGACACCGAAGTGATCGAGGGAGGCGCCGACCAGGTTCAGCTGGCCGCCGGTGATCGCCGCTGCCATCGCGAACACGCCCGCGTCGATCCGGTCCGCCATCACGGTGTGCTCGACCGCGGTCAGCTCGTCCACGCCGTGCACGGTGATGAAGCCGGTGCCGCCGCCGGTGATCCGCGCGCCCATCTTGGTCAGGAACGCGATGACGTCGAGCACCTCGGGCTCTTGCGCGGTGTTGTCGATGATGGTCTTGCCCGGCGCCAGCGACGCCGCCATGATCAGGTTCTCGGTGCCGGTGTGCGAGGGGGTGTCCAGGTACAGGTGCGCGCCCTGCAGCTTGCTGGCCTTGATGCGGATGACGGACTCGCCCTCGTCGACGATGGCGCCGAGCCGGGCGAAGCCGCGGTAGTGGAAGTCCAGGTTCCTGTTGCCCAGGTTGCACCCGCCGACACCCTCGATGACCGCCTCACCGAACCGGTGCAGCAGGGCCGGCACGAACAGCACCGAGCTGCGGAACCTGCGCGCGATCTCGGCCGGGAGGACCGGGCTGGTCAGGTTGGACGCGTCGATGACCAGCGTCCGCTCGGGCTCGTGGAACTCGACGACCGCGCCGACCGCCTCGGCCAGCTCGACGGCCCGGCGGACGTCCTCGATGGCCGGCACGTTGCGCAGCACGGTGTGGCCGTTGGCCGTGAGCAACGACGCCGCGATCATCTTCAGCGCCGCATTCTTCGCGCCCTGCACGAAAACCGTTCCGTGCAGCGGAGCGCCGCCGCGCACGCGGTAGTTCGTCTCGGGTCCCTGGGTCATAGGTGTCAGCTTAGCCGGGTGAGGCGGTCGAATACTGGAGCAAGCCGCTCTGTGTACCGTTCCGGGCTAAATGCCCCGTCTAGGCGGTCTTCGGGGAGCATTTGCCCGCGTGTCGCGGCCTGCTTGCGCAGCGTGTCCCGGAACGGTGTGCCGTTGTCCCATGTCTCCATCGCCGCGGCTTGGACCAGGGCATACGCATCCTCGCGGCTCATTCCCGAGCTGACAAGCTCGAGCAGCACGGCCGAGGAATAGATCAGGCCGCCGGTGGCGTCCAGGTTGGCGCGCATCCGCGCGACATCGACGGTCAGGCCTTCCACCAGGCCGATCGTGAGGTGCAGCAGGTAGTCGGTCCCGATAGCGGCGTCAGGCAACGCGATTCGTTCCACGCTGGAGTGTGAGATATCCCGCTCGTGCCAGAGCGGAATGCCTTCGGTGACTGGCGTCACGTAGCCGCGGATGATCCGGGCCAGGCCGGCGATCCGCTCGGACCGGATCGGGTTCTTCTTGTGCGGCATCGCCGAGGAGCCCTTCTGGCCCGACCGGAACGGCTCGGCCAGCTCCCGCACTTCGGTCCGCTGGCCGTGCCGGACCTCCAGCGCCACCGCCTCACCCACGGTGGCCAGAATGGCCAGCGCGCTCACCCACTCGGCGATGCCGTCCCGCATCACCACCTGGGTGGCCACCTCCGCGGGCCGCAGGCCCAGGGCCGGCATGACCTCGGCCTCGATGACCGGGTCGATGTTGGAGTAGCTGCCCACCGGGCCGGACAGCGTGCCGACCGCCACCGCTTCCCTGGCCCGCAGCAGCCGGTCCCGGCCGCGGGCCATGGCGTAGGCGAAGTCGGCCACCCGGTGCCCCCAGACGTCCGGCTCGGCGTGGATGCCGTGCGTCCGGCCCGCCCGCAGCGTCCCGGCGTGCTCGATCGCGTGGTCCCGCAGCACCGCGACCAGCCGGGTGGCCTTGGCCACCAGGATGTCGGTCGCCTCGGTGAGCTGGAGCGCGAGCGCGGTGTCCAGCAGGTCGGAGGAGGTCATGCCGTAGTGCACGTAGGCAGCGGCCGAACGGGGCGTGGTGTTGTCGGCCCACGCGCTCAGGAAAGCGATCACGTCGTGGTCGGTCACCGCCTCGACCGCCGCCACGGCCGCTGGGGTGGGCGGCAGAGCCGAGCGCACCGGCTCGACGCTGTCCGCGGGTACCGTGCCGGCCCGGGCGTGCGCCGCCAGGACGAGCACCTCCACCCGGCACCACAGCTCGTACTTGTGGGCCTCGCTCCAGACCCGTCCCATCTCAGGCAGCGTGTACCGCTCGATCATGGCTCTAACGTACTGTGCTGGCCCGGGCGGGTGTCCCGATGTTCCCCTCAGGGCGCCGGGGCAGGAAATCCATGCCGCTGCGGGTCGGTGCGGATCCTGATGAAGGCCCAGACTCCGTGGCGGCCGACCGGGACGGCGCAGCGGCGGCCGTCGAAGCTGATCGTGATCGACCGGCGGCCGGGCGCGCTGCCGTAGGCGAAATAGGCGTCGTCGATCTGGCCGCCCGTCTGGACGGGTCCCATGGTGCTCAGTGGCCCGGCGCCGGAGGAGCCTGCGCCGTCCCAGCCCGCGCCGTTCCACCTCCAGATCTCGGTATCGAGTTCAGCGCCGTCGCCGTTCCCGTCCACGACGGCGAAGCCGTAATCGCCGTCGCTGACGGCCGCCAGCACGCGGGCGTAGCGAGGGTGCCAGCCGCCGCGGGCGAGCACCTCCTGCGCGATGAGCCCAGGGTGGTCAGGCGGCATCGGCTGACCCGCAGCGGCTGGTCGGCGGCTGCGGCGGCCTCGCTCAGGCCCCGCGCAGGTCACCGCCCGGCGGCGATGTCATGGCGATACCATCCGCCGGGCATGGCGATGGTGGCCGCCAGCTCGTAGGCCGCGGCCCGCGCGGCGGCGATATCGGTGCCCGAGCCGACCACGTTCAGCACCCGGCCGCCCGCCGACACCAGATCGCCGTCCGCGTCGATCGCGGTCCCCGCGTGCAGGACGTAGGCCCGCGCCGCCTGCTCGTCAGAACGATAATTCTGAACGGACTGTGGTACCACGGCCCGTTCAGCTTCAAAGATCTTGATCTTGTCGCCCTTGACCGGGTGTTCCGGATAACCCTGCGCCGCGATCACCACCGTCACCGCGGCGCCCGGGCGCCAGCGGGGCGGGGCGGCGCTGGCCAGGTCACCGGCCGCGGCGGCGTGCAGCAGCGGCGCGAGCGGGGTGCCGAGCCGGTCGAGCACCACCTGCGTCTCCGGGTCGCCAAAGCGGGCGTTGAACTCGACCACCCGCAGCCCGGCCGCGGTCAGGCTCAGGCCGGCGTAGAGCAGGCCGCGGTAGGGCGTGCCGCGGCGGCGCATGGCGTCCACGGCCGGCTGGATGACCACCTCGAGCGCGTGTCCGGCCAGGTCGGCGGGGGTCCAGGGGAGCGGGGCGTAAGCGCCCATGCCGCCGGTGTTCGGGCCCTGGTCGCCGTCCCCGGCGCGCTTGAAGTCCTGCGCGGGCAGCAGCGGGACCGCGGTGATGCCGTCGGTGACCGCGAAAAGAGACACCTCGGGCCCGTCCAGGAACTCCTCGATCACCACCGTGCCGCAGCCGGCCGCGTGCGCCCGGGCGGCGTCGAGGTCGGAGGTGACCACGACGCCCTTGCCCGCCGCCAGGGCGTCGTCCTTGACCACGTAGGGCAGCCCGAACGCGGCCAGGGCCGCGTCCACCTCGGCGCTGGTCCGGCAGGTGAAGGACGCGGCGGTGGGAATCCCCGCCTCGGCCATGATCTGCTTGGCGAACGACTTCGAGCCCTCGATCTCCGCCGCGCTGGCGTCCGGCCCGAAGCAGCTGATGCCGTTCTCCCGCAACAGGTCGGCCGCGCCGGCCACCAGCGGCGCCTCCGGGCCGATCACCACCAGATCCGGGCTGAGCTTGCGGGCCAGCTCGCCGATCCCGTCCGGGGTCGGCGCCGTGTCCGGATGGGTTTCCGCGAGTGCGGCGATGCCGGGATTGCCCGGAGCCGCGTGCAGGGCCGTGGTGTCCGGGCTCAGGGCGCGGACGATCGCGTGCTCGCGGCCCCCGGACCCGATGACGAGAATGCGCACGGCGCGAGCCTACGCTCCGGGCAGCAAGGGGCGGAGCTGGAGCGTCTGGTCGCGGCGGGGGCCGACGCCGACCGCGCTGACCGGGGCGCCGATCATCTGCTCCACCGCCGTGATGTAGTTCCGCGCGTTGGGCGGCAGGTCATCGAACGAGCGAGCCTTGGAGATGTCCTCCACCCAGCCGTCGAAGTGCTCATAGACGGGCACCGCGTGATGGAATTCGGTCTGCGTCACCGGGATCTCGTCCAGCCGCTTCCCGTCCACCTCGTAGGCGACGCAGACGGGTACCTTCTCCAAGCCGGACAGGACGTCCAGCTTGGTCAGGAAGTAACCGGTGATCCCGTTCACCCGGGTGGCGTACCTGGCGATGACCGCGTCGAACCACCCGGTCCGCCGCGCCCGGCCCGTGGTCACGCCGTACTCCCCGCCGGTCTTGCGCAGCCATTCGCCCTGCTCGTCGCGGAGTTCGGTGGGGAAGGGGCCCTCGCCGACGCGGGTCGTGTACGCCTTGACGATGCCGAGGACCTCGGAGATCCGGGTCGGCCCGATGCCTGACCCGGAGCAGGCGCCGCCGGCCGTGGGCGAGGACGAGGTCACGAACGGGTAGGTGCCGTGATCCACGTCGAGCATGGTGGCCTGGGCGCCCTCGAGCAGGACAACCTCGCCCCGGTCCAGGGCCTGGCCGAGGATGAGCCCGGTGTCGGCGACGTAGGGCCGGAGCCGTTCGGCATAACGCTCGTACTCCTCGGCTATGGCGCGGGAGTCCAGACCGCGGCGGTTGTAGACCTTGCCGAGGATCTGGTTCTTGTCGCGCAGCACGAGGTCGAGCTTCTTGCGCAAGATGCCGGGATCGAACAAGTCCTGGACCCTGATCCCCACCCGGGCGATCTTGTCGGCGTAGGCCGGGCCGATCCCGCGGCCCGTGGTTCCGATGCGTGAGCTGCCCAGATAGCGTTCTGTGACCTTATCAAGCGCGCGGTGATAGGGCATGATCAGGTGCGCGTTCGCCGAGACGAGCAGTTTGCCGCAGTTCACGTTGCGGGCCTGCAGGCCGTCGATCTCGTCCAGCAGCACCTGCGGGTCGATGACCACCCCGTTGCCGATCACCGGGATGACGTCGGGGGACAGCACGCCGGACGGCAGCATGTGCAGGGCGTAGCTCTCCTCCCCGATGACGACCGTATGGCCCGCGTTGTTGCCGCCCTGGTACCTGACCACGTAGTCCACCCGGTCACCGAGCAGGTCAGTGGCCTTGCCCTTGCCCTCGTCTCCCCACTGGGCGCCCACAAGCACGATGGCGGGCATAGGCTGATCCCTTCGGCTGGCTCAGGCTCCGGCTAGACCCCCGCGGCTCGCCCTTGACTCCATGGGCCCGCCTTGACCTGGCACGACGAAGCCCCCGCACAGGCTCAAGCGCGGCAGGGGCTCTTGCGTTCTGAGATTACCCGCAATATCAGCAGGTAACCAAGCCTGGACGTGTCCGTTATGTTCGCGACCGGCTACAGGTGGCTGGCGCGGAGTTCGGCGGCCAGCTCGGCAGCGGCCGTGGCGCTGCTGTCCTGGAGGAAATCCTGGCAGCGGGTGGCCTCGTCATCCTCGCCGATTGTCGCGGCCGCCTGGCCCAGCATGTACAGGGAGCGCAGGAAGCCCTGGTTCGGCTCGTGCTCCCACGGGATCGGGCCGTGTCCCTTCCAGCCCGAACGGCGCAGCTGGTCCAGGCCGCGGTGGTAGCCCGTCCGGGCGAAGGCGTACGCGGTGACCGCGTCCCCCTGCGCGAACGCGCGGCTGGCCAGGGCGGCCCAGGCCGCCGAGTGCGAAGGGAAGCGCGCCGCGACGTCCGCAGGGTCGTCGCCCGCCCGCAGCTCCGCCGCGGGCTCCTGCTCTTCCAGCAGGTAGGTGGCCGGCTGGCCGCCGAGCAGGTTGTGGCGTTCCATGGCTCTCCTTAGTGAGGGGGCCTTAGCTTGGGGGGCCTCAGCAGCTTGCGGCCTCAGCTGAGCTGGTGGCCGGCTGACATCAGGTCTTCGCAGGCGTGCGTGATCCGCGCGGCCATGCCCGCCTCGCCGGCCTTGCCCCAGCTGCGCGGGTCGTACACCTTCTTGTTGCCGACCTCGTCGTCCACCTTGAGGACACCGTCGTAGTTCTTGAACATGTGGCCCGCGACGGGCCTGGTGAACGCGTACTGGGTGTCGGTGTCGACGTTCATCTTGACCACGCCGTAGGAGATCCCCTCCCTGATCTCCTCCAGGGAGGAACCAGACCCGCCGTGGAAGACGAGGTCGAAGGGCTTATTCTTGCCGTACTTCTGGCCCACGGCCTCCTGGATCTCACGCAGCACCGGCGGCCGCAGCTTCACGTGCCCCGGCTTGTAGACGCCGTGCACGTTGCCGAACGTGGCGGCCAGGATGTACCGGCCGCGCTCGCCGAGCCCGACCGCCTCGGCGGTGGCTAGGGCGTCTTCCGGCGTGGTGTACAGCTTCTCGTTGATCTCGCCGACGATCCCGTCCTCCTCGCCGCCGACCACCCCGATCTCCATCTCCATGACGATGCGGGCGGCCGCGCACTCGGCCAGCAGTTCGGCCGCGATCTCCAGGTTCTCCTTGAGCGGCACAGCCGAGCCATCCCACATGTGCGACTGGAACAGCGGCTCCTCGCCACGCGCCACGCGCTCCCGCGAGAGGGCCACCAGCGGGCGCATGTAGCCGTCGAGCTTGTCCTTAGGGCAGTGATCGGTGTGCAGCGCGATGTGGATGGGGTACTTCGCCGCGACCACGTACGCGAACTCGGCCAGTGCGACCGCGCCGGTCACCATGTTCTTGACCGGGCCAGACAGGTACTCCGCCCCGCCCGTCGACATCTGGATGATTCCGTCGCTGCCGGCGTCCGCGAACCCGCGGAGTGCGGCGTTCAGCGTCTGGCTCGAGGTGACGTTGATCGCCGGGAACGCGAAACCGCGCTGTTTCGCTGTGTCCAGCATCTGCGCGTAGACCTCTGGGGTTGCGATTGGCATGGCGGTTGCTCCCTTGGCTTGAACCTGAAACCCACTCTAGACACTCGGGCCCGAACCTCAATAGGGACCTTGGACCTGACGACTCCAGACATGAAGCGCGCATGAAGATGCGTCGGGCAGTACCCGGGATAAGGTACAACAACAACCATGGAGAGCTTTCTGACCTCGGCGGGCTATGCTGCGCTGATCTTGTTCGGCGTCCTCGAGGCGGCGTGCATCCCGATCTCGTCCGAGATCACATTCGGCTTCGCCGGCGTGCTCGCCTACCAGGGACACCTGAACCTGGTCCTGGTCATCATCATCGGCTCGCTGGCCGAGCTCGCCGGGTCCTACCTCTCGTACGCGGTCGGCCGGCTCGGCGGCAGGCCGCTGGTGCATAAGCTCGGCCGCTACGTCCTGGTGACCGAGTCCGACGTCGCCCGCGCCGAGCGCTTCCTGGAGGGCCGCGGCGCGTGGGCGGTGCCGGTGGGGCGCATGCTGCCCTTCGTCCGGGCCTTCACCTCGATCGTCGCGGGCCTGGTGCGGATCCCCGCAGGCCGCTTCGGGGTCATGAGCCTGATCGGCACCGTCGTCTACGCCACCGTGCTGTCGGTGATCGGCTACGAGCTCGGCAGCACCTGGCAGCGCGTCAGCCACGGGCTGACCATCGTCGGCTACATCCTGTTCGCCATCGTGGTTATCGCCATCGTCGCCTTCATCGCCTACCGCTGGCGTCAGTTCCGGCGGGAAACCCGCGGGGGCGGCCCCGGCGGCCCCGGCGGGCCGGCCTCCGGCCGGGCCGTACCGACGGCCGGCGGCAGTCACGCCAAGCCGCGGTCGCACCGGTCAGACGCCGGGGCGGGAATCGTTCAGGCGCCGCGCTCGGAGAGCTCAGAGACTGAGATCGTTTAGCTCAGCCACCCCGGCCGGATAGCTCAGACGCCGAGGTCGGAGAGCTCGTAGGCGGCGCGGAACGTCAGTCCGCGCTCGGCGACGTTGGGCCGGGCGCCCCGGTCGACCAGCACGGCCACACCTACTACCTCGGCCCCGGCCTCGCGCAGCGCGTCCACCGCGGTGAGCGGGGACGCGCCGGTCGTCGAGGTGTCCTCGACCGCGAGCACCCGTCGGCCGGCCACGTCCGGACCCTCGATCCTGCGCTGTGTGCCGTGCTCTTTGTCCTTCTTCCGCACCACGAAGGCGTCGACCGGCGTGCCCCGGCTGGCCGCCGCGTGCATGATCGCCGTGGCGACCGGATCGGCGCCCATAGTCAAGCCGCCGACGGCCTCATACCCTAGGTCCCAGGTGAGGTCGAGCATGACCCGGCCCGCCAGCGGCGCCAGCCGTCCGTCCAGCAGGATCCTGCGCAGGTCGACGTACCAGTCGGCCCGCTGGCCTGAGGACAGCACGAAGTCACCGCGGACGATGGCCTTCGCCTTGATCGCTTCGAGCAGTTCTGCGCGGTCGGTCACGGTCGTTGATCCTACGGGACACAGGTCATGAGCTGGCCGCGGCGACGATAGTCCGCCGGCGCCGGCTTCCCGTCCCCCTCAAACAGGCAACGCCGGCGCGGGCGGGGTCAGGGGGCCAACTCGTCCACCAGGCGCAGCGCCTCGGGGAGCAGTCCGGGCAGCCGGGTCATCCGGATCTGGGCGCCAAAGGTGCCCTGGATGGTCCGGCGCAGCCTGGCGTACCGCATCGGCAGGTCGGCCCGCGCGCGAACCAGCGCGATCGCCAGCCCCGCCGTTCTGCCGGGCTGGCGCCGGCCTGCGCCGCCTCGCGGTACAGCTCGGCCAGCCGGGTGCGCAGGTAGGGCACCGTGGCCAGGCCGCTGAGCGGGTCCTCGCAACCGCCGCGGGAAAGCTGGGCCATCCCCTCGTGACCGACGAGATGGAGGCGTTCGATCCCGGCGTCCCGTTCGCCGACCCGGCCGTGGCCGACCTGGAACGAACCATGATCGCCAATGCCTTCGCCTCCTTGCCCGAACGCTTGGCAGACGGTGCTGTGGCATACCGAGATCGAGGGGGCCAGGCCAGCGGAGGTGGCTCGCTGCTCGGGCTCACCGCGAACGGCGTGGCCGTCCTGGCCTACCGGGCCCGGGAAGGCTTGCGCCCCGAATGTACCCGACCGTCCTGAACGGCCCGCGCCAAGCCCGGAGCGCGACACCGGTCCAGCCCCGCCCGCAAGGGATCGTGGATCCTTACCGTGCTGAGAAGACGGTTAGTATCCACGATAATTCGGATACCAGTTTTAGCGGCGCTGGATGATCGCGAGGGGGACGCCGACGGCGGCCGGGGCGGCTAGAGGTAGGCCTGCGCCAGGCCTACCTGCCTGCTGATGCACCTGTCCGGCGCGGCGCGCAGCGGGTGCCGCCCGGTCGCGGCCAGGCCCGGCGCCTCCGTGCGGCGGCGGCCTGGCCAAGCGGGACGCGGCCGAGGCGGCCGCGCACCTGGACCAGTGCGAACTGCCGGGAGGTGCGGGCCGAGCTCGGTGATGTGAACGTGGCGTTGAGGAGCATCGTCGCGCCGCTCATCCTGGGCCCGGTGGCGCGCTTTTACCGCGGAGGGTGCCGTACCTCGTGGGCGTGATCGCCGCAGCGGATCCGCGGGGCAGAACAGTCCGTGAGGGTCCGTGGCTCCTGGGATTTTTGAGGCCCTCGAGCTCCTAGAGGCTGCAGCTCCATCCGGTTACGACGGTTCTCTAGGCAGCGGGAATGCGCGGAAAGGCATCCCCGGCAGGGTTACTTCACTAGGCTTAGCGGTCTCGGGTCGGTATCGGTATCGGTGCCTGAACACTAGCTGCTGCACCGAGAGGAAGGACGGTGGGCCGTGGACCGCTGCGCGCTGTTCGTTGACGCAGGTTACGTGCTCGCGGATGGTGCCATGGCTGTGCACGGGACCCGCCGAGGCGAGTCGGTCTCCTGGGATTACGAAGGGCTGCTGCAGCTGCTGTCCAGCCTGGCCAGGGAACGATCGGGCTTGCCGGTGCTGCGCTGCTACTGGTACGAGGCGACCGTCGACGGCCGCCGCACCGCCGAACACGACGCGCTGGCCGACGTACCCGGAATTAAGCTCCGGGTGGCGAAGATCCGGCCCGGTCGGCGGGAAGGCGTGGAAACCGAGATCCACCGTGACCTGACTACGCTGGCGCGCAACAACGCGATCAGCGACGCGCTCGTGGTCAGTGCGGAAGAGGACCTGGCTCAGGTCATCGCCGATGTCCAGGATCTCGGCCTGCGTGTCACCTTGGTGCACATAGCCGTGGACGGCAACTGGACCATCTCGCGGGCGCTCCGGCAGGAGTCCGACGACATCCTCGAGATCGGCGGCGAGCACCTCCGCCCTTACGTGGAGCTGATCGCCGGAGCCGAGCCCGTCCATGCGGACGAGGCCGAAGGCGCCGATCACCCGGTGGCCAGGCCGCTGTCGAACGGCCACTCGATGGCGGGTGCGGCGTCCTACCAGCCCATGCCCGCGGCGGCGAACCACGCGCCGCCGGCCATCTACACCGCTCCGGTCGTGGCGGAGTACCAGCGCCCCGCCCTGCAGCTGCCGCGGGCAGCCTCGCGGGAGGACAGGGCCCGCGACGACAGGGCCCGCGACGACAGGGCCCGCGACGAGCGGACCCGCGACGAGCGGACCCGCGACGAGCGGACCCGGGACGACCGAGCCCGCGAGGACAGGACGGCACCGCCCGCAGTTAACGGCGACGCACCGTCGGCGCCCCGGCCGGACCTGCCCGCCCGGCCGGACATTCCCGCCCGGCCCGATATCTATGCCACCCCCGCGGCCGCCCGCGGCCGCCCGGAGACGGCGCCGCCGAGCCCGCCCGCCCGCGTGCGCACCGCTGAAGAGGCACCTGGTTACGGCCAGGCACCGCAGGGCACCCCGGAGGCGGTATCCGGGGCCACCGGACCCGAGCCGATCCAGTCGCAGCCGATCCAGTCGCAGCCGATCCAGTCGCAGCCGATCCAGTCGCCGCCTGGGCAGCTGCGGCGCTTGCCCGCCTCGCGCACTCAGGCGAGTCAGCCGCCGATGGGGCCGATGGGGGTCCCCGGCCCGGCGCCGATGCCGTCGGGTCAGCACGGCGGGCCTGGTCAGGGATCATCTCGCAGCGCTCCCTACAGCGGCCCGCAGCCGGTCGCGGCCCCGGGAACGCCGAGCTACCCCTCGGCCGGCGGGGTGTCGCTGTCCGAAGCCGTGCAGGCCGCGCACGAGGAAGGCCAGGAATTCGGCGGGTCGGTGGCCAGGGACGCGCCTGCCCTCTGGCTCGAGGCGGTGCTGGCGCGCAAGCCGCGTATGCCGTCAGACCTGGAGGCCCGCCTGCTGCAAGGCTCGGCGCTGCCGATCGATTTCCTCTTGCACGACGAGGTACGGCATGCGCTGCGGCGGGGATTCTGGGACGCGCTCGAACGCACTCGCCGGTAAAAGGTAAGACGTCCGGATTGTCCACGCCGACGGTGGGTAGGTTTTCAAACGTGGTTGCGCTGTCCGGCGAGCTTTTCGACGCCATCGAGATGAACGCGGCCCGTACCGGCAACCACAAGCGGGCCGCGGTGCGGATGAGCCGCCTGGCGGCGCAGGCCACCCCGAGCAGCATGTCCCGGGCCGAAGCGCACATGCGAGCCGGCGAGCAGTGGCTGCTCGCGGACGACCCGGAAGCGGCGGTCGAAGAGTTCCGTATCGCGATCGCGGACGCCGGGCCGACCTTCGATGACCCGAGGGTCCCGCTGGCTCGCGCGATGTTCGCCCTCGGCCGCAGCGCTGACGCCGAATCACTGCTCCGCGAGCTGAAGGAATCCGAGGGCAGGTCGCTGGCGCGCACCTGCGACCTGGTGGCCGAGTTGCTCACCGAGCAAGGCGACCTGGAAGGCGCGCTCGACTGGGCCACCGCCGGCGTCGATGCCTGCCTGAGCAGCGAGGATCGCGCCGAGCTGCAGCTGCTGCTGCGCCTGCGTTACCGGCTCCGGGTCGATCTCGGCTTGCCGGAAGACGACTACGACAAGATGCTCGACGACGATGGCCAGGGCGGACCCGCAGCCCCCGCGGCCGAAGGCTGAAAACCAAGACCTCCGGCCGCGAGGGGCTGGCCTGGCGTTAGCCTTCGGCCCGCCCGGCCCGCTGGACGGTCAGCGCGTCCCTGGCCTGGTCCAGGTCGACCCTCACTTCGTCGCCGTCGAGGATCTCTCCCGCCAGCAGGGCGCGGGCGAGCTGGTCGCCGACGGCGGACTGGATGAGGCGGCGCAGCGGCCGGGCGCCGTACACCGGGTCGAATCCTGTCAGGGCTAGCCATTCCTTCGCCGCGGGGGTCACCGTCAGCGTCAGCCTCCGTCCGGCCAGCCGCGCGGCCAGCCGTTCGACCTGCAGGTCAACGATCCGGGTGAGCTCACTGGTCGACAGCGCGTCGAACACGATCACGTCGTCGAGCCGGTTCAGGAACTCGGGCTTGAACGCGGCCCGGACCGCGGCCATCACCGCGTCCCGCTTGGCCGTCTCGTCGCCGAAGGCGGGATCGGCGATGAACGCCGATCCGAGGTTCGAGGTCAGCACCAAGATGCTGTTCCTGAAGTCGACCGTGCGGCCTTGCCCGTCGGTGAGCCGTCCGTCGTCGAGCACCTGGAGCAGCACGTCGAAGACCTCCGGGTGCGCCTTCTCCACCTCGTCAAGCAGCACCACGCAGTACGGCCTGCGCCGTACCGTCTCGGTGAGCTGGCCGCCTTCCTCGTAGCCCACGTAGCCTGGCGGGGCGCCGATGAGCCGGGCGACCGAGTGCTTCTCGCCGTACTCGCTCATGTCGATCCGGATCATCGCCCGCTCGTCGTCAAACAGGAACTCGGCGAGCGCCTTGGCCAGCTCCGTCTTGCCGACGCCGGTCGGCCCGAGGAACAGGAACGAGCCGGTCGGCCGGTCGGGGTCGGACACTCCGGCCCGGGCCCGCCGGACCGCGTCGGAGACCGCTTGCACGGCCCGCGTCTGGCCGATGACCCGCTGCCCGAGCTCGGACTCCATCCGGAGCAGCTTGGCGGATTCCCCTTCGAGCAGCCGCCCGGCCGGGATGCCGGTCCAGGAGGACACTACGTCCGCGACGTCGTCCGGGCCGACCTCTTCCTTCACCATGGGCGCCGTAGCGGAGCTTCCGGCCGCTCCGGATCCCTCCGATGGAGCCGAACGAGCCGCGGTGCTTGCCGCATCAAGCTGCTCCTTGACCGCGGGTATCTCCCCGTAAAGCAGCCGGGAGGCGGCCTCGTAGTCACCGTCGCGCTGCGCCCGCTCGGCCTGGCCCTGCAGGTCGTCGAGCCGCTTCTTCAGCTCGCCGACCTTGTTCAGGCCGGACTTCTCCTGCTCCCAGCGCGCGACCAGCGCGTCCAGCTGCTCTTGCCGGTCGGCCATGGTGGCGCGCAGCCGCTCGAGCCGGTCCCTGCTGGCCGCGTCTTCCTGGTTGGCCAGCGCGAGCTCTTCCATCTTCAGCCGGTCGACGGCGCGCCGCAGCTCGTCGATCTCGACCGGCTGGGAGTCGATCTCCATCCGCAGCCGGGAGGCGGCCTCGTCCACCAGGTCGATGGCCTTGTCCGGCAGGAACCGGGCGGTAATGTACCGGTCGGACAGCGCGGCCGCGGCGACCAGCGCCGCGTCGGAGATCTGCACCTGGTGGTGGGCCTCGTAGCGGCCCTTCAGCCCGCGCAGGATCGCGATCGTGTCCTCGACGGAGGGCTCGTCGACCAGCACCTGCTGGAACCGGCGTTCAAGCGCCGGGTCCTTCTCGATCCGCTCCCGGTACTCACCCAGCGTGGTCGCGCCGACCATGCGCAGCTCGCCGCGGGCCAGCATCGGCTTGAGCATGTTGCCCGCGTCCATGGCGCCTTCGGCGGCGCCCGCGCCGACGACCGTGTGCAGCTCGTCGATGAACGTGATCACCTGGCCGTCGCTCTGCTTGATCTCGTTCAGCACGGCCTTGAGCCGCTCCTCGAACTCGCCCCGGTACTTGGCCCCGGCCACCATGGCGCCCAGGTCGAGCGCGATCAGCCGCTTGTCCCGCAGCGATGTTGGCACGTCGCCGGCCACGATCCGCTGGGCTAGGCCCTCGACCACGGCGGTCTTGCCCACGCCCGGCTCGCCGATCAGCACCGGGTTGTTCTTCGTCCGCCGGGAGAGCACCTGGATGACCCGCCTGATCTCGGCGTCCCGGCCGATCACCGGGTCCAGTGCGCCCTGTTTGGCCTGCTGGGTCAGGTCGACCCCGTACTTCTCCAGGGCCTGGTACGTGTTCTCCGGGTCCTCGCTGGTCACGCGCGCGCTGCCGCGGATCTGGCTGAACGCCTCGAGCAGTGCCTCGGGCGTGACGCCGTTGGCCGCCAGCACCGCCTTGACGTCGCCGCCGTCGGCGGCCAGGCCGACCAGCAGGTGCTCGGTGGAGATGTACTCATCACCGAGCTGCTTGGCCCGGGCGGCCGCGGTCGAGATCACCTTGAGCAGCGGCCGGGACATCTCCGGCGCGCTCAGCGTGGCGCCGCGGGCGCGCGGCATCCGGGCCATCCGATCTTCGGCCTGCTTGGCCACCAGAGCGGGATCGGCGCCGACGGCCCGCAGCAGCGGGCCGGGGGTGCCGTCGGCCTGATCGAGCAGGGAGAGGAGCAGGTGCACCGACTCGACCTGCGGGCTGCCGTCGGCCGCGGCGCGCCGCACCGCGGCGGAGAGCGCTTCCTGGCTCTTGCGCGTCAGCTTGTCATCCATTGGTTGTCCCCCCCTTGGGTTGCCCCGTCATTGGTTCCCAGACCGCGACCCGGGCGCTCCGCACCGGGACCAACCCGGTCTGTCCGCCTCGTGTGTCGCTGCCGCTGCCGCTGCGGCGCAGCTCGGCCAGCCGCGCCGCCACGGCGCGGGTGGACTCGAGCTCGACGCGCAGCTGCGCGATCTCGGCGTGCAGCTCGGCGATGAGCCTGCGCGCCTGATCGAGTTCCCTGTGCTGATCGAGGATCAGCTTGATGCCGGAGAGGTTGACGCCCTCCTCCTGGGAGAGCCGCTGGATCTCACGCAGCGCCAGGATGTCCCGCATCGAATAGCGCCGTCCCCGGCCCTGGCTGCGGCCTGGCGATACCAGGCCGAGCCGGTCGTAGGCGCGGAGCGTCTGCGGGTGCATGCCGGAAAGCTGGGCCGCCACGGAGATGACGTAGACGGGCAGATCGTCCGACATTTCGTAGGGGCTGCTCATGTCATCTCCTCCTCTCAGGCCTCTTTCGCCCGCTCGAGCAGTTCCTCTCGCGGGTCCTGCCCGGCGGTGGCTTCGCGCAGGTCCTCGATGGCGTTGCGGGCCTTGCCGTTCAGGTTCTGCGGCACCATCACGTCGACGGTGACGAGCATGCCGCCGGCCGTCCCGTCCTTGCGGCGCACGCCCTTGCCGGCCACCCGGAAGGTCCGCCCGTTCGGCGTGCCCGGCGGGATCCGCACGGTGACCGGGGCGCCCCGGTGCGAGGGCACCTTGACCTCCGCGCCCAGCGCCAGCTCGGCGAACGTGACCGGCACGGTCACCGTGAGGTTGGCGCCTGACCGGCCGAACACCGGGTGCGGCTTCACGTGCACCCGGACGTACAGGTCGCCGGACGGGCCGCCGCGCTCGCCAGGAGCGCCCTTACCCGGGATCTTGATCCGCTGGCCGTCGGCCACCCCGGCCGGGATGCGGGTCTGGATGGTGCGCGAGCTCATCGCGTGACCGCTGCCCGAGCATGTCGGGCAGGGGTCGTCCACCACCATGCCGCGCCCACGGCACTCATGACACGGCTCGGTGATCCCGAAACTGCCCTGGTTCCTGCTTTCCTGGCCGGTTCCGTGGCAGGAGGGGCACATCCGGGGGACCGTGCCTGCCCTGGCGCCGGTTCCGTGGCAGGTCGGGCACGGGCCCTCGCCGGTCAGCCGCAGCGCGACGGTGGTGCCGTCGATCGCGTCGCTGAAGCTCAGCGTGGTCTCGGTCTCGACGTCGGCACCGCGCCGCGGCCGGTTAGCCGCGGTGGTGCGGCCGCTGCCGCCGCCGAACACCCCGCCGAACAGGTCGCCGAGACGACCCCCTGCATCGCCGGCGCCGCTGAAGATGTCGCCCAGGTCGAAGCCGCCGAAGCCGCCCTGTCCCGGCCGCTGCCCCGTGGGCACCCGGAAACCGCCGCCGAACATCGAGCGCGCCTCGTCGTACTCCTTGCGCCGCTTCTCGTCGGAGAGCACCGAGTACGCCTCGGAGATCTCCTTGAAGCGCTCCTCAGCCGAGGTGTCGCCCTTGTTCGCGTCCGGATGGTACTTGCGGGCCAGCTTGCGGTACGCCGCCTTGATCTCGGAAGGCTTGGCGGTCTTGGCGACCCCCAGGGCCTTGTAGTAATCCTTCTCGAGGAAGTCCTTAGTGCTCATCTTCTTGTCTCCGCTCGCCTCCGGGCCGCTTTAAGGCGCTGCCTTCCCTCGTCGCTCGTTCCTCGCTCCTCAGTCCAGGCAGCGCCGCGGCCCTTTGGCTCGCTCCGGTACCGGCGGATCGTCCGGCTCCCGCTGGGGATTAGTTGTCTTCCTCGGTATCGGACCACTCGGGCTCGTTGCTGCTGCCGTCGGGGCCGGTCGCGGGTTCCGCGACGGCGACCCTGGCGGGCCGCAGGATCCTGTCTCCGACCTTGTAGCCGGGCTGCAGGATCTCGACGCACGTGTCCTCGGCGACGTCGGATGAATAGGAATGGGTCAGTGCCTCGTGAATCTTCGGGTCGAACGGGTCGCCCTTGTCTCCGTAGGTCACCAGGCCGAGCCGGCTCGTGGCCGACTGCAGGGAGTCGGCGACCGACTTGAAACCGCCGGACAGCTCGCCGTGCTCCCTGGCCTGGTCGATGGCGTCGAGCACGGGCAGCAGTCCGGCCAGCGTGCCGGCCACCGCCTGCTCACGCACGGCCGCCCGGTCCCGGTCGACTCGCTTGCGGTAGTTGGCGTACTCGGCCTGCAGTCGCTGCAGGTCGGCGGTCCGCTCCGCGAGCTGAGCCTCGACATCCTTGGCCTGCTTGCCGTCCGCGGCCGGGGCTTCCTGCTTGCCGCCGGGGACGGCTTCCGGTGTAACCACCTCTGGAACCTCTTCGGGGTACTTCTGCGTTTCCTGAGCGTCCTGGTCTTCTTGCGATCCGGCGGACCTGGCGGATCCGGTCGACTCGGCGGTTTCCGCGGCGTCGGCCGCGGGGGCCGGCCGGCCGGCCCCTCTGGTGCCGGCCGGCTTCGACGCCACGTGCTTACCCCGAACCTGACCGGTTACCGGGTCGATGCGCCGGTGGTCATGAATGACCGGACCGGAGCCCGTTTCCTCGGATGCTGGCATCAGGCCGCTCCGTGCTCGCTACCGTCGCCCTCGTCGACGATCTCGGCTTCGACGACCTCGTCGTCAGCGGGCGTGGCCTCGCCGTCAGCCGAACCCGGCTGCGCGTTGGCCTGGGCCGCCTGAGACTGGGCGTAGATGGCCGTGCCCATCTTCTGGCTGATCGTCGCGGCCTTCTCGCTGGACGACTTGATGGCGTCGGTGTCGTTGCTCTCCAGCGCCTTCTTCACCTCGGCCAGGGCTTCGCGAACTTCGGACTTGATGTCGTCAGGCACCTTGTCCTCGTTCTCGCCGAGGAACTTCTCTGTGCTGTAGACCAGGGTGTCGGCCTGGTTGCGGACCTCGGCCTCCTCGCGGCGCTTGCGGTCCTCCTCGGCGTAGTCTTCCGCGTCCCTGACCATCTTCTCGATGTCGTCCTTGGGCAGCGCGGACCCGCCGGTGATCTGCACCGACTGCTGCTTGCCCGTGCCCAGGTCCTTGGCGGACACGTTCACGATGCCGTTGGCGTCGATGTCGAAGGTGACCTCGACCTGCGGCACGCCGCGGGGCGCGGGTGCGATCCCGGCCAGCTCGAACATGCCGAGCTTCTTGTTGTACGCGGCGATCTCGCGCTCACCCTGGAACACCTGGATCTGCACGGACGGCTGGTTGTCGTCGGCCGTGGTGAAGATCTCCGACCGCTTGGTCGGGATGGTGGTGTTCCGCTCGATCAGCTTGGTGAAGATGCCGCCCTTGGTCTCGATGCCCAGCGACAGCGGGGTCACGTCGAGCAGCAGGACGTCCTTGACCTCGCCCTTGAGCACGCCGGCCTGCAGGCAGGCGCCGACCGCGACAACCTCGTCGGGATTCACGCCCTTGTTTGGCTCTTTACCGCCGGTCAGTGACTTGACCAGGTCGACCACCGCGGGCATCCGGGTGGACCCGCCGACAAGCACCACGTGGTGCAGGTCATCGAGCTTGATCCCGGCGTCCTTGATGACCTGCTGGAACGGGCCCTTGCAGCGGTCGAGCAGGTCGGAGGTCATCCGCTGGAACTCGGCCCTGGTCAGCTTGGCGTCCAGGTGCAGCGGGCCGTCGGCGGAGTGGGAGATGTAGGGCAGGTTGATCTGCGACTCCATCGACTGCGACAGCTCGATCTTGGCCTTCTCCGCGGCCTCACGCAGCCGCTGCAGCGCCATCTTGTCCTTGGCCAGGTCGATGCCGTAGCCGTTCTTGAAGTCCTTGACCAGCCAGTCGACGATCCGCTGGTCCCAGTCGTCACCGCCGAGGTGGTTGTCGCCGCTGGTGGCCTTGACCTCCACGACGCCCTCGCCGACCTCGAGCAGCGAGACGTCGAAGGTGCCGCCGCCCAGGTCGAAGACGAGGATGGTGGCCTCGGTCTCCTTGTCCAGGTGATAGGCCAGCGCCGCCGACGTGGGCTCGTTGATGATGCGGAGCACGTTCAGGCCCGCGATCTGGCCGGCCTCCTTGGTGGCCTGGCGCTGCGCGTCGTTAAAGTACGCAGGCACGGTGATCACCGCGTCGGTGATCGTCTCACCGAGGTAGGCCTCCGCGTCCCTCTTCAGCTTCTGCAGGACGAACGCGCTGATCTGCTGAGGAGTGAACTTCTTGCCGTCGATGTTGACGGACCAGTCGGTACCCATGTGCCGCTTGACCGAGCGGATGGTCCGGTCCACGTTGGTGACGGCCTGCCGCTTGGCGACCTCACCGACGAGTACCTCAGCGTTCTTGGCGAAGGCCACGACGGAGGGCGTCGTCCGTGAACCCTCGGCGTTGGCGATGACCGTAGGCTCTCCGCCCTCAAGAATGGCAACGACTGAGTTGGTCGTCCCCAGGTCAATCCCTACCGCACGTGCCATGAGAAGTCCTTGTGTGTGTGTGAAGTTGAGTAGTTCGGGCTCAAGCTTGCCAGTGAGTGCTTCTGCCGTCAAATGACTTGAGTCACTTAGGCTCAACTTGTCTCAGCCGCAGGGCATTCCCGCCGCGCCGGGAAAACTTAGTCCGCAGGCGACCAATGTCCGGCATATCCGCGCGGCTACGCTTAACCTCCGGATATAGAGGAGGTTCGCGTGGTCCTGCGGATGACGGTTGGCCTGGTCCTGACCGTGGTCGCGTGCGCGATCGCGGGGCGCCGGCTGTGGTGGCTGAAGCGGCTGGCGGCTAGCGGGCAGCCTGCCCCCGAGCGGATCGCGGCGGCCCGGGAGCATCTGGGCACGGACCTGAAGGCGCAGGCGACCGAGGTGATCGGGCAGCGCAAGCTGCTGAAGTGGTCGGTCCCGGGTGCGGCCCACGCCGCGACGTTCTGGGGTTTCATCATCTTGATCCTGACGATCATCGAAGCGTACGGGGACCTGTTCTCCCGGACGTTCGCGATCCCGGGCATCGGGCACTGGGCCGCTATCGGCTTCCTTGAGGACCTGTTCGCCGTGGCTGTGCTGGCCGGCATCCTCACCTTCACCGTGATCCGGCTGCGGAACGACCCGCACCGCAAAGGCCGCGCGTCGCGGTTCCTGGGCTCGCATACCCGCGCCGCCTGGGTCGTCCTGGGCATGATCTTCCTCGTCATCGCCACACTGCTGCTCTACCGGGGCGCGCAGATCGACACCGGCGTGTTCCCCTACGCCCACGGCGCGTTCGCCTCCCAGGAGGCCGGGCACTGGCTGCACCCGCTGGGCACCGGGGTGAACAGCGTCCTGGAGGTGGTGTTCCTGCTCGGGCAGCTGGGCGTGGTGCTGGCGTTCGCCGTGATCGTGGTGTACTCCAAGCACCTGCACATCGCGCTGGCCCCGCTGAACATCTTGTTCTCCCGCCGCCCGGACGCGCTCGGCGCGCTGGAGCCGATGCGCTCCAACGGCAAGATCCTGGACTTCGAGGAAGCCGACCCCGACACCGACACGTTCGGCCTGGGCAAGATCGAGGATTTCTCCTGGAAGGGCCTGCTGGACATGGGCACCTGCACTGAGTGCGGCCGGTGCCAGTCCCAGTGCCCGGCCTGGGCCACCGGCAAGCCGCTGTCGCCCAAGC
>ODAK010001885.1_pt1 | contig 22400 bp, 17 predicted proteins | sample 1539591 | NCBI WGS metagenome assembly ODAK01 (sample SAMEA3539303, study PRJEB22396) | soil metagenome | biome: tundra; feature: field; material: soil | place: USA | collected 2010-05 | depth 0.15 m | reverse complement strand
CCGATCTATCAAATCAGGCGCTGGCAGCCGGAGATCCGCGAGAACGGCTTCAAATGCCGTGCTGTTGCCGTGAACGTCGCTGACGATGGCCATACGCATGGATCCGACACCGTCAGATTCCCACACTTTGACCCTGAACACCGCGTCCTGTAGACTGCCATGTCAGCAGAATGCGATTCATAACATGCGATTCCTAACACCCCTTCTCATCACGATGATCTTCGCTGCTTCCGCCACGGCACAGGACGGCGAAGGCGGACCGCGGCGCGCGGTGCCAACAGGCAAGACAGCCCGCACTTCCGACGGTAAGCCCGACTTGTCGGGCGTCTGGAGTCCGGAGCACACGTTTATCTACGACATCTCCGTTGCCCTCGACAAGGGCGAGACGCTGCCCATGCAGCCGTGGGCCGAAAAGGTGACGAAAGAACGCATGTCGAAGAATGACCCCGAGGCCAATTGCCTGCCGACAGGCGTGCCGCGCCAGGCCCCGTATCCATGGCGCATCATGCAGAGTCCGGACCTGATTGTATTTCTGTTTGAAGGGAACATTCACAGCTACCGGCAGATTTTCATGAACCGCAACTCGCATCCGAAAGATCCGAATCCCACCTGGTATGGCGATTCCATCGGGCGCTGGGACGGCGACACTCTCGTGATCGACAGTGTGGGTTTCAATGACAAGTTCTGGTTCGATTTCGCCGCGCATCCGCATACCGAGAAGCTGCATGTGATCGAGCGGTTCACGCGTACCGATCTCGGACATCTGGACTATACGGCCACGATCGACGACCCCGGCGCGTACACGAAACCGTTCACCATGCACGGCCACTCGACGCTGCAACAAGGCGAAGAACTCATGGAGTACATCTGCCAGGAGAACAACGTAGATGTGCCCCACATCACAGGCAAGGACACGCGGAAGTAGTCAGGTCGTCAGAGAGGCTTTCCATTCGGCGAGATCCGGCGGCAGGGGCGAAACGACTGTGACCCGTTCACCGGTAGCCGGGCTCGTGAAGCCGAGCCGGTGCGCATGCAGGAAGTAGCGATTCCACGGTGACGGCTTTGCGCCGTAGAGACGGTCGCCCGCGACGGGATGCCCGATGGCCGCCATGTGCGCGCGGATCTGGTGCGTGCGCCCCGTTCCGAGCCGAATTTCGACGAACGTGAACCCGGCGTAGCTCGCAATGGCTTTGAAGTCAGTGAGCGCGGTGCGGCCGGTTTCGAGGCGCGCGGTCATGCGGGCGCGGTTGCGAGGATCGCGCGTGATGGGCCGCTGGATGCGTCCGGAGCCGTTAAGCGCGCCCTGCACCAGAGTGAGGTAGATCTTCTCCACAGTGCGCTCCTGGAACTGCCGGGCGAGGTCCTGATGAGCCGGATCGGTCTTCGCGACCAGCAGCACGCCGGTGGTGAAGCGATCAAGGCGGTGCACGATGCCCGGGCGAAGATCCCCGCCAACTGTCGAGAGGCTGAAGCGATGGAGCAGCGCATTGACGACAGTGCCCGCATGAATGCCTGCGCCCGCATGAACCACCATGCCAGCGGGCTTGTCGATAGCCACAGCGGCTGCGTCTTCGTAAAGGACGGTGAGGGGAATATCTTCCGCTTCAGCTCTGAGTGAAGCGAGTTGCGCCGGTTGAACATCGATGCGTTCTGCGCCGCGCAGCAGCGTTGAGGGTTTGCCCGCGGCCCCGTCCACCTGAACGCGATTGTCGCGAATCCAGGTCTGCAGACGGGAACGGCTGTATTCCGGAAGCTTTTCGTGCAGATAAGCGTCGAGGCGCTTTCCTTTATCGCTGGCCTGCGGTCTTAAATGCATTCTTTGCGATTGTCGCGGATGGCGGAGTGCGCCCGCTCAGCGGCGCCAGCGGACGCCAGTCGCGGAACTGATAACGGCAGAATGTACAGTGGTAGAGAGGACAGCCGATAAAGCGAAGAGCGCCGCGCAGCAGGTTGCTGCTCACCCGGTCAACCTTGTCGGCCTTGCGCAGCTTCGTCAGGTCGCGGTTATGGCAGAGTGGGCATTGCGCCCAGCGCTCGAAGATGGCGATCACCGGCCGGAAGAAGTTCAGGTTATTGCCGCAGTTATCGCAGTGGAATGAGGCGCGGGAAACGAGTTTAAGCGCCACGTTGCGGTGTTTTCGCGAAGCGTGGTGTCCGCACTTAGTGCATTCCGGCATCGATGTTCAGCGGCGGCGGGAAACAGCGGTCATTTAGCTTATAAAGGGTATCAAATGTTGGAAGAGATCACAGTATCGGGCGCCCGCCAACATAATTTAAAGAATATCAGCGTCCGAATTCCGCGAAATACACTGACCGTGATCACGGGGCTGAGCGGTTCCGGGAAATCTTCACTCGCCTTCGACACTATCTACGCGGAAGGCCAGCGGCGCTATGTGGAAACGCTGTCTACCTTCGCTCGTCAGTTTCTGGATCAGATGGAACGGCCGGATGTGGACTCGATCGACGGCTTGAGTCCTTCGATTTCGATCGATCAGAAGACGACGGGGCGCAGCCCGCGCAGCACGGTCGGAACGATCACAGAGATCTACGACTACCTGCGCCTGCTGTATTCGTCGATCGGAATTCCGCACTGTCCGGTTTGCGGAAGTGAGATTTCACGGCAGACGACTGAACAGATTCTGAAGAATGTTCTGTCGCTCCGGCCGGAAGAACGCATTCTCGTGATGGCGCCGATCGTGCGCGGGCGCAAAGGCGAATTTAAGAAAGATCTGGAGAAACTGGCGCGCCAGGGTCTGCTTAAGGCGCGCATTGATGGCGTAATCCGCTCGCTCGAAGACGAGATTCCTCTGGATAAGAGGCGAAACCACACGATCGAAGTGATCGTGGACAGGCTGCTGGTCAAGCCAGGGATCGAGAAACGATTGGAAGCCTCAATCGAGACGGCCACCAAACTGGCGAACGGGCTGGTTCTGATCGCCATCGTCGACGGTGAGGAGAAGCTGTACTCGCAGAAACTGGCGTGCGTGGAGTGCGGAACCAGCGTGCCGGAACTGGAGCCGCGTTCGTTTTCATTCAACAGCCCCTATGGCGCCTGCGAAGAGTGCGCGGGCATCGGCAGCACCTGGGCGTTCGATCCGGACAAGATTATCGTGGATGGCACAAAGCCGCTGCTGGAAGGCGCGCTCGGGCCCGGAGCAGGGTCGAGCCGGGTTGGTGTTCGCGTACAGGACGCAGCAAAGTCCCTGAAGGCGAAGCTCAAAAATCCATGGGAAAAGTTGTCGCTGGCGACCCGCGAAGCGTTGCTCACAACAATTGTGAACACGCTCGAAGAGATTTACCGCGACGCACCGGAAGACTACGCGGAATGGCTGACGGAGTATATGTCGCCGGTTCCATGCCCCGCGTGCGGCGGCAAGAGACTGCGTCCGGGAAGCCTCGCGGTGCGCGTGAAAAATATTTCGATCGCCGAATTTACGGCCATGCCCCTTTCGCGCGCGCTGATCACGGCACGCTCGTGGGACCTGGCGAATCGTGAACTGCAGATCGCGGGGCGCGTGGTGGACGAGATCCGGCGGCGTCTGGAGTTTCTGGAATCGGTGGGCCTGCATTACCTGAGCCTGGATCGCTCAGCTTCGACATTGTCCGGCGGAGAGGCGCAACGCATTCGCCTCGCAACCCAGATCGGCTCGAAACTGCGGGGCGTACTTTACGTGCTCGACGAGCCTTCCATCGGGCTGCATCCGCGCGACAACGACCGGTTACTCGATACTCTGACGGCGCTGCGGGATATGGGCAACACGGTGCTGGTTGTGGAGCACGACGCGGAGACGATCGAGCGTGCCGATTACGTGATCGATTTGGGTCCGGGCGCGGGCAGGCTGGGCGGCGGACTGGTAGCGGCCGGAACACCGGCCGAGATTCGCGCAACTCCGGGATCCCTGACAGGGCAGTACCTCAACGGAACGATGGCGATCCCGGTGCCGGAAAAACGGCGTGCGGGCACCGGCGAATCAATTCATATCAGCGATGCGCAGGAGCATAACCTGAAGGGCATCGACGTGGAGTTTCCGCTCGGCCGGCTGATCGTCGTGACAGGTGTTTCGGGCAGCGGGAAGTCTACGCTGGTGAATGACATTCTTTATCGCGCGCTGGCGCACGAGATTTACGGGTCGCACGAAGCGCCGGGGACGCATGGCGCAATCACAGGGATCGCGAATGTGGATAAGGTGATCCGCATCGATCAGTCGCCGATCGGGCGCACGCCGCGTTCCAACCCGGCAACGTATACAGGCCTTTTCGCGCCGCTGCGGGATTTTTATGCGATGCTTCCTGAATCGCGGGAGCGCGGTTATAAACCGGGACGCTTCAGCTTCAACGTGAAGGGCGGGCGCTGCGAAGCATGCCAGGGAGACGGGCTGAAGCGCATCGAGATGAACTTCCTGCCTGACGTTTACGTGATGTGCGATGTGTGCCGCGGCAAGCGCTATAACCACGAAACCCTGCAGGTGAAGTACAAGGGCTACTCGATCGCGGATATGCTGGCCCTCACCATTGAAGAAGCGCTGCCTGTACTCGAAGCGAATCCACAGGTGAAACCGAAACTGCAGACGCTGCTCGATGTGGGTCTCGGCTACATTCATCTGGGCCAGTCGTCAACGACACTTTCGGGTGGCGAAGCGCAGCGCATCAAGCTTGCCAAAGAACTCAGCAAACGGCAGACCGGGCGGACGTTCTATGTTCTGGACGAACCCACCACCGGCCTGCATTTCGAAGACGTGCGCAAGTTGCTCGAGGTCCTGCAGCGGCTGGTGGATCTCGGGAACACGGTGCTGGTGATCGAACATAATCTCGACGTGATCAAATGCGCGGACTGGATTATCGACCTGGGCCCGGATGGCGGCGAGGACGGCGGGAAGGTGGTTGCGGCAGGAACGCCGGAGCAACTCATCAAGTCGCGCAAGAGCTTTACCGGGGAGGCGCTGCGAAAGGTGTTGCAGCGTGGACGGGCGGCGTGAGGGAAACGGTTCGGTAAAACCGTGCTGAGCGCGCGTCCGTGAGGCACGCATAGACAGGATAACAAGTTAAAATCGTTCGAAGCCATGAGCCCAGCCGCCGGCACACATCTCGGCCCCTATCAGCTTCTCAGTCCGATTGGCGAAGGCGGCATGGGAACGGTTTGGCTGGCGCGCGATCAGCGGCTTGACCGGCATGTCGCGATTAAGATATCGAAAGAGCAGTTCACCGAGCGTTTCGAGCGTGAAGCGCGTGCGGTTGCGGCGCTGAACCATCCGAACATTTGCCAAATCTACGACGTCGGCCCGAACTATATCGTGATGGAGTATATCGAGGGCGAATCGCCGAAAGGCCCCCTGCCGCTCGATGAAGTGCTCAGGATCTCCCGCCAGCTCGCCGCCGCTCTCGAAGCGGCGCACGAAAAAGGTATCGTCCACCGCGACCTCAAACCGGCGAACATCAAAATCAAACCGGACGGCACAGTGAAGGTCCTCGACTTCGGTCTTGCGAAGGTCGGGATCGATGCGCAACTTACGCACGACTCGCCGACCTTCCTGGCCAGCGCCACGCAGCCAGGGATGATTCTGGGCACAGCAGCTTACATGAGTCCCGAGCAGGCGCGCGGCAAGGCTGTCGATAAGCGCGCGGACATCTGGGCGTTCGGCGTCGTGCTGTATGAGTTGCTGACTACAAAGCCGCTCTTTGCAGGCGATACCGTCAGCGACGTGCTCGCGGCCGTCCTGAGGCAGGAGCCGGATCTCAACGCCGTTCCGGAAAAAGCGCGGCTGCTCATTGCGCGCTGCCTTGAAAAGGATACGGGGAAGCGTCTGCGAGACATCGGGGACTATGAACTGTTGCTGTCGCCGGAAAGCAGCGCGCCCGCTCCGCCGGGGACCGCTCATGCCAGGCGCTGGATGGCGATCGCAGCAGGTGCGGCGGTTTTTGCGATTGCATCCCTGGCGCTGGCCGCGTGGCTCTGGCATCGGCCGGCGGCTATTCCGGAATTGACACGCTTCGAAATCAAAGCGCCGCCGGGGTCCAGTATTCCGCTTGGCGCTCCGGCGCCATCGCCCGACGGCCGCACGCTGGCCTATACAGTGCGCGGCGCGGACGGCATCACCCGCATTTATCTGCGGCCCCTCGATTCCATTGAGTCCCGGGTTCTTGCCGGCACGGAAAACGCGGTTCATCCGTTCTGGTCTCCCGACGGACGGTCGCTGGCATTTGCCGCGGATGCCGAGTTGAAGCGCGTCGAGGTGGCCGGTGGCTCCGTCCGCAAACTGGCCAGTACAGTGGCGCCATGGCACGGATCCTGGGGACGCGAAGGAACTATTCTTTTTCTGCCCGGCGGTCTCACGTCAAAGATTGCCGCGGATGGAGGCGAAAGCACGCCAGCCGTCAAACTGGACGAAAAAAAACAGGAGATTGGCGCCAGCTTCCCCTTCTTCCTTTCCGATGGAAATCGGTTCCTGGTGGCAATGGCGCACGGCGATGGCTCCGGCAGCATTGACCTGGCGTCGACGGGATCGATGGAACGCAGGGTTGTATTGGCCGACGTGACAAGCGCGCCCATTCTCGCGCCCACGCCCAATGGCCGGAACTACCTGCTGTATCTACGCGACAGTACCCTGATGGGACAGGAATTCGACGAAAAGACCGCCACGGTTCGAGGGAGTCCGTTTGTGCTGCTGGACCCGGTTGGAAGAGTAGGGGCTCGGTTGATCCGACCCTCGATTGGCGTTTCGCCTGGCGGCGTCCTTGCGTACCAGGCGAAAGGCGATGCCGAGGAGTTCCAATCGGCCTGGTTCGACCGCTCCGGAAAAACCTCAGGCCAGATCCTCGGGGCGGCTGGAGGCTTGTCGCCGAATCTTTCGCCGGATGGGCGTTTTGTGGCGATGCGAAAAGGATCCGGGACAACCAGCGACATATGGCTGCTGGACGTAGCCCGCGGATCAGCCACGCGTTTTACGTTCGGGGCAAACGGAAAGAACTATGCGAATCCGGTCTGGTCGCCGGACGGGAAGCGCATGGTTTATGCGCTGATGGGCCGCGGTGTCTATGTGAAGGCAGTGAACGGCACGGGCGAGGAGCGGGAAGTGCTGCAGAGCGATGGCGCGCAACCTCTCGCCTGGTCGCCGGATGGCCGCCAGCTTCTGGTGTGGCAATTCGGCAAACTTCTTCTGCAGTCTCTGGATGGCGGAAATGCGCAGGTGCGCGTGGGTTCCGTCGCCGATATCAGGAACGACGGCGCCGAGATCTCGCCTGACGGCAAGTATGTTGCTTTTGCAACCGCTGAATCCGGCCGACCGGAAATCTATGTGGAGGCCATGCCGCCGGGCAGAGGCCGGTGGCAGGTCTCGATCGACGGCGGTGTGCAACCGCGCTGGCGCAAAGACGGCAGGGAATTGTTCTTTATGTCGGGAGATCGAAAGCTGATGGCAGTTGACATCCAGACCAGCCCCGGCTTTGTCACGGGCGTGCCGCATGGTCTGTTTCAAAGTTCCGCCAGTTTGAATGGGTACGGCGTCACCCCGGACGGCCAGCGATTCCTGATCGCTTCGGCAGCCGAAAGCGCGGTGGATGCGCCTATCACCGTGGTCCTGAACTGGTGGGCGGCGTTGAAGAAATGATGAGGGAGATATTTTTTAGCGTGGCTGGGCGGTCAATATTTTTGACCAGTCATTTTAACCGGCCTTATAGACTGAGTGAGTGGAACAGCTCAACGCGTCGAAGTTCAAGGAGAAGTGCCTTTCGCTGCTCGATCATCTCGATTCGGAAGGCATCCTGATTACAAAGCACGGAAAACCGATCGCGCGCCTGATCCCCGTCGCGTCTGACTGCGCGGAACTGATTGGCAGCATGAAAGGCAAGCTTGCAATCACGGGCGAAATCGTTTCCACGGGAATCAAGTGGGATGCTGAATCTTGACACGCATGTCCTGCTGTTCGCGCTGAACGGCTCACTAACCGCGGCGGAGCGCAGACTACTCGCCGCGAACTCGTGGGGCGTCTCGGCAAGTTCTCTGGGAAACAGCCAGGCTGGCCCACCTGGGTCGAATAACGATCGATCTGGATTCGGCGGAATTCGGCAGGATTTTCGCGCGAGTGCACGTCTGGCCTGTCGATCTCGCTGTTTGCAGGCAATCCGCCAGACTGGACTTCAGGAGCGATCCCGCGGACGAGTTGATCGCCGCGACGAGCGTAATTCACCGCGTGCCATTGCTGACGCGCGACCGGAAGTTGCGCGGATCAAAAGATGGTGCCCCTTGCGCGCAGCAGCCGGTAAGGTGCCGCAAGGCTGTTGCGATAATCGCAGAGCAGGCCAGTGAATAATTACTACGACGTTGTGCCGATCGATCTTTCGGGATTGAAAACGGTCTCGCTTGCCGAGCGCGGCGGCAAGGTCCGTGTGGCCGATTTCGCGGGCGTTTATACGAAAGGCGCGGGCGTCGGCGGGCTACTCGAAAGCCTGCCCCACATCCTCGCGGGCGATTCTCTGCGTAGCGTGGTGGAGGCGGTCGGCGCGGCACGGGACAAAGGGAAGCCGGTGATATGGGGAATGGGCGGGCATGTCATCAAATGCGGCCTGGCTCCGGTCCTTCTCGATCTGATGCGGCGCGGTTTTGCGACGGCCTTTGCGATGAACGGCTCGGCATCCATTCACGATTTCGAGATTGCCCTCGCCGGGCATACCAGCGAAGACGTGGAAGCAGTGTTGCCAGACGGACGTTTCGGCGCCGCGGAAGAGACGGGTCGCGGCTGGAACGAGGCTCTGATGCCAGGCATGGGCGCGGGCGAAGCGCTGGGCCGCGCGCTGGATAAACTGGCGCCGGAAGAACATGCGGCGGCGAGCATCCTGGTGCAGGCGTGGCGCGCCACCGTACCCGTCACGGTACACGTGGCCGTGGGGACGGATACGCCCCATACGCATCCGGCAGTGAAGCCGGAAGCGCTGGGCAGCGCAACGCACTACGACTTCAGGCTGTTCTGCAGTCTGGTGGCCGCGCTCAATGACGGCGGTGTTTACATCAACGCCGGTTCCGCAGTGGTATTGCCCGAAGTGTTCCTGAAAGCGGTGGCGTGCGTGCGAAATCTGGGGCATGAACTGCGTGGCTTCACGACGGTGAATCTGGATTTTCTGCAGCACTACAGACCGCGCATGAATGTCGTGGAACGTCCCCATGCAAACTCAGGAGGGCGCGGCTTCGCGCTGACGGGCCATCATGAAATTATGATTCCGCTTATCGCGGCGGCGCTGATCGAGAGAAGTTCGTGAGTCATCAAACGGCGGCGCCCCCGGTCTTTCTGGCGGAGCCGGACAGGCCCTTCTGGGGTTTCGCGGAATTGCTGATGGTGGCGGCGTTGTTTATACCGGCGGTCTGGGCGGGAGCCTTCGCGGTGCGCGCGCTGAGCCCTTACCTTGGCATCGATCCACAACTGGGATTGCCGCTGCTGATCGCCGAATTTCTGGGCTACGCAATCGTGTTTCTGGCGCTGTGGGTGTTGTTCGCCCGGCATGGCAAACCGCTTTTCGAATCGCTGGGCTGGGTGCCGCAGCCATTCAAACCGCTGCATCTTGCGATCACCGGAGTTCTGCTGGCGCTGGCAGTGGTAATCCTGTCGAACATTCTGGGCTTCCCCAACGTGGAGACTCCGTTCGAGAAGCTGCTGAACGATCCGGTGAGCAGAGTCGCGATCGCTGTCTTCGGCGTCAGTCTGGGGCCGATCATTGAGGAACTTCTGTTCCGCGGGTTCTTACAGCCTGTGCTGGTGGACACCTTCGGCGTGCTGTCGGGAATTCTGGCAACGTCGATTCTCTTCGGCGCGATGCACCTGATGCAGAATGCGTTCCTGTGGCAAAGCGGTGTGCTGATTACCCTGGTGGGATTTGTGCTGGGCGTGGTGCGGCACATTTCGGGATCGACGCGCGCCTCAGCAATTACACACGTTTCCTACAACGCCCTGCCGTTCCTGGTTTTGCTGGTCTCGGGCGGCCAGACTCCGCACAAATGATCAGAACTCTTTCTATGCTTGAAACAATTCGATGGAGCGAAGACGGCGTGGTCATGATTGACCAGACGCGGCTTCCTTCCGAGGAGATTTACGTTACCTGCCGCAACTATCTCGAGGTGGCTGACGCAATCAGAACGATGATCATCCGGGGCGCGCCGGCGATTGGAGTGGCTGCAGCCATGGGCGTGGCGCTCGGCGTGGCGCGGGCGGCCGCGGCCGATCTGGATGCGCAGTTCACTCAGATATGCGAGGAACTGGGCGGTACGCGGCCGACAGCGGTCAACCTGTTCTGGGGCATCGACCGGATGAAGCGGGTATATGCGGGCGTGAAGCATTTGCCGCTGGCGGATATTCGAAGCCGCCTGGTGACTGAAGCGCTGCTCGTGCGCGAGGAAGATATCGAGATTAACCGGGCGATCGGGCGGCACGGCGCGCCACTGGTGCCGGACGGCAAGACCGTGCTGACGCACTGCAACGCGGGCGCGCTGGCGACGGCTGGCTATGGGACCGCTTTGGGCGTCGTACGCGCGGCCGTCGTAGCGGGCAAGGATATCGATGTCTATGCCGATGAAACGCGCCCATTTCTGCAGGGCGCTCGGCTTACGGTGTGGGAACTGCAGCGCGACGGCATCCGGGCGACCCTGATCACCGACAACATGGCTGGCCATTTTCTGCACGCCGGGCGCATTGGCTGCGTGATAGTGGGCGCGGACCGGATTGCTGCAAATGGAGACGTGGCGAATAAGATCGGGACGTATGGCGTCGCGGTGCTGGCGAAGGAGAATAACGTGCCGTTTTATGTGGCGGCCCCGGTGTCGACGCTGGATCTGACGCTGACGGATGGAAGCCACATACCGATCGAAGAGCGAGGTGCTGAAGAAGTAACGCATCTGCAGGGCGTGCGGATCGCCCCGGAGGGGACTGAAGTGCGGAACCCTGCGTTCGACGTCACACCGAATCGCTATGTGACGGCGATTATCACGGAGGAAGGCGTGGCTCGTGCGCCTTATACCGAATCTCTGCGCGCGTTCATGCGGTAGGCGCAACGGCAGGGAGAAAATGGAGCAATGAAGTTAACGGTTCTGATTCTGATTGCGGCCTGCGCGTTGTTCGGAGAGAACGAATATTCGAATCGCCGGGCGCCGGGGTTTTCGCTGGCGGATTCCAAATTTCAGCAGCACGATCCGCAGGATTACCGCGGCAAGGTTTTGATTGTCGACTTCATGCAGACCACTTGCAATGTCTGCATGAAGCTCGCCGACGAACTGGTGCAGGTGAAAGCCAAATACGGCGATAAAGTGGCTATTCTTTCGATCACAACGCTGCCCGATAATTTCGAAAAAGCAGACAGGTTTGCGACAGAGCACAAGATCCCCTGGCCGGTATTATTCGACTCGGGCCAGGTGATGGTGTCTTATCTGAAGGTCACGCCGGCCAATCCGCAGGTGCATTTCCCGCACGTGTTCATCGTGGACGGCAACGGCATCATCCGCTATGACTTCGAAGGCGCGGCCGACGTTCGCGAATTCTCAGCCTATATCGACAAGATCATTAAGTAGGCGCTGCCGTTACCGGCTAAGCGGTGACGGCCTGGCCGGCGAGCTGCCGCAGCACAAACGGAAGAATGCCCCCGTTGCGGAAATATTCGGCTTCCTGCGGTGTATCCACGCGGGGCTGAGCTTCGAAGAAGATTTCCGAACCATCGGCCGCGAAGGCCTTCACTTTGACGCGACATCCAGCTTCGACGGCTTCTTTTACGCCGGTGACGTGGAACAGTTCCTTGCCCGTGAGTTTGAGGGATGCCGCTGTCTGCCCCTGCACGAACTGCAGCGGAAGAACGCCCATGCCGACCAGGTTTGTACGGTGAATCCGTTCGAAGCTTTCGGCGATGACGACCCTGACACCGAGGAGCTTAACGCCCTTGGCCGCCCAGTCGCGCGATGAACCGGAGCCGTATTCTTTACCCGCGATGATCAGCAGGGGGGTGCCTGCCTGTTTGTAGAGCATGGCGGCGTCATAGATGAACATGACTTCTTCTTCGGGAAAGTGGCTGGTCCATGTGCCCTCCGTGCCGGGCGCAAGCTGATTGCGGAGGCGGACATTGGCGAGAGTTCCGCGCACCATGACTTCGTGGTTGCCGCGGCGGGCTCCATAGGAATTGAAATCCTTGGGTGAAACACCGAGACTGACCAGATACTTGCCCGCGGGGCTGTTGACCGCGATGGAACCGGCTGGAGAGATGTGGTCGGTCGTGATGGAATCGCCAAGAAAAGCCAGTGCGCGCAGGCCGGCAATATCGGCGATGGGGGCGTTGGGGTCCGCCATATCCTCGAAGTAAGGCGGCTTTTTGATGTAGGTAGAGGTTTCGTCCCAGAGGTAGGTATTGCCTGTCGGGACGGGGAGCGCCCTCCAGTTGGCGTCGCCCTCGAAGGCCTTTTCGTATTCGGCGCGAAACATTTCGGCGTCGATAGTGGATGCGATGACATCACTCACTTCTTTAGGGCTCGGCCAGATGTCCCTGAGATAGACGGGCTGGCCGTCGCTGCCGTCGCCGAGAGAATCGCACTCCATATCGATATCGACGCGACCTGCCAGGGCATACGCGACCACAAGCGGCGGCGAAGCCAGGTAATTCGCCTTCACCTGCGGATTAATCCGTCCTTCAAAATTGCGATTGCCACTGAGGACTGCGGCGACCACGAGATCGTCATTTTTCACCGCTGCGGAAACGGCTTCAGGCAGCGGGCCGCTGTTGCCGATGCAGGTGGTGCAGCCATAACCGACCAGATTAAAGTTCAGCGCTTCGAGATAGGGAGTGAGTCCGGCTTTGTTGAGATATTCGGTGACGACTTTGGAACCGGGCGCGAGGCTGGTCTTGACCCACGGCTTGCTCTTCAGACCTTTTTCGACAGCCTTCTTCGCCAGAATGCCGGCGCCGACCATGACCGAGGGATTCGAAGTGTTGGTGCAGCTTGTAATGGCCGCGATTACGACTGCGCCGCTCTTCATTTCGGCGGATTCGCCGCCAATTTCGATCTGAGATTTCTTGGTGGAAGCATCTTTGAAAGCGTCTTTGAAATTCTTCCTGACTTCCGGGAGGGTCAGACGATCCTGCGGGCGCTTGGGGCCGGCCATCGAGGGAACAACCGAGGCGAGGTCAAGTTCAAGGGTGTCGGAAAACAGCGGGTCCTTCGTGGCATCGGTGCGAAACAGCAACTGCTCTTTGGAATAGGCCTCGACCAGATCCACGATATGCGGGTCGCGGTTGGAGGTGCGGAGATACTGCAGCGTGCCATCGTCGACTGGGAAGAATCCCATGGTGGCGCCATATTCCGGGGCCATATTGGCGATCGTGGCACGGTCGGCAACACTGAGCTGGCTGAGGCCGGCACCGTAGAATTCAACGAACTTACCGACCACGCCTTTCTTGCGGAGAATCTGGGTGACAGTCAGGACGAGGTCGGTCGCGGTGCAACCTTCGTGCAGTTTACCGAAGAATTTGAAGCCGACGACGGCGGGCAGAAGCATGGAAACGGGCTGGCCCAGCATACAAGCCTCGGCTTCGATGCCACCAACGCCCCAGCCGAGAACGCCCAGACCGTTGATCATCGTGGTGTGCGAATCGGTACCGACCAGGCTGTCCGGATAGGCAGTCCATACGCCGTCAGCGGCCTGCGCGCGGAAGACGACGGTAGCGAGGTATTCAAGATTGACCTGATGAACAATGCCGGTGTCGGGCGGGACTACGCGGAAATTGCGGAATGCGGTCTGGCCCCAGCGGAGGAGCATATACCGCTCGCGATTACGCTGGAATTCAAGCAGGGCATTGATGTTGAAGGAATCTTTCGTGCCGTATTCGTCAACCTGAACCGAATGGTCGATGACGAGATCGGCTGGCATGAGCGGATTGGCTTTAGATGGATCCGCGCCCATGGCGGCCAGGGCGTCGCGCATGGCTGCGATGTCGACCACCGCGGGCACACCGGTGAAATCCTGCAGCAGAACGCGGGCGGGCATGAAGGAGATCTCCTTCGCCTCAGGGCCGCTTACACCGCGCGCAATGGAATCGATGTCGGACGCCTGAACCTTGCGCCCATCTTCATGCCGCAGAAGGTTCTCGAGCAGAATACGATGTGAGAACGGGAGGCGGGATACGTTGGCGACGCCCTTTTCCTCCAGAGTTGGCAGCCGGAAAATTCGATAGTTCATGCCGCCCACACTCAACGCGGAAGAAGCTCCAAAACTATTCTGGTTCATGGGTTAATTCCACTATATAGGACGGGTTTAGATGCTTTCGCTCCTGTCAGGAGAACTGGCGGTTGTAACTGACATAGAACGTTTGGAAGCGAGAAATGCGGTCGCAGAGTTGTTTGGCGACGCGCGAGATTCCCTGTCATCTCCAGCGGACACCTGGGTTGTGCGAGAGCCTTTCAGTCTCTTTCATGCCTTTTGCTGTGGATGTGCGCAGTTCTCTGATGCTCGAACAGCCAACAGGTCTGCGCCCGGCGAGATAGCGCGCGACTTCCCAGGAGGATGCACAGTCCGGATCCAGGTAACCGACCATATGCCAGCGGCCGGCGGTGGTTCCGGAAGTTATCGTGGCAGGATTGCCAACCAGCAGAGCGACGGAATGCCATGCCCTCGGACTTGCTGCGGCTAACATACCGGCAACCAGCCACAGACCCAAATTGAACGCGTGGACCCAGTTCTTCCAAACCATCTATGGCAGTTATCGGATAATCCGACATAATCCTTTAGAGCTTTCGCGGAAATTCTTCGACCAGGGCCTAATGGATTCGCCGCGTTGTGCCGAGTTACTGTCTGAATGGCGCAAAGGGTCGAGAATGGAGGGATGGCACACCGATGTCTCGCGGTGGTTCGGATCGCGAGTTTCGCCGCCGCGATGGTCGCGATGGAGGCAGTTGCTTGTGCCTCCCCGCCTCTGGCCAGTGAGCGTGCGAGATGGCAAAAAAAAAGGGAGCGCGTCACGATCGTTCGGGATGATTGGGGCATTGCCCACGTTTACGGCAAAACCGACGCCGATGCAGTCTTCGGCGCGGAATATGCGCAGGCTGAGGACGACTTCAACAGGGTTGAGACGAATTACATCAACGCTCTGGGCAGGCTGGCGGAAACGGAGGGCGAAGCGCGCGTCTATCAGGATCTGCGAATGAAGCTGTTTATCGACCCCGCCGAACTGAAAAAGGATTACGCTGCGAGTCCGGCGTGGCTGAAGCTATTGATGAACGCGTTCGCCGACGGGCTGAATTACTACCTCGCGAAGCATCCGGAAGTGAAACCACTCGTCATTTCTCGTTTCGAGCCATGGATGGCGTTGAGTTTCACGGAAGGAAGCATCGGCGGCGATATAGAGCGGGTCAATCTAAATGAACTGGAGGCGTTCTATGGGAAGTTGCGTGCGAGCCGCATTCCGGATCTGGCGGAATCGGAGCCGCGCGGATCGAACGGGATGGCGATCGCGCCCTCCAACACCGCCTCACACCACGCCTTGCTGTTGATCAATCCGCACACATCGTTTTTCTTCCGGTCCGAACTGCAGATGGTGAGCGAGACGGGCCTGAACGCTTATGGGGCGGCGACATGGGGGCAGTTCTTCATTTATCAGGGCTTCAACGAGCGGGTTGGCTGGATGCACACTTCGAGCGGCGTGGATGCGGTGGACGAATATCTGGAAACGGTCACGCGCCGGGGCGGCGGCGGCTTCTCTTACAAGCACGGTGACAGCGAGCGGCCGGTAACAACGTCAGAGATCCGGGTGCCTTATAGGACACCTTCGGGTATGGCGGAGAAACGCTTCACCGTTTACCGGACGATGCATGGTCCTGTCGTGCGCGAAATTAATGGAAAGTGGGTCAGTATCCGCTTGATGCAGGAGCCGGTGAAGGCACTGGAACAGTCGTTCCTGCGCACGAAGGCGCGGGACTACCAGTCTTATCGAAAAACGATGGCGCTCCAGGCGAATTCCTCGAACAACACGATCTTCGCGGATGCGAACGGCGATATCGCGTACGATCACGCAAACTTCATCCCGCGCCGGGATACGAAGTTCGACTGGACGAAACCCGTGGACGGGAGCGATCCGGCGACAGACTGGCACGGACTGCTGAGCCTGGACGAGGCTCCCCATCTCCTGAATCCGGCGAGCGGATGGCTCTATAACTCGAATAACGCTCCATGGTCGGCCGCCGGGCCGAGCAGCCCGAAAAAGCTGGATTATCCGGCTTACGTGGACAGCGGCAGTGAGACGGCGCGAGGTCTGCACGCGGTCAGGGTCCTGGAGAGCAAGAAGGACTTCACGCTGGAATCGCTGATCTCGGCGGCTTACGACAGCTATCTGACTTGGTTCGATAAGCCACTGCCGGCGCTGATCAAGGCTTGGGACGAGATGGCGCCGAACGATCCTCTTCGTGCCCGAACGAAGGAACAGGTGGAAATCCTGCGTCAATGGGACCAGCGATGGGGAGTCGAATCCGTTGCGGCGTCGCTGGCCGTTTTCTGGGGCGAAGCACTGCGGCAGGACTATGCGGGAGAGAACACGTATTCCGCTGATCTGCTGCCTGCACTGGCCAAAGCGTCCGACCGGTTGCAGTCGGACTTTGGAACGTGGAAAACACCGTGGGGCCAGATCAACCGATTTCAACGACTGACCGCAGATATCGTGCAGCCGTTCAGCGATGCCGCGCCGAGCATCCCCGTCGGATTTACCTCGGCAACCTGGGGGTCACTTGCTTCATTCGGCGCGCGCGCTTACCCCGGTACGAAGAAATGGTACGGGACCAGCGGAAATAGCTTCGTCGCTGTAGTGGAGTTCGGAGAGAAGGTCCGGGCGAAAGCGGTGACGGCAGGCGGAGAGAGCGGGCATCCGGCCTCAGCGCATTTCAACGATCAGGCCACGCGATATAGCGCAGGCGACCTGCGCGACGTCTATTTTTACCAATCCGACCTGCAACATCATGTCGAACGCTGGTATCACCCGGGAGAATGAAGTTCCTCGCTCAGAGAATGGAAGTATCTTCTTCCGTTTCTTCCAGATCAGGCTTGCGATTCGAGTTTGTGATGTCTTCCTCTACCCATTCGTTGCGGAGATCTTCTTCTTTCTCCGCAGCTTCTTTTTGCTTCTCAGATGCTTTGTCGACTGGAGTCATGGAATACGTGTTGCACGCCTGTCTCCATTAATTCAGCAATATACTTGGTGATTTAGAAGACATTTATGGCTGAAACGAAAACGTCTCGCGATCAAATCCGGCAAAATCTGACACAGACCGTCATCGGGCGTCCGCTGATCGATAGACTGCAGGCGTCCGCCGATCCGGACGCGATCTATGACGTAATCATCGACCCCAATCTGGATTTCAGCGGGGGCAGGGAAAAAGCGTGTGAGCGGATCAGGGACTTGATCGCTGCAGCGAAGGGGCAAAACGACCCTGATCCCCGCGTTCGGTCCGACAGCGCCCACCCTTACGTCTTTGCGACGCTGAGCGGACGCGCCATTCGCGAGATCGTCATCAGGGATGCAAGCCGAACCGCCGGGTCACCTTCGCAGATCGAGAATGTTCAGGGCAAACAGCGACTCTCGAGCGGCCAACGGGCCATTTATCGGATCTGGGAAGACATGGAAGTCAGGGCGTTCCTGACCAATTCCGTCGCGACCGTCAAAGCCGATGCCGCCCGGATGGCATTTTCGGCGGATGGGAAAGACATCGTGTGGGCGGTCATCGACTCCGGTATCGATCAGACACATCCGCACTTCGGATTATTTGGCAATCTGCAGTTAACGGCCCCGCTGGCGCATAAAGACTTCACTGTCGACGGCGAGTCGCCGCTCACGGATGAAATGGGCCATGGCACGCACGTGGCGGGAATCCTGGCCGGCGCGATGGAGGCGGAGAAGAATCCGCAGGCCGTGTTCCGGACGCGCGACGCGGAAAGCGGCACGCTTGCGAGCGTCGTACGCCCCCTTGGCGTGCCAATTCGTGGAATGGCACCCCGCTGCCGTCTGATCAGCTTGAAGGTTCTGGGGGCTGACGGAGGGGGTAAGGCAAGCGGCGTCATTCAGGCACTGGCGGAAGTGCAGAAGCTGAACGATTTCGGGCGCCGCATCGTAGTCCATGGCGTCAATCTAAGCCTTGGGTATCCTTTCATGCCGGAATGGTTCGCATGCGGGCAGAGTCCTCTGTGCGTCGAAGTGAACCGGCTGGTGAAGTCGGGCGTGGTGGTTGTGGTCGCGGCGGGAAACAGCGGGTACGGAAACATTGGCGCGACATCGGGGCTGGTTACGGCCGCGGGATTGCCGCAGACGATCAACGATCCAGGCAATGCCGAGAATGCAATCACGGTGGGTTCGACGCATCGCGACATGCCGCATACTTACGGCGTTTCGTATTTTTCTTCGAAGGGTCCGACGGGCGATGGAAGGCTGAAACCGGACCTGGTGGCGCCCGGAGAACGAATCCTTTCGTGCGCGGCGGGCATCGCCAGGGATGGAGCGAAGGACGGGCTGCCGGATTCCGAAAAAACGAACCCATTTCAGTATCTGGAAGACAGCGGAACCAGCATGGCGGCGCCGCATGTGTCTGGTGTGATCGCGGCGTTTCTTTCCATCCGGCGCGAGTACATCGGACAGCCTGAGGCCGTGAAGAAAATCTTCATGGACAGCGCCACCGATCTGAAGCGCGATCGCACATTTCAGGGGCAGGGCCTGATCGACCTGATGCGCGCCATCCAGGCGGTCTAGCAACAGATACAATCATTGGCGTTGAATAAACCTGGCCCCGTCCTGCCAACCGTAAGTGCGCCCTCCGACCAGAACGCGGCAGTGTTCGCCGGTTTCCTCGGATGGACGCTGGATGCGTTCGACTACTTCCTGGTCGTCTACTGCCTGACTGCGATCGGGAAAGAGTTCCATCATTCCGATGCCGAGATGGCGCTCGCGATCACGGTGACGCTGGTGCTGCGTCCGGTGGGCGCGTTCCTGTTCGGCCTGCTGGCCGATCGTTATGGGCGCAGGCTGCCTCTGATGATCGATCTCGTGTTCTACTCCGTGATCGAGGTCGCGACGGCTTTTTCGCACAGCTACACCTCGTTCCTGATCCTGCGGGCGCTCTTCGGTATCGGTATGGGCGGCGAGTGGGGCGTGGGCGCTTCGCTTGCGATGGAAAAAGTCTCGCCGAAGTATCGAGGTTTAATCTCGGGCCTTCTGCAGCAGGGGTATGCGGTGGGCAACCTGCTCGCGGCGCTCTGTTACTTCTTTCTGTTCGATCGGTGGGGCTGGCGGCCGATGTTCCTGCTGGGCGGCCTGCCGGCGCTGCTCGCCATCTTCGTGCGAATGCGCGTCAAAGAGTCCGAAGTCTGGCAGCAGACGAAGAAAGCGGACTGGAGCCAGTTGCGGATTTCGATTCTGGCAAACTGGAAGCTGTTCTTTTACCTCGTGCTGTTGATGACGTTCATGAACTTCAGTTCGCACGGCACGCAGGATCTCTATCCAACGTTCCTGCAGCGCTACTGGCATTTCGATGCGTCGAAGCGTTCGCTGTTGTCCGTGATCGCCGGAATCGGAGCGCTGTGCGGAGGCACGGCTATCGGCTATTACTCGGATCTGACAGGCCGCCGCCGCGCAATCGTCACGGGACTGCTGCTCGCGATCGTGGTGATTCCACTGTGGGCACTGGCTCCCACGACAACACTGCTGTGCGTGGGCGCGTTCCTGATGCAATTCATGGTACAGGGCGCGTGGGGCGTCATCCCGGCGCACCTGTCCGAGCTGTCGCCCGATGCCGTGCGGGGATTTCTGCCAGGCTTCGCTTACCAGTGCGGCGTACTGCTCTCGGCGTCCATCGCATACATCCAGGCTATTTTTGCGGAACACTTTTCCTTCGCAACGACGATGGCGCTGAGTGCCGCGGTCGTGTTCCTCGGCGGCAGCATTGTGGCTGCGCTCGGTCAGGAACGCCACGCGCGGGTGTTCGGCGGGAATTCCTGATGCGCTACGAATACGCGGCGCAACGCCGTATGCGCACACGCAACAAGAAGATGTACCGGGTGGCGCATTGGCCGATCTGGATCTGGGTATTTTTTCTTGCGCCCGGCCCCCTGACTTTCGCTCTTTTCGAACATGGGCCCAGCGTTAGAAACATGATCTGGCTGGCATGCGTGATGCTGGGCACAGGCATCGCGGGATTCTACGGACAACTTCCGGGCGTCGAGCCTGCGCCCTACATTTTGCGATTCACCGAAGACAAACCGAATCCGCTCTATCGCAGGATTTGCTATACGTTTGCGTGGAGCGATGTGATTACTTTTGCGTCGCTGAATCTGGCGGGGTTGGCGATCGCGGCGTTCACCGGCGTCTGGTATCTGAAGCAGATTTACACCTACGCTTACTTCCCCGTGTACCTCACGATTCTGCTCCTGGGCGCGACTGGCGTCTTGCCGCGGGTACGCGCATCGACGAAAGGCGAGGGTACGGAACGGCGTTATTTCTACGGCTCGGTCTGGGCTGTGACGCTGGCGCAGACGCTGCTGATGGTGCTGTGGAAGTTGCTGCCGCGAACGACGGTGGCAGACTTTGTGAAACTGGTGGTCTACGTTGCGGCGCTCATCGCGCTGGGATTTGCCGCGCGGGCCGGACTGCTGCCGCGCACGAGGCCGATACTGCCGGGTGAGTTGATGGTTGCGGATTGAGCCCTACTTGTTACCGAGGCCGCCCGTGATGCCGTCCACCTGATAGCCGGTCTGAATTTTCCGGATCTTCGCGATTTCCGCAGGCGTGGCGGTCTTCGGATCGACGTTAGCCTGCGCGCAGGTGAAACCTCGCAGAGTGCATTCGGAAGTGGTGTGTTTGATGCCGCGCTGCTTCATTACGTCGGCCATCAGTTTCACGACGTCGCCGTGCATAATGACGGCGTTGTTAGGCACGAAGGTTCCCACGCCGATGGCATAGTCGATCGGCATGAGTGGCTCGACGCTTGAGCCGAACGCGCCATCGTTTTTCTTGCCTAGATCGTGCGCACCAAGATCCGCGCCCTTCTCGATGAGGTATCTGACGACCTCGATGTCGCCCAGATTCGCGGCTCCCATGAGAGGCGTGATCCCGTAGCTGTCGGCGGCGTTGACGTCCTCACCCAGGCTGACCAGAAGCTTGACGACTTCGAGCCTCTCAGCGGGCGGCTTTTGGCGGTGATAGCCATTGACGAAGCCGGTGCCGGCAGCCGCGGTCAGCGTTGTCTCTTTGTCCGAAGAAATGATGTGAGGATTCGCGCCGTGCGCGAGCAGGAGTTTGACGAGTTCGAGATCACCGGAGAAAGCCGCACGCATCAGTGCCGTGGCGTAAACGAGCCGCGGCGCGCCCTCCCGCATGCGGGCTCGCGGCGTGTTGTTGATCACTGCGTTCGGGTCGGCTCCGGCGTCCAGCAGCTTTTTGATGAGCGGCAAAGGATCAGTCGTCACGGTCCAGGGAAAATTCGGAGCCGTTTCCATGTTGCGGCGGTCCACTGCCCAGAAGAGGGGCGTGAAGCGCTGCGCGTCGGCCTGATTCACCTTCGCATGGCTGTCCACCAGGAACGAAGCCACATCGTAGCTCCCGTTGAAAAGCGCGAGTGACAGAGCGTCTTTGCCGTCGCCGCCGATTGCGTTCACATCGGCACCTGCCTTGACGACGAGCTGAGCGGAATTCAGGTCGTTCTCACGCGCCGCGAACATGAGCGGCGTCAGCCAGCCGCTGGCGAATTCTTCGATGGCCTGGTTAGGTTTGGCGGCAACCGGAAGCGTTCCTTCGAAGCCGCGGCCCGACGCCGAGGGGACGAAGTTCGACTTCGCGTTGACATCGGCATCGTGTTCAATGAGCAGCTTCGCGACGTCGGGATGGCGCTCGGAAATGGCCCACATGAGAGCGGTCGTACCGCCCCAGGTTTCCTTCGCGTTTACCTGCGCGCCATGATCGAGCAGTACTTTTACGGCTTCCAGCTTACCGGTGCGGGACGCCATCATCAGCGCCGTGTCGGCAGTCTTCGTGAGTGGCGCGTTGGGGTTGGCACCCGCGGCGATGAGTCTTTCGATGATCGGCGCGTTGCCATTCACTGTGGCCAGCAGCAAAGGCGTAGCTCCAGCCTTATTGGCCGCGGAGACATTCGCGCCGGCGCGGATCAGGACGTCGGTGGTTTCGGAATCGTTGGCCTGCACCGCCCAATGAAGCGCAGTGGTGCCATCGATCTGGGGCGCGTTGACGTTCGCCTTCTCCTGCAGCAGCGCGCGAACACCAGACTTGTTTCCCTGCATCGCGGCGTCGGCAACGTCGCTCTTAACGACGGCCGCGTGGGCTGTACCCGACAGCAAGGCGACAAAAAAGCAGGCAGTTATGCGTCCTGTAAACATGTAAGGCCCCCGCTCATCTCTTCA
>ODAK010001884.1_pt1 | contig 22412 bp, 22 predicted proteins | sample 1539591 | NCBI WGS metagenome assembly ODAK01 (sample SAMEA3539303, study PRJEB22396) | soil metagenome | biome: tundra; feature: field; material: soil | place: USA | collected 2010-05 | depth 0.15 m | reverse complement strand
ATAATCGAGCGGGGTTGCCGGATTGAACACCAGGCCCGCCTTGCAGCCGTGTTCCTTGATGAACCCGATGGTGCGGTCGATGTGCTCGGACGCCTCGGGATGAAATGAAATGAGATTGGCTCCGGCCTTGGCGAAATCGGGAACGATGCGATCGACCGGTTTTACCATCAAGTGCACGTCGATCAGCGCCGCGGTCAGCGGCCGAATCGCGGCGCATACCAGCGGGCCGACCGTCAGGTTCGGCACGTAATGGTTATCCATCACGTCGAAATGGATTAGATCCGCGCCGGCCGCGATGACGCTCTTCACTTCATCGCCGAGACGCGCGAAGTCGGCGGACAGGATGCTGGGTGCGATGCGATACATGACGTTGAATTCGACCGATGACCGCGGTCATTCTACCCGCAATCTCAGTGCTGCACCTAGCTATGGCCGCATCAAAGTTGTGATTGCCACACCGGTCAAAATAGTGTGGAATGATCGACTGCGCCGCACCTCGCGCCCCACACAATCCAACCCGTACCCCATGGCCACAGCAAAAAAGCACGAAATCACGGTGACTACGCGCACCACTTACATCCCGGAGCAGTCGGATCCGGAAAGCGGCCGTTACGTATTTGCCTATACCATCACGCTCAAGAATACGGGCAGTGTCGCCGCGCAACTCATCAGCCGGCATTGGATCATCACCGACGCCAACAATCAGGTGCAGGAAGTGCGCGGGCTCGGCGTGGTCGGCGAGCAGCCGCTGCTCAAGTCTGGCGAGAGCTTCGACTACACGAGCGGCACCGCGATCGCGACGCCGGTCGGCACCATGCGTGGCAGCTATCAGATGGTGGCCGAGGACGGCCTGCAGTTCGATGCGCCGATCCCCGAGTTTACGCTGTCGATGCCGAGGGTGTTGCACTAGGCGGTTTCGAGTTGCGAATAACGGATTGCGAATTGAGCATGTCGTTCAACCTCGCCCGGGGTCGCGATCGTCAGGTGGTTTGGGCCTGCGCGGCCACGTCCACCAGACGATGAGTAGCAGTATCGCGAGCGCAACTCCTGCCTCAAGTAGCAACCAAAACATAGCGGCTCTTCTGCCTGACTTTCAGTGTTATATACTGCCGCGCATTGTGTTCCGCTCTGCAATGATACGCCGCTGCGCCGCGCTGATCGCGGTGGTTACGCTCGCCGCGTGCGAGACGCTGCCGCCGGACAAGCTGGTCAGCGGGCCGCCACCAGCAGCGGCACTAACATCAACGCCGGTCCCCGTAGCGCCCCCGCCAACGGTTGAAGTACCGCCGGCGCCCATCAGTCCGCTGCGCGCCAGCAGTTGGGACGCCATTCCCGGCTGGCGCGACGACAACCCGCAGCTCGCCTGGAGCGCGTTTGTGACGAGTTGCAGCGCGCTTAAGAACCAGTCGGCGTGGCAGTCCGTCTGCAGTGTCGCGGCAGCGTTCAACGAGCCCGCGCGCGACACGCTTTACCGTTTTTTCGAGCTCAACTTCACGCCCTACCAGCTCGTCAACCCCGACGGCAGCGACAGCGGTCTCGTTACCGGCTACTACGAGCCGCTGTTGCACGGCAGCCGCACCCGCAGCACACGCTATCGCTACCCGGTATATGGCGTGCCCGAAGACCTCCTGGTGATCGATGTGGGCGAGCTCTATCCCGAGCTCAAGAACATGCGGCTGCGCGGCCGGCTCGAGGGTCGGCGCGTGGTGCCGTATTTCAACCGCGCTCAGATCGACGAGGGTTCAGCCGCGGTCGCGGGCAAGGAAATCGTGTGGGTCGAAGATGCCGTCGAGCTGTTTTTCCTGCAGATCCAGGGCTCGGGCCGCGTCAAGCTCGACAGCGGCGAGACCATCCTGCTCGGTTACGCCGACCAGAACGGTTATCCCTACCGCTCGATCGGCAGGTTGCTGGTTGACCGCGGCGATCTGCCGCTCGAACGAGCGTCGATGCAAGGCATCAAGGCGTGGGCGAGGCAGAATCCCGCGAAGCTGCAGGATCTGCTCAATTACAACGCGAGCTATGTATTTTTCCGCGAGCTGTCCCCTGACCTGCCCGGCCCGCTGGGTGCGCTTGGCGTGCCGCTTACCGCGCGCCGCAGCATCGCGGTCGATGCGCGCCACATTCCGCTCGGCGCGCCGGTGTTCCTCGCCACTACCATGCCAAATTCACGCCAGCCGCTGCAACGCCTGATGCTGGCGCAAGACACGGGAGGCGCGATCCGCGGTGCGGTGCGCGCCGATTTCTTCTGGGGATTCGGCGACGAAGCCGCGGCGCTTGCCGGCGGCATGCGCCAGACCGGCAAAATGTGGGTGCTATTGCCGAAGGACTATCCGCTGCAGAACTAGCTTGCCGGTCGCACCATGGAGACACGCAAAAGTGAACGGGTGAACAGATTTTCCGCCTCCCGCCTCAGCGAACAGTGCCCTCGCTGTCGCCGTAAATATAATTGACCTGCAGCACGACCCGGCTTTTCACCGGGTGCCCCTGTTTCTGCGCCGGGAAAAACCGCGTTGCGCGAAATACCGACAGCGCGGCCTCTTCGAAGTGGCCCTCCGGCTGAGCTTCAACCACCGATACTTCGTTGACAACGCCGAACTCGTCTATCAACAACAGCAGCAGCAAACGCCCGTCAATGCGTTGAGCCGCGGCAGTGTCTGGGTAATTGAGTTTGATCGGCGTCAGCGGCTGCGGATAAACGTCGAGCTGCTTCGCCGGGTAATAGGTCGGGTCACGGGTTAACCGCGACTCTGTATTGCCGCTGGGCGAAGCCGGCAGCTCGGTCGCAGCCGGCTTGGACTCACGTTTCGATTCGACTTTGGTTGCAGCCGGTTTGGGCTGGGCATCCTCGCTCGCCGGTGCGCCCGTCCTTTCTGTCGGGGTCAGCGCGGCTTCCTGCGGCTCGCTGTTCGCGGCCGGCTCGAGCCGCGCGTAGATAGTGGCAGCCGCGTTCGACACGCCGCCGGTCGGATTCACCGGTACACCCAGCAGCAACGCCAGATGCAGCAGCAATGACAGTGAGCACGCGACGAGCAGCCTTGACCAATCCTGCTTCAAGGCGGAATCCGGGATTGCGGCAAGGGTAGCCATAAACGGCGTCTGATCGAGCCGGAACAAGCGCCGCCATTATCGTAAATTACAGCGATGCCGCATAGGGCGGCTTGCCGCCAACGCTAATTGGTTGACTTAGCGGCTATCAGCAGGTGTTGTTCGATCTGATCAATCGGAATTGCGCCGGGAACACGTTGGCCGTCGGCAAAGAACATCGTCGGTGTTCCGGTGATGTTCTTTTGCCGGCCGAAGGCGAGAATTTTCTCGATCGGCGTATCGCAGCTGCCGGGTGCCGTCGGCGCAATGCCATTGACCAACTGATCATCCCACGCCTTGACGCGGTCTTTCGAGCACCAGATGGATTTCGCTTTTGTCATTGAGTCGGGCCCCAGCACCGGATACAGGAACACGTAGACCGTCACGTCGTTGACTTTGGCGAGATCCTGCTCGAACCTCTTACAGTAACCGCAATTGGGATCGCCAAAGTATGCGAGCTGGCGAGTGCCCTTGCCTTTGATTTTCTTGAACGCGAGATCGAGCGGCAGCTGGTCGAACTTGATCGCCGTGAGCCGATTCATGCGCTCCTCGGTGAGGTTCGTCTTTTTTTCGGTGTCGATCAGGTGGGCATCGAGGAAAAGATAGGCGGCCTTCTCGTCGGTATAAATCAACTGTCCATTGGCGAACACTTCGTAAATACCGGCCAGCGGCGTCTTGGTCACGCTTTCAACCGCGATATCCGGATATTTTTTCTGCATCGCGGCCCTGACCGTGGCTTCACTGGCGCCGGCAATGGTGCTGACACACGCCAGCAACAGCACGGTGATTACCGCTATGATTTTTTGCATGATGATCCTTAACAAGTGGTTATCTTGGTTCGATCAGCCTATCCGACCACGTGTTGCACCAAAAGGTTCTTCAGTTGCGACCGGCGGTTGGTCAGCCGCAGGCCGAAATTGCGCAATTCTGCCAGCCAACTGATTTCATTATTAAACAATCTCTGCAGCAAGTCGGTGGTGAATTGCGTGGCGACAATATCTTCCCGCCGCGCGCGCTCGTAACGACGCAGCAGGTGATAGTCGCCGCAGTCGGTCTGGGCGCCGCGCTGCAGCAGCACCCGGGCCAGTTCGCGTGCGTCGCGGAAACCGAGATTAACGCCTTGTCCGGCAAGTGGGTGCACATTATGCGCGGCGTCTCCGGCCAGGGCAAGGCGCGGCATCACCAGTTGCCGTACGCGCTGCAGCCGCAGCGGGAACGCCGCCGCCGGCGTAATCATCGTCAGATCCCCGAGCATGCCGTGGCTGGCTGCCACGACCTGCGCGGCGAGTTCCTCGCGTGCGAGCTCGAGCAGCTGTGCCGCATGTTCCTCCGTGGTCGACCATACCAACGACACCCGCGCGTCCGGCAATGGCAGCAACGCCAGTACGCCGTCGCGCCGGAACCATTGGTACGCTGTGCCGCGATGCGGCTTCGTCGTGGCGAAATTGGCAACCACCGCCGTCTGGTGATAGCGGCGCATTTCGACTTCAATCGCAGCTTGCGCGCGTACCCATGAATCGGCGCCATCGGCGCCGATCAGCAAACGCGCATGCAGCATGCGGCCCCCTCCCAGCTCCAGTTGCGCCGCTTCCGCCGCGAGCGTCAATGCCTTGCATGCCGCGGGCGCTATCACTTCGACGTGCTGCGCACGCTTGAGCGCATCCCACAGCACACGCTGCAGCTCGCGGTTTTCAACGATGAAGGCAAGCTCGCGCAAGCCGGCGTCATAAGCGCTGAAATGAAGCTCCGATCTATCGTCGTCGCCAACAATGCGCATTGCCTCGACCTGGCTTACACGCGCCATGTCAAGTTCACGCCACACGCCGCAGCGCTCGAGAAACGCCGCGCTGCCGGGGCTGATCGCGTAGACGCGGTTGTCCCAATCGGCGGCGCCAGCAACCGGCTGCGGCGGCTGCGCTTCGACTACCGCGAGTTTGAGCCCGGCAGTCTTGAGCGCCAGCGCCAGGCTCGCGCCGACCAGTCCGCTACCAACCACTACGACGTCAAAATCCATATATCATCAGCATTTGAAGCGAAATTGCGAGTGTAATCGCGTAATCGCGTCCCGTCACCGCCGCAAAAAGCTCCGCCTGGCGGTCACTGTAGGGCGTTGAACGGTGCGCGGGGGCCATACCTAACTGTTTGCAAACCTTGACAAAATCCGGGTCGAAATTTAGACTGCCGCGCCTCTTACTCGGCGAGTTAGCTCAGCGGTTAGAGCAGCGGAATCATAATCCGTTGGTCCGGGGTTCAAATCCCTGACTCGCCACCAATTTCACCTGCCCTGTCCGGCGGACAAGGCGCACTCTTGTTAGGGGTACGCGATTAACGGTTACGGCGCTTGGGATGGCATCTCGGTTATAATGCAGAGGACTGATTTGAAAAGAGTTTCGATCGTATTATGAGACATGGGTCTAGTTCGGTGCGTAAATTGTTGCTGTTATTAATGGTAGCGTGCCTGTTGTCCACGGGAACCGGCTATGCGCAATTACGTACTTTGCCAGCCAATGCCAAGCGCACCACCGTCGGACAGCCGCAGATGCTGCCGTATGTCGAGCTCGGCGGCAAGGTGGTCAGGCTCGCACCGGGCGGCGTTATTTACGATCAGAACAACCGCACCATCGTGCACGGCGCGCTGCCGGCGGATGCTGATGTGGTGTTTACCACCGACATGCATGGCGACGTCGCGCGCATGTATATCCTGACGCCGCAGGAACAGGCGCAATTCAACCAGCGTAAGTAGCACGCGTGCCGCACAAGCTTTACATCAAGACCTTCGGCTGCCAGATGAACGAGTACGACTCGGCAAAGATGGCCGACCTGCTCAACGCCGCGCACGGCATGACCGTGACCGACGAGCCGCAACAGGCTGACGTGATCTTGTTCAATACCTGTTCGGTGCGCGAGAAAGCACAGGAAAAAGTTTTTCACGACCTCGGCCGCGTCAAGCACCTGAAGCAGGCACGTCCCGATCTGCTGATCGGCGTCGGCGGCTGTGTCGCAAGCCAGGAGGGCGCCGCGATTGTCGCGCGCGCACCCTACGTCGACCTGGTGTTCGGCCCGCAGACGCTGCATCGCTTGCCGGAAATGATCGCCGCGCGCCGCGCGAGCGGGTTGCCACAGGTCGATATCTCGTTCCCGGAAATCGAAAAGTTCGACCGCCTGCCGCCGGCGCGCGTCGAAGGCGTGAGCGCATTCGTTTCGATCATGGAAGGCTGCAGCAAGTACTGCACTTTTTGTGTTGTGCCCTATACGCGCGGCGAAGAGGTGTCGCGGCCGCTCGATGACGTGCTGACCGAAGTCGCCGAGCTTGCCGCGCAAGGCGTCAGGGAAATCACGCTGCTGGGACAGAACGTCAACGCATGGCGCGGCATGCTCGATGCTGGCGACGCGGCCGATTTTGCGCTGCTGCTCGAGTACGTCGCCGCAATTCCCGGTATCGAGCGCGTGCGTTATACAACGTCGCACCCGAAAGAATTCACCCAGCACCTGATCGACGTTTACGCCCGGTTGCCGCAACTCGTGAGCCACGTGCATCTGCCGGTGCAATCGGGCTCGGACCGCGTGCTCGCCGCGATGAAGCGCGGTTACAGCGCGCTCGAATACAAATCGATCGTCCGCCGGTTGCGCAAGGCGCGCCCCGATATATCGATCTCGTCTGATTTCATCGTCGGCTTTCCGGGCGAAACCGACGCCGATTTCGCGGCCACGCTCAAGCTGGCGGAAGACATTGGTTTCGATGCGAGTTTCAGCTTCATCTACAGCCCGCGCCCCGGCACGCCGGCCACCGAGCTGCCCGATGCGACGCCGCACGAAGTGAAGCTCGCGCGACTGCAGCGGTTGCAGGTGCTGCTCGAATCACAGGCATTGGCGATCAGCGCAGCCATGGTCGGAACGGTGCAACGCATCCTGGTCGAAGGCGTCTCGAAAAAGAACTCACGCGAACTTTGCGGCCGTACCGACAACAACCGCGTCGTCAACTTCGCAGGAAGCCCGCGCCTGATCGGCCGGTTTGTCGACCTTACCATTACCGCCGCGCGGCCGCACTCGCTGCGCGGCGAGATTGCGCTCGTTAACGCGTGAAGGCCATCGAAGTATCCTTTACTCCGGTCGACAACCAGCGGCTTGCCAACCTGTGCGGCGTGCTCGACGAGAACCTGCGCCAGATCGAGACCGCGTTCGGCGTGGTGATTGCGCGCCGCGGCGAGCGCTTTGCATTGAGCGGCGGGCCTGATCACACGCGGCTTGCGGCGCAGGCACTCAAAAAATTCTATGCCAAAACCAGACACAATCTGTCGGTTGAAGACGTGCAGCTGGGGCTGATCGAGGTGACCCGCGCGCGGCCTTCTGGTGATGACGGCGACGCGCCGCAACTCAAAACGCGGCGTCACGATCTGCACGGCCGCACGCCGCGTCAGGTGCAGTACCTGAAGCAGATCCAACACCACGACATCACGTTCAGCATCGGGCCCGCCGGCACCGGCAAGACCTATCTTGCCGTGGCGTGCGCGGTCGATGCGCTCGAGCGCGATGCCGTCAAACGCATCGTGCTGGTGCGGCCGGCGGTCGAGGCCGGCGAGCGGCTCGGCTTCCTGCCCGGCGACATGGCGCAGAAAGTCGATCCTTATCTGCGCCCGCTCTACGATGCGCTCTACGACCTGCTCGGTTTCGACACGGTCGCCAAACTGTTCGAGCGCAATGCGATCGAGGTCGCGCCGCTCGCGTTCATGCGCGGGCGCACGCTCAACCATTCGTTCGTGATCCTTGATGAGGCGCAGAACACCACGCCGGAGCAGATGAAAATGTTCCTGACGCGCATCGGCTTCGGCAGCAAGGCGGTGGTTACCGGAGATGTCACGCAGGTTGATCTGCCACGCGGCCACAAGAGCGGGCTGATCGAGGCGCGCGCGGTATTAAAGCGCGTGCACGGGATCGCCTTCACCCATTTTCTTTCAAGCGACGTGGTGCGCCATCCGCTGGTGCAGCGTATCGTCAATGCCTACGAGCGGCACACCAAAGCGCAAGCCGAGCCGGGCGCCTGAGCTCGCGTTAACGGTCCAGTATGGCACCCGCTCCGCTCAGTTGCCCTCACGCGCCAGGCTCGGGAAATGGGTGCGTGCAGCGGTCGGCAAAAGCGCGTGCATCGCGCTGCGCATCGTCGGCGCGCGCGAAGCGCGTCGCCTCAATCGTTGTTACCGCGGGCGCGACTACGCGACCAACGTGCTGACCTTCGTCTATTCGGACCGGCGCCCGCTCGCCGGCGACATCGCAATTTGCGCGCCGGTGGTGGCGCGCGAGGCGCGGGAATGCGGCATCAGCCGCGAAGCGCATTACGCGCACCTGGTGGTGCACGGCATGCTGCACCTGCAGGGCTTTGACCACAAGAACGAGCGCGATGCGCGGCGCATGGAACGGATCGAGACGCGGATTCTCGGACAACTCGGCTTCGCCGATCCCTACGAGGCAGAGGTGAGAGGAGAGAGGAGAGAAGCGGCGAAAGCCCGCTTGCGCGCCTCACGCCTCACGCCTCACGCCTCACGCAAACATGGACAATAGTCAACCTAACCCCTCCTGGCTGGAGCCCCTCGGCGCGCTGTTGATGCGCGAGCCGGAGGACCGCGAGCAACTGATCAAGCTGCTGCGCTCGTCGTATGAGCGCAACCTGCTCGACAGTGACGCGCTGTCGATGATCGAGGGTGTGCTGCAGGTGTCGGAACTGCAGGCGCGCGACATCATGATCCCGCGCGCGCAGATGGACGTGATCGATATCATCGAGTCGCCCGACAAATTCATCCCGCTCGTGATCCAGACCGGCCACTCGCGCTTCCCGGTGATCGAGGAAAACCGCGACAAAGTGATCGGCATCCTGCTCGCCAAGGACCTGCTGCGTTATTACGCCGGCGAAGAGGAATTCAGCGTGCGCGAAATGTTGCGGCCGGCGGTGTTCATTCCCGAGTCGAAACGGCTCAACGTGCTGCTCAAGGATTTCCGTGCCAACCGCAATCACATGGCGCTCGTGGTCGACGAGTACGGCGGCGTCGCCGGGCTGGTGACGATCGAGGACGTGCTCGAACAAATCGTCGGCGACATCGAAGACGAATACGATTTCGACGAGACTGAGGACGATATCATCGCCGATAAAGGCGGCGCCTATCGCGTCAAGGCGATCACCGAAATCGCCAAGTTCAACGCTGCGTTCGGCACCGCTTACAGCGACGAAGAGCACGACACCATCGGCGGCCTGGTGTTGAGCCGCTTCGGCCGCATGCCCGCGCGCGGCGAGCAGCTGGGCTTTGATAACCTGAGCTTCAAAGTGCTGCGCGCCGACAGCCGCCGGTTGCATCTCCTGCTGGTGGAAAAAAATCCCGCGGCGAAATAAGAGAGCCTCCAACACCATGAAACACGTGCGCGTTGTCATGGCGTCAGGGGCTCTGGTGCACGCCGTATGTCCGCCGGCGTGACTACGGCTCCCGGCGACGGCGCGTTTTCCCGTCCCCAAGCACTGGCGTTCGCCGCGCTCGCCGGCGCAGCGACGGTGCTGGGTTTCGCACCGTTCTACCTGTTCCCGCTGCCGGTCGCGACGCTCGCGCTGCTGATCGTGCTGTGGCAGCGCGCGGCAAGCAGGCGCAATGCCGCACTCGTCGGCTTCAGTTTCGGCCTCGGTTATTTTCTCACCGGCGTGAGCTGGGTTTACGTCAGCCTGCACGACTTCGGCGCGATGCCGGCATTGCTGGCTGGCATCGTGACCCTGTTGTTCTGCGTTTATCTCGCGTTCTACCCGGCTGTCACCGGCTGGATATATTACACGCTCGGCGCACGCTCGACGCTCGTCACGCTGATGGTGCTGCCGGCGCTGTGTGCGCTCGCCGACTGGCTGCGCGGCTGGCTGTTCACGGGTTTTCCGTGGATCGCGCTCGGCTATGCGCAGGTTCCCGACAGTCCGCTCGCGGGATATCTGCCGCTGCTGGGCGTTTACGGCGCTTCGCTTGCGACCGTTTTGACCGCCGGGCTGATAGTCACCATGTATACGCGCCTGAGCGCAAAGAGTGAAGACGAAACGAGCGGAGCGGAAAGAAGAAAACACGCGTGGCTCCCCGCACTCATCATTGTTTTTCTGTGGGCTGGCGGTTATCTGCTGCAACAACTCGACTGGACCACGCCCGAGGGCGATCCGGTCGCGGTCAGCCTGCTGCAGGGCAATATCCCGCAGGAAATGAAATGGCGCGACGACAGAATCAGGTCGACGCTCGATACTTATCGCAGCCTGGTCGCCGCAAGCGGCGCACGTCTCATCGTCCTGCCCGAGACCGCCCTGCCGCTGTTCCTGCACGAATTACCCAGGGATTATCTCGACGGCCTCGCCGCGCATGCGCGCAGCAACCGCGGCGACGTTCTGACCGGCGTGCCCGAGCGCAGCGGGGCGCGCGATTATTACAACAGCGTGCTGTCCTTCGGGACCGCACCGACGCAAACCTACCGCAAGTCGCACCTAGTGCCGTTCGGGGAATTCGTGCCGTTGAAGCCGGTGTTCGGCTGGTTCCTCGAAGTCACCCAGATACCGCTGCTGGATTTCGCACGCGGCGCGGAAACGCAGCCGCCGCTCGCCGTCGCTGGCCAGCGCGTTGCGGTCAACATCTGCTACGAAGACGCATTCGGCGCGGAAATCGTTCGCCAGTTGCCGCAGGCGACACTGCTCGCCAACGTCAGCAATGTCGCGTGGTTCGGCCGCTCGGTCGCGCCGCAACAGCACCTGCAGATTTCGCAGGCACGGGCGATTGAGACCGGGCGTTACATGCTGCGCGCGACCAATACCGGCATGACTGCCATCATAGACCAGCACGGCAAAGTGCAGAAAGTGGCGCCCGAGTTCACCACCGCGATGGTGACGGGCGAAGCGCAGGGATATGCGGGTGCAACACCCTATGTACGCTGGAGCAATGCGCCGATCATTGCACTGTCATTGCTACTGGCGCTCGCCGGAGGGTGGCTAGGACTTCGCGAAGCCGGTAAAATCCACGATTTACCAATGCGTTAGCGCAACCGCCCCAATTCATGCTGACCTTTCAGAAAATCATTCTGCGACTCCACGATTACTGGGATAAGCACGGCTGCGCGTTGCTGCAGCCGTACGACATGGAAGTAGGGGCCGGCACCTTTCATACCGCAACCTTCCTGCGCGCACTCGGGCCCGAGCCGTGGCGCGCCGCTTACGTTCAGCCGTCACGGCGGCCCAAAGATGGCCGCTACGGCGAGAACCCGAATCGACTGCAGCACTACTACCAGTACCAGGTTGCGCTCAAGCCGTCCCCCGACGACATCCAGGACATCTACCTGAAGTCATTGGAAGCGCTCGGCATCGACCTAAGCGCCAACGACATCCGCTTTGTCGAGGACGACTGGGAGTCGCCGACGCTCGGCGCATGGGGGCTCGGCTGGGAAGTGTGGCTAAACGGCATGGAAGTGACCCAATTCACCTACTTCCAGCAGGTCGGCGGGCTCGAATGCAAGCCGGTGCTGGGCGAGCTCACCTATGGGCTCGAGCGGCTGGCGATGTATCTGCAAGGCAAGGAAAGCATATTCGACCTGGCGTGGACCGACGGCATAACCTACGGCGACGTCTATCATCAGAATGAAGTCGAGCAGTCGAAATACAACTTCGAGCTCGCCAACGTCGAAATGCTGTTTGAGCATTTCGGCCAGTTCGAGGCCGAAGCCAGACGGCTGATCGAAGCCGGTCTGCCGCTGCCGGGCTACGAAATGGTGTTGAAGTGCTCGCACACCTTCAACCTGCTCGACGCGCGGGGCGCGATTTCGGTCACCGAGCGCGCCGCCTACATCGGACGCGTGCGCAATCTCGCACGCAGCGTCTCGCAAGCGTACTTCGACTCCCGGCTGCGCAGCGACTTCCCGATGTGCACGCCCGCGCAGTTGCAACGACTAGGCATCGATCTCACCGGCCTGAAAGCCGCTCGGCAACAGCGTGAGGCCGTATGAACGCGAACCTGCTGGTCGAACTGTTTACCGAAGAGCTGCCGCCGAAGGCGCTGAAGCAGCTCGGCGAAGCGTTCGGCCACCGAGTGCAAGATTGGCTAATTCGAGCGCAGCTAAAGACCCATGATCCACATGGCACGCGAATCTTCGCCACGCCGCGAAGATTGGCAGTATTGATCCTGGACGTAATGCCGAAAGCCGCAGATCGAAGAGAGTCAAAAAAGCTGATGCCCTCAAAAGTCGCGTTCGATGCCGACGGCAGGCCAAGCGCGGCGTTAGCGAAGCGCCTGGAAAAGGAAGGTGGCTCTGCAGATCGGCTCGAGCGCAAGATCGAGGGTAATACCGAATACGTCTTCCTCAACCAGACGATTCCCGGTATCACACTTGCCGCCGGCCTGCAGGTCGCGCTTGAGGAAACGATCGCCAAGCTGCCCATGCCCAAGGTAATGAGCTACCAGCTGGCCGATGGCGCAACCACCGTGCATTTCCTGCGCCCGGCGCACGGACTTGTCGCCCTGCACGGCGACAAGGTGATCAATGTCTCGGTGCTCGGTTTGAAAGCCGGTCGCGTCACCCACGGCCACCGATTCCAGGGCGTAAAGGACATTCCCGTCGCGACGGCGGACGCCTATGAAGAGGCGCTCGCCGCGCACGGGCAGGTGATTGCGTCGTTCGATGCGCGCCGCACCGAGATCGCACGCCAGCTTGGCGCGCGCGCGGCCGCGTTGAAAGCCTCGCTTGGCACGGGATCCGATTACGCGCCGCTGCTCGACGAAGTGACGGCTTTGGTCGAATACCCGACGGTCTATGCTGGCGAGTTCGAGTCCGGATTCCTCGCCGTGCCGCAGGAATGCCTGATCCTGACCATGCGGCAGAACCAGAAGTACTTCCCGCTGTTCGATGCTGCAGGCAAGCTGACCAACAAGTTCCTGATCGTCTCGAACATGCGCCTCGACAACCCGAAGAACATCGTCGAGGGTAACCAGCGCGTGGTGCGTCCGCGGCTCGAGGACGCGCGCTTTTTCTACAACCAGGACCGCAAGACCCGGCTGGAAGCTCGCGTGCCGCAACTTGCAAAGGTGGTGCACCACTACAAGCTCGGCAACCAACTCGAGCGCACTGAGCGCGTCCAGCTGCTCGCGGGCCGCATCGCACGCGAGCTCAAGGCGAATGCGGCGCTCGCCGAGCGCGCCGCATGGCTGTCCAAAGCCGATTTGCTCACCGGCATGGTGGCCGAGTTTCCAGAGCTGCAGGGCGTCATGGGCCGCTATTACGCGTTGCACGACGGCGAGCCGGAAGAAGTCGCCGATGGAATCGAAGCGCACTACCGCCCCCGCTTTGCCGGCGATCGCTTGCCCGAGGGAAGCGTTGCCTGCGCGGTCGCGCTGGCCGACAAGCTGGAAACGCTGGCGGGAATGTTCGGCATCGGTCAGCAACCCTCCGGCGACAAGGATCCATTCGCATTGCGGCGACATGCGTTAGGTGTTATCCGCATACTCGCAGAAAACAACCTTGCACTAACTCTTCACGATCTCGTAAATGCCGCTTTTGACGCATTCCCGCGAGGCATGCTAGGGGACGCCCGCACCGATCTGAAGATTTTCATACACGAACGGTTGCGCGGTTACCTGCGGGACGGGGGTTACACTGCGAACGAGATCGAATCGGTGCTTTGCATGGGGACAAACCGGCTCGATCAAGTGCCGCATCAGCTGGCAGCTGTACACGCATTCGCCGGCTTGCCTGAAGCCGAAAGCCTTGTCGCGGCAAACAAGCGCGTTGCCAATATACTCAAGCAAGCCGAAGCCAGGGGCGAGTCGTTCGTGCAAGCCGAAGCAAGCGAACTGGTGGAGCCTGCCGAACGCGAGCTGTTCCACGCAATCGAAACAGCTGTGAAGCGAGCCACGCCACTTTTCGAAAAAGGTGATTACACCGGTTATCTCAAGACCTTTGCAATTTTGAAATCGCCGGTCGATGCGTTCTTTGAATCGGTAATGGTTATGGTGGACGATACAAAACTAAGAAAGAATCGATTGGCTTTGCTGACTGATCTACGCCTTGGAATGAACCGGTTCGCGGATATCTCCAAGCTCGCCGCATGAAAAGAGCCGGGTTTTTGCCCTTCACCCTTCACCCTTCACTGCCTCATGAAGCTCGTCATCCTTGACCGCGACGGCGTCATCAACTACGACAGCGCCGAGTTCATCAAGACGCCCGAGGAGTGGAAGCCGATCCCGGGCAGCCTGGAGGCGATCGCGCGCTTGAACCAGGCCGGCCACCGCGTGGTGGTTGCGACTAACCAGTCCGGCATCGGGCGGGGGCTGCTCGACATGGCGACGCTCAATGCGATCCACGACAAGATGCACAAGGCACTCGCTCACGTCGGCGGCCGCATCGACGCGGTGTTCAACTGCCCGCACGCGCAGGATGCTAACTGCAACTGCCGCAAGCCAAAACCCGGCCTGCTCGAAGACATTGCGCGTCGCTTTAACGTCGATCTGGCCGGCGTGCCGTGCATCGGCGATTCGCTGCGCGATCTGCAGGCGGCGGCGCAAGTCGAGGCATTGCCGCTACTGGTATTGACCGGCAAAGGCAAGTCGACCGCGGCGGCGGGCGGGCTGCCGGCGAATACCCGGATGTATGCCGATCTCAGCGAGGCCGTGAAGTCGATCGCACCATGAGCATAGTGTTGCGCTCCTGCCTGTTCGCCGCTGCCCAGATCCTGATCACGCCCCCGTACTCGATCGTCACGCTCTGCACTTTCCCGCTGCCGGCGCTTACGCGCTATCGCATCATCCGCGGCTGGGCGCGGCTGATGCTGGTGCTCATCGAGCGCATCTGCGGCATCCGCTACCGGGTGTTCGGCGCCGAACACATCCCCTCCCGTCCGTGCGTCGTGCTGTCGAAGCATCAGTCGGCATGGGAAACCATCGCGTTCCAGGCCATTTTTCCGCCCCAGGTGCAGGTGATCAAGCGCGAGCTGTTGTGGATTCCATTCTTCGGCTGGGGACTCGCGATGATGTCGCCGATCGCGATCGACCGCGCGTCCGGCGTGCGCGCGTTGAAACAGATGATCGAGCAGGGCAAGGACCGCCTCGAGCGCGGCTTTTGTGTAATCGTGTTTCCCGAGGGCACGCGCATGCCCCCCGGCGCGCGCGGCAAATATCACACTGGCGGCGCCGCAATCGCGGTGCACGCCGGTGCGCTGGTAGTGCCGGTCGCGCATAACGCAGGCGAGTGCTGGCGCCGCCACGCGTTCCTCAAATGTCCGGGCACGATCACCGTCAGCATCGGCCACGCCATCGACAGCCGCGGCATGAAAGCCGAAGCGCTGACGCGCCAGGCCGAGGACTGGATCGAATCCGAAATGCCGCGCCTGGACCGCCCGGATGGCCAGGCGTAAGCCATTGCAGCTCGAGCTTGTGCCCGGCAATGCGCCGGCGCAGATCGCCACCCGTCATCAATTCAGGCTTGAGGAGCGCTGGATCGAATACACCCTCAAACGCAGCCTGCGCCGCGGCAGCATCACTTTCACCATCGACGAAGACGGCTTACGCGTCGGCGCGCCGTGGCGTGCGCCGCAGCGCCGCATCGAGTCCCTGCTCGGCGCGCACGCGCGCTGGATCAACCGCAAGCTTGGCGAGTGGCAGGAGCGCAGGCCGCCGCCGTTTACATGGCAAGCGGGGGCCATCGTGATGGCGCTGGGCGAGTCGTTGACGCTCGCGCTCGACCCTGCGCGTACCGTCACCGAGCGTGAGGGCAGCTGCCTGCACGTCGCTGCAGATGTGCAGACTGCCCCTGGCACGCTGCCGGTGAAGGTAGTTGCATGGCTGCGCAGCACGGCAGAGGACTGGTTTGAGCACCGCGCCGCGCACTACGCGCCCGCGCTCGGAGTACCGCTGCCGGCCATTTATCTGTCGAACGCCAAAACCCGCTGGGGCACTTGCCACCCCGACGGGCGCATCCTTCTCAACTGGCGGCTGATCCAGATGCCGCCGGATTTGATCGACTATGTCGTGGTGCACGAACTTGCGCACCTGCGCGAACCCAATCACTCGCGACGCTTCTGGAGTTGGGTGGCTGGCGTGCTGCCCGACTACGAACAACGACGGCGCGCGCTGCGGCGCGATGGCCACCGCTACCTGTTGTGCTAATATTCAACGGCGCATTACGCGCGATAAAATTTCCATGCGCAAATCCGTCCTGCTGCTATTGGCTATGGCGCTGCTGCCGGCCTGCGGCCTGAAAGGGCCGCTTTACCTCCCGGCGCAAAAGCCCGCGGCCAGTCCACCCGCTGCCGCTGTACCGGCTTCCGGCACGCAGCCCGATGACAAGACAAAGCCGGCTCCAGCAAGTCAGTGAGCTATTTCACGTATCGCGACGAAGAACTGTGCGCTGAAGGGGTCCCGCTCCACCACATTGCCGGGAAGTTCGGCACCCCATGTTACGTCTATTCGCGCGCGGCGCTTGAAGCCGCTTACCAGGCTTATGACCAGGCGCTGACGCGGCGCGACCATCTGATCTGCTATGCGGTCAAGGCCAACTCCAGCGTGGCCGTGCTCAATGTGCTGGCGCGGCTCGGCAGTGGTTTCGATATCGTTTCGGGCGGCGAGCTCGAGCGCGTGATTGCCGCCGGCGGTGACCCCCGCAAGACCGTATTTTCGGGCGTCGGCAAAAGCGCGGACGAAATGCGCGCCGCGCTGGCCGCTGACATCCTGTGCTTTAACGTCGAGTCCGAGAGCGAATTGAAACGGCTCAACCGCATCGCCGGCGAACTCGGCAAGACCGCCTCGGTCAGCCTGCGCGTCAACCCCGACGTCGACGCCAAAACCCATCCCTACATCGCGACCGGGCTCAAGGAAAACAAGTTCGGGGTGGCGTTTGACGACGCGCTGCCGCTATATCGCAGTGCCGCCGGCATGGCGGGCCTGCGCGTCATCGGCATCGGTTGCCACATCGGCTCGCAGCTCACCGCGATTCCGCCGTTCGTCGCGGCGCTGCAGAAACTGCTCAGCCTGGTCGACCGCCTTGCCGCCGAGCGCATCAACCTGACGCATATCGACGTCGGCGGCGGCCTGGGCATCCGCTATCGCGACGAGGCGCCGCCGCCGATCGCCGACTACATCCAGGCATTGTCGGCCAGCCTCGGCAGCCGCAAGCAAAAAATACTGTTCGAGCCCGGCCGTTCGCTGGCCGGTAATACCGGCATCCTGCTGGCGCGCGTCGAATACCTGAAGCACGGCGCGCACCGCAACTTCGCGATCCTCGATGCCGCGATGAATGACCTGATGCGCCCCGCGCTCTATGATGCCTGGCACGACATCCAGCCAGTGCGGCGGCGGCGCGGGCCGCTGCGGCATTATGAAGTGGTCGGCCCGGTATGCGAAAGTGGCGACTTCCTCGGTCATGACCGAGAACTGAGCTTGGCTGAAGACGATCTGGTCGCGATCATGTCGGCGGGCGCTTATGGCATGACGATGAGCTCCAACTACAACACGCGGCCGCGTGCGGCTGAAGTGATGGTGAGCGGGGCTGAAATGCATCTGATACGCGAAAGGGAATCGGTCGCGCAGCTGATCGCGTCGGAACGTCTGCTACCTTGACTGGCAGTGCAAACTGTCGAAATTTCATCGCTGCACTGCTTGATCACGCGAGTTTTTTGATCTTTGAAACGCAGTAAGCGCGATAAGAATCGTGATGATGTTCACGCGCGCAACCAAAATCCCGGCGGCATATTTGCAACATCCATACCACACCACTTCACTTTTTTTTAAAATAAGTGTTGCATTTTTTTTTGAACGTAGCATAGAATTGGCGCACCAAGCATCGTAACCCTGCTTTGGAAACAAAACAGGAGTCACAAGTCGTAACGTGAACGATGCATTGGGAGTGCAATAACAAATGCTGTTTGCACTTGAAATCAATCAACCACTCGTAAGGAGATAACTATGGCAGCAAAGAAAAAAGCCAAGAAGAAAACAGCTAAGAAGAAATAACGGCTGTAGCTTGAGCGGGAGCTGGGCTCCCCCGGCTCCCGTTATTCCCTTCCCTCAGTTTCAACGGCTGCAGCCAGCGCAGCCGGGTGTAGCAAGGCTTCTCCTCCTGCAATATCCCCGCAGTCTGCCACCATCACTATCAAGCCATGCCAGTCCTATGAGCGGCCCGGCCAGGCTATGCCGGCCCGATCAGGGGTTGAGCTGCTGATAGACAACCTTGGCGACGCGCAGCAGTTCGGCTTTGTCGATTTCGCCCGATAGCGCGTAGCCAAACTTCCCGTCAAGCCAGTAAAACACGCTGACGCCGCGTTCCTGGGCGTATCGGAATGCGGTTTCCTTGCTGTCGCCGGCGCCGCGGCGTACATAAAGAGTAAGGCGCTGGCCGTTGCCGTCCTGGAACATGAACTGCGCAACCGGTCCCTGATTGCCCGGCAACAAGCGGCCGCCGACCAGTTGGTAGCCGACCGCAAGCAGTTGCGGCACCTTGAGGCTTGCGCCGAGACGCTTCGACAGCCATCCCACGAGATGCGCTTCCTGGTCGGCGCCGACCTCGACCGGATGCCGCACCTCGGGGCTGTAGACGGCGTGCGCAATCGCTGCTTGGTGTGCGAACGCAACCGCATCTGCAGGCTGGGCGGCACTGAACGCATGCAGATACCAGCCAACGATTCCGCCCAGTGCGAGCCACGCGACGGTCGCTGCAGCACGCAACACCGGCCGCAAGCGCGGACGCAACACCGGAAGTCTCACGCGCGCCGGCAGCGGTTCCTCGAGCACGGGATCGAACCATGCGTGCAATGTCTGATTCTGCTCCTGCCATGCGCGCACGCGTTGCGCGTCTTCGGGATGGGCTGCCAGATAAGCCTCGATTTCGGCCCGCCGTGCTTCCGGCAGCAGACCGTCAACATAGGCGTGCAACTCGGCTTCGGTGACCGGAACCTGGGTCATTTCACCACCTTCAATGCGGCAGCAGGCATGGCGCCGCCGGCGAGCAACCCGCGCAACCGTTCACGCGCGCGCGACAGCCGCGACATCACGGTGCCGACCGGAATCCCGAGCGCGCCCGCGGTTTCCTCGTAACTCATCTGCTCGAGCCCGACCAGCAACAGCACTTCGCGCTGCTCTTCCGGCAGGCGCAACAGCGTCGCCTGCAGATCGCGCAACTCGAGCCAATCGGTCTGAGTTGGCCGCACCGCGACTTGTGCCGCTTCGTCATCGAGTTCGGCAGTCACGCGGGCAGACTGAGATCGCAACTGATTGATAAATACGTTGTGCATGAGAGTAAACAGCCAGGCGCGCAAATCGCTGCCCGGCTGCCATAAATGCAGCTTGACCAATGCACGCTCAAGGGTATCCTGGACCAGATCGTCGGCACGCGCGCGATCCCCCGTCAGCGCGCGCGCATAGCGACGCAGACGGGGAATGTACTGTATGAACTCTCGGCCGCGGTCGTCCACCGCTCAGTAACCCATCATGTCCGCGCTGTTGGTCAACACGCCATCGGTGAACTTTGCCGGCGCATTGCTCATGCCGGCACAGGCGGCCAACCCCAGCGCCAGCGCAACGCCTGCCATGGCGGATTTAAAGCGGATCATCGCCTTGCTCCTGGTTTGCAATCGCAGGAAAGATCCTGCACCCTGGCAAACACTTTGCGGCGCTGTTTATTCCGAGTAACGGCCACGTACGGCCGTGAATACCTTATGCCTTAAGCTTTGCATAAGCATCGAACATTTCCTCGTAAGCGCGCTCCAGGTTCCGCGCAAAGCGCGGGGTATCGAAGAGCGGGCAGGTATCGCGATTCTCCTCGAGCTTGCGCCGCAGGTCGCGAAGTCTTGCCGGGGACGCGGCAAGATCCAGCACCAGGTGCTCGTATTCCTCGAGCGATGCCGTCACCAATTCTCGCATGCCGGCATTGATCAGTATGCTGCCGGCAACGCGGGAGGCGAAGGTCTCACCGCTGCAGGTCACCAATGGGCACCCCGCCCACAGCGCGTCGCTGGCGGTCGTGTGTGAGGTATAGGGAAAAGTGTCCAGGGAAAGATCCGCCAGCCGGTAACGCGCCAGATGCTCGGCCAGGGGCTGGCGTGGCGCGAACACGAGCCGCTCCGGGGCGACCCCCTTGGCAGCCGCGGCGCGCCGCAGATTCCCGACTGCCCACTGATTCGCTTCCAGCAGCCACAGCACGCTGTCCGGCACGGCCTGCATGATCCGCATCCAGCGTCCAAAAACGTCGGGCAGGATCTTGTAAGCAAGATTGAAGCAGCAAAACACCAATCCCTGCGCCGGCAAGCCGCATTCCTCACGGGTTGGGATGCGGTCGCTGATCTCGCGGCGGCGGTCGTTGACCTGATAGCAATCCGGCAGCCGCACCACCTTCTCGCTATAGTAGCGCTCCATTGCCTCCGGGATAATGAACGGATCGGCAATGATGTAGTCAATGCAGTCGGTTCCCATCGTGCCGGGATAGCCCAGCCAGCTGACCTGGATCGGAGCGGGCCGCAAGGCCATGATTTGAGACCGCGAGCCCTGGGTGTAGCCTTTGAGATCGACCAGGATATCCATGGCGTCGTTGTATATCGCCTGCGATGCGGCGACGTAAGACCGGTCAGCCACATCGGTGAAGCGGTCGCACGCGCCGCGTATGCGCGCGCGGATCGCGCTGCCGTCGTCCGGTCCGTAGGAATAGGCATGGATCTCGAAGCGATTCCGGTCATGTATCTCAAACAGCTCCGCGATCAGGTACGAAGTCGCGTGTTTGTGAAAGTCCCACGACAGATAGCCGATGCGCAATTTGCCGGACGGGCGGCGGCGGCCCGAAAAATCGAAGCCAAGACGAGACCGCGAGGCAGCCAGCGGCGCGAGTTCCTGTGCGGCCCACGTTCTGGCGCAAGCGAGCTGTTCATCCGCAGAAGTCGGCTGCGACAGGATGCTGAACGGCGATATCGCGGCGCCGGCGTTGCCGATCGCTTCGTGCCTCAGCCGTTCCCATAATTTTTCGATGCCGTCCCAGTCGCACGTATGCTGGCGCACATGGACCAACGATCCCAGCACAGGAAAATAATCGGCCTTGAACGTCAGGATCCGCTCATCAAGCGCGGCGGCCTCGTCGAGACGGCCCTGCACCTTCAAGGTCTCGGCAAGATTGAAGTGGGCTTGCACATGATTCGGCTCGAGCGCCAACGCTTTGCGGTAATACATTTCGGCTTGTCCGAAATCGCCGGATTCCCGGTAAGCAGTGCGGCCTGATTGGGATCAAGCTCGAGCGCCTGCCGATAGTGGGCAAGCGCTTCCGCGCGCCGCCCCTGAACCCGCTGCAACCTGCCCAGGTTGCGGTGCGCATCGAAGCTGCCGGGAGCAAGCTGGAGTGCTCTTTCGAACAACACCTGCGCATCGGAAAATAACCCTTGTTCGACGCGGAAGGTGCCCAGATTGATGCATGCATCAACGAAGTCGGGTTTAATGGAGAGCACTTTTTCGTAGCACGCAACAGCCTCATCGCGCCGCCCGACCGTCATGAGCGCGTTGCCGAGATTGTTGCGGGCCTGAACTTGCCTGGGATCCAGTTCCAGCGCCCGGCTAAAGCATGCGATCGCATCGTCAGCGCGCCCTTGCTGCGCATACACCAGCCCCAAATTGTTATGGGCCTCCGCATGGTCCGGAGCATGAGTCAGTGCGCTGCGATAGGCGGCTGCCGCTTCGTCGAGTTGGCCAGCGCGCTTGAATAGCGTGCCGAGGTTGAAATAGGCGTTAACATGGCCGGGCTGCAGCGCCAGCACTTTGCGGTAACATGCGGCCGCTTGCTCCGTCTGTCCCGACTCGGCCAGGGCATTGCCCAGGTTGAGGTGAACATCGGGATCGCCGGGGGAGCTGTCGGCAGCGGTGCGCAAGGCGCTCACCGCCTCGGTGAGCTTGCCTTGCGAGCCCAGCGCCAGCCCCAGTCGCATGTAGAGCAGCCCGTGCGAGGCACCAAGGCTCAATGCGCTGCGGAAAGCGGTTTCGGCCCCTGCATAATCCTGCGTGGCAAGGAGCGCCAATCCAAGATTCTCCAGCATCGCCATATCCTGCGGGCTGGCCTCGAGCGCCCGGCTGATAAGGGAGGCGGCCTCGGGGGCATTTCCGCTCATCAAGCGCACCAGGCCAAGCAGATGCAATGCATGCTGATTGCGTGGCGCCTGTTTGAGAATTTCGCCGCACAGCCGTGCCGCTCCGGCAAGGTCGTGCGAATTGAAGCGACCGAACGCCTCGCGCAGCTTCGCCGCTAACACGCCGGACTCACAGTGGCTTGCGCGGGGTTCGTATCGATCTCCGGATTCTGTTTTTGCATTTAGAGCCTATCAAAAA
>ODAK010001883.1_pt1 | contig 22412 bp, 24 predicted proteins | sample 1539591 | NCBI WGS metagenome assembly ODAK01 (sample SAMEA3539303, study PRJEB22396) | soil metagenome | biome: tundra; feature: field; material: soil | place: USA | collected 2010-05 | depth 0.15 m | reverse complement strand
AACCTTCCGCCAGTTTCGGATGCGACGCCTGGATTGCCGCCATCGTTTCGCCGCGACCGAGCCGCTCGCCCAGATCGCGGTTGCGGCTTTGCCTGGAAAAACACGTCAGCATCAAATCGCCGAGGCCGCTCAAGCCGGAAAACGTTTCCGCCTGCGCACCGCACGCCACACCGAGCCGGCGCATTTCGGACAACGCCCGCGTCACCAGCCCGGCCTTCGTGTTGTCGCCGTAACCGAGGCCGTCGCTCACGCCCGCGCCGACGGCGATGACATTCTTCAGCGCACCGCCGTATTCCACGCCGAGAATGTCCATGCTGCGGTAGATGCGAAATTCGGGACGATGAAAAAGTCCCTGCACCGTGTGCGCCGTGGCGTCGCTCTCGCTCGCACAGGCGACGGTCGTCGGAATGCCCAGCGCCACCTCGCGCGCAAAGCTCGGCCCGGACAGCGCGACGACTTTGTCCGCCGAAGTCTGCTCGCGCAAAAGGCGGCTCATGGTTTCGCCCGTTTCAAATTCGATGCCCTTCGTGACGCTGACAAAAATTCCCGGATGACCTTTCAGCTTCACCGCCACATCGCGAAAAAATTGCGACGGAATCGCCAGCACCAAAACTTCGCGTCCGGCGACGGCGGCTTGAAAATCCGTTTCCGTCTGCCAGTCCACCGGCAATTTCACGCCGGGCAGGAGCCGTTCGCTGTGACCCTGCTTGAGTTCGGCGAGCAGCGCGGCGTTGATGTCCCAGAGCGTGACGGCGTGGCCGTTGTCGTGCAGGACTTTTGCGAGCGCCGCGCCCCACGCGCCCGCGCCGAGAACTGAGATTTTCATTTCGTCGTCTCCGTGGTTGAAGTTTTTTTGCCCAGGCGGCTTTCGGTTCCCGCCTTGAGCCGTTGGATGTTGGATTTGTGTTTGTAAATCGCCAGCGCACCAAGCGCCGTCGTGACAATGCCGAGAAACAGATTGTGCGGCGTCATCACCCAGACCGCGACCGGCAGGGCAACCGCCGCCGAAATGGAACCGACCGAAACATATTTTGTGAGCAGTATCGCCAAAATGAAAACGACCAGCGCGACCAGCACCGCCCACGGCGCGAGCGCCAGATAAACGCCCGCCGTCGTGGCGATACCCTTGCCACCTTTGAATTTCAGCCAGCAGGTGTAATTGTGACCGAGCACCGCGCCAATGCCGGCGATCACATAAAATCTCAATTGGAGTTCAACCGGCTCGTTATGAAAATCAACAAAAAGCCCTGAAAAATGAGGCGCAAGCCAATTGTAAATCAGTGGTGGAAGAACAGCACACGCGGCATAGCCTTTCAACACATCCATGAGCAGCACGAAGATGCCCGCCGGTTTGCCCAGCACGCGCATCGCGTTCGTCGCGCCGATGTTGCCGCTGCCCACGGCGCGAATATCAATGCCCTTCGCTTTCGCCACGAGAAAGCCGAACGGAATCGAGCCGAGCAGATACGCGCCGAGCGCGGTCAGGATGTAACCCATAGTTGGCACGCGCGAAGTTTATGAGTCCAACGCCCAAAGTTCAAAGACCAAAGTAGGACAGGCGTCGCGCCTGTTTCTAATATTATTGAAATGAAAATGGAGACAGGCGCGACGCCTGTCCTACATCTTTGCGCGCTTGGCGTGAGGCGGTTTCACTGGCAGACTCCGCGCATGGCTTCAAAAATTAAAGTCGCCGTTCTCGGCACTGGTTCGCTCGGACAACATCACGCCCGTATTTATTCTGAACTCCACGCTGCCGGACAGGTGGAACTCACCGGCATTTTCGACACCCACACGGAAACTGCGCGCAAGATCGCGGAGAAACACAAGCTGCGCGTCTTCGCGTCCGTCGCTGAAGCCGCCGCCGCCAGCGACGCGCTGAACATTGTCACACCCACCACAACGCATTTTGACCTCGCAAAATCATTGCTGTTGCAGGGTAAACACGTCCTCGTCGAGAAACCCATGACCGACAGTTCGGAGCAGGCCGCCGAACTGATTCAGATTGCGCAGCAGAAAAATTGCGTCCTGCAAGTCGGCCACGTCGAGCGGTTCAATCCGGTTTTCAAAATTCTCCAGGACATCGCCACCGAACCGCGTTTCATCGAGTGCCACCGCCTTTCGCCGTTTCCGGCGCGCAGCACGGACATCGGCGTCGTGCTGGATTTGATGATTCACGACCTCGACATCGTGCTCGCGTTCGTGAAATCGCCCGTGACCAGCGTGGAAGGCGTGGGCATTCCTGTGTTGAGCAAGAGCGAGGACATCGCCAACGTGCGCCTGCGCTTCGCCAACGGCTGCGTCGCCGACCTCAACGCCAGCCGCATCAGCCCGGAGCGGATGCGCAAGATCCGCGTCTACAGCGGCCCGACCAATCCCTGCTACATCTCGCTCGATTACCGCTTGCAGGAAGGATTTATTCATCGCGTCGCCCGCGACGGCGAGGAAGAAAGTTCGCTGCTGAAAAAAATTCTCGCCGCCAAGCTCGGCATCGGCAAAGACTCCGTCATCGTCAGCCAGTTTGCCGGCAAAAAAATCGTGCGCGAGCCGGTGCCGATTGCGAAGGACGAACCGCTCAAGCTCGAACTGCAACATTTCGTCGAATGTGTCCGCGCGCAGCAAACCCCGATGGTCAGCGGCGAATCCGCCAAACGCGCGCTGGACCTGGCCTTTGAAATCACGCGGCAGATTCAGCAGATAAAATAAACGCAGAGGCGCAGAGGACGCAGAGAAATAAAAAATATGAAGCTGTTTAAATTTGTAGATTCCAGAGGAATTGATATTTTGAAAAATGAGAGGATTAAATTTACTCCACCGCAAGAATTCAAAGACCCGTTTGAGATGCAATTTGACATTACCGATGGAGCAGCCAAGAGGTTTGCTAAACAGGTAATTGCAGATCGAGAGAAACAGGCATTGAGGGAAATACCTGGGTATAAAAACCTCAGCCACAGACAGCGAAAAAAAGGAAGAATGGAAATGGTCGATATGTCTGAGATGGCGGCAATAATCAAAGAGTCATTTCGAAAGGGCGGCGAAAGACAAATTATGGACATTGGGGTTCTTTCGCTATGTGGATGCAATAATTCCAACTTAATGTGGTATCACTACGCAGACGGGCATAGAGGTTTTGTGGTTGAATTTGATGACGCTGACGAAGAGTTTCAAAAGCTTGGCAAGCTTTCCAAAGTGGAATATGCCATTAAGCAACCTGTTTACGATGACCTAAAACCTGTGCCTGAATTTTTCCGATTTAAGCCAAATTATCTACTACACGAAAATGAGTATCGCATCATTGATTATTTGAGGAATTGCACACCTCAAAAAGATGAAAAAGGGCCGACCATGTTTTTCCGTAGCCTCCCGCGAAAATGTGTGAAAGCAATTTATCTTGGCCATCGAATAGAAAAAAGCGTGCGCGAAGAAATTCTTCAGCTTTTAAGGGGTCTCGACATACGGAAATTTGATACCATTCCGAGCCAAGAAGACTATACACATTCATTTCGAGAAATAAAATCTTGAAACCAAAAACCTTCTTGTTCCTCGCCGGTGAGGCGAGCCGGGGTTTCCATGTAGGAGACGAGGTAACGAGTCTCTAACTTTATTGATGACCGTGAAAATCAATTTGAGACTCCTCACGTCGGCTCCTACGAAAATAGGAAATGAAATCAAATTCGTCAGGCTCATCGCCGCCGAGGCGAGCGGGGATTTGCTCGCGGCGTCAAACCCCTGTAGGAGACGACGTGAGGAGTCTCTAACTAACGAATGAAACCCGCCGCCTCTCCAGAAAGTTTGAGTCTCGTCACCTCGACTCCTACAAAACGATTCGTAGGGGACGACGTGAGGAGTCTCTAATGTTTTCGACATGAACTTCCAGCGTCCCATCAAGTCGCCGCGCGATCCGCTGAACCGCGCTTTCTACCTGCCGCGTCTGCTCCGCGAGCATTATCAGGCCGACGCCGTGGTGTTCTGGACATTGACGGTTTTCGACAAGGCCAAAGGCTGGCTGACGCCCACGTTCCACCAGCGTTTCCGGGAATTAATGCTTCACGCCGCCGCCCGAGAAGGTTTGGTTTGTCCGATTTATTGCCTGATGCCAGATCACATTCATCTGGTCTGGATGGGATTGCGGTTGGATTCAGACCAGATCAATGGCATGGCTTTTCTGCGGACTTATCTTGAGCCGGAACTTTTACCTGCGAAGTTCCAGCCGCAACCGCAGGATGAAGTTCTGCGCGAGGAGCAACGAAAGCGGAATGCGTTCGCGAAAGTCTGCTTTTACATCGCGGCAAATCCGGTGCGGGCGGAATTGATCGCTGAGAGGGAAGTCTGGCCGTTCACCGGCTGCGTGATCCCAGGCTATCCGAAATTGAATCCGCTGGATGAAGATTACTGGTCGAAATTCTGGCGAATCTTCGCCAAACTGCGGCAGCCTGGCGCGGGCAACATCAAACGACCGCCGATTGGATGAAAACGAAATCAAAGTTAGAGACTCCTCACGTCGTCTCCTACGAAGATCAGGAATGAAACCGAAAACCTTCATGCTCATCGCCGGCGAGGCGAGCGGGGATTTGCTCGCGGCGGAACTGGTTGCCGCGCTGCGCGAGCAATCCTCCATCCTTGTCACGCCGAAGCAAAGCGAAGGCGGACTCCATCCGCCATCCTCGCCGCTCTTCTTCGGCGCAGGCGGCGCGAAGATGTCCGCCGCCGGCATGGAACTGGCCTTCGACCTGACGCAGCACTCGGTCATCGGCATCACGGACGTGTTGAAAAATCTTTTGAAATTCCGGCGGCTGTTCAAGCAACTGCTCGCGCTGGCGATCGAGCGCAAGCCGGACGTGGTCATCGGCGTGGATTACGGCGGGTTCAATTTGCGCTTCGGTCAGGCGGTGAAGAAATACGTCCGCGAAAATCCGTTTTCGACATGGAATCCGAAAATCGTCCAGTTCGTTTCGCCGCAGGTCTGGGCGTCGCGACCGGGCCGCGCGGACAAGCTGGCGCGCGATTACGACCTGCTCCTCAGCATTTTCCCGTTCGAGAAGGCCTGGTATGCGCAGCGCGTGCCTCAGTTGCGCGTGGAGTTTGTCGGCCACCCCATGATTGGGAGATTTACGAATGACGATTTACGATTTACGCGCCGCGATTCAGAATCTAGTAGGAGTCGAGGTGACGAGACTCAAATTAAAGAAAAGTTAGAGACTCCTCACGTCGTCTCCTACAAAAACATTCTGCTGCTGCCGGGCAGCCGCAAGGGCGAGTTGCAACGGCATTTGCCGGTGATGCTGGATGCGGTGAAAGTCATTCAGGAAAAATTGCCGGCGGCGAAGGTGAAAATGGTTTTGCCGAATCTAGGTTTGAAAGAACTCGCGGACAGGCTGTCCGCGCTCCAATCAGGCGTGGAAATTCAAATCGGTGAACTGCCCTGGGCCTTGGCCGAGGCGGATGTCGCCATCGCCTCGACGGGCACGGTGACGATGGAATGCGCGTTCTTCCGCGTGCCGACGGTGACGCTCTACAAAACCTCGTGGCTCACCTACCAAATCGCCCGGCGCATCGTGACGGTGAAATCGCTGACCATGCCGAACCTGCTCGCGGGCGAGACGGTATTTCCCGAATTCATCCAGAACGACGCTACGCCGGAAAATCTGTCACGCGCCGCGCTGGAACTGTTGCAGGACGAATCGCGCCGGGCGAAAATCAAAGCCCAGCTTGCCAAAATCATTTCCTCGCTAGGCGAACCGGGCGCGGCGGGACGCGCGGCGGCGGCGGTTTTAAGTTTATTCGGTTAGGAGCGCGGCTGTGTCCGCAGGATCAGCCGCAGCACATGGCCGAAAAACGCCGCGTGGATTGAAGAGCGTGCTTCGGCTGGTCTCCGCGACACAGCCGCGCTCCGGCGCGCTAAAAAATTTATGAAAGACCTGTCAAATCCGGTTTGGATAAAACTGAAGGGAATTTTGTTCCTGCTCATCGGAATCGCCTCCGTCATTTTGCTTTTCCTCGACAACCCGACGATAAAGACCGCCGTTTTGCTGTCGCTGGCGGTGTGGAGTTTCTGCCGGTTTTATTATTTCGCGTTTTACGTCATCGAGAAATACGTTGATCCCAGCTACAAATTTTCCGGGCTGATTTCGTTTGCGCGTTACTGGTTCCGACGGACCACGAAATAGAGAAAGGATAACTTTTGGAGCCGGAAATTGCGGCGTAATACCCCCGTAGTGCTATCTCCCAACTTCGTCGCGTTCCGCGAAGATTTTCCAAGAGCGCGGCGGAACACGGGGACAGAGGAATGAGGGTCAGGGGAATGGCAAACATTCCCCTAACAATACGGTCTTGGCCAACCTCCGGGTGCTCGGTGTTAATCGTGCTGCGCAGCCCTTTGGTTGCGGCTCCGCCGAACTATGGACTGGCGAACTGAAACAAAGTGTTTTCAGCGCACCAAAACAGCGGCGGTCGGTTTGCCCGACGAGGCTTGCTGAACCACGGACACGGCGCGGCGGGCGTTGTCGGCGATCAACTGCATTTGAGGGCGCAACGCCGGATTGTCACCATGCTTCAAAATCATCTGGTCGGCGTAGCCTTGGATGATGGTAAGGATGTTATTGAGTTCATGCGCGACCTCGCGGCTAATCGGGCGCGGCGGTTCCGGACACAGTGTTTCGTGATGCAAATGGGCCAGCGCCGCAGGCTCAATGTTTGGCACCATTTTCTGATAAATATTCTCCAACGAAGACATCTGCATTTTTCAAGCAAGCTCCACGCCAACACCGTTTTACTGAAAAAAGCATGATCGCTTTGTGTCGTCGTGCATAATGAATTGACACTACTGCCCCAATCAAGGACAAACAGGTTATGGCCGGCAGTTCCGCCGTTCGATCGGTCAGAAAGGCCGTGCAAGCGTGGAACTCCTGACAAAATGAGTCATTATCATTTTAATTCCCGGCTGGCTTCCGTCGCGCGAACCGCTAAAATTCACGTCCCGAATCGCATGAATCTTGCGCCCGAATCCATCGGCCTGATCGCCGGCAGCCGCTCATTGCCGTTGGAGTTCGCCCGGCTCGCCCGCGCCGCTGGCGTGAAACGCATCGTCGTCGCCGCCGCTGCGGGCGAGACTGATCCCGCTCTCGCGCAACTCGTGGACGACATCGTCTGGCTCAAGGTTGGCCAGCTTGGGAAAATGATTTCCACGTTCACCAGCCGCGGCGTGAAACAATGCGTCATGCTCGGCCAGATCGCGCCGAAAAATCTTTTTGATTTCCGTCCCGACCTGCGCGCGATGGGGGTGTTCATGCGGCTCAAGGAAAAAAACGCACACACGATTTTCGGCGCGATTGCGGACGAATTGAAAAAAGACGGAGTGGAACTCATCGAAGCCACGCCTTGGCTCGCGCCGCTGATGCCGCAAACCGGATTTGCGCTTGGCCCGAAACTTTCCGCCGCACAAACGGCGGATGTGGAATTTGGTTTCCGCACCGCCAAGGAAATTTCGCGGCTGGAAATCGGGCAGCTCGTGGTGGTGAAAAACGGCACGATCCTGGCCGTCGAAGGATTTGAAGGCACGGACAAGTGCCTCGCGCGCGGCGGCGAACTCGCCGGCAAAAACGGCGGCGCGGTCGCCGTGAAAGTGGCCAAGCTGAATCACGACATGCGGTTCGATGTCCCGTGCATCGGTTCCAAGACTTTGGAGACGTGCGCGGCGTCCGGCGTGGCCGTGCTCGCGCTCGAATCCGGCCGGACGCTGTTGCTGGAACAGGAAACTTGCGCGCAGATTGCGAAGCAGAATAAAATCTCGCTCACGACCATCTGATGAAAATTCGTTGTGAAAACTTAATGGTAGCAATCTGTTGTCTGCTTGTCGTTCAATCCGCTTATGCCGTCGAACCGAGCTACAACGGTAAGGCATTAAGCGAATGGATGGGCGAACCCGACAGGGACATGCGATATAATGCCATCCAACAAGTCGGCACTAATGCCATCCCCACGTTTCTAGCCATCTTGAGCGTCAAAAGAGGGAACGTAAAAAGAGTCGTGTCAAAACTTAAAGACAAGGGGCTTCAAGATTTTACCAACAAGGAAGCAGACCTTGAAGATTTAAGACGTCTGGCCGTAGATGGCTTTGAAGCTTTGGGAACAAATGCGGAATCCGCTGTTCCCGAACTCACCAAAGTATTCAGCCACCATGACGAAACCATGTTTCAAACAATTCGAGCTTTGATAAAAGTCGGGCCAAAGGGCTTTTTAGTTCTCACCAATGAAATGAAAAATCCAGACAGTAGCGTTCGCAATAATTTGATTTTGGTGCTAGGCGAGGAAGGTGGCAATGATCCGGCTATGACTCGGCTTTTGATCAACGCCCTCAAAGACCCTGACTGGTCAAACCGTGGCAATGCCGCTGAATTTCTTACGGGCAAAGATGCGTCTCTAGCCATCCCTGCACTCGTTTCCATGCTAGATGACAGCGATTATTATCCGCGAGCTCGGGCGGCAAGTGCGTTGGGCAGTTTCGGTTCGGCTGCGAAAAGCGCGGCTCCGAAACTTTTTTCTGTCTTCACAAATGTCATTTCCGGCCCGGACAAAACATTGGCTTTTGATTTGGGTGTCAGCTTGCTTGATTTTGGCCTTAAAAAAATTGACCCACAGACAGCGGGGAAAGCATTTGAGTTTCTTTTCAACGCTCCTTTAGGAGTTTCGGGATATGGCTGGACAACTAATCGGTTGCAGAATGGCAATATATTATTCGCCGGAGGGAGAATTTATACCACGATTCCAACTGTGACTGTCCATGTTTTTCCCCGTGCCCAGTTGTATGATCCAATTACCGGAAAATCTATGGAAACTGGTTCAATGAATGTTGCGCGTGACGTTCATATGGCAACTCTTCTTAATAATGGCAAAGTGCTAGTTGCAGGAGGTGAAGATGCCCAAAACAACTATCTTTCAAGTGCGGAATTATATGATCCGGCTATGGGAAAATGGACAATGACAGGATCGATGAATGCACCGCACTATGATACATCAGCGATTTTACTGCCGAATGGAAAAGTGCAGGTTTTCAAGAAATCCTATAACGGTCCATCTGTTAATTTGGAGCAATATGATCCGGCGACTGAAATTTGGACTGTGACTACGAATAAATAAAATTGTAACTTGATTTTCATAAATGCTCACATCACACGAACTCCTCGGTTTCATGTCGCCCGCGCTGGCGAATGATATTTTATCCTTCATCTTCGAATCCGACAAGCCGGCTTACAAAGCCACGCTGGCCGCCGTGGCCGAAGCCAAGCACGTCCGCCCGATTTTTCTGGAACGCCAGCCGCGCACCGAGCGGCACACCACGATGCTGTCCGCGCTCACCAAGCCGAATCTGGACGCCGCCGCCGCCGCCTTTATCCGCGCCTGGCTGGTGAAAAAACACGCCGCGATGCTGGTGGATTTTCTGAACGCGCTCGGCATTCCGCACGAGAACGGCGTGGTGGAAGACCTGCCCAAGGAAATGGACGACGCGAAATTGAAGCCGGCCATTGAAATTCTGCTCGGCAAATATCCGCACGAAGTCGTGGCGGTTTATCTGAACGCGTTCAACGACATGAACGCCGCCGGCTGGGCGAACCTCAAGACGTTGCTGGAATCCGACACCCGGCTGCAATTGGGAACCGCCGCCTGAAGCGGGCAAATCCCCGCCCGCCGCGACGGGCGACGCGCGGGAAGCTTTTGTCCGGTTTTTGTTAACGCAAAGGCGCGGAACCATTGTTCAATGTCTGAGTGCCCCTTGATGAACTTCAAATGGATTGTCATCACGATTGGATGGACGGACACCCAACTTAGTCCCTTGGCTGTGAACAATAGCCCGCAAGGTCCGCAAGCCATTGCCCATGTTCACCCAGGAAAAGTTATACCAAACAAAGGTCCGGTCCACGACGATGCCATCTACTCCCATTTTGATAAATTTGGCCATTAACAATGGATTATTAACGGACCACGTCCCCACAAATCGGATTTTATGATCCCGATCTCGTAATTGGCAGGCTTTTCTTACCGAGCTGCAGATTAAAAAATGGCTGAGGCAGGTATTAAAAGGAACAACTCCGTCAAAGAACGCCTGATTCAGCACCTTCGCCCCTTCAAAGAACTCCGAAACCTCCGCAGGATTGGAGACCCCATCCACCATCAACCCTTCACGCGGGCCAAGCTGGCCGGCGATGTTCGCGAAAACGGACTTATCCTTGAGCGTTCCCACGGAGATGATCACATTCATGTCCACCCGGTCCGCGCCGGAACCGACCAGATATGTCCGGATGTTGTCGAGCAAATTCACGCCCAGCTCCGGTGTCGCGGCGAGACTTTTGCAGTCAAAATACACCAGGCAGAAATTGGCATGATCCACCGCCAGTTCGTGCAGGCCCTTCAAGAAATTTGTCAGTGGCGTGGAATTTTCTCCGGCCGCGCCAGTTCCCATCTTTGGACCATGACCGATGCACAGGGCGTTTGTCTGGCCGGCCGAGACGTTCACATTAATCTCGACACCATTTGCTCCTGAACGGATGTATTCTTTTGCCTCCTTCAAGGTGTCAGCCTGGTGCCCAATGATGTAAAAAGGACGAAGCGCCTTGGCACTGCTGTCGGTTACTTTTCCCTGAACGGTTGCCAGGCTGGCATCAATAAAAAACAGGAAAATCGCCGACAAGACCCATGGCGAATTGATAAGACGTCTTAGCCGGAACGATGCCGTTGAAGGCGACGCTCTGGCGGCGGCTCGCGGTGTAGGACAGGCGTCGCGCCTGTCTCCATTTATAAAAATTGGACTTATCATTGGGTGGCTCATCCATCTCGCTAAACCGGTCAGGCCAGACCGTAATTCAAAGTTGGAGACAGGCGCGACGCCTGTCCTACGGCATGGTTACGGCTTAGGTTAACCAGGTGCATCTGATTCCAATTCCGGCTCTTCGGGTCACGGGATTCCGCTCGCAGGCTGGCAGGACGACCGCCAGCGGCGGGAGAATTGGGCGTTGACATGCCGGGACAATAATCCGAAGCCCGGCGGGGAAAAGAAAAAAGTTGGGATTAACCGTCCGGCCAATCCCGCCGCGTTTTGCGTCACGGAACCGGAACGCTGACAAGGTAGCGCAGGCGTCTCCTCTGCCTGGTGAGCGCGCCAGCGCGAGCGAGAGATCGGCTCAGCCCGCCGACAGCAGGCGAGACGCCCGCGCTACCATGAAACCCGAATTGACTTCCCCACGAAACCAAGCATTCCTCTTCTAAACTTCACGGGATATGGCGATGAATTTCAATTCGACGTCTTCTTGAGCCACAGCTCGAAGGACAAGGCTGTGGTGTGCGCCTCCTCCCTCTCCGCCTCGAACGGGGAGAGGGCCGGGGTGAGGTGTCGAAATCTCCATTCGTTGCGCAAGGACGGGCTGAAGGTGTGGTTTGATGAATGGGTGCTCAAGCCCGGCGACAGCATTCCGGCGAAGATCGAGGAAGGGCTGGAGCACTCCACGTTCGGATTTCGGATTTCGGACTTCGGATTTGCGCAGCCCGGCATGTGCCGGTTTCCGCAGAGCCCGGCGGTGGCGAAACCATTGCCTCGCCCGCGCTGGTGCGGTAGAATTTGCATGAATTATGAACTGGCAAGCTAGAATCCTCAGCGACCCGCAGGTTCTGCGCGGCAAACCCTGCGTCAAAGGCACGCGCATTCCAGCCGCCCTCGTGCTGGGCTACCTGGCGGCGGGGCGTGAAACCGAAGCCATCCTCAAGGAGTTCCCGGACCTCACGGCAGCGGATGTTGTGGCGTGCCTGGACTATGCCCGCGAACTGGCTGACTTCGAAGCCGTGACTGCGTGAGCCTGCACTTCTTCAGCGACCAGTGCGTGCCAGCGGAGATCACGGAAACGCTCCGGCGGCATGGGCATCAGGTCACACTGCTGCGGGACGTCCTGCCCATCCGCGCGATTGACCCGGTGGTCATCGCCAAGGCGCAGGAACTGGGCGCGATCCTCCTTTCCCTCAATGGCGACTTTGCGGACATCGTGAGTTACCCGCCCGCCCGCTATCTGGGCATCGTCGGCGTTCAACTGCACAACCACCCGGAGATCATTCCGCAGTTCATGAACCGGCTGCTGCCGTTCCTGGACGCTCATCCGGCGCAAGAGTTCTATCACGGCAAACTGTTTCTCTTGGAAGTGCATCGGGTCCGAATCAGGCACTGAATCATGAGGACAATGCAGAAGGAAACCATGCCCAACGACTTCCAGTTCGACGTTTTCTTGAGCCACAGCGCGAAGGACAAGGCGGTGGTGCGCGACGTGGCCGCGAGATTGAAGCAGGACGGCGTGCGCGTGTGGCTGGACGAGGAGCAAATCAAGCCCGGCGACAGCATCCCGGCGAAGATCGAGGACGGGCTGGAGCACTCCCCATTCGGATTTCAGTCTTTAGCATTTAGCCTTCAGCCTTTGCCCTGCGACCCGCTGAACCAGGAGCGCCGCTTCATTCCCCTGCGGCTCGACGACGCCCCCATCAAAGGCTCCCTGACGCAATTCCTTTACATAAATTGACAACCGACGAACCTAGGAATCGAATTCATGAACACCAAACCGCAAGACGACCAAACTGAACGAACCCCACAGACGAAAGAGGTGCTGCCGTCTCCGCCGACAGGGCACGAAAAGCACTGTTTTGTTGTCATGCCGTCGGGACGCGAGCCGGCTGAAGTGAAGTGGTTTAAAGGTTGGTATGAAGTTGTAATCAAGCCGGCTGTTGTAGAAGCCGGTTTTGACCCTGTATTGGCAGCCGCGGAAGAACAACCAGGTGCGATAAATGACGAGATCCGCACGCATCTGGCTATGGACCCGATGGTAGTCGTAGATTTGGGCGGTGCCGATGTGGAAGACGATCCGAATCCAAATGTCATGTATGAGTTGGGAATCAGACACGCGCTTGGACTGCCACTTGTCATGTTGGCGTGGAAAGGCCAGCGGCTCCCATTCGATGTGGGCAATCAGCGAGTGATAATGGAAGGGCGCGATTTGATCGACCTCGAAACAAACAGGAAGAAACTAGTCGCTTTCATGAACGCTGCGCGGGAGGGTAAATACTACCGTCCGATGGAGGCAGTATCAAGGCTGGCGACGATTCAGGCAGCATCCACTTCTTTAGGTGAAGACAGTCTGCTGCGAGCACTTGCGTTGGAAGTGCGTGACATGCGAACCGCAATAGGGGCAGTGGTCCAATTTAAAGAGGCGAGACGCTTTAGAGATGAAAAAATGACATTCAAGAAGCTCATCAAAACCTATAGAAGAGACCTCTATCCGCATTTCATCGCATCAGGTGGTAACACAACACACTGGGCGAAGTTTCTTCGGTCACCGATGTCTGAAGAATTCCTCCAGGAGTGCCAAGGATGGAAACTCGAACAATGGCAGCAATATGTGGCTGCAAAGGCGAAGGAGTTTCCACCATTGCCACCACCACAACCACCAAGCAAAGGCCAGGCCGAAGATAAGCCCTTGGGCGTTGAGCAGACTTTGACAACGGTGCAAAGCCTCCTTCCGGTGCAGCCTTGGCCGTCTGGCATCCACAAGGAAATCGCCATCAAGTTGGGGATCTCCAACAGACAAGCAGCCATCGCCATAAATGAACTGGTTCGGCGCGGGATATTTCAACCACAGGCCGACGGCGAAATTTCGGAGGGTGAGGTCGAGAAAGATTCCAATGGAAGTCTAGGCACATGACATGAATTTAAACTTCCAGAATGACATTTTTATCAGCCGCTGCACGAGGGAGGCCGGCACGTTCCGGTTTCGCGACCGGCTGAACCAGGAGTGCCGCTTCACCCCGCTGTGGCTCGACGACGCCACCGTCAAAGGCTCTTTGGCGCAGTTCCTTTATGCAAGACACACCATCAAAGCAGTATGTCGTTTCAATAATAACCAGTTAGCGACAGACAAGGAGTTACCATCATGCTGAATCAAGAATCTTTGGTCGCTGCAGCCAAGCGTATTGTCCCATCATTCAAGTGGGCAGTTGCGGCGGCAGCTTTGTTAGCGCTCTCTGCGACAGTAATCAGATGGGGCCTGAACCTCCCCACGCTCTTTTTGGTAGCTGGCGTATTATTGGTAGTGGCTGTGGCTTTCATCGTTTTGCAATGGGTTTCAAAACTAGATACCAAGAAGGCGTCGGTCATGGCTGCGTTCATGGCATGGTCCTCCTTGCTCTTTCTGGTTGTTGCGCTTGCCCTTGTCCTGACTTCCGCCGCATTTGATCGTCCTTGGACTCTTAAGACGATGATTAACACGTGGATTCTGGGTTACAAGTCATCAATCCGAAGCACCACCACATCGCCCCAAGGCAGTTCCGAGACCTCAAATTCAGATCAACACTTGGAAGGAAATCTTGCCGCAATTGGGTCAGGAGGAAGCGGCACCGAGCCAACCCGTGAGAAACAGCAACTTGATAAAGAGGAGGCCGCGCAGAAGCACTTACGGGACATCTCAAAACTCTTAGGTGATTGGGAACCAGTGCCCACGGCTGATCGGCATTATTGGGCGGATTATGTTGAAAGCGAGAAGAAGGGCGGAATACATATTTCTAAAGTTGGACAAAATTCCTTACACGTCGTCGGCGATTTCGACTACGTGGCCTCCGGGTTTGGGAGGGTTTATTATGCACATGGCAAATTCGATTGCACGCTAGATCACACGACAATTAGCAACCGTTTGTTCGGATTGACTGGTGCAGTCAGGGGCGGATCCGATGGGAGCGGCCCTCTTTCGGCCCAAGAATTTGACTTAAGTTACTCGGATAATGATGATGTGCTCGATTTATCGGCAAATTCGTTGAAGGATAGTGTCATTTTATTTCAAAAGGTTCGCTAATTGTTGTGCGTTGACGCGCTAGGCCTGTCTCTATATCGTGAAAAGCTCCCTTACTTTGGAGCTGGCTTACTTTTGGGGGCTGCACGTTCGTTACATATGGGAGAGTCCGTGTATTGCAGCGAAGCCTGTAAATCTATCGCGGATACACGAACAGCGATCACGGGATTGATGGCGAGATCAAGTCCAAGGACGACCAGGGCCGTGCTTCCGGGAAGCGTCTGTATGTTCAGCTCAAGTCCGGCGATTCCTACCTCAAGAAACGCCAGAGCGATGGCGCGGAGGTGTTTCGGATCAAGAACCCGCGCTGGGCCGGTTACTGGCAGCAGCAGGCTTACGCCGTCATGCTGGTCATCCGCACGTCGGATGGCGAAATCCGCTGGATGGACGTGAGCGCCTACCTCAAACGCGAAAGCGCCGGCGGGAAGACGGTGAGGCAAATCATCTTCGCGGGCGAGCGGTTCGATGCGGTGAGCGTGCAGAATTGGCGGAAGAAAGTGCTGAAGTAGCAGCCGAGGTGACGAGGCTCATTCCAACCCGAACTCCGAAATCGGAATGGGTAGCACAGGCGACCCGCCTGTGCCGTCCGGCCACTGGCCGGACGGAAGGGACAGGACGTTGGCACTGAAAACCGACGTGCGAAAAAGTTCGGGTGCTTTCCCAGTTCCGAGCGGCGGGTCGCCGCTCGGCACAGGCCAGTGGCCTGTGCTACCCGTCGAAATGGCCACCGCTACTTCGGAGTTCGGGTTCAATTCTGGATTTCTGTTTTCTGATTTTCAGTCAGAGCCTCCTCACGTCGGCTGCTACTTTACAGGGATCCGCGCCCATCCGCGTTCATCCGTGGTCAAAACAATTTGCTCTCCTCTGCCAGCTTGCGGCCCAAAATGGCGGCATGAAATCCCGCCAGTTCAACCGCCGCGATTTTATCCGTGCCACAGCCACCGCCTCGGCCGGTGCAAGGAAAGCGTAATCATTTTCATTTTTTGCCAAGTGATTTTGCTCGCCGCTGCCGCTGCATTTTGTATTTTGCCAGCACAATTTATGGAACCTCAAGGCGACATCGCATTAATCGGTCTGGCCGTCATGGGCCAGAATCTCATCCTCAACATGAACGACCACGGCTTTGTCGTCGTGGCCTATAACCGCACCACGGAAAAGGTGGATCATTTTCTCGCGAACGAGGCGAAGAGAACGAAAGTTCTCGGCGCCCATTCCATCGCGGAAATGGTTTCCAAACTCAAGAAACCGCGCCGCGTGATGATGCTGGTCAAGGCTGGCAAACCCGTGGACGACTTCATTGACCAACTGATTCCCGACCTCGAACCCGGCGACATCATTATTGACGGCGGGAACTCGCTGTTCGAGGACACCAACCGCCGCCAGAAATATGTCGAGAGCAAAGGCCTGCTCTACATCGGCACGGGCGTCAGCGGCGGCGAAGAAGGCGCGCGTCGCGGGCCGAGCATCATGCCCGGCGGTTCGCCCGCCGCGTGGCCGCATGTAAAAAATATTTTCCAAGCGGTCTCCGCGAAAGTGGAAGGCAATGTGCCATGCTGCGACTGGGTCGGCGAAGCGGGCGCGGGCCACTATGTCAAGATGGTCCACAACGGCATTGAATACGGCGACATGCAGTTGATCTGCGAGGCCTACAACATCATGAAGAACGGCCTCGGCATGAGCGCGGCGGAAATACACGACGTTCTCGCCGAATGGAACAAGGGTGATCTGGATTCGTATCTGATTGAAATTTCCCGCGACATTCTCGGCACGAAAGACGAGGACGGCTCCGCGCTCGTGGACAAGATTCTCGACACCGCCGGACAAAAAGGCACCGGCAAATGGACGGTCATCAATTCGCAGGACCTCGGCATTCCGATCACGCTGATGGCGGAAGCGGTTTATTCCCGCTGCGTCTCGGCATTGAAGGACGAGCGCGTGAAGGCGGCGAAGAAATTGAAAGGCCCCCGCCCGGCCCTCACGAGCATCGCCGCGAATGCCGAAAAGAAAAAGGCGTTCATCGAAGACATCAAGAGCGCGCTCTACGCCTCAAAAATTATCAGCTACGCGCAGGGCTACATGCTCATGCGCGAGGCGGCGAAGCAATACAAATGGAATCTCAACTACGGCGGCATCGCGCTGATGTGGCGCGGCGGCTGCATCATCCGCTCGCGTTTCCTCGGCAAGATCAAGGAAGCCTACGACAACAAGCCGCAGCTCTCGAACCTGCTGCTGGATGATTATTTCCGGGGCGAGATCAAGAAGTCGCAGAAGGGCTGGCGCAACATCGTCGCGACGGCGGCGAAGAAAGGGATTCCGGTTCCCGCCTTCAGCACCGCGCTCGCGTTCTACGATCAATATCGTTCCGCAGTTCTGCCGGCGAACTTGTTGCAGGCGCAGCGCGATTATTTCGGCGCGCACACTTACGAACGCGTGGACAAACCGCGTGGCGAATTCTTCCACACGAACTGGACCGGCCGCGGCGGCACGACGAGCAGCAGCACTTACACGGTGTGATGACTGCGGCATGTTTTCAAAATGCGCTTGGAGCGCGGCGGTGTCGAAGACCAGCCGCAGCAGGTCGTAGAATGCAAAGGTTTCCGAGTTGGTCACGCGTTGCGGCTGACCCTGCGGGCACAGCCGCGCTCCAAAAACAGATTTTGAAGACACGCTTTTTGGATGCGGACGTGAGTCCGCAGCCAAAAATTAACCGCCGTGTTTTCGCGAACGCGGCCACATGGCGGATTTCTCATAGCATTCACCCAGCTCAATTATGAACATTGACTCCCTGCTCCAACAACGCCTCATTTGCGTCGCGGTGATTGATGATGCGGACGATGCCGTGCCGCTCGCCGAGGCGCTGCTGGCCGGCGGCTTGAACACCATCGAGGTCACCTTCCGCACTGCGGGCGCGGCCAAGTCCATCGCGCGCATCCGCCAGTCGCTTCCCAACGCGGTCGTCGGCGCGGGAACCTTGCTGACCGCCGATCAAGTCAAGCAGGCCGGCGATGCCGGCGCGCAATTTGGCGTCTCGCCCGGCTTGAGCGAAGCGGTTTCCAAGTCGGCCCAGGAAATGAAGCTGCCGCTCTTTCCCGGCGTGATTACGCCAACCGAAGTGATGCGCGCGCTCGAACTCGGCTGGAAGCATTTGAAATTTTTTCCGGCGGAAACCTTTGGCGGCGTGAATGCCTTGAAGGCGCTGGCCGGCCCGTTCGGACATACGGGAGTGAAATTTATTCCGACCGGCGGCATCACCGCCGCAACGCTGCCGAACTATCTCGCCCTGCCGCAGGTCGCCGCGATTGGCGGTTCATGGATGGCGGAGCGGAAACTGGTGGCGGATAAGGCCTGGAACCGGATCACCACGCTCACGGCGGAAGCCATGCAAGTCATCGCCGCGGCGAAATGACGCGCTGACCCACTACCGGGCGGTGAAATCATTTTTGTTTCATTCTCCCGCCCGCTACCATTCCGCCGGATGCACTGGTTTCAATCGCTCGACACCGCGCTGTTTCATTTCATCAATGGCGCTCTGGGCAATCCGTTTTTCGACTGGCTCATGCCGGTTTTGAGCGGACGCGGCGTGCCGTGGCTCATCGCCGTGGTCATCACGGCGCCGGCCATTCTTTTTTTCGACTCAAGCCGGCTGAAAATCTGCGCCCTGCTCATGGTGCTGGTGGTCGCCCTCGGCGATCCGCTGGTCGTGGGCACCATCAAGGACGCCGTCTCCCGCCCGCGCCCCTTCGTCACGCTGCCCGACGCGCGCCTCTTTGGCGAGAGCGGCAAGGGATATGTCCCGCCGATGGCGGACGGCACCCTGCCGGCAACCGCCAATGTCCACAGCTTTCCCTCCGCCCACGCAGCCAACTGGTTTGCGTTGGCCACGGTTGCATTTCTGTTTTACCGGCGCAGCGCCCGGTTCATGTTTCCGCTCGCGGCCGCAGTTGCCTTTTCACGCGTGTATAACGGCGTGCATTATCCCAGCGATGTTACGGCGGGAGCCATTCTCGGCTCCGGTTATGCCATCGCCTTTGTCGTGCTGGTGCAGTCAATGTGGAATTTTACCGGTAGAAATTTCTTTCCGGCCTGGCACGCGCAAATGCCCTCGCTGTTGAATCCGGAGAAAACAACATTCAGCATTCAACATTCAACATTCAACATCGAATGGCTGCGACTCGGCTACTTCGTGATTTTTCTCGCGTTGATTGGCCGCTGGATTTACCTCGGCAGCGGAATCATCGGCTTGAGCGAAGACGAGGCGTATCAATGGCTCTGGTCGAAGCATCTCGCACTCTCATATTACAGCAAACCGCCGGGCATCGCGCTCATTCAATGGGCCGGCACGTCGCTGTTCGGCGACACCGATTTCGGCGTGCGTTTTTTCTCGCCCGTCTTCGCCGCGATTTTGAGCGTGCTGGTGCTGCGTTTCATGGCGCGTGAAGCCGGCGCCCGCGCCGCGTTCTGCCTGTTGCTGATCACCTTTGCCACGCCACTGCTCGTCGTTGGCTCCATCTTGATGACCATTGACCCGCCGCTGGTGCTGTGCTGGATGTGGGCCGTCATCGCCGGCTGGCGCGCAGTGCAAACGGACGGCAAAACGCGCGACTGGCTCGTCGCCGGCCTCGCGCTCGGCCTCGGTTTCCTGTGCAAATACACGGCGATGCTCCAAATCCTCTGCTGGGCGATCTTCTTTGCGCTGCAACCGTCCGCGCGAATTCACCTGAAAAAAATCGGCCCGTGGCTCGGCCTGCTCGTATTTGGCCTTTGCACCTTGCCTGTGATCATCTGGAACGCGCAGCACGGCTGGATCACCGTCAACCATGTCGCTGGCGACGCCGGAATGCACAGCGCGTGGCAGCCGACGCTGAATTATTTCTTCGAGTTCACCGGCAATGAGGCCGGACTGCTCAATCCCATTTTCTTCATCGCCGCGCTGTGGGCCATGATCGCCGCGTGGAAACGACGCCGTGAAAAGCCGCTCTGGTTCTTTCTGCTGTCCATGAGCGCGCCGGCGTTTCTCGGCCACTGGCTGTTTTCGCTTCACTCGCGCGTCCAGCCCAATTGGATTGCCGCCGCCGTGCCGCCGATGTTCTGCCTCATGATCGCGTTCTGGAGCGAAAGCAAGCTCCGCGTCAAACCGTGGCTCGCCGCCGGACTGCTGCTCGGCATCACCGCCTCGGTGTTCATGCACAGCAGCGATTTGATTGGCCGGCTCGCCGCGAACAAACTGCCCGGTGACGTGGACCCGTCGCATCGCGTGCGCGGCCGGCGCGAAACCGCATGGCTGGTCGAGATTGAGCGCGCCAAATTCGACACCAACGCCTTCATCCTCGCCGATCACTACGGCAGCACCGGGCTTTACTCATTTTATTCGCCCCCCGCCCGCACCGCCGCAAAATCGGTGCAACCGCTCGTCTATTGCCTCGATTCTGATGCGCCCATAGACCAGTTTCCATTTTGGGACGAATACAACTACCTCAAGCATCGCCGCGGCGAGAATGCCCTTTTTGTTTTGCGGCTCGAACCTTACAAACTCGAATCCGGCTGGATCGGAAAATGGCTGCGCCGCGAGCCGATCAATTACCGCGAAATCCCCGTAGCGCGACCAGTGTCCAGCCGCATAGCTGACGAATTTGAATCCGTCACCAATCTCGGTGTGCGGGAAATCAAACTGCGCGATGGCCGCATCTTCCAACGCGTGCAAATCTTCGGCTGCTACCATTTGAAATAAAATGGGCGCACCGGAAATTCTCCTGCCCGTCCGCGATTACGATTTGGCGGCGACGCTCGACTCCGGCCAGGTGTTCCGCTGGCAGCAAATTGAAAATTCCTGGCACGGCGTCATTGGCCGACATTCCGTCCGCCTCACCCAAACACCGGACGGCATCCACGCCGCGACCATCGCTCCGGTTGAAAGCTGGGACTGGCTCCGCGAATATCTCCAGACCGAAATTGATTTCGACGCCGTGTTGAAAAGTTTTCCCGACGACGGGCCGATGCGCAACGCCGTCGCCCATTGTCCCGGACTGCGCTTGCTGCGCCAAGACCCGTGGGAATGTCTCGCGTCCTTCATCCTTTCTTCGACCAAGCAAATCGTCCAAATCCGGCAGATCGTCGCGCTGCTCTGCGCACGATTTGGCGAACCGGGTGGCGGCGACGCCCCGTCGCCAATAGGGCAGGCAGTCCTCTGCCCGCCGCTGCTGGAAACGAGCGGCGCGCATGGAGTGCCGCGCCCTACCAGCCTGATTGCTTTTCCCACTCTACAGCGAATCGCCGCCGCTTCCGAGTTGGAACTGCGCGACTGCAAGATGGGATTCCGCGCGCCGAGCCTGCTCGACGCCGCGCGAAAAATTGCCGACGGCAGTTTTGATCTCGAAAAAATCCACACGCTGGGTTACACCGCCGCCCGCGCCGAACTCATGAAGTTGCGCGGCGTCGGTGGGAAAATTGCCGACTGCGTGCTGCTGTTCGCCTACGGTTTCGACACCGCGTTTCCAGTGGATGTCTGGATTGAGCGCGCGTTGCAGGAACTCTATTTTCCACGCCGTCGCGCCAGCGACAAACGCCTGCGCAAATTCGCGGCCACGCACTTCGGACCGCACGCCGGCTACGCCCAGCAATATCTTTTTCACTATATGCGCATACGAACAATGAAGCCATTCCGCAAAAGTCCGGCGCCAGGTGTTCCCGGCTTCACCCAACCAGCGTCACCATCCGCAGCTTAAATACAGAAGTGCTACCCTGCTCATCGCGAATTGCCGCCGCGAGAAAATGATCCGGCGAAACGCGTAGCTGAAAGAATTGCCAGCCTTCCGCAATTTCGCTCACGGAGGATGTCGGTGTCAGCCCAACTCCGCAGGCCTTGCCAAACGCTTCCCGGCGCGTCCACAGTTCGTAAAATTGAACTGTCCGTTCCTCGCTGGAAAGATTTGACAATTCCTGCGCAACCGCTGGCGGAAAAAACTCGCGGGCCACGGCCAGCAAATCCGAGTGCGGCTTGATGTGCTCCACGTCCACGCCCACTGCCGCGTTCCATGTGACCGCGCACGCCGCCAGACCGTTTGTGTGCGACAGATTGAACTGAAGCGGTGGGGCACCGGCGGGCGCGCTGATGAACGGTTTGCCCTGCACGCCGTGCCCAAACTGCCACGCGCCGGGAGCAATCGAATGATACTGGCTCAACACTGCGCGGACCAGTGCGTGCGCCAACACAAACCCGGCACGGTCAGCGGCAACTTGAATTTTTTCCGCACGCTGCCGCTCTTCAGCCGACAACGTGTTCCAGAAAAGTTTCTCCGCAACTGGATCCGAATGGATGAAGGACAGCCAAACATGGACTTCTCCGGTTCGCAATGCTGCGAGATTTGCGGCGGCGTCTTTGGGAAAACAAATCGAACTGGCGGACAGTCCGCCGAGGTCCGCCACAACCTTGCCCGGAGGTCGGTTCAATATTTCGGCTGCTGGTTGTAAAGCAAGGTGCATCTCTCAAAAATTTACCGGGCCTAGTTGTTGCAAACCACCGCCGCGATTCAAGCCAAAACCTGAAACTAT
>ODAK010001882.1_pt1 | contig 22415 bp, 20 predicted proteins | sample 1539591 | NCBI WGS metagenome assembly ODAK01 (sample SAMEA3539303, study PRJEB22396) | soil metagenome | biome: tundra; feature: field; material: soil | place: USA | collected 2010-05 | depth 0.15 m | reverse complement strand
CGATCGCGTTCTTGATGGGGATGATCGACGAGACCTGGCTGCCGATGTGAAAGTGGAGGAGCTGCAGGCTCGATAGGAGATTCTTCTCGGCGAGCCGATCCACGACCTCCACGATTTCCGACGTCGTCAATCCGAACTTCGCGCGATCGCCGGCAGAGTCCTTCCAGCGGCCGACGCCCTTCGCGGTCAGCTTGGCGCGAACCCCGAGGGCGGGCACGATGCCCAGCTTCTCCGAGGCTCGAAAGACCATGTCGAGCTCCTCGATCCTCTCGAGCACGACGAAGACGGTCTTGTCGAAGCGCTGGGCGAGGAGAGCCGTCTCGATGTACTTCTCGTCCTTGTACCCGTTGCAGAGAATGAGCCCACCGCTCTCCTGCGCGGTTGCGAGCGCGATGAGGAGCTCCGGCTTGCTGCCTGCCTCGAGCCCGAAGCTCCAGGGAGCGCCGAACTCGACGACCTCTTCGACCACGTGTCTCTGCTGGTTGACCTTGACCGGGTAAACGCCGCGATAGACGCCCGGGTACCGGTACTCGCCGATCGCGCTGCCGAAGCACTCGTTGAGGCGACGAATGCGGTCGCGCAAGATGTCCGAGAAGCGAACGAGGAGCGGGAGCTCGAGGCCCCGCGCCTTGAGGTCATTGGCCAGGGCGAAGAGATCGATGCCGCGGCTCTCCCGCGACGGATCCGGCCGCACCTCGACGTGCCCGTCGGCGTTCACGGCGAAGTACGGCTCGCCCCAACCCCGAATCTGGTAGAGGTCGACGCTTTTTTCGATGGACCACCCAGGCGGTCCCGGTTCGTTCAAGGACGGCGCCGGCTCCAGGGTAGTCGAGTTGACGCGCGGGTCTGTGGAGTCTCGGACGGTCACCGGCGGAGCATAGGCACCGCAGAACGTTTTGGAAACGACGCTCTACGGTCGCCGCGAGTCTGTCACATGGGGAACCGGCCGCCGACCCGTCAAGGCCGCCCGAGGTACGGCCGTCGACATGCCGCCCGCCGTGCAGACTCCCATGATCGCGCGGCGGCGGCCGCGGCGCGCGAGTTCGAGCAGCGTCGAGCCGAGGTACCGTATCCCGGACATGCCGTACGGATGACCAAGGGCCACCGCGCCCCCGTTGACCGAGGATCGGCAGCCCGCGCCGCGCCGCCGCGTCGGCATCCATCATCACGACGGCACCCGCGCCGTCGGACAGCTGCAGGACGCGCGCCCGCACTCGCCGAGTCGCCGAAAGAACATCGCGCGCTCGGCGTCGTTCCGGGCGGTCGCCGCGCCTCGCTCGAGCCACGATCGCGCTCGCGGCGTGTCGCCGGCCCGGAGGGCCAGGTCGCCGAGAGCAGCCCAGAAGAACGGGTACGCCTCGAGCTTCTCACGAGACTCGATAGCCAGCACTTCGTCGATGCCGTCGCGGGGGCCGACGAGCTCCGCCCGGGCGATCGCGCGGCCAAGCGCCACGACGGGCGTGCGCTTGCGCGCGTAGAGGAGATCGTAGAGGCGCGCGATCTCGCTCCACGGCGTCTCGCGAACCGATCGCGCCATCGCGTGCTGCGCCGCGATCCCGGCCTCGAGGTGGTACGCCGTGAGCTCGCCTCCGTTCGCCGACGCGCCGAGGTGCTGCATGCCGAGCGACACGAGCTCGCCGTCCCAGAGTGTCCGGTCCTGGCGCTCGAAGGGCACGAGCGAGCCCGCCGCGTCGAGCCGTGCGGGCATGCGTGCCGCGTGGAGGCACATGAGGGCGACGAGCGCGTGGACCTCCGGGCTCGACGTGGCGGGCGCGTCGACCAGGAGCGTCGCCAGTCGAATCGCTTCGGCGCAGAGGTCGGCGCGGATCGGCTCGGGTGTCGCGCTCCCGTGATAGCCGGCGTCGAACATGAGGTAGAGGGCCGTCATCACGGCCGGCAGCCGCTCGCGCGCCTGCTCGGGCGTCGACACTTCGTAGAGCACGCCGTCGTCGGCCAGGACCTTCTTCGCGCGGGTCAGCCGCTTCTCCATGGCAGCGCGATCGGCGAGAAAGGCGCACGCGACCTCGGCGGTTCCGAAGCCGCACACGAGCTTCAAGATCAGCGCGGTGCGCCCGTCGTCCGTCAGCGAGGGATGGCAGCACGAGAACATCATTCGCAGGAGGTCGCCGCTCTCGTCGTCGGGGTCGAACGCCGGCTCGGCCGCGGCCGCGTCGTCGGCCAGGGCCTCGGGCGTGATGACTCGCGCGCGGACGCGATCCCGGCGGAGCGCGTCTCGCACCCGGTTTCGCATGACCGCGAAGAGCCACCCCTCGGGGTCGCGTGGCATGCCGAGTCGCCACGCCTGGAGGGCGGCGAGCAGCGTCTCCTGCACGATGTCCTCGGCCAGGTCGACGCGCTGGACCCCGAGCATGCGGACGAGCGCCCCGATCATCCGGCCCGACTGGCGCCGGAACAGCGTCGCCAGCACGAGCTCGGGGTCGGCGTGCATGCCCATCGGCCGCGAATCAGCCGCGCGCGAAGATCGGGCGCACTTCGACCGAGCCGTCGAACTCGTAGACCGGGCACCCGAGGGCCAGCGTCGTGGCCGCCTCGAGGGATTCGGCGACGATGAGCAGAGTGCCCGTGACCATGTCTTTCGACTCGGCGTAGGGCCCGTCGGTCACCGTCTTCGACGAGCCGCGCACCACCTTTCCGCTGTTCTGCAGGGGCTGCCCGCCGTCTTCGTGGTGGCCCTTCCTGGCGAGCTCGCCGACCCAGACCTTCCACTTCTCGAGGTGAGCGCCGAGCTCGGCGGGCGACAGGCCCTTTTGCACGAAAACCGCCGCCACGGAACACGAACATGAATTTTGCCATCGTCTGTCTCCTTCGAGGGTCGGCGACGCTCGCCGAACGCGTAGCCAGGGACGCGCGAGTCCCGAGGGAAAGGACATCGTAGCGAAGGTTTGTCTTCGCCGTCGGTCGCGGCGAAGAACCCGCCGGGGGCGAGCGCGGCCCGATGGCGGTGGTACAGTTTCAGGGTGGACGCCGCAGAGCGAAAGGCCGCCAGAGCCAGCTGGGAGGGACGTGTCTTTCGCGGCGGCTGGGAAGAGATGGCCGACTACGACGCGCTCTTCTGGGACCGCCTCCCAGTGGACGTCCGCGCCGAGGCGGTCTGGGAGCTCAGCAAGGAGCTCCATGCGATCGCGCATCCGGAGACCCATGAACGCCGACTTCCTCGATCTGCTTACCGCCTTGAGCGCCGTTGAAGCGCGGTTCCTCGTCGTCGGCGGCTATGCGGTCGGCGTCCACGGCAGACCTCGCGCGACCAAGGACCTCGACGTGTGGATCGAGCCGAGCGCCGACAACGCCCGGAGGGTCATCCAAGCGCTGCGGGATTTTGGTGCGCCGCTCGGTGACCTCACCGAACGGGATCTCGAGGCGCCGGGGACCGGTTTCAAGATGGGCGAGCCGCCAGCGCGCATCGACGTTCTGACGCAGATCGAAGGGGTCCGATTCGAGGACGCTTGGCCCCGGCGACTCGAGACGTCCTTCGGGTCGGTGAGGTGTGCGGTCATCGGGCGAATCGACTTGCTCACGAACAAGCGCGCCGCCGGTCGGCCGCAGGACCTCGCCGACGTCGCGGCCCTCGAGAGGTTGGAGAAGGCCAAGGAAAAGCGCTGAACGGACCTCCCGCCCGAGAGGAGCGCTGGGCGGACGGAAGTCTCAAGGTGCCCTCGACGGCAAGACGTCGGCCCGTGGGCCCCTTGATCGAGCCTTCCTTTCGCCGACAGCAGCGCGCTGCCTCCTCGGCTCCCACCGGACGCGTGCTCGCGAAGGCCGGGTCTACGGTCGACCGGGTCGGTTCGACGGCGCTACACTGGCTCTGTGACTCGACTCGAACGGTTCCGACAATACGTGGCCCTGATGGATCCGCTCGTCCAGCCGGATCCTGAAGCCGGCCTCTACGTCGAGTCTGACCCGCGCGAAGAGATCGTCGACGAAATCGCCAGAACCGTCGAGTTGAAGCCAGATCGTCGACTGTTGGTGGTCGGCTGCACCGGATCCGGGAAAACAACACTGATGAGGCGATGCGTGCAGCGCGTCCGTGAGGCAGTGAAGGAGACCGGGGACTACGGTGCATACCTCGACGTCAGCCGCTTCCACCGGTTCGATGCGGAACCGCTCGAAGGGGTCCTGATCGCCATCGCCGGCAAGCACGTGGCACCCTCCGCGCCGACCTGATTGAACTGTCCGGCGACGAGGTCTCTGAATTCTCCGCGCGCAGCGCCGAGGACATCGAGGCGGCCATCGAGGCGCGGACGCAGGTGGTCATCCGAGTCGACGGCGTCCCCGAAGAGCAATGGCGAGCACTCGACCGGGCTCGTTCTCGTCTGACGCCTAAGGCGCCCGTCGTCCTGGTAGCGGACGACCTGACCGCAAGGCGAATCAGCGCCGCTGCACCAGCGCTTGCGAGCTGGGTTGCAGGCTCGATGTACCTCTCAGACGGTGTTCAAGCACGCGGCCAGGCGGTACGGCTGGACCGCCTCGCTGCCCTGCGGGAGCGCTTCAAGATGACGGACGAAGAAGCGGTCCAAAAGGCCGAGCGAGGAGACACGCCGGCCGATCCGGAATTTGCGGTCTGGTTGGTCCTCCTCGGTCGCGGTGAACTCGTGGAGGGGGCAAGACGTTGAATCTTGCCGATCGAATACTCGCAGCCCGGCCAACCCTTGAGGACGTGACCGCTGATGATCTACTCCGTCGTATGCGCGCTGCAATGAAGCGAGCCTACGATGACGATGTGCTTGCCGTTCCACAGCACGACATCAATCGCTACGTTCACATCGTTGCGCCGCCCCCTGGCATCGAAGGCGCGAGAGTGCGTGCCATCGCAGGGGGCGAGAAAGATTTCAAGAGACGGTCCGAATCGGCTCAGCTGCGGCGCAGCGACGGAGTGTGGTTTCACTTCACGATCACGGTAGCTGAAGGTCGGGGCAAGGCTCTCGACCTACTCGCTTACACCTTCGAGGTCGCGTACCCCGATGGCCATGTGCCGGAGTTCATCCGGTTCGACCTGAACCCGCCAGGACACCCCAACGAGGCGCGGGAGATGCGGTCCCACATGCACCCGGGACGGGAGGACCTTCGGCTCCCAGCACCGGTTCTTGACCCACTGGAGGCCCTGCACCTGATGCTGCGCATGGAGATCGTTACCAAGTAAAACCAGGCACGTGGCCTCGTACGCGCACCCTTGCAGGGCCGGGCACGATTGTCCGGCCCCTCTGGGCCAGAGTAGCGCGCGCGGGCGCATCGGCCCCGGGCGCCCAGCTTAGTGCCTGGCCCTCACGATCGCCCCGACGATGCCGCCCCCGACGACGAGCCAGGTCGTCTCGAGCTTGAACGCGATGAGCGCGACGGCGGCGACCACGGCGAGAGCGCCCGTCACGACGTCCACGACCGCCGACCTCGCGAGCTGCACGGCCACCACGGCCATGAGGGCGAGCGCGGCCGCGTTGACGCCGTCGAGAAACGCGCCCGCGGCCGGCGAGGCCCGAAGGCGACCGAGCCAGGGACGCGTCAGCGGCACGAGGACGAAGCCCGGCAAGAAGATGCCCACGGTCGCGAGGCCCGCGCCCCATCCGCCCGCGACGACGTAGCCGATGAACGTCGCGGCGGTGAACACGGGGCCCGGCGTCACCTGACCCACCGCGATGGCATCGAGGAGCTGCTGTTCGGTGAGCCAGTGAAGGCGGTCGACGAGATCCGCGCGCAAGAACGCGAGGAGGACGTACCCGCCGCCGAAGACGAACGCCCCGGCCTTCAGGAACGTGAAGAACAGGAGGGTCAAGGTCACCGGCACCGCGGCGGACGCGCTCGTGAACGCCACGCCTGCGAGGAGGCCCGGCTGAAACGAGCGGAGTCGCCGCTCTCCTTTCGCGAGCTGGCGTGCGATCAACGAGATCAACCCGCCTCCGAGCAACACCGCGAGCGAGTCGACGCCCAGCGCCGAGGCGACGCACGCCGCGAGGCTCAAGGCGCCGAGCCCGATCGACCTCTTGACCGCCTTCGGAGCGAGGCTCCAGAGCGACTGGGCCACGACGGCGATCACCACCGGCTTGATCCCGTAGAGGGCTCCCGCCACCTCGGGTCTCGCGCCGAAGGTCACGTAGGCCCAGGCGAGGAGGGAGACCATCGCCGCGGCCGGCAAGATGAAGCACGCGCCGCCCGCGAGGAGCCCGCGCCACCCGGCCTGCTCGTAGCCGATGAAGATCGCGAGCTCGGTGGAGCTGGGGCCGGGGATCACGTTGGCCACGCCGAGGAGATCCAGGAACCGCTCGGAAGAGAGCCATCGTCGCCGTCGAACGACCTCGTTCTCCATCATGGCGATGTGGACCGCGGGGCCTCCGAACGCCGTGAGGCCCAGGCGCAAGAAGAGGAGCGCCAGCTCGGCTACGGTCGCGCGCGCGGGCGCCTCGGTCGAACGGATGCCGCCCGGATCGTCGCCCGGGTGGTCGCGGTCCGTGCTGTTTCTTTCCCTAGGTGCTGGCATCGGCGGGGTAGAGCCGCACCTTGAGGGGGCGGTGCTTCGCGTGTACGGAGAGGCTATCGCCTTGCCTATCTCGTGGACGAAGAAGCTGGTAGACGACTGGTCGGCCACCGTCGGGCCGCTGTCGGTGAAGATCCAGCCCAAGGGCGACGGCCGCTACAACTGGCAGGTCTTCAAGGGCGACGCGCTGAACCCCATGGCCACGGGCGTCGCGAACTCGCTCGGCGCGGCGAAGACCGTGGTCGAGCAGTTCGTGAACCGGTCGGGGCTCGTCTGAGGAGCGCCCGAGGGAGGCCGTGTCGCTCCGCGCCCGGTGGCAAGCCACGGCGACCCTCGTCGCGCGGACCCGCGACGTGCTCGACGCGCGGCCGGGCGACCCCCGGTGGCAGGGGGACGGCGGTGCACCGGCGGCGCTCGCGGCACGCGGGTGGGCGTCGCATCTGCTGTCACTGAGCGACGCGCGCGTCGAGGCCCTCGAGACGCGTGGGACCGACGCGGACTGGGGCGACGCGCCGCCGTCACTCGCCGCGATGCTCCACGACGCGCGCGCCGTCTGCGCGATGCCCTCGCTGAGGGCCGAGGGAGCGACGCGGCCGGCGCGCCGACTCGAGACGCCGCGCAAGCGCGCGCAGATTGACGCGTTCGCCGAGGTCATCGTGCCGCTAGCGTCGCGGGCGACGCGGGTCGTCGACGTAGGGTCGGGACACGGCCATTTGACGCGAGAGATCGCCGGGCGCATCGCCACGCCGGTCGTCGGCCTCGAGCGCGACGCGGCCCTCGCGAACCGCGCGCGGGCGCTGCCCTCATCGGGCGCGGCGGCGTTTGCCGTCACCGACGTCTTGCGCGACGGTCTGAGCTTTTCGGCGGGCGACTGCGCGATCGGTCTCCATGCGTGCGGCGAGCTCGGGGACGCGATGGTCGAGAGCGTGGGCCGCGTGGAGGGCGACGCGCGCGTCTCGATCGCCCTCGTCGGGTGTTGCTTGCAGAAGCGGCGAGCGGCGTCGCGCCGGCCGCTCGTCCGGGTGGGGGAGGACAGGCAGTCGCGAGAGTTGGCGGAACGGAGCGAGCTCGCGGCGCTGGAGAGCGCTCTCGAGTTGCCTCGACCGCTGCTGGGGCTGAGCAACCTGACGGCGCGCGACGAGGGCGTCGAGGCGACGCGCGCGGAGAATGTGGCGGGCCGTGAGCGACGGCTCGCGCTTCATCGGCTGCTCTCGGCGCGCGTCGGGGCGCTGCGCCTCGGGGCCGAGATCGACGGCTTGAATCGTCGGGCGGCGCAGGGCGACCTGTCGTCGCTCGTGGCGCGGGCGTTCGGGCACCGCGGATTGGCCATGCCGTCGAGCCCGGAGATCGAGGCAGCGGCGGCGTGGGCTCGCACCGAGCATGCGAGAGCGAGGCGCCTGTCATTGCCGCGGTCGATGCTTGCCCGGGTGCTCGAGGTCTTCGTGCTCCTCGACCGGGCCGTCTATCTCGAGGAACGAGGCTTCACGGTGTCGGTCGGGACCGTGTTCGCGTCGAGCGTGAGCGCGCGCAACCTGGGGCTCGTCGGGAGCCGGTAGAGGGGAGCCCTGACGTGGATGGGCGGGCGCCTGAGGGGGATGGGCGCGGCGGTCACGGGGGGGGAGCCCACCTGTCCGAGGTCCCAGGTGACGACCGGCTTCATGGCCGACCCAGGTGCCAGTCGCCCTCACTCGTCTTCTCGGCCCCCCTTGCCCATCGCGTCGAGCACTTCGCGCGTGCGCCGGCGCTCTCGCCCGACCGCCTCGTCGTGACCTTCGCCGAAGGCGATTTGCTCGAAAAGACTCGCCGCGTCGTCCTCCCGCAGGGTTGGCGGGGGCTCGGTCGTGTCGGCTCCGGCGCCGGGGCCCATGGGAACGTGCATGCTCGGCCGGCGTCCCAGCGATGCGTAGGCGGACCGGATGGCGACCTGCATCTCGCGGGCGCTGCGCCATCGGTCGCGCTTGTCGAACGCGAGCGCGCGATCGATGACGTTCACCACCGCCTCCGGAACCCCCGGCAGCGCGACGGCCAGCGAGGGTGCGGGGTCCTTCATGGAGGCCATGAGCGTCTCGAGCTGGGTGGACGCCTCGTGGGTCGGCCGGCCCACCATCGCCCGGAACATGACCGCGCCGACGCTGAAGAGGTCGGAGCGCACGTCGACCTCCTCGGGGGTCCCGCGGGCCTGCTCCGGCGCGAGATAGCCGACCGTCCCGATGACGATGCCGCTGAGCGTCGGAATCGACGAGACGATCCCGTCCCGGATCCGTGCGAGCCCGAAGTCGAGCACCTTGGCGTGCCCGACGGTCGTCAAGAAGAGGTTCCCCGGCTTGATGTCTCGGTGAAGGATCCCGTTCGCGTGCGCCATGTCGAGGACGTCGAGGACCTGCCCGGCGATGCCGAGCGCCTCGCCGTAGGGGATCTTGCCTCCCACCTTGGCGAGCCGGCGTGACAGCGACTCGCCTTCGAGTAGCTCCATGACCAGAAAGGGGGCGCCGTCGGTGGCGAGGCCGTCGTCGAGAATGGCCAGCGCGCCGGGGTGATCGATCTTGTTGGCGACGTAAGCCTCCCGCAGGAACCGCCGGCGCAGCTCGGGCACCGCGGCCACGCTCGTGTGGAGCACCTTGAGAGCGGCACGCCGCCCGTCGCGGTGCCTTCCTTCGTAGACGCCGGCGGTAGCCCCGACGTCGATGAGCCGGTCGATGGACCAATGCCCGTTGAGGGGCCGGCCGACGCGCTCGGCGGCTTTCTGGGGATCGATGGCCGCGTCCAGTTCCATCGCCGCACCATCGTGACGGCCGGGTGCGGCGTCAAGCGTCGGCGCCCTTGGTCATGGCTGGACCCGGCGGTGGTTCCCTGGTTGGCGCAGGTTCCGGCACAGGCTCTCGCGCTGGAGGTGATCGGTGCGGAGGCTCCTCGTCCTGCGGGGCCGTCAGGGCTCTTGAACAGGTACCGCCGGACCCGGCGGGTCGGAGAGGCTCGGCATGCAGGCCCTGGCGATACACGTTCCATGATGGCGTACAGCATTTTCGGGGGTCTCCTTCCCAGGACGAAGGACTAAGCCGGCGGACGACAGGGGGTCGACGAAAAAAGTGAGGGGCGTGTCGGATCCACCTTTCCGCGTTCGTCCTCGGGGCATGGAAGCCATCCTCGACCAAGGTTCAAGCTCGGCCACTACCGGATCCGCGACCGCCAAGACCTGGACGGCGCGCATTCTCGGCTCCCTCCTCGTTCTCTTTCTCCTCGTCGACGCGATGTCGTCGCGGAGCCACACTCTGAGTCTTTTGCTGCAAGCAGCGTGGGTGTAGTCAAGCCAGACTGTGCCATCCCGGATCGTGTGGTCACACACATGGGCTGTCCGCCGGGTCGGGCCGGCAACGACGACTCCCGTAAATGCGGGAACACCTCAAACCGGCAATCGCGCCTTCCCCCGGCACGCTGGATGCGTAGGCAATAGTCTGGAGGAGGGGACGGACATGAAGGCATTGTCGTCGCGCTTTCGATTCGTGGGGACGTTCGCATTGTTCCTGACGCTTCCCTTCCTGGCGGGCGCGGACGGTGACGGATGCAGCGGGAAGATCGCGTCCCCGCCGGCACCCACCTCCGATGCGGGAACGGCCTGCGCACCCCCGGACTGCACAGGCCTTGCAGCGCCATCGGACGCGAAGCTCTGTCCGGGTGGGACTGCCGTCGGCCGAACCATGTGCAGCAGGAGCGCCACCGGCTCGTGTGAATGGGACTTCCCCGCGTGTCCGGTCGTCGTCGACGACGCGGGGTCGTGCGTGTGCGCGGGGCCGGCGCCGGGCGCGCCGACCTCCATCTGCCCCGATGGGTCGACGGCGGGCCCCGTGTGCGTAACGGCACCGGACGGCCCTTGCGGATGGCAGATTCGATCGTGCTCGACGCAGGTGTGCCCCGCGCTGGGCTGCCTCCCAAGCTGTCCGAACGGAATCCTCAAGGACAGCCACGGCTGCGACACGTGCCAGTGCGCCCCCGCCGCCGATGCAGGGATGGCCGGGTCGACCTGCAACGCCGACGCGGATTGCGCGATGGGAAGCCTCTGCGGCTTCCCGATTGCCGACGCCTGCACGGCGACCGGGACCTGCTTCGTCGCCCCGCAGCTCGGTTGCAACGCGGCCTCGCCCGGATGCGCGTGCGACGGATCGGAGGTCAACATCGTCTGCAACGGTCTGCCGAGCGGGTATGCACCGGCGCCACTGCTCCATCAGGGCGCGTGCACGGACTCCGGCACGACGGTCGCTCCGGTCGATGGTGGCGCCTGCTGCCCGGCCGGTTGGGATCTGTATTCGTGTACCTATCCCGACGGGGGCGCCGGATCCGCGTGTCACAACCCGCAGCTCGGTTGTGCGTCGTCATTGACGTGCGGGCAGGGGTGCGATCACGTCGTAACGGGCCGGTGCGGGCCCTGATCCCTAACGAAGCGCGCTGGGCTGCAGTACAGCTGCGAGACCGAGACCGCATCTCACTGCGACATGGGATGCGTCGAGGTCAACACCGGTCGAGTCGCCCAACCCGAGCTGGTCGATTGCGTCGGCGCTTGCCGCGATGGACGGTGCGTGAAGGCCAGCCTGCCAATTGACCAAACGAACGCGCCGCTCCATTCTAAAGACCCCCTTCCTTCGCAACTGCAGGAGCACCCCGATGCCCACGGTTCGCCTTCGCAAGCGCCTGCTCGACCGTCTCGTCAAGAGCGCCAACAGCGCCGGTGAGCTCGGCCTCGCGCTCCTGATGACCGCCGGCGTCGTCCACTGCGGCGGCAGCACGCAAACCGGTCCGGGCGAGGGCACCAGCGACGCGGCCGCCGATCACGGGCTCGCCATCGAGGCGGCGCAGGAAGGCGGCGCTGTGATCGAAGCGGCGGGGGGCGACGGAAGCCCCAACCCGATGGTGGAGGCGGCGACCTACCTCGACGCCGGCTCCGACGCCCATCCTTCCCCGATGGTCGAAGCCCCCGCGCCCCCACCCGACTCGGGGGCCGATGCACACGGTCCCGTGGTCGAAGCCGTCACCTTCCCGGACGCGGGATCCGACGCCAGCCATTCTCCATGGGTGGAGGCGCCCGCTTTGAACTGACGATCCGGGTCACGGAAGGGGTGCGGCCAGGGCGGCCAGTCGCCGGGGCTCGCACCCAGCCCAAGGCGCGGGAGGCCGAGCGGGGCGTTCCGCTCTTCGCAGTACATCGGGACGAGACCCGGCACGACCACGCGCGCGGTCGCGTAGCCGAGCTCGTCGAGGACTGGGTGCTGGGCCTGGAAGTAATAGGCATCGAGCCCGTGGCGGCGCAGCACGTCGACGACGCGGCGCAAGCCCGAGCGGGCGTCCTTCGGCGGCGCGAGGCCGCGGCAAAACGTGGAGACGGATTCGGCGCCACCGTTCAGGAAGGCGTCGAGGTGCCCTCGGTGTTCGGGGTTCGCCCAGAACGCGAGGCGCTGCATCGTCGAGAGGGTCGGATCGGTGAAGGGTTCGTAGTCGTCGGACAGGCGAAACCGCTGAGGCTCTTGGGCCATGACGTGGTGGACGCTCGCGGCCTCGAGCAGCGCGTCATGCAGCGCTGTCTCGCCATCGAGACGGCAGCTCGCGCCCATCGTGATGTGCGGCAGCTCATCGTCCTGCCGCACTAGGACGCAGAGGCACGTCGGCACTCCAAGTTCGGAGGTGATGTCGAAGAAGAGCGTCGCCAGGCCCGCGTCGCGCCCCTCGGCGATGAGTCGCTTCGTGCGTTCCTGACGGATGCCCGCCGGATCGATCCGCGGCGGCGGCATTCGGCGCAACCAGTGCCGGAAGAACCCGTCGCGCTGGACGCACTCGAGCAGCCCCGAGAGGATCGCCCCCTCGATCGAGTAAAAGCCTCCGGCTCCGTTCGTGTTCAGCTCGCGCAACAGAGGCTCCGGCGCGTCGCCGAACGCGACTGGGTACGTCCAGTAAATGAGCTGGGCCGGGACGAGCGCGGTCTCCGACGAGAGGAGCGACGTGCACGGCACCCATGCGAATATCGAGTCCTCGTCAAAGCGCAGCTCGGGGCGTAGCTCGATCTGCCATGGCGCGAAGACGGTGAGCTGCTCGGGCGGAAGGAAGCGCATGCCGGCGTGCTGGAGCGAACGCGGACTGCCGCGCACGAGATCCGCCATCCGGAAGTAGAGGAGGGTGGTCCGCTCCAGGCACTCGCCGACGACCTTGGCGAGGGCGTGATCGTAGTCCTCGGAGAACCCGCGGCTGAAGCGCGGCGCGGCCGGCTGCCCGGCGTCCGTTCGATGCGCCAGGAAGGGAGAGCTGATGTCGAAGTAGTAGAGCGGCAGGCCTTTCTCCAGCGGCAGCGAGAGCACGAGCCTCCGCGCCAGGCCGCGGCGAACGAGATGATGGACGACGCCGTGCCATCTCGGCGTCAGGATCGTCGAAGGCGCTTTGACTTCGAGCGCGCCATGCGCACGCGTCAAGAGCGAGAACGCGCCTTCGAAGGCCGCGGCGAGCTCGCGCCCCATCTCTCCCGGGACGCGGTACGAGAGCCCGTCTTCGCGCCGAGGCAGGAGCTCGGCCAGGCCGTAGGCGGGGCGCACGGGCAGCGGCATCGTCCGGTGCCCGGGTCCCCCGATGATCCGCTCGCTGACGGTCATCGTCCCAGAAGCCTCGCGAGGCCGAGCAAGAAGTGTCCCGCGGCGTCGATCCATGCATCGGGTCCGTAGTAGTCGTGCCGCAGGCCGCCCAGGACGCGGCCCCAATGCTCGTAGGGGACGAAGAACGCCGAATTGGGCCGGTACTGCATCGACAAGAGCCAGGCGAGTGCCCGATCGAGCGCGCCCGGCGACTCGGCCGGCCGAAGGGCAAGGACCTCGAACACCTTGCCGGTCCCGCGCGAGTAGACGAAGTCGGACGTCGTCGTCTCCGGGAAAGCGCCCGAGGGAAGCTGCCAGCTTCGGAGCCAATCGCGGACCTCGCGCGAAGTATTCGAGTCGGTCGGGAACGCGGCCGCAAGCTCCGCCCACTCGGCCAGCGACACCGTTGTTTCGCTCGCCGTGGCGCGTGCGAAGCGCTCGGCGAGCTCGCGCCGCAGGGCCGCACACTTGTGCGCCGCAGGAGCGTGGTGGGCCGAGGCACGGTCCAGGAATGACGCGGCATTCGCGAGGACCAGAGGTCCTGGATCGGGGCCGTCGAGCAGCTCGAGGACGCTCCGCGCCGCCGCCTTCAACGCGGTGTCGTCGCCGAGCCAACCCGCGGCCTTGCCCCGGTAGATCGCGGTGGGAAGCGCCACGGCGCGGTTCGGGATCCACCCTTGGCGTGATCGATCGAGCCACGCCAGCACACGGCGAGCGCCGTCCACGGCGCTCTCGAGTCCGGCGGCCACCCCGAAGGCAGCCAGGGCCTCGGCCGTCATCGCGCACCGCACGACGTCGGTGTTCTCTCCTTTGCCCGTGCTCGGTCGCACGAAGAGGGGAAGCGACCCATCCTCTGCCTGAATCGCGGCCAGCCACCCGCATGCCGCCTGTCCCGCGGTCCGAGCGTGCTCGCGAAGGGGCGTCTCTTCCCGGCACGTCACCGGGCCATTGAGGCGGAGGGCGCGGCTTCGGTCGGCCGACTCGATGATTTCGGTGACCTCGTTGACTTCGACGCGCGCGCTAGGACCGAGCGAGGCAAGACCCGCCTTGTCCCGCGCCACGCTCTCGGCGACTGCCTGCAGGCACACCATCCGACGCGGAAACACGTTGAAAGCCTCGGGCATGTAGGCGCCCGAGCGCGTACCCTCTGAGACGAACAGCGCCTTGTCCGGGTACGCGTTGCAGGTCTCGATCTCGCGACGAGACAACGGGACGCGCGGGGCGTGAAGAAAGGCGACCTGGAAGACCGTCTCGGTGAGATCGTTCGTCGAGAGGCGAGGAAAGCGGGCGTCCTGGCAGGCCGAGATGGCCGCTTGGCCGACCGTTCGCAGGGCCGGACCTGGAGAGGAGATGACGGACCCTCGCAGGCGGCCGCGCGTCCAGAGGGCAACGGCGACGGTGCTGCGCTGAGCGAGACGCGGAGGATCCCCCATCGAGCGAAGCGCGACCACGTCCGGCCCGGTGCCGGCGATGAAGCGCTCCGCCGACCTCCGCGCTTGCGCCAGGACGCGCGCCGCTTCCTCGGCGCTGAGACCAAGCCGCAGGGGACGTTCGCCTCCGTGAGGAGCATCCCGCTCGATCACGATGAGATCGCGCAGGTCCAGGATCGAGCGCCATCCGGGTCCGCGTCCGCTCGTCGGAAGGTCGCCGACCGCCTCCGGTCCCCGGCGAGTGGGTCGCGGGGCGAGATAGGGTCTTGCTCGAACGACGAAGCGAACGCGCGAGCGAGCATCCGGATCCGTGATCGGCTCCGGGCGCGCCGATGGCAGGGACGGAATGCCAAACCGAAAGTAGCCGCGCCGTCGTCCGAGCCATGCTCCCGCAAGAGACGCGTCCGGCCAGCGCGGCGTATCGAGATAGAGGACGTCTTCTTCGAGCGCGATCGTGCGGATCCACGACAGGACGGACGCAAGCGATGAGCCGTCCCCCGATCGATCGCGCAAGGTTCCGCGCCACCGCGCCGCGAGTTCGAGCGCGCGAGCCGATAGGTCGATCATGACGCGTGATCACGCTAGCGGCGTCGGTTAGCACCGGTCCAGCGAGACGAGGAAGCGAGACGATGAACGTGGGAGACGCTCGCGATCGTCGGCCTCAGACCGCGCTTGTCGCGCAGAAACCTTGCTGGGACGAGCATGTTCGGTTCACGCAGAACCCGCCGTGGCAGTCCGAGTCGCTCGCGCACCCCTTGAGGGTGCAGACCCGGGTGCCGCTCGGGCCCGAGCACGCGAAGTCGTCGATGTCGATCGAGGGGCCAGTCGGAGTCGACCTGGCACGGCTTGGCGACGCAGTGACCCGACCGGCAGACGGTGTCGCCGCCGCCGCAGTCGGAATCGCTCTGGCACGCCGGGATGCACGACTGGCCAGACACGCATCCGCCAGGCTGCCCGCAGACCATGCGCTTGGACTGCGCGGCAGTGCCGACGTCGGATGTTGTCCCGGCGTCCGAGCCGCCGCTCTCCGTACCGCCGTCGCCCGAAGCGGCTCCACTTCCGCCGCCGCAGGCGCTGAGCGCCTGAATCGCGATGATCGGCACCAAGGATGTCGCCCCGGCAAGGCACGAGATCCGCACTCACAGGATGGTACCAACGTGGTCGGCGTTCCAGCGCGACGGGAACTGGTTGGGCGTCCGATGGGCGTTATGTTGACCCCGCGCCGCGCTCCGGGGCGCCTTGATCGCGCAGGGGCGTTTGGGCTTCCTACTCGCCCGATAGGCATTCGGATCCGCTCGCGCACGAGGCGGCCGTACCCGCGGCGGCGACGCATGCTGGCGCGCAATCGGCTGCGACCTGACACGATCCCCCATAGAGTGCGTAATAGGCAGTATCGGTGCCGCCTAAATAGAGGGCGCTCCGCCTGCGCGCAACCTCCGACTCCTGCAGGTGCCCCAGGACTTGGGCGTGAGCCTGAAAGTCAATGGCGTCGAGGTCCTCGACAGTGCGAACTTCGGAGCGACCGCACAGATGTCGATGCCGCTGCAAGGCGGGGGCGCCGCGCTGTTCCTGGAAGACGCGAACAAGAACGCCACGAGCGAGCTCGGCCTGGCCTACAGCACGACCTTCATCGCCTGCTCCGACGCTTTCGTCAGCGCCACACAGGCGGCTTTCGTCGACATGACCTTCACCGCAGGGTCGGAGGATCCCATGACCGTCGACGTCCGATCGCGGTTGCAAATTATCCGTCGTCCCAGGGACTCGTGGCCGTGATGTTTCAGTAGCTTTGAAGCTCCGGCCCGCTGAAGCAGTTCGCGTGTGTCGTGCGCGCGGAGTCGCACTTGATGGCGGTTCTTGTCCATTGTGCGCCTACCGCGCTCTGCGGAGGCAGGGAGCGACCTCGAAGGGAAGCGTGGCGCGCCCGTCCTGTCCGGAAACTGGGCCGAGCATGAATTGGAGAGCTTTCGCAATGGCAGCGCCCTCTGGCGCGGGAGCGACCGGCGACTATCGTCGCCCGCCGTGTGACGGTCGGCGGGCTGGTTCGCTACTTCGTGTTCTTCGTCATCGATCTGAAGACTCGTCGCGTTCACGTCGCCGGCGTCTCCAACAGTCCCGACGGGGCATGGATGGCGCAGGTCGCTCGCAACCTCACAGACGCGGCAAGCGGCTTCGTGAAAGACGCGCGCTATCTGATCGTCGACAGGGATCCGCTGTACAGCGCTCACTTTCAAGGCGATCCGTCGTCGGCCAACGTGGAGCTGCTGCGCCTGCCGGCGCGAAGCCCGAACTTGAACGCCTACGCCGAGCGTTTCGTCGGGTCGATCAAGTCCGAGTGCCTGCGTCACATCGTGCCGATTGGCGAGCGGCATCTTCGAGCCGTCGTGCGTGAATACGTCGAGCACTATCACCACGAGCGCAATCACCAAGGCCTCGACAACGTTATCCCGCTGCCGCTCGGGCAACCAGGCAAGGGAGCGATCCGACGCCACGAACGCCTCGGCGGCGTACTGGGCCACTATCGGCGGGACGCCGCATAACGCGGCCGATCGAGTTCTCGGACAGGACGCGGTACGACCGGCCCGTCCAACGCGCCGCCTGCCGCGCAAAGTAGAGCGCCATCAGCGTCCGCCCCAGGTCAAGCATCGCGCTCCATAGCTCCTGTTCCACCTGCGCCGCCGCAGTCGGAGTACCTCGATCCGCGATCGCCACGACGGTGCGCATCGCGCGTTGCACTTCGGTCCTCGCCTGGTCGATACTCGTCATCGGAGCCTCTTCGTCGGGTTTGGTAACGAGCCGTTCCGATCCAGTCGAGAGGCCGCGGGGCGGGCTCTCCACGCGTGCCCAACTCGGAGCTCTGCGACATTCCCCTCTCCTCACGACCATCGCGGCGAGTGTACGCTGCGGGCGCTGAGACGGTCCCCTACAAGCTACGGCATGGTCGTGCCATCGAGAACCGCCTCCTTTGTCCTACTCATTGGCACAATCGCGGCGCTGAGCCCCCATCGCCCGGGCAAGATCATCGTCGCCATCCGCGCCGGAGCGCGCACTCCCTCCGAAGCCATCGCGCTCTCGCCTTGCCGACGCAACTCATCCCCCTCGTCGCCCCCTAGCAAGCAGCCGAGCTGATGGCGGGCCGCCGCTGCGTACAGGAGCATGTCGGTGGCCGCGGCCTGCTCGATGCCCCGCCGAAGCGCGGTCGCCGCCGCTGTCTTGTCACCCTCGGCGTTCGCGATCGCCGCGACGGTCAAGCTCGCGAGCATTGCGGTCCACGGCATGCCTTCCCGCTCGAGTCGCCGTGCCTCCGCGCGCGCCTCCTTGAGGCGGGTACGCCTGACGTCCGGCGGCGCGTCCTCGGCCGAAGCCACTGCGGCGCGCCCGCGTATGAAATGCGTCATCGCGCGGACGAACTGCGAATGGTCGAGCAGGCTCCTCCGGTAGGTACGGTGGTTGTGCTCGAGCCGGTCGTAAGCGGCCGCCGCGTCGCCCACGTAGAGGTCAATCTGCGCCCCCCACACCATCGCCTGCCAGTGCTGGATGTGGAATCCACGCTGCGTCCAGGTCGCCAGCGCGACACGAATGTGCTCCCGGGCTCCATCAGGGTCGTCCGCGACGAGGCAGCAGTCTACGAAGGGCGCCGCGCGCAGGTTGACGGCTGTGAACATGTCGCCGCGTCGTTCGGAATCCGCCAGCAGGCGCCCAGCGCGACGGGCCTGTTCGCGCAGCTCGCCGACATAGTGGAGCGAATAAACGCCGAAGAGCTTGCCGAGCGACGTCTTGCGGTACTGCATCGTGATGGGGCTGAAAAGGACTTCGCGCGCCTTCTTAAACTCGCCCCGCTGAAAGAAGGCCAGCCCCTGGCAAACCGCGAGGTACGACTTGGCGTCTGGGGTATTGAGGGTCTTCGAGAGGCGCTCGGCAATCGCGTACGTGTCCAGCTCGGCTTTGCCGATCGGTCCGCCTTGGCTGGCGAGTTGGGAAAACTGGGAGGCCGTCGCCTCGAGGACGTGCGCGCGATGGCCCACGTCGAGCGCGAGGCGCAGGAAGCGTGCTTGCATGCACGCCGCCAACACGACGTCCACGACCGAGAAGCCAAGGGCAACCGTATGGAGCGTGGCCAGGCGGACTTGATCCTCGAGAGATACCTCTTCGGGCGACCGCTCCTCGAACTTGAACCCCCGAATGCGAAGGACGAGGGTGTGAAAGAGAAGAGACAGGATGGCGCCGAGCGGGGTTCGAGGCGCCTTAAGGCCGACAGCGGCGAGCACCCGACGCAAGAGCGCCACACCCTCGTCGATGCGGCCGGAGAGGAGCAGTTGCCCGCAGGCCGCGCGCTCGAGGTCCACACGCGCGAGGGGTGCGGCGCCTTCGGCCGCCTCGAGATAGACCTTGGCCGCCTCGCCACGATCCCCTGCCTGCTCCAGCATGGTCGCGAGCCGAGTTCGCATGGACCGTGCTTCGTCGAGCGTGCGCGGGAGAGTTTCGAGCGCCATGCGGTAGAGGCGGGCCGCCTGGTCGAACGCCAACTTGGCGGCGGCTTCATCGGCGGCCCGCTCGGCGTAGCGCGCGCCGCGTTCCGGGTCTCCGCTCCCCAACAGGTGAATGGCGATGGCCTCGAGGTCGCCGCCGCCCCCCGCTTCAAGCGCCCGGGCGACGCCTCCATGGTGGGTGCGCAGAACATCAGGCGGGAGCTGCTCGAAAATCGTTTGGCGAATGCGATCGTGTCCGGGCTCGATGACCTCGCGTCCGTCGCGAAAACCCACGCGGACCATGCCGGTGCTGCGCAAGAGTTCGACGTGGTCGTCGGTAACGATCGCCTCGCCGCAGGCCTCGGTCAGCACCGAGGCGGTCAGGGGCCTGCCGCCCACCGCCACGACCTCGGCCAGACGGCGCGCCGCGGCAGGCAGCCGATCGAGACGGTCGCCCACGATCTCGGCGAGCGTCAGCACCGTGAGCGTCGCGTCGGTCGCGCTCGCGCGGTCGCGGTTGCTTCGGACCAGCTCCTCGACGAGAAACGGGCTCCCCCCGGCCTCGCGAGCGACGGCTCGCGCGGTCCGCTGCGCGACCTCGTCCGAGGCGCCAATCCACTCGAGCGCGAGGCGTTGCGCGTCACGCACGTCGAGGGGCCCGACCCTGGCGTCCCGGAGGTCGGCCCCAGAAGGCCAGCGGTCGTTCATCTCGATCATGAACGGGCTCGTCGCGGCTTCCTCCTCGCGGTACGTCAAGAGGAGCAGCAAGGGCGGCGCCTTCGGGGGCCGAGCCACCTCCCTCAGGAGCGCGACGCTGTCGACGTCGCCCCACTGCACGTCGTCGATGTAGAGCACCAAAGGTCTGCGGCGCGCGAGCGACCCGAGAAGGCCGCGAAGCGCGCCGAACGCCTTGTGCCGCACGCCCTGCGCGTCGTCGACCGCCTGCTCCGGAAGGTTGGCGAAGCTCGGAACGCGCATAAGGACCGGGAACAAACGAACGAGCGCCGAGGCGTGCTCAGGGGTTTTCAAGGGCCCTTCGGTCTCTTCAACGCGAATCAGCACCTTCGCGAGCGAGTCCACCAGGCTGTCGACCGCTTTGTACGGGACGGACTCGCGCTCATACGCGCGGCCGCACAGCATCTCGACCTGGCCGCTCGCCCCGAGCTCCCCGAGGAAGTGCTGGACGAGGGCGGATTTGCCCATGCCCGCCCCGCCGCCGACGCGCAAGGTCACGGCCTGGCCGGTGGTTACCTGCTCGAGCGCCTCACGAAGGGCTCGCAGCTGCGGCTCGCGTCCGACGAGAAGCGGTGAATGGGCCTCGTTGGCGCGCTGGGGCTCCGGGGGAAATAAGCTGGAGCGGCCGACCGCCCCGAGCCGTCTCAGGATTTCTGCGCCGTCGGGTCGCCCGGAGGGCTCCGGTCGGATGAGGGCGACGCAGAGCTCCTCGAGGTCGGGCGGGATCCCGAGCGCCCAGGTGCTCGGTGGGGGGGCCTCCTCGATCACCTTTCGAGAGAGTACGTCGGCGCTCGAGCCTTCGAACGGCAGCTGCCCGGCCAGCGCTTCGTAGAGCATCACGCCGACCGCATACCAGTCGCTCGCTGGCGTCAGGACCTCGCCGACGGCCTGCTCCGGAGACATGTACTTGGGCGTGCCGACGGACGCTCCCTCGCTCTCGTCGGCCGCGTGCGCAAGCTCGAGGGCGATACCGAAATCGAGAATGACGACGCGACCCTCAGCCGTGACGAGGACGTTCGAGGGCTTGACGTCGCGGTGCACCTTGCCGGCCTGATGCAGGGCCCGCAGGCCCTGCACGAGCTGGCGGAGCGCGGGACGCAGCCTACCCGGGTCGGCACGCGTCGGCAGGTCGCGGACCGTGGGGACCATGGGGACAGGTGCGATGGATCTGTGCTCCGGTCGCAAGGCCCCGTGACGGGTGAGATAGTTACCGGCCCCTGAATGGATCGTGGTGGACGACGACCCGTCGCGGCGACCTCGAGGGGCGCGCTGCGCGTATTCGATGAAGTCCGTGCCTTCGACCAGCTCCATGGCAAAGAAGAGAGGGCCGGCGTCAGGCTGAACGAGCTCGTAGAGGTGCACGAGGTTGCGGTGGTGCACGTCCGAGAGGGCGCGAAACTCTTGCTTGAGGAGGTAGAGGGAGTTCGGGTCTATGTGCCGCAATGTCTTCAGGGCAACGTTGCGGCGACCCTCCCGATCGAGCGCCTCGTAAACGACGCCCATACCCCCTTCGCCGACGCGACGGAGCACGGCGTACCGCTCGGTCCCCTTCCACTCGAGGCCGGCAGCGAACGGTAAATGTGAGGCTTGCAAGAGATCTTGGCGGGTGAGCCGGCGCGCGATCGCCTGACGCACGCAGGAGGGCTACCTTTCAACGATACAGGCGGCAATCCGAATTTGTCTAGGGATCAACGCACGCTCCCGATCAAGGATGCGGAAGCTCGGCGCACGTTGTCTCCCCGCGTTCCATGGTCTAAGTCCTTGGCGACATGCTCGGCCTCGGTCTTTCCAGCGCCGTGCCGACGCCACAACCTGCGGGCAGATTCTGCCACGCAGCCAAAGAACAAACCCGCGCAAGCGTTGATCGTGACCCGGGGCTCCAATCTCCACGCGGTTGGATTGGCGTCCGCGGCGACCATCGATGGATAGCGTCCGAGCCATTGCGTAATCCGTTGACCTGCGACAAGAACCGCAGTCTCCGCGGGATCCGTAGTGGTGAAAGCGACGGCAGTCTGAAGATCGAGTAGATTGTGGCGGCCCCTGAAAAAAGCCATTGGAAGCCGCCCGTCGGTCGTGTCCGGATCGACGCGCAGGGACATGCTCGTCCCCGAACGTGATTGCATGCCCTTCAGTTGGTGCCGGTGACTGAACTCCGACGGTCGCAGGGACCAGAGACTTGGAGGAACTCACGAGGACGAACATAGCCAAGGCTCCTGACTTTGCACCAAAAGATCGAAGCCCCCGAACCTTGCGGGCGTGGAGACTTCGACTTGGCGGGTTTTTGCGGAGAGCTATGGAGACGATGGACCTACGGACCTACTGGCCCGGCGAGTAGTTGGGCATGAAGCTGCGCTTCACCGGGGCGATGAAAACGTTGCTCGCGCGGGCGTCATCGCGCCCGCGGTGCTACGAGGCACCGGCCGGTCAAAAGCGCCCCAACTTCCATTGATGGCTCGACCTCGTCGGGTAGTTTGGCGGTCGGCTCGACGTACCGAAGGGTGTTGCAGCGGCGCCAGTACGGGCCGTGAGCACGAAGAGCAGGATGTTCCATCGTCGCGAGCCGCGCGACCGGCAGGAGGAAGTGATGGACGTTCTCTACCCGGTTTGTGCAGGAATCGACGTTCACCGAGACACGCTGGTGGTCACCGTGTCGCGGGCGGTCGAGCGGCGTGCGCGGTCCGAGACACGCACCTTC
>ODAK010001881.1_pt1 | contig 22425 bp, 15 predicted proteins | sample 1539591 | NCBI WGS metagenome assembly ODAK01 (sample SAMEA3539303, study PRJEB22396) | soil metagenome | biome: tundra; feature: field; material: soil | place: USA | collected 2010-05 | depth 0.15 m | reverse complement strand
AACCGCGCGGCCCAGGCCGGTGTGCAGGATGATGCCGGTGGCGTTGATGGCTTCGAGCACATGCGGTTCGGTGGCGTGCTGGAGAAATTTTTCCGCCTGCGACAAAACTGATTCGGTGTTGACGCTCTGCGCGCCATCAAGAATTTTTTGGCGCAAGTTGGCGAGTGCGCGACGGAGACATTCGGTGACGAGCGGTTGCGGATGCTCCCGGAGCCAGCCGGCGACAGTTTCGCTTTTCAACAATTCGGTAATTGCTGGAAGCCTTCGGAGCAATTCCTGCTTTTGATCCGGCATAATCCCGGCAAGGCTAAAGGCTAAAGGTCGAAGGCTAAAGATTAAAAAGCCGATCGGTTTTAGCCTTTAGCATTCAGCTTTTAGCCTTTGTCCACCGAGAGTGCCATTGACGTGACGCGGCAAATGTGAAAACTTCTTAGCATGAATGCGGGCAATCAACTTCCACCCCGGCTGAACCAGTCGCAAGCGAACACCGGACGAATCGGTCTGGGCTTGTCGCTGGTTGCGCCGGTGACGATTGCGTTGATGGCCCTGCTGCATCCGGGATGAGGTTCGCCCCTTGCAGCCCTTGGCGGGCTGGCATACTCCTGACGCCTCCGATTGCGCTGATCGTCAGCGTCGTTGCCTGGCTTAGAAATATGAATCGGATCGCCGCCATGGCGGGCACGGTGATCAGCGGCTTGATAATCCTGTTGTTTTTCTTCGGACTGCTGATGTCGTCGCTTTGCCGGTAGCGGAGGCAACTACGGTTTTCCATTGCCCCGCTCGCCCGGCGCAAACGGCCAGTTTCCCGACGCCCGTTGCGGCTTCCGTTTTGAACACTGTCACCTTCTAAGCGAACATTGTCAGTTTCCCGACGGGCATTGACCGTCTCGTTTTGGCTGCTGGCGATGCTCCGGCGGACATTGAAAGTCTCCCAGTGGACACTGACCGTTACATTTTGATCCCTGACAGTCTCCCGGCGGGCCTTAAACCCCCAATAAATGAGGTTAATAATTTATTGAAAATCTTTGTGGACAAGGCGGACAACTGACAATATTATTACGGCCATAATCCAAATTTATTACGGCCATAATCCAAATAGTTGTGCAAGTTGATCATGTTATCTGAACCGGCGCTGCGAATCTGCAAGCAAAAAAAACTTGGGGTGCAGGGCCGTCGTATGTCAAGTCACCCTTCTTTGGCTGCGCCGGTTGCCGATCAGGACAGCATTTGAATTCTTCAACCGCAGTTTGGACATCATGTTAAATTTCCCATTACACAAACGTCACCCACAACGCTTGGGTTTGTTGTTCCTCCTCTTGGCCGCCTGGCTGGGCGGAGCTTCGATTCGCGCGCTCGCTTCGCAATCCGTCGAGCTTACCTGGAGCCCCAGCCCCAACCCCGACGTCGTCGCCTACAATGTTTATTACGGAACGGAAAGCAGCAATTACTTCGGCTCCATTACGTTCTCCGATGTTTCGGATGTCATCCTCCCCGGCCTCGAAGGCGGCGTGACCTATTATTTTGCCGTCTCGGCCATCAATGCCAAAGCCGAGGAAAGCGAGCTTTCCAACGAAGCCTCTTACACAGCTCCGCTGCCGGCCCCGCTCGCGCTTCAAGTTCAAGGGGCGCCATCGTATCCGCAAGCTGTGGAGCTGACTTGGAATCCCAGCCCTGAGAGCGATGTTTATGGCTATAATGTTGCTTACGGAACTCAGAGCGGCGTCTATACCAATGCCACCACTTTCTACGGCACCGCCGACGCGATTATTTCCAGACTCGCCGGCGGCTTCACCTATTATTTTACGGTCTCGGCGATTGACACCCATGGCGTTGAAAATATTCTTTCCAACGAGGCCTCATTTGCAATTCCAGGGCAAGCACCCATCGTGCTTCAGATGCAAACCTTTACTGACGAAAGTGGCCAGCCCTATCTCATGCACATCAACACCCGCGTGGCCGTGAACGGTTACTGGGAAATGGACAAATCCGCCGACATGCAAACCTGGTCCGCTTATGCCTACGGCTACGGCTACGGCTATGGCGACGGCTCGGATGTGGATGTTTATGCGTGGATGAACGGGGGTGAGCCGCAAATGTTCTTTCGTCTCGTGATGGTTTCGTATTGACGGGCATCTCCGCCGCCCTTGCCGGTCTGTTCCTGACTAAAATCAGGTAATGAAAATAAACTCGGCCATTTCAACCGAGGTTTCCAAGTTCCGCCCGACGAATGACACCAGATTCAATTTCTTCATCTGGCCCGTGATCGTCTCGACGAATTATTTTCTCGCCTTGACCAACCGCGCACGCGACGTCGCAATGGACTTTGCTCGCAACGAACAAATTCGATCTCGCCGGCAACTGCGCGTTCACGAGTCCCGTTCCCGGCGGCATCGCCAGCCGGTTTTACGCATCGGCCTGTCATGAGGCGGCGGGCAGAGGAGCCTGCCCAATCTTGTCATTTTCACGCCACAAATTGTTTTTCGGCGCTTGATTCATTGACTCCGCTGGCTCGTTTGATATTTTAAACGCTCGTTTTCAAGCAAAAATTTAACCGCAATCATTCATTCTATGGCTAAAACAAAATCCGACAAATACGTCTATACTTGGGGCAATAAAAAAGCCGACGGCGACGGCTCCATGAAGCCGCTGCTCGGCGGCAAAGGCGCAAACCTCGCGGAAATGACCCGCATCGGTCTGCCCGTGCCTCCCGGTTTCACCATCACCACGGAAGTCTGCACCTACTTCTACGCGCACAAGAAAACCTATCCAAAGGAACTCCAGGCGCAGATGGAAGCCGGCATTGTGAACATGGAAAAAATCATGGGCACAAAGTTCGGTGCGACGGATGGAACGCCACTGCTCGTCGCCGTGCGCTCCGGCGCGCGCGATTCCATGCCCGGCATGATGGACACGATTTTGAATCTCGGCCTCAACGACCAGACGGTGGTCGCGCTGGCGAATGCGACGAAGAATCCTCGCTTCGCTTGGGATTGCTACCGCCGTTTCATCCAGATGTATGGCGACGTCGTTCTCGGCGTGCAGAAAAAAGAAGGCGAAGACCACGAACCGTTTGAAGTGGTCATCGAAAGCTTCAAGCATGAGAAATATCACGCTGACATCGAAGACTCCAAGCTCACCGCCGAAGACCAGGCCGAACTCGTCAAGCGCTTCAAGACGCTGGTCAAGGAACGCACCGGCCATGTGTTTCCGAATGATCCTTGGGAACAGCTTCGCGGCGCCGCCGGTGCCGTGTTCGGTTCCTGGATGAATGACCGCGCGATTGTTTATCGCCGCAAATATAATATCCCGGCCGAATGGGGAACGGCCGTCAACGTGCAGGCGATGGTGTTCGGCAACACCGGTGATTCATCCGGCTCCGGCGTGGCGTTCACGCGCAATCCCGCGAATGGCACAAACGAATTCTACGGTGAATTTCTCATCAACGCGCAAGGCGAAGACGTCGTTGCCGGCGTGCGCACGCCCGAACCCGTCCTCAAGCTCAAGACCGCGCTGCCCAAGTCCTACGCGGAACTGCTCGACGTGCGCAAGGCGCTAGAAAAACATTTCAAGGACGTGCAGGACATCGAGTTCACGATCCAGGACGGCAAACTGTTCATGCTCCAGACGCGCAACGGCAAGCGCACCGCCGCCGCCGCGCTGAAGTTCGCCGCCGACATGGTGAAGGAAAAATTGATTGACTGGGAAACCGCGATCCTGCGCAATCCGGCCGATCAGCTTGACCAGTTGCTTGCGCCGATCTTTGATGTGTCGGAAGTGAAGAAGGCCAAGGCGGTCGCCAGCGGTTTGCCCGCCGGTCCCGGTGCGGCTTCCGGCAAAGTTTATCTCAACGCCGATCGCGCGGTGCTCGCGGCGGAAAAGGGCGAGAAAGTTCTCCTCGTCCGCAACGAAACCTCGCCCGAAGATTTGCGCGGCATGATCGCCGCCGAAGGCATTCTCACCGCGAAAGGCGGCGTCAGTTCGCACGCGGCCCTCGTCGCGCGGCAGATGGGCAAAGTCTGTGTTTGCGGCGCGAGCGCGCTGGACATTGATTACGCAGCCAAGACCATCACGGCTTCCGGCCAGACGTTCAAGGAAGGCGATTTCATGTCCATTGACGGCACGAGCGGCATTGTTTACGGCGGTTCGATTAAGACAGCGCCGTCCGAAATCATCACCGGTTTGCTGAACGGCGACAAAGTTGCGAAGGCGACCGAGAAATTCAAAAACTTCCTCCAGTTGATGAAATGGTGCTCCAAAGCCTCACGCCTGCAGGTCCGCACCAACGCCGACACGCCGGAGCAGACCGAAAACGCCATCGCGTTTGGCGCGACGGGCATCGGCCTCACCCGCACGGAACATATGTTTTTCGAGGGCAACCGCATTGACGCCATGCGCGAAATGATTCTCGCGGAGAACGTCGCCGACCGGAAAAAAGCCCTGGCGAAGTTGCTGCCGTATCAGCGCGACGACTTCACCGGCATTTTCAAAGCCCTCAAAGGCTTCCCGGCGACGATCCGTTTCCTCGACCCGCCGCTGCACGAGTTCGTGCCGCACGAAGCCAAGGCGCAGGAAGATCTGGCCAAGAAGCTCGGCGTCTCCGCCGAGAAGATTGCCAAGCGCGTCGAGCAGTTGCACGAATTCAATCCGATGCTCGGTCATCGCGGCTGCCGTCTCGGCATCGCGTATCCCGAAATCACCGAGATGCAGGCCCGCGCGGTGTTCGAAGCCGCCGCCGATGTCCTGAAGCTCAAGATCAAGGTGAAACCGGAAATCATGATCCCGCTCGTCGGCTTCAAGAAAGAATTGGACTTGCAGGTGGAGATCGTCCATCGCGTGGCCAAGGAAGTCATGGCCGAGAAGAAAATCAAATTCCCCTACATGGTCGGCACGATGATCGAAGTCCCGCGCGGTGCGCTCACGGCGGACGAGATCGCGCAGACCGCCGAGTTCTTCAGCTTCGGCACGAACGACCTCACCCAGACCTGCCTCGGCATTAGCCGCGACGACATGGGCTCGTTCCTCATGCCCTATGTGGAAAACGAAGTGTTCAAGAAAAACCCGTTTGCCTCGCTCGACCAGGTCGGTGTCGGCCAGCTCATGGAAATCGCGATTGCCAAGGGCCGCAAGACCCGCCCCGGCATCAAGCTCGGCATCTGCGGCGAACACGGCGGCGACCCCGACTCCGTGAAATTCTGCCACAAGCTCGGTTTGAGCTACGTGAGCTGCTCGCCGTTCCGCGTGCCTGTCGCCCGCCTCGCCGCCGCGCAGGCCGCGATTGATGAAAAGCGCAAGGCTGCGGCCGCGAAGAAAAAATAGGCATTTGCGTGCCGGCCATCGGGCCGAAAAATTCAAAACGGCGATCCGCAAGGGTCGCCGTTTTTGTCTTAACTGCTCCATCCAGATTCCATCCTGCATGTGGCGGCACGCCGGCCAGTTCTCCGCCGGCGATGCGGCGGCGTGAGCGCCGCGCACCGAAAAATAGCCGCCGTGACTTTCAGCCGGAGCTTACCGGCCACGGCGGCCGCCGCGTCTTTTCCCCGCGTGGGGCGTGGAGCAGGCGGTTTAGGTGGCTTCTTGGCACCGGCGGCGCAGGCCGGTTGCCCACGCCGCATCTCGCCCATCGTCGCGCGTTTCGCGCAAGCACCTTCCGAGCGGACGCACCCATACACACCACCCGAAAACCAACATTGTTGTTACAATTGTCGGGATGGTCGTTGTTGCGGTTACTGCAATGCAGGTTGTCGGGATCATTGTTGAACGACCCGCCCCGCAACACCCGGGCTTATCCGCCGCCCGTTCCACTTCCGGTCGAGGACCAGCCTCGCCGAAATCTTCCAAAAAAATTCCGCGCGCTGCGCGCGATTAAAAGAAAAAAGGGAAAAAGAGTCAAAGAACAAAGTGTAAGTCATCGCCACCTACCGAGCGGACGCACCCATACACACCAACCGAAAACCAACATAGCTGCTACAACCGCCGGGACGGGCGCCGTAGCGGAAACTGCAACGCAGGAAGTCGGGACCAAGGCCGAACGACCCGCCCCGCAACACCCGGGATTGACCTTCCGCTGGTCCGGTCGGATCGGTGACCGGTGCTTTCGGATACGGACCATACCAGTCCTGACACCATTCCCATACGTTGCCATGCACGTCATACAGACCCCACGCGTTCGGCTCCTTCTCACCGACGGGGTGCGTCTTCCTGCCGCTGTTCTTATCATACCAGGCGTATTCGGCGAGCTTGAATTCGTCGTCGCCAAAGCAGAACCGGCCTTTGCTCCCGGCCCGGCAGGCATATTCCCACTCCGCCTCGGTCGGCAGGCGGCATTCAACATCCGGTGGGCCGCCTCTTTCTCTCAGTCGCGTGCGTAGTCTTGCACAAAAAGCCACGGCTTCATCCCAGTTCACACTCTCAACGGGCACATCCGGGCCGGATTTCTTGAAGTGGCTCGGATTCTCTCCGGTCAGCGCCTCATATTGCCGCTGGGTGACCGGATATTTGCCCATCCAGAATCCGCGGCTCAGAGTGACTTGGACCGTCGCTTCCTCATCCCGCCCATGAGGAAGGCATCGGGCGAAATCCACACGAATTCGATTTTGACCGCCGCGTTAATCGCCTGAGTAAACGGCAGTCCTTCGATGGGCTGGGGCAGGCTTACACCGGCCAGATTGGCTCCGGTGAGGCGGGTGTTGCGCAGCACGGCGTGGTCGAGCCGCGCCGAGGACAGGTCCGCCCCGGAGAGGTCGGAGTCGGAGAAGTCGCAGTCGCGAAGATCGAGTCCTTTCAGGTCAAACCGTGCTAGGTTCAGTCGGCGCAAGACCATCGGTTTGTCTGGGCAGTCTTTGGCGCGGCCGTCGAGGACGAAACGGATGACTTTCTCCGAAGCAAATTTTGGCACCACGACATGCGCTTTGTTTGCCGCCGCCAGCAAGAGAGTCTGGGCTACCAGAAACTCTTGGATGGAAAAATGCGAGAAGCGGTAGTCGCCATTGGCATTGCGGTTCAAGAGCGAGCGGCCTCCGAACTTGATCTGTCTTATTTGTTCAAGTTCTGGTCGCGGTTCGATCAAATCATGAATTAACCCTTGGAGGTCGTCTTCACTAAGGAATCGCAAGCGCTTGCGTTGCATGTAGCGGGCGATCAGCAGGCACGCGGAGTAAAGCGCTTTGGCGGTGACATCATCGCGTTTCTGCTGACGAAGTTTGCGTTCTTCCCGGTCCAGCCAGGCTTGGACCAGCGCTGCATACACGCCGTATTCGGTCCAATCGCTGATGGTGGATTTCACCAAGTCCTCAATGTGGGCCAGCAGCATCGGACGGCAGCGGAGATCATTCATCTTCTCAACCAGCCGCCGCGCCTGTTCCCGCTTGGTGTTTGCCTGGAACCAGTGCATCCAACTGTCGGGATAGCGTTTGTCCAGGTATTCCTCCACCTGCGCATGGTCGAACAGCGAGAGGAAAATCATCGGGCAGACAAAACCACCGAGCTTGACCCGGCCCGGGTTGGAGAAGGTGTCCGCCGCAGTTTCCGGAAAGAACTGGGTGCGGCAGGAGATGATAACCCGCCGAAATTTGCTGGTGTGGGTGAGGATTTCCAGCAACCGTTGCTCGATCTTTCCCCAAGCGGTGGGGTCCTCGTCCAGCGCGTCCAACAGCAGCACCGTGCTGCCCGGTGCCGGCAAAGCTTGGACGCGCGGCAACGTATCCGCGCCCAGCTTGAGCAGTTCGCAGTGCTGTTGCTGCGGCCAGAATCGCGTGAGCTGGGTAAGCTTGAGCATGACCAGCAGAGAGGTCTTGCCCATCCCGGCGTCGGACAGGATGAACATCTGGTTCCGGCCGCCGTCGGTGATTGCGTAATCCCCTTCCAGAAAATCGCTGATGGTCTTGAACACGGGGCTTTTGATCGCCGAGCGCGGCTCCTTGTCTTCCAAGTGGTCCGCCGGGTTGTGGTGCTGGCAATTCGGCTCCACATAGAATCGGGCCAACTCGTAGGGATCAACGAATTCGTTCGCGATGCGCTGGATTTCCTGCTCGCGTTCGCCGCGGATGGCCTTGAGCTTCTTCCAGAGCGGCTTCAGCCACGAGGCTGAAATAAACGATGTTGCCGGTTCTGCCACAGGCCGTAGTGTAGGCAACCCGTCTTAGCTCAGGCAAGCGTGCAAAAAAGGCCAAAGACTTTGCCACCTGCGACGGCCCGCCGGATTACACCTACAAAGCCGCCTACAACGAAGCGATTGCCTTGCTCGATCAACTCCGTTGAATTCCGCTAAAATAAAAGAGACGCTCCGGCTTGCCGGCTCGTTCCTCGCGCCGTATCAGGAAGCGGAAATCTTCAAGAAGAAGTCCTTGCGGACGGCCACCATTTGTCTCAGTTGACCAGGCGGGCGTGGGCCAGCTCATGGAGATCGCCATTGCCAAGGGCCGCCAGGCCCGGCCCGACATCAAGCTGGGCATCTGCGGCGAACATGGCGGCGACCCCGACTCCGTGAAATTCTGCCACAAGCTTGGTTTGAGCTACGTGAGCTGCTCGCCGTTCTGCGTGCCTGTCGCCCGCCTCGTCGCCGCGCAGGCCGCGATTGAGGACAAGCGCAAGGCCAAGACCGCGAAGAAAAAATAATCCTTGGCAAATGTCCGCGGCCAAACAGTTGGACCGAGGGCTTCTCGCAGAAAAACTGGCGGCGATGGATGACGTTGCGGTCGCGCTGTGGCCGCGCGCACGGGACGCACGCTGGCAGCCTCAATGAACAGCGTCAAGTCCGGCGTGCGCCGAATTCTCGCGACTTATCCGGCCTGCCGCGCAAACCACTTCGTGTAAAAGTCCGGCCTAAACGGCCAGGCTTGCTGGTTGTTTGTCAGGCAGCCGCCCAAGCCGCCATCGCAGAGAAGCACAAAGCTGCGAAGAAGAAATCAGGTTCATCTCCGCAAGAAGACATTGTGCCGTTGCTTCGGTTGCTTCGGCAACGAACATGTTAGCCTGGCCGGCGCAGAAAAGCGGCATCGGAAATGCCTTTCGTCTGAATCTTCACCTCGGAAAACTGTTCAGGTGATCAAAACGTGGGATCGGCGAAGCGTGTCAAGTTGAACAAAAGCTGATTTAATTCATTGAATTAATATCGCAATGAGAAAAACAGCAAAAAATTGTAATAGCCAAATCTGTGTGAAAGCATCAAGATTCTCTGGCTGACCTGTTTCAGCAATGCTGAAGTTGGACGCATTGTTGTTCGTCAGCACTCGACGAATGGAACACTGAGGAACCATACACAAACATGTCGCAGAACCCAACAGAAGCCCGGCAGATGGCTGCGTTTGAAGCCAGTTGGCTGGTTGACCCGCAGCTACAGGATTTCTCGTTTCACAGAGCTGCGCTAAAAAACTAAACAAATCCATGAAATCACTACTGACTGCCGGGGTATTTGTCCTGTTCAATGCCTGTGGCTTCAACTCCCCGGCGCAAACAAACACATCTCTGGCGCAAACAAACGATGGGGCCATTGCAGTGTCTATTGTCTATGACGGCTCCGGGAGCATGGCGGACCGAGTCCTTGGCGCGGACAATAAGCAGACGCCCAAATACCTTGTCGCCAACAAAGCGGTGGAGTCCATAGTCCGGCAACTAGTCGCCTACAGCCAGGACAAACATGTGAATGTGCAAGGCGGTTTGGTTTATTTCGTGGATGGCAAGATCCACGAGGGTATTTCCTTGGCCGGGTTAACTCCGGCAAGCGGAGCTTCGTTTACTGATTGGGCGCGCAATTTTAACAAGCCGAAAGGTGGCACGCCGCTGGGTCTGGCCATTCAAGCAGCGCGACGCCAGTTGGACCAATCGCACAGCCTCCACAAGCACATTCTGGTTATCACGGACGGAGCCAGCAACTCCGGAATTTCACCCGACCGCGTGGTGCATGAAATCCGCGCCAGTGCCAATCCCATTCCGGTCTATTTCGTGGCATTTGATGTAACAACGAGTGTCTTTGATCCGGTGAAGGCGGAAGGCGCCACCGTGGTCAGCGCCAGCGATGAAGTTCAGTTAAATGTCGAAATCAACCACATTTTGGGGCAGAAAATTCTGCTGGAAGCCGAATAAACATTAACCAGACAGCAACAACAACCAATACAAAATCTATGTGGAAATCATTCAAACGCTTGCTCGTTTACTTCAACCTTATGGCCGAAAAAGCCACGGAAACCGATGCCATCAACGAAGCCCAAGTTGAAGCCGGCATCCGGGCCCAAAAAGAAAAAGCCGGCAAGGCCAACTACGCCAATGGACAATTGGCGGGACAAGTCGCGCTGCTGAAAGACCAGGTGCGGCGTCAGGAGCAGAAGAAGGAAGAGTTGACGTCCATGCTGCAGGCTGCGGCCAATGCGAACGACGAAGCCAACGGGGCGCAATATGCTGAGGAACTCGCTAATCTGGAGAACGACATCAAGGATAACAACAACCAGTTGCAGATCATCCAGGATACTTACAAGCAGAACACCGAGATCATCGCCAATAGTTTGCGCGAAATCCAAAAATTCCAACGCGATTTTGAGCGGGTCAAGACCCAGGTTGCCATCGGCAGCAACATGAGGAATCTGTCGGGCCTTATGCAGAGTTCCATCACCGAGCTGCAAGGCATGGGCGGCGAAATGTCCAAATCCATGGATCAATTGCGCCAGTCAGCCGCCGGCGGTGTCGGACAAATGACGGCCACCATGGATTTGGCCAAATCAATGGGTTCCGATATTCAACGTCAACAAGAAGCCCGTAAACTTCGCGGCAAAGCACTGTTCGATCAGTTCAAACAGAAATCCGCGGCTCAAGTCAGCACGGAAGCGACCGCGCCGCAGGCCACGCCCACAACCCCCGAGCGTCAGAAAATTGCGGTCAACTGATAATTCCAACCTAGCCTCAACTCCAATAAATATATGACAAAAACAGCAAAAGTTTTGTTAACCGTCGTCATTTTGGCGGCCATCGGCTTTGGTGCCTGGCGCTGGAAAGACAAATTGGCTCCGGCGGCAGTTACTACGACGATGGATCAGGCTGCCGTCAAGCAACAGCTCGATGCTCAAAAAGCGGCGCTCGCGGCGCAGGCCGCTCCCGACATCACCTCCAAATTGTTGGCTGGCACCAACGCGGCGGCGCTGGTTTCCGCCGCCAACCTGCCGCCAGTGCAGGGCACCAGCGACTATGACCGGCCCATGAAAAATGGCAAGCTGGTGGTGCAATTCCCTATCAATGTCTGGCCGGGATGGGCGCCGATTATCGTTGCCAACCACGGCCTGGAACCGAACGATGACAGTTGGTTCTACAAACACTACGGGTTCTATGTGAAGCTGGCCATCGTGGACGATCCGATCAAGGCCCGTGATTTGTTTGCCTCCGGCCATAGTCACGTCCTATGGGGCACTTTGGACATGATCGCCTTGTTTGCGCCGGCCTTGTCGGCTGACTCCCGGACAGTGCCGATCGTGGCGCAACAGGTTGACTGGTCACAAGGCGGGGATGGTATCGTAGTCCGTGGGAATATTCGCAGCATCAATGATTTTCGTCCCATCAATGGCATTCGTAAAAAAGTGGTGCTGGCGCAAAACTCACCGAGTCATTACTTCTTTATGTCCGTGTTGTTGGACGCCAACATTGATCCGGCCACCATTGATTTCAAGTGGGCGGCAGACGCCCCTTCAGCCGCCAAGATCTTTGTTCAAGACAACACCTTCGACGCCTTCGTCGGTTGGTCTCCGGACATCTACACGGTGGCAGATGGTGTTCCAGGCACACGCATCGTGTTGAGTTCCGCCAGTGCCAACCACGCCTTGGCCGACGTCTGGGCGGTGCGTAATGATTTCTACCGCGACAATCCGGAAATAGTGAAGAACCTGGTCCGGGGCATCTTCGCCGGCATGGACATGGTGCGTAAAGATCCGACCAATGCCGCCACTATCTTGTCCCAAGCGTTCAGCATTCCAGTGGAGGACTGTAAGAACATGATCGGCAAGGATGGCGGGATTACCTCCGGCGATGCACATTTGACAAACTTCCGTGAAAACTCGGAATTTTTCCTTGATCCGCTCAACCCGTCCAGCTTTGAAAATGTGTTTGACAAGGCCAGCACCATCTACAAGTCCTTGGGGGCCATTGACACCACCGTGCAACCGGGAAAAGTCAAGGGTGGGATCATCATCGCCTCGCTGGCAACCGAATTCAAAGACGTGGTTGACTTGTCCCAGCCTACCTTCAAACCGGGCGCGCTGTTCAAGAATGCCGAGGCCACAACTTCTGAAATCTTGACCAAATCGGTTATCATCAAGTTTGAACCCAACTCGGATGCGTTGAACAGCGCATATGATCTTAACATCCCCGGAGTCCTCACGGAAATCGGCAAGATGGCCGGCACCTTCGGCAATGCTTATATCGTCATTGAGGGCAACACTGATGCCAGCAAGAAAGGACTCGTGCCGGCCGACCTCGTGAGGCAGTTGTCCTACGACCGCGCTAACGCCGTCAAGAAAGCAATTCTTGTGAAATATCCGAACTTCAACCCGGACAAGTTCAAGGTCATCGGAAACGGTTGGGATAATCCGCTGCCTGGCTTGACAGATGCGACCATCCAGGACAACAATGCTAAAAATCGCCGGGTGGAAGTTAAAATCTATCCGCTCGAAGACTGAGCAAAGGCTCAAGCAGGGCTGGGCCTGACGGTCCAGCCTTTTTTTTCTGACACACACAGGACGGTAAACGAACCAAGCATAATATGTTGACTTTCTTTTTCGCCATAGTCGGCCTTGTTGCCATTCTCACCGGGCTTATTCTGTTCCTCAAGTGGCGTGTCAAAGTTCCTGTTTCTCGTAAAACCGAAGTGGTGCTGACCTGTGCATTTCTAGGCTTGGCTCTTGGCGCATGGTGGTATGTAACCAAAGGCGACAGAATCGAAGACCGCATCTTGTCGCCATTGATCTTGGCTTCACCCAAGGAAGTTCTCCTTCAATTTCCTCAATTGCATACGCATCAAGCGTTGGTTCGCAACGCGATGGTCTCATTCACCCGCGTCTTTTTAGGCTTCGGTTTCGCCGCACTGCTGGCGGTTCCACTCGGCCTTTACATGGCATCTTTTACCAATATAGCTGCATTCTTCCGGCCTCTATCCTTGGTCGGCTCATATGTTCCTATTGTGGTTTTTATTCCATTGACACTTGCCTGGTTCGGCATGTCGGAGATGCAGAAGGTGGTGTTCCTGTTCATTGGTTGTTTTGTGGTGTTGCTGCCCTTGGTGGTCAAAACCGTCAGTGACGTTCCCAGTGCGTTCCTTGATGTGGCGAAAACCAAAGGTGCGACTCAATGGCAACTGGTTTCCCGCGTGTTGTTCCCGATTGCCCGGGCTGACATCTGGGACCATTTGCGCGGTGTATATGGAGTGGGTTGGGGTTGGATCATTTTGGCCGAGGTGGTTAATGCCGAGAAGGGCTTAGGATACTTGATTTCCCAATCAGAACGCCGTGGACACATAGACAGTTTGTTTGCCGTCGTCATGGTCATCATTGTCATCGCGGTTCTCTGCGATCAAGTCTGGAAATACCTGGGTTATTGGTTGTTCCCCTACCGTCAGCGTTAAGGCATCGCCAAACACAAACATGCAAAACATGGAAAAATCCCTTGAACCAGTCAAGCAATCAGCGGACCGCGCAGTTAATCCAGCCATCGCAAATTCAGGCAGACATCCGTCTGCGGCAACGCCTCCAGGACTGCCGGTCATCGTGAAGTTTGACAAGGTCAGCAAGGTGTTTGGCCATGGGAAAGAGGCACAGACCGCCTTGCAGGACATCAGCTTCGTGGTTGAGGACATCCCGGACTCTGGAGAAATGATCGCTGTGGTTGGACCTTCCGGCTGTGGAAAATCAACCTTGCTCCGCATGATTGCGGGCCTTCAGCCTCACTACCCCCAGACAACAGGGTCCATCGAAATTCTAGGACATTCAGGTCCTTTGGAGCCATCATCCGAACGGGGATTGGTTGACCAGAAGTATTCGCTCTTCCCCCACTTGACCGTGCGACAAAACATCATGTTTGGACTTTCATTGCGAGGGGAAGCACGGTCCACCAGGCAGGATAAGGCTGACCTCTGGATCAAGAAGATTGGTCTGGATGGGAATGCCGATAAGTATCCTCAAGAGTTGTCTGGCGGCATGCAACAACGGGTTGCCATTGCCGCCACTCTCGTGCTAGGTCCCCGAATCCTGTTGATGGATGAGCCGTTTGGCGCGTTGGACCCGAAGATACGCTTGAACATGCAGGAGTTGCTGGTTCAGTTGTGGAATGAGCAGCAGTCCACGGTTTTCATAGTAACTCACTCGGTGGAAGAAGCCTTGTATCTGGGCGATCGCATCTTTCGCATGGCTGCCCGGCCTGGTCGGTTGGTGGAAATACTACAGGCGCCCCGTCCCGATGTGCCGCCCGAGGAAATGCGCCAAAAACCGTGGTTTGTGGACATGACACGCGATTTGTTATATCGGCTGGAACAGGACAAGAATGCGATTGGGGAATTGCACAGCTTTGCTCAATATACCAAGGAACGTAGCGATTCAAGCAGCACATCTGCCGCCAAAGGAAAGTGAATTAATGTTTGACCCCGCTGACAATTTCTTTAAACGATTCCTCAAGAGTCCGCAGCACCTGTGGCTCGCCGGTCTCACTCTGGGTGTTGGATTCATCAGCGCCAATGTTGTTGTTTTCGGTGTCTGTGTCGGTTTGTATCTTTTGGGGTGGGTTCACCTGCCTGACACGGCGATGTATAAGAACTGGGTTAAAGCTCATCTGGATGGACTGGCCCAGAAAGCTGACAGTGCGAAAATCCAAGCTTTTGTCGCGCGCAGAACATCCTTGATCAACCAGCTCTCCCGGGAACGCCGCAGCCGTTATCAGGAACTGGGAAATGTCTGCCAGGAAATCATCAAAGCCACCCAGGACAATAATCAAATTGAAGGGGATGACCCCCGCCTGCGCAAGCTGGACGAACTAATGTGGACCTATCTACGACTGCTGGTGATGGAAGGATCCTTGGAGAGCTTCATCGAAACGGAAAGCCAGGAAGGGCTGCCGGCGGAGGTGGCCGACTGCAAAGCGGAGGTTGCTGACTTGGAGAAACAAGTTGCCGCGATGCCAGCCGGCGGCAACGTCACCATAAAACAAAGGTTGCTAGATTCCAAAAAGGAAAAGCTGGCGGCGCTGGTCAAGCGGCAGACCCGGCTGGATGAGGCCAAGGATAATCAGACGCTGGTTGCCTCGGAACAGGAACGGCTGGTGGAACAGATCAAACTGCTGCGTTCCGACGCCATTGCCTCCCGCAACACGGATGCTTTGACAGACCGGATCAATGCCACGGTGGATCATTTGAACGAGACCAACAAACTTATATCGGAAATGGATCAATTCAAGGATCTGGTTGCCGATGACCTTCCGGTAACTACCGCCCGGCTCGGCTTCGATACGGAGGTTCCGGAAGTGGAAACCACAGCGGATGTCGGCGTGCCTCCTCGCCTTCGCTCACGCGGTAATCGCACTTCGGAATAAACAGTCACCCAAGATAACTTATGAGCGATTCAAAACCACTACCGCTGCAAACTTGGGCCAGGGATTTGGCAAAACGATGGAATAGCGAGGCGTATTCAGTGTTTCTGCTCTCCGGCAACATATTCGACATCTTTGCCACACAAGATGAGGCCGGAATCAGTTATGTCCCGTTAAAGACTTTCCTGTGCAAGCGTTTGTTTCCTGACCGCAAGCTCTTGATGTTTTACGACATTGGCGACGGACTGACCTTTGCCACTAAAGCCATGCAGCAAAAGTTTGCCGAGTGGCTTGATGTTTATGATTCCCTCGAAGGCACGGCTTATTCTGCCAAGGGAGCTCCCAAGGATTTCTCCAAGCTGGCACCGTTGCTTCGCCGTTTCTTTCTTCAAAGCGACAAAGAAGGTGCCAATGCCACCCTGATGATTGATTTCCCTGAAAAGATCATCCCCGCAGCTGAAGACTCCGGGAGCACTTATGATGAACGAACGTCATTGGTCGCACTACTTAAGTGGGCCACATCCCAGGAATTCAGACAGCATGACGTGGGGGTCATCTTGGTTACGGAAACCCCTTCAAAGCTCCAATCAGACTTGCTGCAAAATCCACATGTCGCCCAGATTAAAATCGAACTGCCTGACGCAGCGGAGCGCCTGCGTTATCTTGGTTCTGCCACCTATCAAAAGCTGATAGATGGCAACCTGCCGCTGTCTGGGAGCCTAACCTCGGAGGATTTGGCTCTGCGAAGCTCAGGGTTAAACATCATCCGGCTGCAGAACCTGGTTGCCGAGGCCGTTCGTAATACGCAGCCCATTACTCAAGAGTATGTCAGCAAGGGCAAGAAAGTTCTGATCGAAGAGTTTTGTCAGGGGCTGGTTAAATTCAAGGATCCAAAGCCTGGACTTACGCTGGATGCGGTGGCTACCCACACTGCCGCCAAAAAGAAATTGCGGGAACTGGCCTGGCTGTTCAAAAACAACAAGAGCGATGTCATTGAGAAAGGGGTGCTGCTGCCTGGCCGGGTCGGTGTCGGAAAGTCCTTCTTGGTGGATGCCTTTGCCGGTGAATGCGGTCTTCCCGTCATGGAAATGGGAGATTTTCGATCCAAATGGGTGGGTGACACAGAGCGGCAACAGTCACGCATCCTCATGACCATCCAAGCTCTGGGCCCCGTCATCGTGGTGGTTGATGAAGCGGATGCGGTATTCGGCTCGCGGGCCGGCGGAGGTGAGGACAATGGCGTGTCGGGCCGGGTGTTCGCTGCATTTGCCGCTCACATCGGCGACTCAAGCCTACGCGGCCGCGAACTTTGGATTGCCATGACGTCACGACCGGACCTGCTTACGATTGACTTGAAGCGGCAGGGGCGACTAGGTTTGTGCATCCCTTTATTCCCGGCGCAGAATGCTCAAGATGTTGCCGACTTGTTTAACACGGTTACCAAGTTCAAGAATATGCAGGTCTCTACAGAGGTAACAGCTAAACTTCAAGACATGGGAAACAAACCACTGACCGGCAGTGATGCGGACTCAATCATTACGCGTGCCAAGGAAATTGCAGTTCTCAATCAAAGGGATAATGACCTTCAAGTTGCCGACATAGTCGAGGCCGTAAGCAGCTTTATTGATGCGTTGGATCCAGACTTGTTGCGATTGCAGGAATTGGCAGCCGTCCTGGCCTGCTCCGACAGCCGCTATTTGCCCGATGCCTACAAGAGCGCCAACCGGGCCGAGCTAAACCAGGAATTCAACACTCTAAAACGCGGGCTTTACCGCTAAAAAATGAGAAGGTTATACCCAGTAATTGGGTTTGTGTTGGCTGGTGTTCCTCGTCCACAACCTGGTGCTTAACGGGTCTTTCTCGCGTCTTGGCATCGTCCCAAGAACACTTGGCGGACTAAGCGGAATTTTGCTTGCACCTTTGCTACACGCCTCATTTCGGCAGCTCGCGTCGCCTAGAAAATTCGCACGGCTGGATTGGCCGGACATGGCAGCTTGTGGGATCTATTTGATCAGCCCGGTCAGGGCCATCGTCCATAGCGGCACGAGGATATAGCCGAGAATTTTTTCCAGCGCGATCAGGTAGTGGAACCATTCCTTGCCGTGGCGATATTCCAGCAGGTCGCCCGCGCCCAGATCAATGATGGGTAGAAACGTGTTCAAGCTGAAGAATAGTGCCAGTCCAAATCCGGGAGCGCCCCGGTGCGGCGTCTTTTTCACCATGCAACGCTGGCACAACAAACCCCAGACCAGGATGAAGACAAAACTCTCGCCAAAGGCGAGCAGGGGATTGCGCCCGTAGCCGACGGTCCAGCGGAGAAACGCGTTCGCCAATTTGGCCGGATAACTGGTGGCTTCCTTGCCTTCCCGTTCCTTGGCATTGACATAAACCTGATCGGCCAGCACAGGCGCGCCTTCGCGTTGAAAGTAATTTTCCAGTTTGGCGTAAATGTCGAAGCTGTAGGGCGAACGTTGGGCAAACATGGTGAGCAGGTTTTTTTGCGATTCTTCCAACTGGGCCTGTGTGTGCAGAAAATGGCCGCTGCTGACATCGCGGATCGTTTGGAAATCCATGCCCTCCAGGCGCAGCAGATCATTTGTGCCGGGATCATTGGTGTAAGTCATCAGAATGCTGGCTGCCGGCCAGCGCGTTCCGTCCAAGTAGAGATTTCCAAAGCGGGCGTTGCGAAAGGAAACCGAGCGGGCGAAGATCACATTCTCGAAGATGGCGAAACCGTCCACCGCCATGCTGCCGAAGTCCGTGTTGAAGGTGAAGCTGTCGCCGGTGAGGATTTGCAGCTTTTGGAACGGGTGATTGTCCTCAAACGTAGCGCCCTGGGCTTGGAAGTTGCCCTTGATTTTAGCCAGGATGAAATTCGCCGGTCCCGCAAACTGCGCCCGCTGGAAGTCCACCAGACCATCCACCTTCAGGCCGCTAAAATCAGCCGGCGCGCCGCGATTCTCGAAGCGCACATACTGGCCGCGGAAGGCGATGCCGACCGTCACTTCTTTAAACCGCGCGATGTTACGAAAGCGCGCCTCGTCAATAATCAGGCTTCCCCCCACGGTCATGCCCGAAGCATCGAAGTATTGGAACGTGCTGTTTCTGAGTTGGAAATCGTGGCCGATCTGGGCATAGATGAAGTTCGCGGCACCATTGAAGCGGGCGTAACCCATGACGCTGTCATCGCCGACCTTCAGGCTGTGCGCGTATAACTCACCACGGAAATCAACTTCCCAAGCATCCAGTTTGCCGGCGATCGTGGCCCGGTCCAACGACACTTGTTTGCGAAAAATGGCAGGTTGGTAAAATCTGACCATCGGACTTCCGCGAACCCACTTGGCAACCAGCGGCAGGGCGGACGGATTAGTTGGGTTTTCAAACAACCAACGGATAGCGACCGTCGAATTGGACGCAGCAGTCGTCAGCACCTGTTCCCTGACAAACTCCGGATCAGTGCCGAGGGCTGGCGCCAGTTGGGCGCGAACCGAATCCAAATCCAGCGCTCCGGTGTTGGGCATCAGCTTCCATCGGCCCGTCAACGGCCCGACGGTCAAGTTCATCACGGAGTCGGCAGCCTGGGCCGGAATATCATCATATCGTTGCATCAGGAACAAGTCATCGCCCCAGGATGTGGCGTTGAAACTATTCGTCCACCGGTTCGTGACGTTGACGCTCCGGGAATCTTTAACCAGCCAGCTTCGGGATAGTTGATTGGTGTCGAGGATGAATTCGCCATGTTCCGGCGACCAGGCTTGAATCGTTTGATTAGTGGCGAGATAGCCGCCAAAGTCGGCCTCGGCGGGTGGGGTTTGGGAAGCACGAGTTTCCCATTCGAGGTTCAAGTCATAGGTTTTGAACGCCAATGAGCCGTCCACTCGCAGCCCGGACGCGTGCAACTCGCCATCAAACTGGCAGCCCTCGAACGAGAGGTCATGGCTGAAATGCGCGCCGGACAAGTTTACCGGGTTATTAAAATGGCAACACCCCAGCCAAACCTGCGCCGGCACATTTGCATTGCTCAAATCCACCGGACCATCAATCAAGGCGTTTTGGAGGCGCAGGCCGCTGTGCGACACCACCTCAATCTGCTTCGTCAAGAGCCATTCCAGAAACTTGCCGCTGATGGTGCGATTGGTCATCGCCGATGAATTGGTGTGGTTGGTCGCCAAGTCAATGCCTTCAGGGCTCCGCAAATTGGCCAGGACGAACTGTTCGGCCGGGAGCGGATTGGGAAAGCTGTTTGTGTCATCACCTCCCCGGGCCAAAAGCCGTGTAACCAGCCAAAGCATGGCCATCAACGTGCAACGGCCTGGCAGAAAATGATTCGATTTCTTATTCATGGTATTTGCCCGCTTTATGCTTGAGGCTGTGCCGGGCAGTTTTGGGTGTCAAGCGTTCATTTGCGCGGGTTGTTCGCCTTGTCCACATTCATTTCAGCGGGGTGGCGGTCGGCGGCTCAAGCTGCCGGTTTCGCTGGGATGATTCCCGTTTCGCGGTCGCCCTTACTTTTATTTTGAATTCCGGCGGTTTCGCAGCCACAATCTGGGTTCACTTTGGGTTCTGAATTCCGCAATCTGAATTCCGCAATCCGCACTTTTAACATGAAACGCACGCATCATTGCAACGAACTGCGCCCGGCACATATCGGGCAGACCGTCACGCTCTCCGGCTGGGTTCACTCCCGCCGCGACCTCGGCGGCCTCATCTTCATTGACATCCGCGACCGCGAAGGCCGCACGCAGACGGTTTTCGATCCGTCGGATTTGACGAAGGAACTTTTTGAACGCGCCGCGTCGTTGCGCAGCGAATGTGTCGTGAGCATCACCGGCAAAGTGCGGGCGCGTCCCGCCGGCACGAACAACATCAAGATTCCCACCGGCGAAGTCGAGGTCGGCGTCAGCGCGCTCGAAGTGTTGAACATGGCGGAAGTGCTGCCGTTCCCCGTGGACGATCCCGAAATCGCCAACAAGGTGAACGAGGAATTGCGCCTGAAATATCGCTACCTCGATTTGCGCCGACCGGAAATGGCGCGCAATTTGAAAGTGCGCAGCAAAGTCGCCATCGCCACGCGCAGCTACATGGACGAACAAGGTTTTCTCGAAGTGGAAACGCCGACGCTGTTCAAATCCACGCCCGAAGGTGCGCGGGAATTTCTCGTGCCGAACCGTCGTGAGCCGGGGACATTTTACGCGCTGCCGCAGTCGCCGCAACAGTTCAAACAAATTCTCATGGTCGCCGGCGTGGAAAAATATTTCCAGCTCGCCCGCTGCTATCGCGACGAAGATTTGCGCGCCGACCGTCAACCGGAGTTCACGCAGATTGACCTCGAAATGTCGTTCATTGACCGTGAGGACATTTACGCGCTCATCGAAGGCTTGTTGAAACGCGTCTGGAAGATTGCGCTGAACATTGATGTGCCGACGCCGTTCAAGCGCATCACGTTCGAGGAGGCGCTGAACCGCTGGGGCATTGACAAGCCCGACATGCGTTTCGCGATGGAACTGGCGGACTTCACGGACGAATTCCGCGCGAGCACGTTCAAGGTTTTCAGCGGCACCATTGCCAATGGTGGCGTCGTGAAGGCGCTCAATGCCAAAGGTCTCGCCGGTGCCACGCAAGGCCAGATTGAGACGATGACCGAATCCGCCAAGAGCTTCGGCGCGAAAGGTCTCGCCTTTATCAAGGTCGAGAAAAGTAGTAGCACGGGCGTCCCGCCCGTGAGTTCCCAATCTACCCTCGCAGGCGAAACACACGGGCAGGATGCCCGTGCCACGACGGTGGAATGGAAATCGCCCATTGTGAAGTTCTTCAGCGAAGCCGAGAAAGCCGCGCTCACGAAGAAATTAAATATCGAAGAAGGCGATTTGATTCTCTTCGCCGCTGATCAGTGGCTGAACGCCTGCGAAATCCTCGGCAAGATTCGCCTCTACTGCGCCGAGGTTTTGAAAGGGCAGGGGAAGCTGGTGATTCCTGCCGACCAGTTCAATTTCCTGTGGGTCATCGAATTTCCGTTGCTCGGTTTCGATCGCGAGCAGAACCGCTGGTATTCCAGCCATCATCCGTTCACCGCACCGGTGCGGGAAGACATCCCGCTGCTCAAGACCGACCCGAAAAAAGTCCGCGGCCAGCACTACGACGTGGTTGTCAACGGCGTGGAACTCGGCGGCGGCTCGATTCGTATCCACCAACCCGACGTGCAGAAAACCATCTTCGAGGAACTGCTCGCCATTCCGCCGGAAGAAACGAAACTCCGCTTTGGTTACATGCTCGACGCCTTTAAGTATGGCGCGCCCCCGCACGGCGGCATCGCGCTCGGCTTTGACCGCTTGATTGCGATTCTCTGTGGCACGCCGAGCATCCGCGACGTCATCGCCTTCCCGAAAACCGCAAAAGGCACCTGCCTGATGACCGACTCGCCGTCGCAAGTTTCGCCGAAGCAGTTGCGCGATCTTTACATCGAAGTGAAGGTGAAAAAGCCGGAAACGCCGGCGACTCCGGCGAAATAGTTTTCGGCAAATTCAAAAAACAAACTCATGCGGGGAGCCTTCATGCTCCCCGTTTTTGTTGGGGATCGGTAGGGCGCGTCACTCCGTGCGCGCCGGCTTACGACCTTTCGCCAACGGCGCGCGCGGAGCGACGCGCCCCACCTTGAGTTCTGCCGGCTTTCAGCGGCAATTGGTATTTACGTCGGCTGCGACGGTTCATTGGTTCAGAGCGCGACGTTTCGTTTCGGAGAAATCTCTCCCGAAAGCGGTGTGACCTTTTTTTGGCTTTTGGCCGGGCAAGAATTGTGGATTGCTTCTCGCCGGGGTGGGATTAAGATCAGCCAGCTACATCATGTAATTAAATTTACTAAACCTATGGTGTCTCAAGTTA
>ODAK010001880.1_pt1 | contig 22435 bp, 23 predicted proteins | sample 1539591 | NCBI WGS metagenome assembly ODAK01 (sample SAMEA3539303, study PRJEB22396) | soil metagenome | biome: tundra; feature: field; material: soil | place: USA | collected 2010-05 | depth 0.15 m | reverse complement strand
TCTCGGCGGTCGGCGCCCCGGCGACCCAGACCCTGCGCGGCCTGATCGCCGCCGCCGGCCGACCGGATGCCGGCGCCGGCCGCCGCGGCGGCTCCATGGCCATCCAGCGGACGGGCGAAGGCGCGTCGCTGTCGATCACGGTCTCGCCCTTGAACGCCGGCAGCCTGCCGGTCTTCACCGCCGGCCCGACGGTGCTGGTCTGCGTCACCGATCTCTATGGCGAACTGAACCTAGCCGGCGACCGTCTGCGCGAGGCCTTCAGCCTGACCGCCGCCCAGGCGCGGGTGGCCAGCCTGTTGCTCGACGGCGCCCGGCCCAAGGCCATGGCCGAGGCCCTGGGCCTCAGCGTGCACACGGTGCGCACCCATCTGGCCAGCGTCTATGAAAAGACCGAGACCGCCGGCCAGGCCGATCTGTCCAGACTTCTGATGCGGTTGACGGGGAGCGGTCTGCAGTAGACGAACGAAGCCAAAGCATAGGGAAACGCTCGATGGCCTCGAAAATCGCCGAAGACCCCCGCATCGATCCGCGCATCAAGGCCATATTCGGCGCAACGCCGGACATGACCACGCCCGGCGACGTCGCCAGCCGCGACGAGCTGCTGGCGGAAGAAAACAGCGAGGAGGCCAAGGCCCGGGCGGCGGGATTCCAGGTGATGATGGACGCGGTGGACAATGAGACCGTCGCGCCCTCCGCCGGCCTGACCAAGCGGACGGAAAGCTTCACCTCGTCGCCCGACGGCAACACGATCAAGATCCAGCTCATCCGGCCAGACAATGCCGAGACGCTGGCTTGCGTCTACTACATCCACGGCGGCGGCATGGCGTCGATGTCCTGCTTCGACGGGATGTACCGCGCCTGGGGCAAGATCATCGCCGCTCAGGGCGTGGCCGTCGCCATGGTGGATTTCCGCAATGCGCTGCGCGCCTCCTCGGCGCCGGAGGTTGCGCGGTTTCCGGCCGGGCTGAACGACTGCGTCTCGGGCCTGAAGTGGGTGCATGCCAACGCCGCGGCCCTGAACATCGACCCCAGCCGCATCGTCGTCGCCGGCGAGAGCGGCGGCGGCAACCTGACCCTGGCCACCGGGCTGAAGCTGAAAAAGGACGGGGACTTGGGCCTGATCAAGGGCCTCTACGCCATGTGCCCCTATATCGCCGGCCAGTGGCCGTTGCCGGAGAACCCGTCCTCGACCGAAAACAACGGCCTGCTCCTGGACCTGCACAACAACCGCGGGGCCATGGGCTATGGGATCGAGGCGTTTCGCGCCCGCAACCCCTTGGCCTGGCCGTCCTTCGCCACCGCCGACGACGTCAAGGGCCTCCCGCCCACGGTGATCAGCGTCAACGAGTGCGACCCGTTGCGCGACGAAGGCATCGGCTTCTACCGGCTGCTCATGCACAACGGCGTCGCCGCCCGCTGCCGCCAGGTGATGGGCACCATCCACGGCACCGAGATCTTCGCCATCTGCTGCCCGGACATCAGCAACGACACCGCCAGCGACATCGCCAACTTCGCGAAGCGCTGAGGCAAAGCCGCGGATCAACCCCGTCATCCCCCGCTGGAGCCGCTTTAGCGGCGGAATGCGGGGGACCCATGAGCACTCACGCTTCACGGTGATCATGGGTGGCCCGAAAGTAGGGCCATGACGGCTGGGAAGTACGGATCAGGGCTTGACGATCGCAAATATTTCCATGATCGTGGAAATATGGAGGTAAGTGCCGCCACCAGACGTCTCTCAGCCTTGGCGCAGGATTCGCGGCTGATCGTCTTTCGCCTGCTGGTCAGAGCCGGGCCGGAGGGGATCGCGGCCGGCGAAATCGCCCGCAGCCTCGATATCACCCCGAACACGCTGTCAGCCCAGCTCAACCTGCTTTCCAACGCCGGACTGATCTCCTGTCGCCGCGATGGCCGCTCGATCATCTACGCAGCCGACTATCAAGCCATGGGCCAGCTGCTGGTCTATCTGACCGAGGATTGTTGCCAGGGGCGGCCCGAGGTCTGCGCGCCGCTGGCCGAGGTCGCCGCGCGCGCGGCCTGTTGTGACCCGCTTGAAGGAGCCATCCCATGAAACGTTTGCATGTCCACGTCGCGGTCGAGAATCTCGACCAGTCCGTCGGATTCTACTCGACGCTTTTTGACGCAAGCCCGTCGGTGCTGAAGGATGACTATGCCAAGTGGATGCTCGACGATCCGCGCGTGAACTTCGCGATCTCGGTGCGCGGACAGGCGAACGGCGTCGACCATCTCGGCATCCAGGTCGAGACGGGCGAAGAGCTTGCTGAGCTTGCCGCGCGGCTCAAGTCGGCAGGCGAGACGACGCGCGAGCAGGAAGCGACGACCTGTTGCTACGCCAAGTCCGACAAGGCCTGGGTCAACGATCCCACCGGCATACGGTGGGAGACCTTCTTCACCTTCGGCGATGCGGCCACCTATGGCGAGGACGAGCCCGAAGCGGTTCGCGCCGAACCCAAACAAGCCTGTTGCGCTTAGGGCGCGCCCTCGACATGGCCGACGAAACCACCGCGCCCTTCAACGTCCTCTTCCTCTGCACGGGCAATTCGGCGCGCTCGATCCTGGCCGAGGCGATCCTGAACCGGATCGGCGGCGGCGCCTTCCGCGCCTATTCGGCAGGGTCGCATCCGAAAGGCGAGGTCAATCCGGCGGCGCTGCGGCTTCTGCGCGGCATGGGCTATCCGACCGAGGGCCTGCGCTCAAAGCCCTGGGACGAGTTCGCCGCTCCCGGCGCGCCGCGGCTGGATTTCGTGTTCACCGTCTGCGATCAGGCAGCCGGCGAGGTCTGCCCGATCTGGCCGGGCCAGCCGATGACCGCCCATTGGGGCCTCGCCGATCCGGCGGCCGTAACCGGCTCGGACGCGGACATAGGTCTGGCCTTCGCCGAGGCGTTCCGTGTCCTGAACAACCGCATCGGCCTGTTCGCCAGCCTGCCGATCGCCAGCCTGCAAAAGGCTTCGCTACAGCGCCGGCTGGATGAGATCGGCCAGTCCAAAGACGCGTCGCAGCCGGCATGACGGCCCAGGCGAGCCTGGAGCCGCCACTGCAGAGCTTCGATCGCGGCCGCCGACTGGCCGCGGAGGGCCTGGGAACCGCGCTTCTGCTGATGATCGTGATCGGTTCCGGGATCATGGGCGAGCGGCTTGCCGGCGGCAATGCGGCCATCGCCCTGCTCGGCAATACGCTGGCGACGGGCGCGGGCCTGGTGGTGCTGATCACCATCTTCGGGCCTCTGTCGGGCGCTCATTTCAACCCGGCCGTGACCCTGGCCTTTGCGCTCCGCGGCGAGATCGCCTGGCCGCTGGCGGGGGCCTATGTCGCCGTCCAGATATTCGGCGGCGTGGCGGGCGTCTGGGCCGCCCACGCCATGTTCGCCGAGCCAATCCTGCAGGTGTCGACCAAGCTGCGGGACGGCCCTTCGCAAGGGTTTTCCGAGTTCGTCGCCACCTTCGGCCTGATCGGGACGATCATCGGTTGTCTGCGATTTCGCGCCGAGGCGACGCCCTGGATGGTCGGCCTCTACATCACCTCGGCCTATTGGTTCACCGCCTCGACCTCGTTCGCCAACCCCGCCGTCACGGTGGCAAGGAGCCTGTCGGACACCTTCGCCGGCATCGCGCCCACATCCGCGCCGCTGTTCATCACCGCCCAGCTGCTCGGCGCCGGCGCGGCGGTCATCGTCTTTGGCTGGCTGGTCAACGCGCCACCGGCGTCGGCTCAGACGACAACGGATTGACACCGACCGGCCGGTTCGCCAATTTCGGCGCCAGGCTGATACGGCCTGCCGCTTGCGGCCCTTAAGGGGTTCGGTGAACGTATCGCGGACGTCCAACCGCCCTTTGCCCCGAGCGAACGGGTCAGCAACGCAAGCCCCTGGCGCATCCAAGTTCGCTCTGAAAGCAAAGGATGATTCCATGCGCGATTTCCGCGACGCCAAGACCATGGCGCGTACGCTCAGAGCGGCGCTCGCCGCCAAGGGCCTGAAGATCAGCAATAGCGACAGCCTCGAACTGATCGCCCAGGCGTTCGGGCTGAGGGACTGGAACACGCTCTCGGCCATGCTATATGCCGAGCCGGCCGATCCGCCCAAGGCGGCCGCTCCCCCGACGCCTCCCGCCGCCGAGCGGCCTGTACGATCCGGCCACGTGGGTTTTTCGCGCAATCTCGAGGAGACGCTGCACCGGGCTGTCGCCTTCGCCAACCAGCGCAAGCACCAGTACGCCACGCCCGAGCATCTCCTGCTCGCCCTGGCCGACGACCGGGACGCAGCGGCGGTGTTGACGGCCTGCGCTGTCGACATCGATGGGCTGAGGACGGCGTTGGCCGGCTATCTCGACACCGGACTGAATTCGATCGTGGTCGAAGACGAGGGGGACGCCGCGCCCACCGCCGGCTTCCAGCGCGTCATCCAGCGCGCGGTGATCCACGTGCAGGCGGCCGGCCGGGGGGACGTCACAGGCGCCAACGTGCTGGTCGCCATCTTCGCCGAGCGCGAGAGCCACGCCACACGCTTCCTCCTTGAGCAGAGGATGACCCGCTACGACGCGGTCAACTTCATCGCCCATGGCATCGCCAAGGGCGGCGGAACCGCCGCGGCCTAGCCGGCGCTCGCTGGCTTCGCCGGCAGCGGGCGCGCCGGATTGCCCACCACGGTCGCGCCCTCGGGCACGTCGCGGACCACCACCGCGCCGGCGCCCACCGTGGCGCGGCGGCCGATGGTGACGCCGTTGATGATCAGCGCGCCAAGGCCGATGAAGGCCTCGTCGAGGATGGTGACGCGGCCGGCGGTATGGGCGCCAGGGCCGATCGAGACGCTGTCGCCGACCACATTGTCGTGGTCGATGCTGCAGGCGGTGTTGAGGCCGCAGAACCGGCCGATCCGCGCGTCGGACTGGACGATCACGCCCGCCGACAGGATGGTCCCCGCGCCGATGCTGGCGGTGGTCGAAATGGTCGCCGCCGGGTGCGCCAGGACCGGAAGCGCGCCGCCGCGGGCCAGGATCCTCTCGCACAGGGCGCGCCGGCCGCGGCCCTGGACGGCGACCACCAGGTCGAAGGCGGCAAGGAATTCGGGATTGTCGAGCAGGCTCTCATTGCCCAGCCGCTCGAGAGGCGTGGTCGGCGGCTGGGGATCGTCGCCGGCGTCCAGATAGCCGGCCAGCGGCGTTCCGCCCGCGGCAGCGGCTTCGGCGACAATACGCGGCAGCGAACCCAGCCCCGCGCCGACCATGACCAAGGGTTTCATCGCGCTCCGCTCCCCATGCCCAGAGGCGTCAGCCTTAGCCGAGTCGGGTGAAGCCGTCCGGGCTCCACTCGTCGCTGCCGACGCCGTGGTGGACGGTGAAGAGCCCGCCCGGGTCGTAGCGGGTCTTGACCGTGCGCAGCTTCGGATAGTTCGAGCCCCAATAGGCGTTGCGCCAGTCGGCGTTGAAATAGTTGCTCTCGGACACATAGGAGCCGGCGCCGGGGGCGAGACCGCGCAGGGCCGCGGCCGAGGCGGCGACCTTGGCGGCGTTCCTGTGCGCACTGACGAGGTCCGGCGCGGTCCCCGGCAGGCCGGGATAGGCGGGTGGGCCGCCGTTGGCGACGATGGCCAGTGCAAAGGCGTGCATGACCTCGGGATTGGTCGCGGTATCCTTGACCATGGCCAGGGCCTCGGGCGGCGCGCCGGCCAGACCCTTGTTGAAATGCAGCTCGAAGGTGGCGCTGCGGCTGGCGTCGAACAGGGCGCCGGCGAGCCGCTCGCGTTGCGAAGGCTGCAACAAGGTCTCGGGCAGCCAGATGGAATCGTAGGCGTGCCAGAACGTGCCCACCTGGCCCCGGTCGCCAGACCAGTAGCCGTGGTCCGGTGATGCGCCGGGGCGCTCGTCGAGCACCATGGCGCCGTTATGGTGCTGCGACGGCGCATCCCAGAATGTGCGCGCCGGCACCGCGAAGATGAGTGGGCCGACGGCCGAATAGTCCTTTGGCGAGGCGGCCACCCATTGGCGAAACGGCGTCCAGACGGCCATGGATTCGGCCTGGTTCAGGCCCTGGCCGAGCATGGAGAATTCCAGTCGGTTGTCCGAATGGATGGAGACCGTCTCGCCCCAATGGGGGTTCATCAGGGCGTCGGCATAGAAGCCCATGAACCGCGCCAGCAGCCGCTTGAAGGCCTCGTCCGACTTGGCCTGGACCGTGCCGATGACGGCGGCGAAGGTCTGCGGTAGCGCGTGGGTGCGCAGGGTCAGCCGGGTCACCACGCCCAGGCTGCCGCCGCCGCCGCCCTTCAGCGCCCAGAAGAGTTCGCGGTCCTGGCGCGCATTGACGGTGCGCAGGCGCCCGTCGGCGGTGACGATCTCGGCCTCGATCAGATTGGCCGCCGCGGTGCCGAAGCCCTTGGAAAACGAGCCGAAGCCGCCGCTCTGCACGAGGCCGGCGACGCCGACCGTGGTGCAGCCGCCGCCCTGGACATAGCGACCAGCCTTGGTGGTCACCGCGTCATAGACGTCCATCCACATGCAGCCGGCCCCGACGCTGACCGCGGGGACAGGGATCTGGACGCCCTCGAGACCGGCGGGGACGAAGCCGTCGTGCAGGCTGATGGCGTTCATCGCCCGGGTCCAGACCAGCAGCGAGTCCGGGGCATTGGATGTGCCCAGATAGGAATGGCCGCCGCCTTTGACCACTAGGCGCAGATTGTGCTGGCGGGCGAAATTTACCGCGGCGACCACGTCCGCGGGGCCGTGGGCGGCCACCGCATAGGCGCTCTGCTGCGCCGTCCAGGCGTCCAGCCAGCCGGAGGACTGGGTCCCGCCCGGCTGGTCGCCGATATAGTAGGGATTCCGCAAGGTGGCGGGCAGGGCGAAGCAGGCGGTGCTGTCTGGTGCGGTCTCGCAGGCCGCGGCCAACGGCTGCGGGACCAGCAGATGGCCGCCCACCCTTTGCTTCAGCTCATCCCAGCGCGCGGCGCTGGGCCAGGCGGGGTCGGTGGGGCGCACGCGCCGGACGCTCGCTCGGGCGGCGGCGGCCACGGGCGCCAGGGCGGCCGCCAGGGGCAGGGCGGCCCAGCCCTTGAGCAGGTCTCGACGGTGCATCTGATCTTCCCCTAGCCAGCGACGGCGGCGGCGGCGCGGATCCGCCCGGTGACGATGACTCGTGTGGCGAAATACTGCACGGCGAAAAGTGCAAGCTTGGAGGCGATGGGAAAGACGCCGATGAACCAGGCCCAGGTCTTGGGATCGCCGTGGACGACCAGGGCGAGGTTGAGCGCGCCGGTCAGGAACATCAGCCCCGCCCAGACATATCCGAACACGGCCGCCACATCCCGGCTCCAGGGCAGGGCCGCCGGCGGCTGGTAGCGCGTCATCCAGCCGGGCTTCAGCATCACCGCGCCGATGACCGCATAGATCAAAGTCGGCTTGAGCATGATGAAGCGCGGGTCGTGGGCGAAGAGCGAGGCGCCGCCGAACACCACCACCAGGCCAAGGCTGATCCACTGCATGGCGTCGATCGGGCTGCGTCGGAAGTTCAGCCAGGCGATCTGGACGACGCCGGCGGCGATGGCCAGGCTGGTCGCCACATAGACGCTGTGGGTGACGGCATAGAGGCCGACGAACATCAGGGTGGAGAAGAGGTCGGCGGCCAGCCACTTGCCGGCGTGGACGATGGGATGCACCCGCGAGCCTTCGGTTTGGGTCGGGTCGGGGAGGATTTCAGTGGCGGTGGTCATGACGGGCTCCATTGGCGTTGCGGCCAGACACGACATCCGCATCCGCCTCGCCACAGCGGCTGCGCTGGCCGGCGAACGGGTTCGCGGCCGGACGAACGGGATGCGCGAATGGGCGAACGGGCGCGGCATTTGCGGGCGTCTTCCAACGCAGGCTAAACACCGCTCCATGAGCGAAACCCCGAGCGTCTTCGGCACGCCGCGCGAGTGGGCGATCGACCTCGCCGTCATGACCGCGATCGGCGTGTTTCTGGGCGTGATCGGGCCGTTCGGCAGCTTTTATGGCGGACCGGTCGAGCTGCGGATCGCCTATTGGGTCGCCAACATGTGGATCGGCTTCATCGCGCTCTCGACCTTCGTGCGGCTGTCGGCGCGGGCGGCGATCCGGTTAGACCTGCCGATCTGGTTCGTCATCGCGGTCGGTGTGGCCGTCGGCGCCTTGCCGCTGGCGATCGCGCTTGGCTTCTTTTCAGCCTGGTTCTGGCCGCCCAATCACGGCCGGCTCTCCCCGCTCTTCACCCAGTATGGCCAGACCCTGGCCATGTCCGAGCCCCTCTCCTTCGCCTACTATTTCCTGGTCGATCGCGGCTGGAGGGGGGCGGCGAAACGCGGGTGGAACGCGGCGCCGGACCCGGCGCCCGCCTTGCGCCCAGCCGCTGCTGGCGGTGGCTTCCTCGATCGGTTGCCGCCGCGGCTCGGCCGCGACCTGCTCTGCCTGCAGATGGAGGACCACTATGTGCGGGCTCATACAGCCAGTGGCTCGGACCTGATCCTGACACCGCTGAAGGACGCCATCGCCGAGCTCGGCGCGACGGATGGCCTGCAGGTGCACCGCTCCTGGTGGGTGGCCAGGGCCGCGGTCGCCGAGCCAGTGACCAGCGGCCGCAACCTGTCCTTACGGCTCAGCAACGGCCTGGAAGTCCCGGTCAGCCGCGCCTCGGTCGCCAAGCTCCGCGCCGCGGGGTGGCTGAGGCCGACCTAGGCCAGATCGCGGGCCAGTTCGGCGCGGGTTTCGAGGCTGAGGGCGGCGAGGTGGGCGTAGCGGGGGTGGTCGCAGCCGATGCGGACGGTGACGGCCGGATCGCGGAAGGCGGCCGCCTGGTCGGAGGTCAGGTGGAAGTGCAGGAAGTGGACGGACGAGGTCTTGCCGTCCTCGCGGGTGCGCTCGATGTCGCCCTCGGCCAGGCCCGGCGCGCGTGAGGCGCCGATCTCCAGGAAGAAATGGTCCTCGACATCGCCCAGCTCGGCCAGGACCTGGGCGCGGCGGACGGGCTCGTCGATCTCGAACAGCACGGTGGCGACCAGCTCATTGCCTTGCGGGATCAGCGGGTTATAGGCGGCCAGTTCGTCGGGCAGTTGCGCGTCGCCGCCCTTTTCGGTGAGCAGCATCTCCTGCACCTGGAAGAGCATGGTCTCGAAGCTCTCGAAGATCAGAGTGCAATAGGGGCCGAGCGCCACGCGCCTCAAGCGCTTGGCGGGCAGTAGCGCGGACCGGCGCGCCTTGCGCTGGGCGGCGTAAACGGCGTCCGGGACGATGTCGGCCTTGGTGATGATACGGTCTTTGGCGGGCATGGTCAGGTCAGGCCCAAGGCTTGGGCGAAGATCTCGATCGGGTGGGCCTGACGCAGCGTTGCGCCATCGGCGAGTTCGGCGGTGACCAGCTGGCCCAGGTGTTCGCAGGCCAGCGGGCAGTCGGAACAGAGGGTCTCATTGCCCTCTTCGCGCACCTGGCGGGCGGTCGGGCGGCCGACCTTCAGGGCGTGGGGGCGGGTGGCCCTCATCACCCCGAAGGTGCCGCCATGGCCGGAACAGCGCTCGATCACGTCGACCTTGGTTTCGGGGATCAGTTTCAGCATCTCGGCCGACTTGACCCCCATGGCCTGGGCGCGGGCGTGGCAGGCATGGTGCAGAGTGATGCCGCCGGGGATGGGCTGGATGTTTGCCGGCGCGCCGTGCGCCTTGGTCAACGCGACGACGTATTCGCCGATGTCGCGGGTGACCAGGGCCAGCCGCTTCACCGCCTCGTTCTCGGGCAGCAGCAGCGGCCATTCGAACTTGAGCATCAGCGCGCAGCTGGCGGTCAGGGCCACGACCTCGCGGCCCTCGGCGATGACGGGCGCGAAATGGGCGGCGACCGTCTCGGCCTGGTGGGCGACGGCTTTCAGGTCGCCGCCCTCGAACTTGGGCATGCCGCAGCAGCCGGGATAGTCGATCGCCGCCTCGACGCCGAGATGGGCCAGGACGGCCATGGCGGCGACCGCGGTCGAAGGCGTGTTGTAGTCGACGAAGCAGGTCGCATAGACGGCGGCCTTGGCCTTGCCATAGGCGACGCCGTTCGGATTGGCGGCCGGGGGGGTGCGATAAAGGCTCTCGGCGGTCTTCGCGTGATAGCGGGGCAGGTCGGCCTCGGCGGCGATGCCGGCCACCGCCTCCATGACCTTACGGACGGGCCGGTTGCGCTTGGCGGTCGCCCAGTTGACCACGCCGGCGACGGGAGCGACGAGCTTGCCGTTGCGATCGGTCTCGGCCAGCTGGTCGCGCATGAAGTCGCCGCCGTCCTCGCGGCGGTTGGCGGCGCGATGGCGCAGGATCAGGTGCGGGAAGTCGATGTCGAACGGGTGCGGCGGCACATAGGGGCACTTGGACATAAAGCACATGTCGCAAAGGGTGCAGGCGTCGGCGACCTTGGCGTAATCGGCCTTGGCGACGCCATCGACCTCTCCGGTCGGGCTCTCATCGACCAGGTCGAACAGGATCGGGAAGCTGTCGCAGAGATTAAAACAGCGCCGGCAGGTGTGGCAGATGTCGAAGACGCGATCCATCTCGGCCTCGACCAAGCCGAGATCGTAATAGGCGTCGCTGCGCCAATCGATGGGGTGGCGGAAGGGGGCGTTCAGGCCCCCTTCGCCCGCGGGTTCGTCAGACATCGCTTCGCTCCAGATCCTCCCCTGTAGGGGGAGGGGGACCACACAAAGTGTGGTGGAGGGGGCCTTGCCCCAGTCTGGGCAATGGCAGGCAGAACTCAGGTCATTCTTGAAACGGGAGCGGCCGGCCTCGCACCCCCTCCACCGCGTTGCACGCGGTCACCCTCCCCCTACGGGGGAGGATCGGGGATGCGTCGCCGAGTTCGCTTAGTCCAGCGTGTCCAGGGCGCGCTGGAAGCGCCCGGCGTGGGAGCGTTCGGCCTTGGCCAGGGTCTCGAACCAGTCGGCGATTTCCTCGAAGCCTTCTTCGCGGGCGGTGCGCGCCATGCCCGGATACATGTCGGTGTATTCGTGAGTTTCGCCGGCGACGGCGGCCTTGAGGTTCAGGCCGGTGGGGCCGATTGGCAGGCCGGTGGCGGGATCGCCAACGGCTTCCATGAATTCGAGGTGGCCGTGGGCGTGGCCGGTCTCGCCCTCGGCGGTCGAACGGAAGACGGCGGCGACGTCGTTATAGCCTTCGACGTCGGCCTTCTGCGCGAAATAGAGATAGCGCCGGTTGGCCTGGCTCTCGCCGGCGAAGGCGGCCTTCAGATTGTCGAGGGTCTTGCTGCTCGCGAGCGCCATCACGCATCTCCTTAGGTGTTGCGGAGCGGCCCTTTGGCCAAGTCTCCGGCTTGGCCCCTGCCTAAACGCCCTGGGCCCCCGCGTCCAATCGATTGAACCGATGGGGAGGATAGGACGGGTCGATAGGGCGACCGAGCTCGACCGCAAAGGACGCAAAGTACGCCAAGGGCAAAGCGCGTCTTCGCGTCCTTGGCGGTCGAATCTTGCCGCGCCTGCGGCGCCGACTGATCGGGATCAGTGGTGGAACGCCTGGGAGATGTGGATGGCGGCGGGCAGGATGAGCACGCCCATCAGGCAGGGGAAGATGAACAGGATCAGCGGCAGCATCAACTTGGCGGGCAGGGAGCTGGCGAGTTCCTCGGCGCGCAGGATGCGTTTGGCGCGCATGTCTTCGGAAAAGGCGCTGAGCGTCTCGCCGAGGCTGGTGCCCATGTCCTCGGCCTGGCGCAGCATGGTGGCGAAGGAGCGCGCCTCGTCGATGCCGAGGCGGTCGGCCAGCCGGCTCCAGGCGTCCTTGCGCGCGCGGCCGGCGCGCAGTTCGAGCGTCATCAGCAAAAGGTGGTCGCTCAGATTGGGATAGCGATTGCCCAGCTCTTCGCCGATCCGGCTGACGGCGGCGTCGAGGCTCAAGCCCGCCTGCACCGAGGCGACCAGAAGGTCGAGCAGGTCGGGAAAGCCGTCGCGGTATTCGCGTTCGCGCGACTTGCGCCGCATGCGCAGCACCTGGTCGGGGCCCAGCACCGCGACCAGGGCGAAGAAGCCGGCCACCGACATGGCGCCAAGGCCGGTGTGGCTGAAGGCCATCGGGATCACCATCAAGGTCGCGATGGTCGCCGCGATCAGGGCGATTGAGCGGGCGCCGAGATAATAGGCCACCGCCTCGCGGCTGGTGAAGCCCGCCTGCATCAGCTTGTTGCGCAGGGCAGAGACCTGGGTGGGATCCTGAACCTGGTTCTGGCCGCCCAGCCGGCGCACGCCGCCGACCAGACCGGAAAAGGCGGTGGGACGCGACGAGGCGTCGAGACTGCCCGCCGACGCCGGCTCCAGCCGTGCGCGCCGCGCAAGGCCGGCGCGCGCCTGCAGGAAGCCGACAAAGCCAAGCGCGCCGACGCCAGCGGCCACCATCACCAGCGCGGCAAGGGTCAGGCTGTCGGGAAGCGGAGAGGTCTGCATGGGCTCAGATCCTCATATCGATCATCTTGCGCATGACCAGATTGCCTAGGAACATCCAGGTTCCCAGGCCGATCAGACCGTACTGGGTGGCCTTCAGGTGGATGACGTCGCCGTAGAAGTGCGGCTGGATGAGCTCGAGAATCCCCAGGACGCAGAAAGGCGCGGCGGTGAGAATATAGGCCGACATCTTGCCCTCCGCCGAGGCCGCGGCGATCTTCAGCCGCAGCTTGCGCCGCTCGCGCACCGTGTGGGCGTTCATGCGCAGCAGGCCGGTCAGATTGCCGCCGGAGCGGTCCTGCAGGCGGATGGTGGCGGCGAACAGGTCGATATCGATATGGCGGCAGCGGGCGCCCATGTGACCGATGGCGGTTTCCAGCGTCGCGCCATAGGCGATCTCGTCAGCGGCCATGCCGAATTCCGAACCGATCGGATCGAGCATTTCGCGGCCGACCAGTCCGATCGCCGTCGGCACCGGGTGGCCGGCCTCCAGGCTGCGCACGATCACCTCTAGCGCGTCGGGCAGCTGGTTGCTGAGCGCCTTGGAGCGGCGGGCGGCCATGAAGTTCAGATAGACGAACGGAATCCCGGTCCCGGCGATAGCGGCGGCGACGGCGGCGAACAGCGGATTGTGGGTGAACATCAAGACCAGCAGGGCCGTGCTCAGGCTCATGCCGACAATGATGATCGCCCAGTTTCGCGGCTGGTAGACCACGCCCGACCTGACCACCAGGTCGGCCAGCCAGCGCCAGCTCAGCCGGTGCTCGCCGTTCTGGCGCAGGCCCCGCTGCTTGCGCAGCTCGCCGACGATATCGCCGATGCCCATGCCGCTTTCGGAGAGGGCCAGCCTGCGGTTCACCGCCCGCTTGGCGCCCCCGACGCGCACCAGCCCATAGGCCGCCTGGCAGGCCGAGAAGACCGCCGCGAAGATCAGGATCTGGACCGCGAAGGCGGCGTCGAGATGAAACCCGAACATCGGTCAGCTCAGGGCGCGGCCAGGGTCAAAATTGGCCGTGTCGTACTTGATCCCCCGCCGCAGCATTTCGTCGAGACAGCCGGGGCGCAGGCCCGTGGCGCGGAATTCACCGACCACCGACCCGTCCGCCTCGGTGTGCAGGCGCTGGAAGGCGAAGATCTCCTGCATCTGCACCACCTGGCCTTCCATGCCGGTGATCTCGGTGACGCTGGTCACGCGGCGCTTGCCGTCGGACAGGCGCATGACCTGCACGATCAGGTGCACGGCCGAGGCGATCTGGCCGCGGGTGGATTCCGGGGTCAGCCGCATGCCGGACATGGCCACCATCTGCTCCAGGCGGGTGATGGCGTCGCGCGGGGTATTGGCGTGGATGGTGGCCATGGATCCTTCGTGGCCGGTGTTCATGGCCTGCAGCATGTCGAAGGCTTCCTCGCCGCGCACCTCGCCCAGGATCACCCGGTCGGGCCGCATGCGGAGCGCGTTCTTGACCAGCTCGCGCTGGCGGATCTCGCCCTTGCCCTCGATGTTCGGAGGCCGGGTCTCCATGCGCACCACGTGCGGCTGCTGCAGCTGCAGTTCGGCAGCGTCCTCGATGGTGATCAGCCGCTCCTTGTGGTCGATCGCGCCGGAAAGGGCGTTGAGCAGCGTCGTCTTGCCGGACCCGGTACCGCCGGAAATCACTGTTGATACGCGCGAGCGGACCGCGCCGTGCAGGAATTCGGCGACACAGGCCGGCATGGCGCCGACCGTCACCAGCCGCTGCAGATCGTACGGCTTTTTGGAGAATTTGCGGATCGACACCGCCGCGCCGTCGATGGTGATCGGCGAGATGGCGGCGTTGACGCGGCTGCCATCGGGCAGGCGGGCATCGACCATGGGCGAGCTCTCGTCGATCCGCCGGCCGACGGTGGCGACGATGCGGTTGACGATGCGCAGCAGGTGGTCGTTGTCGCGGAAGCGGACGGGGGTCAGTTCGAGCTCGCCGTGGCGTTCGATGAACACCTTGAACGGGCCATTGATCAGAATGTCGGCGATCGAGTCGTCCTGCAGCAGGGGCTCGATGGGTCCAAGGCCCACCATCTCGTCGAACACCGAGGCGCCCAGCTGTTCCAGTTCCGCCCCGTTCAGCGGCAGGCGTTCCTCGCGGGCGAAGTCGCCGACCAGCTTGCGCACCTGGCGGCGCATCTCGCCCTCGTCCAGCTTGTCGAGCTTGGACAGGTCGATCTCGTCGATCAGTCGCCCGTGCAGCTTGATGCGCGCATCGAGCAGGCCGTCGTCGCGGAAAAAGGCCGCATCGACCGGGGTCTCCCGCGGCGCCGGCGGCGGCGGGACGGACGGCTCGGCCGGCGCGGCCAGCGGCGAGGCGATGACGGGGGCGACGGTCTTGGCGGCGAAACGGCTCATCAGGCGGCCTTGGCTCCGCGCGCATGACCGCCGGTGATCAGGTCTTCGGCGATGGCGGCCACGTCGCGCACGATCTTCGAGCGTGGTCGGTGTTGGCTGATCGGGCCGCCGAGATTGGCCGAGCAGGAGGCGGCTTCCCAGTCGGAGGTGATGACGCCGTCGACCTTGCGGCCAAGCGCCTTTTCGGCCTCGCCGCGCGAGGGCGCCGGGCCGAACATGCGGCCGGCCATGCGGTTCAGGATGATCCGCGGATGCGCCCGGTCGGGCAGTTCGGCCTCGATCTCGTGGGAGAGGGCGCGGGCGGCGAGCAGCGCCGGCACGGTCAGTTCGGAGACCACCAGGATCTGGTCGGAGCCGGCCAGCACGTCGGCGGTCCAGGGCTGGCGTCCGCGCGGCAGGTCCAGCAGCAGCCAGTCATAGACCTGGCAGGCGGCTTCCAGCAGCCGCAGGACCGCGGCCGGCGTCACCTTGGAAAAGGCCAGCGGGTCGCGGGGGCAGGCGAACAGGTCGAAGCCGCCGCCGACGCGCACGGAAAAGGCGTCGAGCAGGGCCGCGTCGATCCGCTCCGGCGCCGCCGAGGCGTCGGCCAGATGCATGTTGGCGGCCGAGCCCAGATAGGCGCCGGCGGCGCCGTCGGCGAGGTTGAGGTCGACCAGGGCCACCCGGTCGCCCAGGGTGCGGGCGGCCAGCGTGGTGGCGAGCTCGATGGAGAGGGTGGTGCCGCCGGCGCCGCCGACGGCGGAGAGGATGCTCCAGCACTGCGAGGCGTGGACGGCTTCGAGCACGCCCGATCCGTCGGCCAGCAGCGCCGCCGCGCAGCGGGCCAGGTCCGGCAGCGAGACCGGTTGATCGAGCACGTCGGAGCGTTTCAGCTTCAAGAGCGCGCGCGCCACCACCACCGGCAGGTGCGAGCCGACCAGGATGGCGGCCGGCTGCGGCGCGCTTTGCGCCAGGGCGCCGATCAGGCTGGCCAGGCGCGCGGGATCGCCGGCGCCGGCATCGATCAGCACCAGGTCGGCGGGGGCGGCCAGGCGGGCCTGGCCATCAAAGGCGTCGGGACCGGCGACCTCGAACTGGGCGCCCGGCAGGGCCTGTTCGGCAATGGTCGAAAGCCGCTGGCCGATGACCAGGATGCGACGTTGAGCGAAGGCGGCGGAGCTCATCTATCAGGCCTCACCGCGCCGCCACCGGCGGATTGGCCGCCGGTTTGAAGGTCAGGCCGTCCAGGATCAGGTCGATGCCGGACGGCTCCCGGGTGGTCAGCAGCGGATTGGGCAGGCTCTCGATGTGATCCGTCGGCGCCGTCAGTCTGGGCGTGACGATGATGATCAGCTCGGTCTGCTTGTGCTGCCAGTTGGCCGAGCGGAACAGGCTGCCCAGCACCGGCACGTCGCCAAGACCCGGTATCTGGTGGACCGTGTCGTTGTAGTCCTGCTGGAACAGGCCGGCGATGGCGAAGCTCTGGCCGTCCTGCAGATCGACGGTGGTCGAGGCGTTGGTCTCGAGGATGCCCGGCACGGTGATGCCGCCGATGGAGACCGCCGTCGACTGGTCGAGCTGGCTGACCTCGGGCGAGACCTTCAGGCGGATCTGGCCGTTGTCCTCAACGGTCGGGGTAACCTTCAGCTTCACGCCGTATTGGCGGAAGTCGAGGGTGACGCCGGTCAGGCCGTTGGGCACCGGATAGGGAATTTCGCCGCCGGCGAGGAAGCTCGCCTCTTCGCCGGACATGGCCATGAGGTTGGGTTTGGCCAGGGTGCGGATGATGCCCTTCTGCTCGAGCGCTTCGAGGCGGGCGTCGAACGACACCGTCCCGAGCTTCCAGGAACCTGAGATGGTCGACTGGGGCGGCTGGCTGCCCGCAAGACCGCTGCCGGAATTGATCCCGAAGCCGCCGTTGGGGGTCGAGACATCGAAGTTGAAGCCGACGTCCTTCAGCGACGAGCGGCTGGCCTCGATGAAGCGCACCTCGACCTCGACCTGCTGGTTGTTGGCCACCTTGATGGTCGAGGACACCGCCTTGGGCGCATAGCGTTCGGCGATCTCCGAAGCGCGGGCCGCCGCGGCGGTGGTGGTGGCGTTGCCGCTCAGCAGCACGCCGTCGGCAAAGTTGGACGCGGTGATGTGCTCGCCCGGAAGCGCGACTTCGATATCCTGCTGCAGCGACTCGACGTCCTGGCCGACGCGCACGTCGATCACCTGCGCCAGATGGTGGCGCTGGTCGTAGATCAGCAGATTGGTGACGCCGAGCGCCTTGCCGCGGATGTAGAAGCTGTGGTCGGTTGTCGCCACCAGCTGCACCATGTCGGGCTGGGCGACGACGATCTCGCCGACCGGATAGTCGAGGCGGAAGGCCGCCGACTTGTCCTTGGCCACCACGATCATGCGCGCGCTGGTGTCATCGGGCTGACCATTGTCGGCCGAAGCCGCGGCGGGCCACAGCGCGACCGCGCCGAGGACGGCGAGGGCCGCTATGGCGAGACGCCGGTGAGACGACGAGGAAACGGGGAGGGGATGCATGATCACAGGCCGGCGCTCACAGATTCAAAGGGGACCTTGAGAGAGGACGCGGTGTCGCCGTTGACCACCGTCACCGAGGCGCCCGTATCGATCCGCGGCAGCGTGTCGGAATGGCTGGCCTTGGCGTGACGGGGTGGGCTGGCGTCGTGCTGGCGGGGTCCGGCCGGGCCGAGATCCCCGACCAGCATCGGACGGATCGGCGCGATATCGACCGCGCCGGGGCGACGAAGGGCGAGAGAAAGGGTGCCGTCCTGGCTGGCCAGGGCGAGCCTTTCGGCGTCGGGCATGGTCACCTCCAGCGTCGCGGTGGAAGCGACCGCCGGGGTTGTCGAGGTCGGGTTGGCGTTCAGGTCCATGCCGAGGACGCGGACGTTCTGGATCACCACCGAGGTCATCATGCGGCGACCGGCGCCGGTCGGGCCGGGTTGACCGCCCGGGTCCAGATCGCGCGTCAGCACCACGTCGATGCGGTCGCCGGGCAGGATGTGGCCGCCGCCGGCCGAGACGGCGGTGACGCCGATGGTGTAGGCGCGCATGCCGGGATCGACCAGGGCGGCCAGGGTCTGGCGTTCGCCCGGTCCGCTCAGCTTGGAGGGCAGGACCGGCTCCTGCTCGGCCATGGCGCTCAGCGCCATCGGCGGGCCGCCGTCCTGGTTGAGGATCTGACCGACGTTGGAATAGGCGCCTTGGGGCACGTCGGCGGCCGGCAGCTTGATGACCTTGAGGAACTGGCCGTCGAGCTTGGCGCCCCAGGGTATGGGCTTGGCGGCCACCACCACCGGCGCTTCGACGACCGTCGCGGCCGCCTGGGCCGTGGCCGGGTGCGGCGCGTGGCTCGGAATCCACAGACGCGCGATCAGGAGCGCGCCGATACCCAAGACCGCGGACGCTCCGATACTGACGATCGTTCCAAGCCGCATTCGTGGCCCCCGAAATCCAAACTGACCCTCGACTAAGGTGTCGGGATCGTTCAGCTTATGCAGGGGGACCCCTTGCGTTGTCGTTAATCGGTAAAGTAAACGCCGGTAAACCCTAACCGTACCGAAATCGTTATCCGTATCTTAAAAGCTAATTACTGTATAATTTTTGCCTGTATTCAAGTCTTGACGGTCAGGCCCCGGTGTATTTCGGCTTCCGCTTTTCGGTAAACGCCAACAGGGATTCGCGCTGGTCGTTGGTCGCCTTGCGCGCCAGGCCGAGTCCGACAGATTCATATTTGATCGCGGTCTCGAAATCGGCTTCGAAATTGTGCTGCAGCACGCGTTTGCTCATGCGCAGGGCCAGCGGCGGCCAGCCGGTCATCTCACCGGCCACCTTCACCGCCTCCTCGACCAGGGAGGCGTGGGCCACCAGCCGGTCGAGCAGGCCCAGCCGATAGGCCTCGTCGGCCAGCACGGTGCGGCTGGTGAAGATCAGGTCCGCCGCGCGGCTGTAGCCGATCACCCGCGGCAGGAAATAGCTCAGGCCGGAATCCGGCGAGAAGTTGCGCTCGATGAAGACGCTCTTGAAGCGGCTGTGCTCCGAACCCACCCGCAGGTCCGCCGCCATGGCCATGCTCATGCCGGCGCCGGCCGCGATCCCGTTCACCGCCGCGATCAGCGGCTTGTCGAAATAGAAGAAGCGCCGGGCCCAGCGGCCCACCCAGCCGATCTCGTCGAGCCGGTCGCCTTGCGCCTGCGCTGCGGCGGCCCCGCCGGCGGCGGCCTGGCGCGCCGCGGCCCCGCTCAAATCCGCGCCGGAGCAGAAGCCGCGCTCGCCGGCGCCGGTGATGATCAGGGCGCGAACCTCGTCATCGTCCTGGGCGGCCCGTACCGCGGCGTGCACCTCCTCGCGGATGGCCTGGGAGATGGCGTTCAGCCGTTCGGGCCGGTTCAGGGTGACGACGGCGACGTGCTCGTGCTTGTCGTAAAGGATCGCTTCGTAGGCCATGGGGGACGTCTCCTCGGGTGGATTGATGGACGCCACGTTGGCGGGCGCCCTTGGGTCAGCGTTGGCGTCCGCGTTCAACCCGGCTAAACGCTTGCGCCAAAGCCGCGGACCGTCGCGGACATTTAAACTCAACCGAAGGGTCCACGTCCATGAAGCTCGATTCCAGCATCGCCGCCGTCGTCACCGGCGGCGCCTCCGGCCTCGGCGCCGCCACCGTCCGCGCGCTCCACGCTCACGGCGTCAAGATCGCCATCCTCGACCTCGAGCGTCAGCGCGAAAAGGGCGAGGCCATGGCCAAGGAGGTCGGCGGGGTCTTCTGCGCCGCCAATGTCACATCGGAAGAAGAGGTCGATGCGGCCTTCGACGCCGCCCGCGCCGCCAACGGCCAGGAACGCATCCTGGTCAACTGCGCCGGCACGGGCAACGCGGCCCGCACCGTCAGCCGCGATCGCAATACCGGCGAGATCAAGCGCTTCGCCACCGATGCCTTCAACATGATCATCCAGATCAACCTGGTCGGCACCTTCCGCTGCATCTCCAAGTCGGCGGCCGGCATGCTGACCCTGGATCCGCTGCCGGACGGCGACCGCGGCGCGATCGTCAACACCGCCTCGGTGGCGGCGGAGGACGGTCAGATCGGCCAGGCGGCCTATACGGCGTCCAAGGCCGGCGTCGTCGGCCTGACCCTGGTGGTGGCGCGCGACCTGAGCCAAGAAAACATCCGCTGCAACACCATCCTGCCCGGTATCTTCGATACGCCGCTGCTGGCCGGCGCGCCGGAACCGGTCCGGGCGGCGCTCGCGGCCCAGGTCCCTTTCCCCAAGCGCCTCGGCGTGCCGGAGGAATACGCCTCGCTGGCGCTGGAGATGATCCGCAACGGCTATCTCAACGGCGAAGACGTCCGCTTGGACGGCGCAATCCGCATGGCGCCGCGCTAAATCTAGGTTGGCGGCGTTGCTCGCGGGGCCAGGTTCGCAAGCACCTGGTGGGCGTCGAAGGCGCGGGGATTGCCGGCAGGTTTCTGGCCGTGGTGCATGACGATCTCGGCCGAGGCCTCGAACTGTTCGATGGTCTGCAGATCGATATCGCCGCCCCAGGGGCCGCCGCCCCAGGGTCCGCCCCAGAACGGGTCGCCCCAGCCAAGGCCGCGCCGGTAATAGCGCCAGCCGAACCCGAACCCGTAGCCATAGGGGCCGAACGGGTCGGCGTCGAAGGCCGTGGTGCGCTTGTCGGTCTGTCGCTGGGCAGTCTCGAACCAGTCGAAGCCCTGGCTGACGGTCAACTCGGCGGCGCGATGGATCAGATAGGTCTCGACCGTGGCGCGCGAGGTCAGCGTGTTGCCCTTGAAACTGACCCGCCAGCGGTCGTCCTCAAGCTTGATCTCGCTATAGCCGCCGGACTGGGCGTTTCCGGCCGCGAGCGGCTGGTAGGGGGTGGCCGTCTCGCAGGCCGATAGCGCCCCGCCGAGCGCGACCGTCGCGGCCAGGGCCAGGATCCATCTCTTCATCACCACGCCTCCTTCGGCGCTAAGCCCGTGGGCGTCTCCCGCGCGTGCGCGGATCGGCGCCTCCGGTCGTACAAAACTCTAATGCGGATAGTAGCTCTTGATCAGCGCCCACACCACACCGCCGCCCGCGCCCAGCAGCAGGACGAGGCTCGCCAGCATCTGGATGCCGAAGCCCAGGCTGCGCGACCCCGCCTCCCTGGAATAGCCCGTGGTGTACAGCACCCGTCCGACGATCCAGATCACCCCAAGCGCCGCGGCGATCCAGTCGCCACCGGTGTAGATGGAGAACAGCCAAAGCGACGGCAGGAAGACGATCAGGCCCTCCAGCGTATTGGCCTGTACCCGGAAGATCCGCTCGAATTCGGGGTTGCCGGTGGTGGCCGGGGCGGCGACGCCGAGGCGGCCGCGGGCGGCGCCGACCCGCTGGCCCTGCCAGAGGTAGACCATCAGGGCAAGCACGGTGATCATGGCGACAGGCAAATGCATGGTTTTCTCCCAATTCTCGCCAGCGGTCTAAGCGCCGCCGTAGGCGATACCTCGCATGCATCGCCGCTCAATGCGAAGCTGTAATTGCCGACCGATTAGCGCGCCGCGGCACCCAGCTCGCGCAAGGCGGCGGCCCCTATGGTCAGCTTGGCGAAGCTCCAGCCTTCGCCCGGCGCCTCGACGCTGGCCAGGACCGCCTCGCAGGCGCGGGCGGTGCCGGCATGCAGGGCGGCCCAGCCGCGCACCACCGAGCGGGCGCCGGCCGCCGTCTCGGCCGACTGCGGCGTTCCGGCGAACTCGATGATCGCGTGGGTCAGCGCGGTCTGCTCGGCCACCAGGTCCTCGATCAGCCGGCGCACCGCCAGCCGCTCGAAAGCGTCCGACGCCTTCAGCGAGCCGGCGCCGGCGCGCAGCCGGTCGAAGCCGAAGAGCGCGCCGGCCTGGTGATAGAGCAGGGCGGCGGACTGAACCGGCCAGTCCGCGGTCTTGGCCAGGTCGGCGAGGTCGCAGGCCGTGGTCAACAGGCCCAGAACGGCCAGGTTGGCGGCGATGTCGTTGGGGGCGCCGCCCCGGCGAAACGCCCTGATCCGCCGCGCGACGATCTTCTGTTCGAAGGGCGACAGGATGGCCGCGCCGGCGCTGCGCAGTTCGTCCATCGCTGGCTGATAGGCCTCGACCAGGGTCTCGACCGGCACGCCCGCGCCGGCGACCTCGGCCTTGGGCCGGCTCTCGGAGGGGCCGGACAGGCCCTTCTGCCCGGCGCGGCGGGCCAGCCAGTAGGTCTGGGCGCGCAATATGGTCGAAAGCTCGGCATAGAGGGCCGTCTGCGCCTCGGCTGGAATCTGGCCGTCCAGGGCCGCGATCGCGCCCCAGCTGTTGTCAAAACGCAGGGTCGCCTTGGCGGCGGCGAACCCGACCATCAGGGCGGAGGTATCGCAGCCGGCCGCGGCCAGCAGCCGGCGCGGAAAGGTCGGGCCGCATAGATTGACGATGTCGTTGGAGAGCATCATGGTGATGATCTCCCGGCGCAGCCGGTGGCGGCGCATCTCGCGCCTGAAGACCTCGAGCCCGCGAGGGAAATAGCCCTCGAGCGTCGCAAAGAAATAGGGATCGTCGGGGCCCGAGCCGGCGATCGCCGTATCGGAGAGGTCGAGCTTGCCGTAGGCCAGCAGGAC
>ODAK010001879.1_pt1 | contig 22451 bp, 14 predicted proteins | sample 1539591 | NCBI WGS metagenome assembly ODAK01 (sample SAMEA3539303, study PRJEB22396) | soil metagenome | biome: tundra; feature: field; material: soil | place: USA | collected 2010-05 | depth 0.15 m | reverse complement strand
TGCTCACCTGGCAGAAGGGGCTCTTCGATCTCGAGCCGCCCGAGGAGCGCGAGTTCCCGACCGAGATGAACGCGGGCGTCCAGGAAATCCTGATGGAGGGCATGCGGCAACTCGACGAGTTCAACCGCATCCGACACGACCTGCCCGACCTCGCCGCGCGCATCGCGGTGAGCGCGCCGCTCATCCCGCCGCTTCGAGACCTCAAGCCCGAAGAGCTCGACGTCCTGCAGCTCGCGCACAACTACGGCGCCTTCGAGACGGTCCTCAACAAGAGCCTGGCGACCGACCTCGAGACCGCCGAGATCCTCCTCAAGCTGATCAAGACGACCTACCTCCGCGTCGAGTAACTCGTTCTCGCTCGCTCTCGAGAGAGAGGTTTTCTTGTTCGTTGCGGGCGTAAGTCTGAGGGCGTTTCGTCTAAGTCGATCGGGACCGGATCGGCGGGCGCCGCGCGCAGGCGTACGTCCGTACGCCGAGCACGGCGAGCGTCGAGACGGGCCCGAACGACTTAGACGAAACGCCCTCAGAGAGGGCCGTAGCCGTAGAACAGAGTCAGCTGGCGGACGACGTCGATGTTCGTGGTGAAGCTCTTGAGCATGGTCGCGGTGTCTTGCGCCGCCTGGCCCGCGATCGGGACCGGGTTACCCGCGGCGTCGGCGGTGTATACGAGCTCGCCGTTCGGGGCGACGCTCGCCACCGTGTACGCCTTCTGCGCGAGCGAGTTCGCGTACTGGATCATGCGCGAGCCGACCGACTTGGCCGTGGTGATGCCGTTGATCGTCTCCGTGCCGTAGTTCTTCGCCACGTACTCGATGCCCGTCGACGGGTCCCGGTACGCGACCTCTTGCGCCGGATCGATGGAGAGCGTCGCCGAATCGCCGGGCGAGAAGATACGGAGCTGATCGATGAGGTCCATCGAGAGCGTGGTGCGCCCGTAAAAGAACTGGAGCACGAGCCCCCAGTACTGCTCCTCCCAGCCGAGCTGCGGATCGAGGAGGACGGCGCCCGGCGGGTACGCGAGCGACGTCGTCGCCGGATCCGCGGGGTCGAACTTGTCCCAGGGCAGGTACTGCACGTCGGTCAGCGGGTTGGCGTTCCCCAGGCTCGCGGTGCCCGGCATGGCGTAGGGAGCGACGGTGAAGATCTGCGCCGTGGTTCCCAGGTCGAGAACGCCGACCGGGCTCTGGGCGACCATCGCGTTCGAGAGCAGGCGCCTGACCTGCTCCGGGTAGAGCGACGCGTAGTTGAGGTTCTTGTAGCGCCCGTCGATGTAGTCCTCGGGCGAGTTCGAGACGAAGTCGTTGTACGCCTGCAAGAGGTACTCGAAGGCGTCGAGCTTCTCGTAATAGCTCCCGACCTGGGTCTGGTATTGGGACCACCAGTACCCCCGCGAGTAGTCGTAGTCGTTGAAGCTGTAGCGGCCTTGCCCGCTCCCCAGCGCCACGTTGATGAGGCTCGCCGGCGGCGAGTTCGGCGAGGCGGGGTCGCCGAGCGTCCAGATGCGACCCCACGGGTTCGGAGCGCCGCCGGTGGACGGGGGCGTCACGATGTACGTTCCCGGCCCGGGCCTCGTGAGCGCGCGCGCGAACATCGCGAACGCATCGGCGGAGCCGAGCGCCATGGGCATGAGGTCCCCAGGGTCGTTGGTCGGATCCACGCCGGGTCGCGTCTCGAGCTCGATGCCGAGCGCGAGGCTCTTGCTGATGCCCTGGATCTTGTCCCAATAGCGCTCGCGAACGCGCTCGACCACGTTCTCCGTCTTGAAGAGCACGCTATTGCGCCGGAAATTGTTGAAGATGTACCGGTTCTCGTAGGTGGAGATGAGAAACTGCATCTGCTCGTACGAGTCGGCGCCGGCATCGAAGCGAAAGGCCGGGACGTTGCCGGTGTCGGCGAACTCGTCGCTCCCGAACATGTACGGGTGACGCACCCGGTTCTGCGGATCGACCGCGAAGTTGGCGACCGTCTGCGCGCTGGCCTGGGCGATCGCGGCGTTGAACTGGTTGACCGTGCGCATGTCGCGCTCGGCCGCGTAGGCGAGGTTCGGCCCGCTGCACTGCATGGCGAGCGGATCGTTCGGATCGCCCGTCCACCCCGGGCGCGCCGTGCAGCTCCCGAGAACACCGTAGAGATCGTTGTACATGCTGTAGTGGTGACCGCCGACCTGGCGGCCGAGGATCCCGCCGAAGCCGTCGAGGACGCGAAGGTAGTCGGCGCCCGAGCCCGCGGTGCTCCCGTCGGACTGGGCCGCGTATTTCATGTTCTTTTCGACGTCGACGATGTTCGCGTATCCGAAGCGCATCGCGGCCTTGTCGTAAGGGCCGATGTCGTTCGTGTCTTGCGTGGGATCGCCGGGGTAGTCCATGACGGTCGTCGAGCCCCACTTCCAGATCGCGCCGTCGGTCTCCTGGTCGGTGACGGGATCGACCCAGCGCGGCCCGACGCAGTCGGCTCCGTTGGTGTGCGACGTGGTCGCGTCGACCTGCGCGGCCGGGTAGCCGCAGTAGCGCTCGGCCCCGTTTCGCGTGCGGAGCTGCCAGTACTCGGTGTGGTAGTTGAGCGCGTCGTAGCTGCCTGTGAAGTTGTGTCGCAGCCCCATCGAGTGCCCCATCTCGTGGGCGATGACCGACAGGTGATACTGCTGGCGAATCCACTCGTGGAGCGCCTGGTCGCGCTGGAACAGCTCCGCCGGGTAGTTCGGGTCCGACGTCTTGGGAAGCGGGAAGAGCTTGGCCGCCTGACGCGCCAGCCCGACGAGCGCGTCGGGCTCGGGCAGATCGTTCAGGACGCACATGTCCTTGTAGATCTGCGCCGAGGTCTTGACGCCGCGGCTCCACTTCATGAGCCGCGGGTCGAGGCCTCGTAGCGGGGACGCGAGGCCGAGGGTGGTGGGATCCCCGGCGAACGGCTGCTGCGGGTTCATGCCCGCCATCTGGAGGACGTTCGGCGTGACGAGCTGCGCTTCCCACTTCGAGCCCAGCGTCGCCTGCGTCGACGCCTGGAAATTGGCGTCGAGGGCGGGCCCGAGCGACGCCGACAGATTCTGCGCGGCGGTCTGCCGGGTGACCCACGTCGGCAACGTCGAGCCCGCCGAGAGCCCGTTCAGCTTCGCCGACGAGCGATCGATCGACGCGAGCCTCGACTGGATCTCCTTGGTCGAGAGCACCGCGGGCGTGTACTGCGCGCTCCCGAGCTTGCTCGCTTGCAGCCACTGCTGCATGTACTGGCCGTTCGCGATCTGCGAGTTGTCGATCTCGCCGTTGATCCAGCGGAGGAGATCTTCGGTGTTCTGCGAGGCGTAGTCGAGAGCCCACTCCCACTCGTTGATGCTCGCCTGGATCTTCTCGCCGGTGAGCGGATCGTCGAAATCGGTCATGATGCCCCAGGGCGATGGCTCCTGCGCGCCGGGGATGATGTTCACGACGCTGTAGCGGAGGTCACCCAGCCGAACGGCGAGGCCAGGTGCCCCGCACGCCGGGCTGTCGCCCGCGACGACGGGGTTGTGGCAGAGGACCAGGAGGTCCGGGACGCTCTTTGCGCCCTGCTGGTCTTTGATCAGGTCCTGTTCGGTGGTCAAGAAGGCGGCTGGACCGACTTCGATGTTGACGCGGTTCGCCTCGACTTGCTTGCCCAGCTGGACGGCGCGCTTGATCGCGAGGTTCCACTGGTTGAGCGCCTGCGCGGTGGTGTCGAAGAGATCCGGCGCCGACTTGGGCCCGAAGTAGAGCGGCGTCGTCTTCGTGGTCCGGTCGTAGAGCGGAATGTCGCACTTGTTCTTGAACTCGTCGCAGCGCGACCCCGGGTTGACCACGTTGCCGGCGGCGTCGGTGAACTGGCACTCGTCTTCGGTGCCGTCCTTGTCGGCGTCGCGGTGGACGTCCTGCCCCGGCGCGCTCTTGGTGTAAGGCTGCCCCGCGGGATCGGGAATGGGCAGGCCGTGAGCGTCTACGGCGTAGTTGCCCGCGCCGTCGACCCGGTAGTTCTGCACGTTCCCCTGCGCGTCGCGCCAGGCGTCGACCGCGCACTGCGTGCCGTCGACGTGGCTCTTCTGCCAGATGTTGTACTTGGTGGCGAAGCGGTGCCAGGCTTGGTCGACGATGCCGTAGTTCCTGTCGTAGCCGTAGCGATCGGCCGTGAAATAACCGAACGCGTCCATCTTGTTCCCGTTCCAGTCTTCGGGCTCGAAGTCGTCGTCGACGATCTTCTTGAACGCGAGCCGAACGGTGACCTCGGCGGGGTTGCACGTCGTCGAGGGATCCCCCTGGTATTCGTAGAAGATGCAGAGCGGGAAGTTGCCGAAGGGCGTCATGATCGTCTGCGGCGTCGCGAAGACCTTCGTCGTGACGTCGAGGTAGCCGTCGGCCTCGCTGTAGACGGGCGCGTTCGGGTCGCTCGGGTCTTCGTAGGTGTACGAGAGCGGGTCGTAGGTGATGCCCCCGAGCCCGGCCCCTTGCGCGAAGAGGTCGAAGTCGTAGGCGTCGGTCACGAGGTTCTTCGACCAGTCGACGCGAAAGTACTCGCGCTCGTACCAGGGCCGGTCGGTCGTGTTCTCGACGATGAGGTTCAGCTGTTCGCCGGTCTGCGGGTTGTAGTCGCGCACGATGTCGAACTGGCTGGTGATGTTGAACTCGGCGACCACCTGGCCGTCGTTCGTGGTCTGCGAGCCGTGGTGATCGCTGTTCTGGATGCGCTCGTAAGTGAGGCGCGCGATGAGCACGTTCTCCTGGATCTCCCACTTGATCCGGTTGAGCGAGCCGAGCGACTGTTCGAGCCAGCCGTTGAGGCCGATGCCGTAGGGCTCGTCGATGATCCGGTTGCCCATGTAGAATTCGGGGTCGTCGGCGGTGTCGCTCAGGTTCGGGCCCACGAAGAAGTGCTTCGACAGCGCCAGCGCCTGCACGCGGTTGATCGGGTCGCGCTGCTGCGCGCAGCCCGCCGCGACGGCGAAGACGAGGCACGCCAGCGCCGCGAGCCCGAGGGCCCTCCCCGGGCTCCATCGACGGCGCATGCGCGCGGATGCGCGAGAGCAAGCGAAGCCAGAGACCCTCGAACGCATCCCGTCCTCCTCGAAATAGCGAGCGCCCACCGCGGGGTGAGCGCCCTCCGATGTCGGCGCCGACCCCGATGGGGGGCGTCGCCGACGAGAACGGTACCGCGTCGCCCCCCCGCGCGTCAGCCTCGTCTCGAGCACTTCCCCCGGCGTCGGGGGCAAACCGCGCCGGCTTCGCGCCGATCGGTCGGCGCCCGGTGGGGCGCTCAGGCCCGCGACGAGCGGGTCGCGCGGGGCAAACGAGCCTCGACGGCGCGGGCGTGGGCCTCGAGCCCTTCGACCCGCGCGAAGGCGCACACGGCGTGTTCGTGCCGGGCCAGGGCCTCGGCGGAGTAGCGGATCAGCGAGGTACGCGTAACGAAATCGTACACTCCCAGCGGCGAGCCGAAACGCACTGCCCCGCCGGTAGGAAGGACGTGCGAGGGGCCGGCGAGGTAGTCGCCCATGGCCTCGGGCGTCATCGAGCCGAGGAAGGCCGCGCCCGCGTGGTGGATGTTGCCCAGCATCGCCTCGGGATCGGCGACGTGGAGCGCCAGGTGCTCGCCCGCCAGGCGATCGGCTACGGCCGCCATGAGCTCGCGCGAGTACGTGACGAACGCGGCGCCGTTGGCCAGCGCGGCGCGGGCGATGGCGGCCTTCGGGAGGGTCTCGAGCTGCAGCTCGAGCTCGCGACGCACGGCGCCGGCCATGAGGTCGGAGGAGCAAACGAGGAGCGGATAGGCGGCTTCGTCGTGCTCGGCCTGCGACAGGAGGTCGGCCGCGATGAGGCGGGGATCGGCCTCGTCGTCGGCGACCACGATGATCTCGCTCGGACCGGCGATGCCGTCGATGTCGACGACGCCGAAGACGAGCCGCTTGGCGCACGCGACGTAAAGGTTGCCGGGGCCGACGATCTTGGCGACGCGCGGGATGCTCTCCGTGCCGTACGCGAGCCCCGCGATGGCCTGGGCGCCGCCCGCGTCGACGATGGCCGCGACGCCCGAGAGGTGGGCGGCCGCGTAGATCGGGTCGTCGCTCGCGTCGCCGGAGAGAGGCGTCGCCAGGACGATCTCGGTGACCCCGGCCACTTGCGCGGGGACGGCCGACATGATGACGCTCGACGGGTACCGGGCCTTGCCGCCCGGCGCGTAGACTCCGGCGCGAGCGACGGGCCGGACGCGCACGCCCAGCGAGATGCCCGCTTCTTCGTAGCGGAACCCCGCGTCGCGCTCGTGCATGTGGAACGCGCGGACCCGCGAGGCCGCGAGCTCCATGGCGCTCCGCACGTCGGCCGGGAGCCGGTCGAGGGCCGCGGCGCCGGGGTATTCCCGGGCGACGAGCTGCGGCGCGCGGCGGCCGAAGCGCTCGTTATAGCGCTGGACGGCGGCGTCGCCCTCGGCGCGCACGGCGGCGAGGATCTCCCGGACCGCGGGCTCGACGCGCGCGAAGTCGCTCTCGCCGCGGAACTCGAGACGCGCGAGCGCCTTCTCGAAATCGGCCGTACCCTCCACGAACGTCGCGAGCATGACGCGCACTCTGTAGCATCGCGGTCGATGCGGCGCGACGGCCTCGGTGCAAGGTTGGCCATGGCGGCAGCGGTCGGTTCGCTCGGCGCGTTCGCCCCTTCCGCGCCGGTGGGATGCGCGCATGCACGCTCGTGCGACGGCGCGGGCGCGGGCGCCGCGACAGACGCGCTGTGCCCTCGTGAAGCCGCGGCCGCGTGCCCTCGTGAAGCCGCGGTCGACTCGACGGGGCGATGCGCGTGCGCCGACGGCGACGTGCTCGTGGTCGGCGCCTGCGTTCCGCCGGCCGTCGCCGAGGCCTTTTGCGGGCCGGCCGCGCACGCGGGGGGCAGCGGAGCCGGATGCGCGTTCCGCTCGTGCAGCGCGACCGAGCTCCTCGACGCAGTCACGGGCGCGTGCGTGCCGAGAGCGTCGCTGCCGCGCGGCGGCGCGATCGCGTGCGAGGGCGCGACGATGCCGATCGTCGAAGACGGGCGGTCCGCCTGCGTGCCCCTGGACGCGACCTGCCCCCGCGGTACGAGGTTTCGCGCAGATGCGAGCGCAGATGCGAGCGCGGACGCAGGCGCAGGCGCAGGCGTCTGCGTAGGCGGCCCGGCGTGCCCGGCAGGGACGTTGAACGAAGGAAGCTCCTGCCGGCCGGTGGTCACGAGCGGAGGCCGCTCGGGCACGCGGGTCGACGTGGGCGCGTGGGCGGCGCTGGCGCTCGGCATCGATGGCGGGCGCGGCTCCCCGTGGCTCTGCCAGCCCCTCGCTCAGCGCCCGGGCGTGTTCGCCGGAGATGTGCGCGATCTGCGCGCCGCCAGCGCGAAGGCGCGCGCGACCGCGAGCGATGCGAGAGAAACGCGAGACGCACCCGGCGACGCGACCTGCGGGGAAGCCCTGCCCATCCGTATTTCCGTGTCGGCGACATTCCCCGACGAAGACATCTCACGCCTCCACATCGAGGTCGACGCCCGCGGCCCCGGCGCTCGGGCTCTCGCGCCGCCCGCGGTCGCCGTCATTTCGAGCGATGTGAGCACGCTCTTCGAGCTCTTGCGAGGCCTCGGCGGCGAGGCCAGCGCGGCAGCGGTCGGGCTCGAAGTGACCTGCACGCTCGCACCGTCGCGCTGAGGGTCGGACGCCGAAACTCCACCCATCGGGGGGCTCCGGTGCTACCGTGAGGGGCGCTTGTTTGCAGGCCGGATCGGCGTCGAGCGCTGCTTGCTCGAGGGGTTTGCGCCGACTTTTCGTGAGAGGCGACCACGTGGATAGCGATCTCGCGGACGCAGTGGAGAATCTGAAGGCGATCTTTGCGAAGCGAAAGCTTCCCTGCTCCTTCGGCAAGACACCGCCTGCCACGGTAGACGAGCTGAAGAAGCAGCTCCGTGTGCCTGCGCGCTATCGAAACTTCCTCCTCTCGGCGAACCCCGAGAAGGTCGAGACGGTGACCCCCGTCGAGCGCGTTCGGCTGATCCCCGCGGGGGAGCTCGTCAAGGCGCAGGCGGCCATCCAGACGCCCGGCGAGAGCGGCTCCGTGCCGCTCGACTGGAAAGCGTCGTGGATCGTCATCGGCGAGAGCTCCCTTCTCGGCGACCCGTACTTCCTCGACGTGAGCAAGCCCGACGCCGAGGGGGACTGCCCGGTTTACACCGCCATGAGCGGCCAGGACCGCTGGAACCCGACGCTCGCCGCATCGAGCTTCGCCCAGTTCCTGCGAATCCTCTCGACGGCCATGGAGATCGCCGCGGGCTTCGGCGACGCCATCATGGACGACGAAGACGAAGACTCGTTTCGTGAGGCCCTGGGCCCGAAGGTCAAGACGATCGACACCGCCGCTCTTCGCGCTGGCCACTGGACGTGACCCGCTGAGTTCAGCGCGACGGGCTCGACGACGGGATCACGGGGGGCGCGTGCGGCAAGCCGAGAGGCGCGAGAGGCCTCGTCGCGGCCGGTCGCGGTGAGGGGGGAGCCGAGGCGCCCGCGTCGTTCGAGAGCGGCGCGGCCGGGACGTCGGCGCCGCACCTCGCGAGCACCACCCCGGCGCCGCCGATCGCCGAGGCGAGGCCGAGGCTCAGCGCGACGACGAGGGGCGCGCGGCGCCGCACCAATCCCGCTCCCGTCGTCATCGCGGCCGGCACACGTCGAGTGTGCGCGCGAACGAGCGGCGGCGATGGCTACGCATGGGTCACCGCCGCTTCTCGCTCCGCTGGGCTCGACCCGCGCGGCCGCGCGGATTGTGGGCCTCGACGAGCTTCACGTAGTCGGGTAGGATGGGGGGACGCACCTTGTCGGTCGCCAGGGTCGCGTCCGCCGACGCCGCGTGACCCGCCGCGCGAGCGCTCTCGGCCATGGCGGGCAGGCTCGTGGTCAAGACGCGTAGCTCTTCGGCCGCCGGCACGTGGCCGAGCGCGAACCACCCGTCGAGCGCGGCGGACACGGCGGCGATCCCGGTGCCCTTCAGGTGACCGCGGCGGGCGAGATCGTAGTAGCTCCGCGCGAGGGAATCGCCGTCGAACCGGTGCTCGGTCACGAGCTCCACGGCGACGCGCAGCACTCCGTCGGCCCCGAGGCGCCCGTCTTCCTGGAGGACGAACGCCGCCTGGAGGTAGTTGTAGAACGGCACGACCCGCGGCCCGTAGGCGTGAAAATCGTCGGGCGGCGTCTGCCCCTCCAGGTGAATCAAGATGCGCTCGACGATCTCGCCGTGCTCGATCGAGCGGATCGCGTCGAGCGTCTCTTCGACGACGTCTTCGTAGATGCGGCCTCGCTTCAGGACCTCGGTGATCACTTCTTCGTCGACCCGGCCGGCGAGCAGGTCGGCGTAGAGCGAGTAGACGTACGCGTCGGCCTCGGCGTCGTCACCGAAGAGCGTCTCGTGCCAGACGTCGCCGCTGTCGTCGCCGGTCACCGCGGCCCGGGCGCGGAGCAGGGCGGGCAGCTTGTATCCGAGCTGGTCGCGCATCGCCCGGAACCGCAGGCGCAGCAGGTTCTTCAGGTTGGGCTTGAGAGTGAAGCTGTCCCAGGTGATGCCGTCGAGGCGGAGCTTGTCTTCGAGGTTCTTTCGCATCTGTTCGGGCGAGCCCGAGAGGATGTGAACCCGGATGCCGGCGCGCACCATCTCGCGCAAGAGCGTCGACGCGCCGGGGTTCGTTCGCTTCTGGTCGGGGCGCTCGAGGGCGGTCTTCACCAGATCGCGAAACGAGTCGAACTCGGTGCGCAGGTACGTCTTGTCGAGATCCCAGCGGGCGATATGCGTGGCCAAACCGATTTACGACTCGTTACCACAGACGCGCTCTTCACGATGCGATCGAGCGGCGCAGCGTCTCGAGCGAGGCGACGAGCTCGTGGGACCCCGAGACGGAGGCCAGCTCGAGGGCCTCGACAAGGTAGTGGCGCGCGTCCTGCCGCCGGTCGCGGCCGTGGGCGACGTGCGCGAGCGCGCCCAGCACGGCGGCCCGATCGGGCCCGCTCGCTCCGGCCACGTCGAGCGCTTCGCGCAGGACCCCGTCGGCGTCGCTCAGCTGCCCGCTCCGGGCGAGAGCCTCGCCGAGCTTGCGACTGAAGATGAGCACCGCGCGCATCGGGTCGTCGAGCTCGCCACGGAAAAGCTCGCGGCGCGCGAGCTCGAGGGCGCGGCGCAGGGCCATGATCGCCCCCTGGTGATCGCCACGGGCGGCCGCGGTGACGCTCACTCGCTCGAGGAGCATGAGGGCCTGGAACGCCGCGCCGCCGGCCGACTCGTGCAGCGCTCGCACCTCGATCGGCATGTCGCGCTCGTCGCAGACCGAGCCCGCGGCGGCGTGGAGCTCGCGCTTCACCGCCGCCGGGATCGTGGCCAGGGCGACTTCGCGGAGCAGCGGGTGCGACGTGCGAATTCCCTGGTCGCCGACGTGGACCATTCCGGCGCGCCCGAGAAAGCCCAGCGCTTCGATCAGGTCGACCTCTTCGTCGACGAGCATCCGTGACAGGATCGCGTCGTCGGCGTCGTCGCCCCACACGGCCGCGGCCTGGAGGACGCGGCGAGCCCCGGCGGGCAGGCGCTCGAGCCGCGCGGCGATGATGTCCGCGAGCGTCGGGGGCACCGCGCCGGACTCTTCGCGGAGGAAGCGGAGCAGCTGCTCGACGTAGAGCGGGTTGATGGTCCGCGGGCTGCTGAGGAGCGACGAGCTCGGTCTCACCGTGTTGGCCAGGGCCTTCAGCACTTCGCTGGTGGGGAGTGGAGCCAGGGCCCGCGCGACGGACACATCGGCGGGCCACCCGGGATCGAACCCCGGCGAGCTCGTGGCGACCAGCATCGCGCCCACGAGGGGCGGATCGCTCAGGGCATCGGCGAAAGCGTTCCGGCTAGCGCCGTCGACCGACTGGAGGTCATCGACCGCGAGAACTACGCGCCGCCCGCGCGCGCGCTCGCTCGCTCGCACCACCGCCCAGCGGAGCGCCTCGGCGGCGGCGAACCGGCGCTCGTCGGGCGAGAGACCGCCGCCGCGCTCCGCGCTCATCGAGTCGAACACGTCGGCGAGCCCGTGGCGGGCCTCCGGGGTCGCCGCCACCCAGTCGCGCGCAGACCCGCCCGTCTCGGGGAGCGCCGCGAGATGCACGATGGCGCGCCGCAGGGCCCAGCAGCCGACCTCCGCCCAGGCCGGGTCGGGACCCGTCTGGACCACCACGTCGCCCGCCAGGGCGGCGCGATCGAGGAATTCGCGGACGAGCCGCGTCTTGCCGATGCCGACGTCGCCCACGATGCGCGCGGCGGTCAGCGAGCGCGATTCGGCGCGGCGGGCCTCGAGCCACGCGAGGTCGTCTTCGCGCGCAATCAGGGGAAGCGGCCAGGGAATGCTCGAGCGCTCGTCGAGCGAACGGCGCGAAGGCCGGGCGCCGGGCGCCGGGCCGGTCGTTCCCGCTGTCGGAGGGAGCAACGGCCGCGGCGGGATCGACGTCATGTGCGTGCCGGTCGTGGTCGCGCCGCACTCGCCGCAGTACTTCTGCGTCGCGGGGTTCAGCGCGCCGCACGAGGGGCAGCGGGCGGCGCGCGACGTGGGCGCCCCGCCGCTCGGCCGGTCTTCGGCCTGCACGAGCGCGCGCGCGAGCTCGGACGCGAACCCGTCGGCGTCCTGGAAGCGGTCTTTGGGATCCTTCGCCAGCGCCTTGAGCGTCACGTCGACGAGCGGCTTGGGGATCTGGCGGTCGGGCGCGACCTCCCGCGGGTCGCGGGGCGTGTCCGTCAGGTGCATGAGCACGACTTGCGTCGGCGAGTCGGCCTCGAACGGCAACCGGCCCGACACGAGCTGGTAGAGGATGACCCCCACCGAATAGAGATCGCTCCGCGCGTCGAGCGGATCGCCGCGAGCCTGCTCGGGGCTCATGTATTCGGGCGTTCCGCAGACGATGCCAGGGCTCGTGATCCCGGGCTGCTGCGTCTCGGCGCGCATCTTGGCGAGGCCGAAGTCGACGACCTTGACGAAATCGCCTCCGGACCGGACCGGCTCGAGGATGATGTTCTCGGGCTTGAGGTCCCGGTGGATGATGTTCTCGCTGTGCGCCTCGGCGAGGGCCGCGAGGGTCTGGCGGAGCACGTCGACGATGCGCCGGAACGGGAGCGCCCCGTCTTCGTGCGTGACCCGCGCCAGGTCGCGCCCGCGCAGGAACTCCATGACCAGGTAGAGCTGTCCGTCGGGCGTCTTGCCGAAATCGATGATGCCGACCGAGTTCGGGTGATTGAGACGGCTGGCCGCCCGGGCCTCGGTGATGAACCGCGCGGCCGTGTTCTCTTCCCCGACGAGGTGCGGGTGGATGATCTTCACCGCAACGGTGCGCCCGAGCGTGGTCTGCTCGGCCCGATAGACTCGGCCCATGCCGCCGACGCCCACGAGTTCGAGTATCAGGTAGCCGCCCGGAAGCGTGCGCCCGATCAGCGGATCGTCGGTACTGGCTGCGGCCTTGCCAATCGGGAACCCGCACGAAGGGCAGAACCGGTGGGCGTCGTCGCAGGAGCTAGCGCACTGGGGGCAAGACCGCATGGCAAGACGGCGCGGGTCGCCTTCAGGCTACCACGCGATTGGGACGAGCAGGGGCCACTCGCAATACCACCTCCGAGGTACGCGCGAGCGGAGAGAAAGGTGCGCGGCGTCGTTCCCATGGCGCTCACGTGCGCGTGCGGTAGCTCGAGCGCCGCGGGGCCGGTCTCGTGGCGCCGGTCTTGGGGCGCCGGTCGAGGGGCCACTCGAGCCCGTCCGCGGCCGGAGGCGAGGGACTTCGGTGGAGATTTCGCGTTGCGCGGCGCCCCTGACGTACCATGGGCCCATCGTGGCGAAGCGCATCGGCGAGCTACTTGTCGAGGCCGGCGTCCTGTCTCAGTCGCAGCTCGAGCAGGCGCTCTTTGCCCAGCGAAAAGACGGCCGCAAGCTCGGCCAGTTGCTCATCGAGCTGGGCCTTGTGAGCGAAATCCACCTGACGCAGACCCTGTCGAGGCAGCTCGCGATCCCCTGGGTGTCGCTCTATCACGTCGATTTTTCGCGCTCGCTCCTCAACCTCGTGGCGCGCGAGGCAGCCGAGAAATACTGCCTCGTGCCCATCTTCGTGCGACGGGTGCGAAAACAGGGCGAAACGTTGTACGTCGCGATGGACGACCCGACCAACGACCTCGCGATCGACGAGGTGTCGCGCGCCGCGTCGCTGGCGGTCAAGCCGATGATCGCGTGCCCCAGCGACATCCGCGCGGCCATTCGCGTGTATTACCTCGGCGAGACGGCCGCGCCCCCCTCGCCGGTGGGGCCGGCCTTGCGGGGCGCTCCGCAGATCGTGCCCGCGACCCCGCCGGTCGTGGGCGTGGGCGTGCCGCTCGGACCGCGGGCGGCCCCTCCCCCGCCGCCCGATCGGCCTCGCGCGTCGGCGCCCGACCCCCAGCAGCAGCCGGCCGAGCCGCTTCCGCCGCCGCGGCTCAAGATGGCCTCGGTGCCGGACGCGCGGGCCCCCCGCGCCCCGGACCCCGCCGAGCCCGCCGACGGCAAAGGGCCCGACAGCAAGGGCCCCGACAGCCGCAACGACACGCGCATGCCGAAGCGCGCGCGGCCCCGGATGATCTCGCTGACGCTCCTCGACGGGACGTCGGTCCAGATTCCGGCGCCCGGAAGGCGGCCGTCGCAGGTCGACGAGAGCGAGCGGGGCGATCCCGTCAAGCCCGCCGTGAGCGATCAGCTCACTGCGCGGGACCTCGTGAGCGCCCTGCGGGCCGTCTCGCACGGCGTCGACGCGAGCGAGATCCTCGGCAGCGAGCCGCGGTGGGAGGCGCTCTTCTCAGCGCTCCTCTCGGTGCTCCTCCGCAAGGGGATCATCGCCGACTGGGAGTTCATCGAAGAGTTCCGCAAGCTCTGAAGGGCCCGTGGCTCAGGACGTCGACACTCTCGAGCGACGAGCCGAGCGGGCCTGGCTCAGGCCGCGATCGTCGGGAGGGCGCGGACGGCGCTGGCGCACGGAATGACCACCTCCGCGAGCGCGGCGCGGCGGAGCTGCTGGCGGAGGCCGTCGGTCAGGACCCCGTGGACGAGCATGTCTTCGTCGCGCGCCGACACGGCATAAGGCGCTTCCCACTCGCAGCGCGCGACCGCGTCGGCGATGGCGTCGTCGATCCACGCGAGCGCCTCGGACCCGGTGACGGAGACGACCCAGGCGATGGTCCGCCACGCGAGCTCGGCGTGACGCTTCTCGTCGTCGGCGATCGTCTGCAGCACACCGCGCACCACGGGGTCCGTGGCGTGGTCGAGCGCCTCGCGCGCCTCGAGCGCTGCGATCGTCTCGCCGACGCAGCCCTCCGCGAAGAGCGTCGCGACGAGGCCACGCAGATCGGTCTCGCCGAGGCTCTCTTCGACCGCGAGGTGCCCGGGCCCGAGGTCGGCGCCGGCGTAGGCGCTGGCCAGCCCGAACGCGAGCTGCGCGTGGACGGTCTCGTCGGCCATGGCGCGCTGGGCGTCGGCGATCAGCCACGGCGGCGCGCCGACCGCGAGGAGCTGCAGCGTGAAGCGCGCGAACGCGGCGATCGACGCGTGCTCCATGCGAGCCGTCTGGCTCCACTCGGCGCCGAGGCGCGCGCGGACCTCGGGGGCCAGCGAGTGCACGACGGGCGCGACGCCGCGCGCGCGCCACTCGGACCGGCGGGCGACAGGAGCGAGCCGCGCCTCGCCGTCGACGAGGAAGGGGCGGCCGACCGCGCAGGCCTGCCTCTGGCAGGTGCGATGGTTCGCGCCGTAGGCGATCGAGCACGTGGCCTCCGCGTCGCAGTCCGAGTCGACGAGGCAGGTGTCGACCGACGTTTCACACGCAAACGCGTGACCGGGACAGCCCGGATCGCTCTCGTAGTCGACGCACTCGGCCCCCGCTCCGCACGTTCCCGCGTTGCAGGCCGCGCTTTCGCAGCTCCCGAAGGGCGTCCCGCAGACGCAGATCTCTCCTGCTTTGCAGTCGGCGTCGCGAACGCACCCGACCTCGCAGCCGCAGCTGAACACTCCGGCGGGTTCGGACTCCAGGCCGATGCAGGCGGCGACGGGCGTCTTCGCGCTGATGCAATCGACGTCCGAATGGCAGTCGAAGCCGGCGTCGAGGGACGCGCACTTGCCGCCGGCCGCTCCGTTCGACCCGGGCGCGCCGATCTGCGTCGGGCAGTCGACCACTGCGCGGCGTCGCGTGACCCCTCCGGCGCAGCGGTCGTAGCCGGTATCGACCCCGTCGATCACCAGCGGCGTCGGAGACGCGCAGGTGAACTTCGGCGGCCCGGGCGGCGCCGGCGGCGCGGCATCGCGGGACGAAGCGTCGTCGTCCCCGCCCCCCAGCGACGCGTGGCGCGCGCTGCACGCGACGGACGCCAGGCCGACCGCCGCGGACATCGCGGCCCGCAGGGAGCCGATCGATCGAAGGGTGAGCATTGGGGCCTCTCCACTCATCGCCAGCGCAAGGCTCGTGCCCGCCGCGATCGGAGGCGCACCCTCGTTTGCGCCGCGATTCCGTTCCCCGTCGATGTGCCACTCCGTGCCGCGCCCGACGTGAACGCCCTTATGGAGCGGCGGCGTCGAGATCGCCGGGCAGGGCGATGCGCCCGGCGATCGCGCTGGCCGCGACCACCAGCGGGCTCGCGAGGTACATTTTTCCCGGCCCGCTCCGGCCTGGAAAGTTCCGGTTCTGCGCGCTCACGGTGACCTGGTCCGGCGAGTCGCTCGATCCGGGGCCCGCCTTGATGCACGCGCCGCACGACGGATCGACCAGCTCGGCGCCCACCTTCGCGAACACCTCGAGGTATCCCCGGGCCTCGGCGTAACGGCGGATGTCTTGCGAGCCGAACTGCAGATAGAGGTGCACCCCCGGCGCGACGCGCTTGCCCCGAGCCAGCGCGTCGCCGAGCACGCGCGCGTACATATCCATGTCGGCCTTCTTGCCGCCCGTGCACGAGCCGCCGTACGCGATGTCGATCCGGACGCGCTCCCCGAGCTCCCCGAGCGGCACGCCGTTGCGGGGATCGCCGGGCGTCGCGACCATCGGCACGACCGTGCCGAGGTCGACCTCGAAGGTCGCGCAGTAGGTCGCGCCGGGATCGGCGCGCACGATCCTCTTCCGCACTTCGCCGGCGTCGAGGCCTCGCTGCTCGACGAGGTACACGACGACGGCCTCGTCGGCCTCGATGATGCCCGTGAAGCCCCCCGCCTCGACGGCCATGTTCGTCAGGGTGGCGCGCTCGTCGAGCGACCACGACGCGATCCCCTCGCCCGCGAACTCGAGCACCTTGCCGATCCCCGCGCCCGACTTGAAGAACGGCTGTCGCAGCACGTGGAGCATCACGTCCTTGGCGCACACGTCCGGCGAGAGCGCCCCGGTGAACACGAAGCGCGCGGTCTCGGGCACGGTCACGCGCACGTCGCGCGTGACCCACGCGTTGGCCATGTCGGTCGACCCGACGCCGAAGGCGAAGCACCCGAGCGCGCCTGCCATGCACGTGTGGCTGTCGGTGCCGACGACGACCTGCCCCGGCAGCGCGATCTCTTCGACGACCTTGTTGTGGCAGATGGCCTCCGACCCTGCGGGCCGGCCGTCGCGCGTCACCTCGCCGTAGAGCTTGATGCCAGCGCGCTTCGCGAACGCGTCTTGAACGACCGCGAGCTTGCGGGCCTGCACGTCGAGGCCCATGTCGCGGTGCGCCCTGGGCATGATGCGATCGAGGAACGTCAGGTGGTCGCGGAACGCGTAGACGCTCTCCGGCTCGCTCACCGTCGCGTCGGGCCCGAACCCGAGGCGGAGCAGCGACTCGGCCATCGGCGTCACGTACTCGTGCGAGAAGCGGACGTCGGCCCGCGCGAAGAAGGCGTCGCCGGGCTTCACCGCAGGGACGCCGGTCGCGCCCGACCGCGCGTCGGCGATGGCGTGGTTCGCGAGGATCTTCTCGCACAGCGTCATCGCCCGCGGGGCCGTGGTGACGGCGGGCGGCGCGACGGCGCCCGCCAGGCGCGCCTTGTTGTACGCGAAGAGGCCGCCGTGCTCGACGATCGCCGCGCTGATGGGATCGAGCCCGCGCGTGAACTCTTCGATCGGGATCGCCTCGCCCTGGCGGATGCGCGCCACGAGCCCGAGGTCGGTGCTCGTCAAGAGGCCGATGTTCTGCGCGTTCTGGCGGTAGATCTTTTCGATGCTCCTGGCGATGACGAGCTTCACGCCCGCCGCGAGCTCGCTGTACGGCGCGGTCTCGCGCGACGAGCCGCAGCCCTTCGACGCCCCGCTCACGACGACGGAGAAGCCGCCGTTCTTGATCGCGTCGGCGGCGACCTTGCCGCCGCGCAGCCCGACCAGGCAGTAACGGCCCAGCGTCTCGTCGTAGTAGTAGCAAACCCAGCCCGGCGTGATCTCGTCGGTCGAGATGTTACCGAGCAGCGGCGCCGCGGTCGGCCCGTCCGTGAGGTCCGCGTCGAGGTCCTTGCCGGCGAGCTGCGCTTCGAGCAGGCTCGGGTCCTCCGTCAGGAAGAGTATCCGTCCACCGAAAGAGGCGCTCGGGCCGGGATTCGCCATCGTCCTTCGATCTTTACCATCCGGGAACCCCCACGGCACGCCATGCGCATCGCGATCGTCACGACAAGCTACCCGGCCCACGAAGACGACGCGGCCGGGCACTTCGTGCGGGCGGGAGCGCGGGAGCTCGAGCGGCAGGGACACGACGTTGAAGTCGTGTCACCGGAGCCGGGCGGCGCGTTCGGTTGGCCGGGCGCGCCCGCGCGGCTCCGGGAACGCCCGCACCGCGCGTTCGAAGCGTCGAGCTGGATCGCGAGCGCACGGCGCCGGGTCGCGCGCGCCGACGCGGAGCTCGTGATCGCGCACTGGGCGATGCCCTGCGCGTGGCCGATCGGGATCGCGACCAGGGGACGCCTCGAGGTCGTGTCGCACGGAGGCGACGCGCGCCTCGCCCTCGGGCTCCCGGCCGTGTTACGCCGCGCCGTCGTGCGCGCGATCGCGGCGCGGGCGAGCGCCTGGACCTTCGTTTCGGCGCGCCTCCGGGACGAGCTCTGCGAAGCGCTCGACGGCGAGACGAGAGCGCGGGTCGAGCGAATCGCCCGCGTGTCGGCGCCCGCGCTCGACATGCCGGACGTATCCGAGGCCATCGCTCGACGCCGACTCGACCTCGCCGGCACGCGCGCGGCCGTGAGCGTCGGCCGGCTCGTCGCGAGCAAACGCGTCGCCCGCGCCATCGAGCACGTCGCGGGCGCCCGCGATCTCGATGCGCTCGTCGTCGTCGGCGACGGCCCCGAGCGCGCGCGCCTCGAAGGCCTCGCGCGAGATCGGCGCGTCGACGTGCGCTTCGTGGGCACGGTCGGCCGGCGCGAGGCCCTCGCCTGGATCGGCGCAGCCGACGTGCTCCTTCACGGCTCGGTCGCGGAGGGCCTGAGCACCGTCGTCCGCGAGGCCGAGTCGCTCGGCACGCGCGTCGTGCGCCTGTAGCCAGTCAACGGCTTCACGACGGAAGTGATTGACTACGGCTCGTGCCGTGACGGCGGTCGTTCTCGCGATACCCGGGCGGGTTGCCGAGCCCCTCCTGGGCGCACTGGACCCGCCCTTGAAGGCGGCCACGGAGCCGCAGACGTACGTCGTCTCCTTGTCGCACCCGCGGGCTCGGTCCTGCGTGCCGCCCGCTTCGTCGACCACCACCTGGTCCTCGGGGCAGTGCTGCTCGCCCGCGAATCGGCTGCGGACGACGCTGGTGGTGCTCACGCACGCGCAGAGCAGCGGCGCGATGCCCATCCACGAGAGGCGTCTCATGCCCCGAGACCTGATCACAGAGGCGGGCCGGCGTCGAGCGGCGCCCGCGCGAGCCACTCGGCCGTGGAGCGCCTCCCGCGAACTGACGCCGGCGAGCCCGGCGACGGTGGGGACGAGTGCCATCGCGCGAATAGAAGAGGATGGTGCCTTCGCGGCGTCCTGTGCTTGCGTGAATCGCTTTAGGCGGCCTGCATGGAACTCGCAGCACAGGACGTCAAGGTGGAAGCCTATGTACCGATGCGCGGAGACTGGACCTAATCTAAGATCGTGCCGAAACCCATGCCGGTGAGAGGTCGCCGAGCGAATCGTCGTGCTCGACCTCATCGACGGAATGTCTCCGCGCGAGATCGCGCGCCTGCGCGTGACGCCCGTCCCGGCGAAGTCTTGCGCCCAGATGACCGTCTCCGACTCGAGCGCCGCCTTCGATGGACCGTACGGAGAGAACCCCGCGCGCCGCATCGTCTCTCGGTTCACCGACACGTTCACGATCCGCACGGAACCCGACCTCCTGAGGACTGCGCTCGAGGCGAGCGTGACCGCTCTCGGGAAGAGGCGCCGCGCTCGTTTTGCGCCGGTCGCGCCGGACAGCGCGATCGCGCTCTGGCTCAGGGTGGCGCAGCCGGTCGCCCGCCTAGAGCCGCATTTCCGCGCGAAACGAGGCGATCGACTCTGGCTCGGCCCCTGCAACGCCGAGGGCGATGGGCCGAAAATACGCTTCGATGGGCATGCCCCTGGTTCTCGCCGGCGTCGTGGTGGCCGCGTGCAGCTCCTCGAGTTCTGGCTCGCCGGCGCCCGCTCCGTCGTCGGATGACGCCGCGGCAGACAGCGCCGTGCCGGACGACGCGCCCGTCGATCACAAGGAAGCCGCGACCACCGACGCCGGACCGGACGGTGTGACGGATCGCTCGCTCGACGCCGACGCCGGCCCGGACGCCGTCACCGATGCGGACGTCTGCACGCCGCCCCAGGTCCTCCGATACGAGTCTCCCGGCTGCGGCGTCGATGCCGTCGCAGTCTGTGGCGGCTTCGCTCAGGATGCGTGCGCCAACCGAGTGTGTGGTTGCGACGGCACGGACGTCGTCATGTGCGACTACTCGCCCGTCCCGTGGGCGCACGTCGGGTCTTGCTCGGGCGCGGCCGATCCCTAGAGCAAGCGTCGGCGTCGTGGAACGGGCCCGTCTCGATGGGTCAGTGAAATAGCAGGCCGCGGGCTGGCCCTGCTGGAACAGCGCTTTCTGGAAGGTGCTGGCCGCCGGGTTGGTGCTGGCTGCGAGCTGCAGCTCCGGGCCGTCGGGCGCTTCGGGCGAGGCGACGGTCAGCCAGCGATAGCCGCCGTTCGAGAAGTCCGCCTTCTTCGTGAAGCCGAGGGTCTCGCTGTAGAACCGCCGCGCCTTTTCCTGATCGTGCACGTAGATGGTCATGATCTTGATCTTCATCGGTCTGCTCCTTCCCCGTCGGCGCGTGTTCGCGGCCGCCGGTGCTCCATTTGCCAGCTGACGATCCAGTGAGCAAGACCGTGACCGCGGTCACGTCGCATTATCAAAACCTGAGCGAAAACAAATGGATACTAGTCCCTCGCCGCCTCTTGAGTTACACATCTTGAGTTACACATCTTGAGTTAAACATCTTGAGTTAAACAGCTTGAGTTAAAAAGCGTGGTTCGAACACTGCAAGCTCCCGACGGGGTTCGGGGGCCATCCGCGCGCGGGAGAGAATCCATGGACGCCTCGAAGCACATCGACCAGAAGATCGCCTCGCTCTCGGACTGGCGCGGCGAGTTTCTCCGGTCCCTTCGCCAGCTCATTCGCGAGGTGGACGCGACGATCGTCGAGGAGTGGAAGTGGATGGGCACGCCGGTGTGGAATCACGACGGCATCGTCTGCCTCGCCAACGCCCACAAGCACCACGTGAAGGTGACGTTCCCCAAGGGCGCCAAGCTGTCCGACCCGCAGCGGGTCTTCAACGCGGAGCTCGAGGGCAAGGCCTGGCGGGCCATCGACTGGTCCGAGGGCGACACGATCAACGTCGAGGGGCTGAAAGGCCTGGTGCGCGCGGCCATCGCCCTCAACGGCACGAAGCCGGCCGCGCGGAAGCCCGATGCCGTCTCCAGCGTGAGCGCCAAGAAGCGCGGAACGCCGCGGGTCGCCGCGACGAAGAAGGCGGCGGCCAGGGCGAAGCCGGCGGCCAAGAAGACGGCCGCGGCTACGGCGAAGACGAAGACGAAGCGGACCGCGAAGAAGTAGACGGGGCACCAGCGATTTCTCGTCACATCGCTCGGCGCGCGATCGTCACCCCAGGGTCGGCACCACGAAACGAGGAGACGAGGCCTTGAACGGGAGCCTGCCCTTCGCGCCGACCCGGAGGGTGCGCGAGGCGGGCGCGTCGTCGCCCGCGATCACCACGTCGAACCAGCCGGCCGCGTCGGGCACCGCTGCGATCGATGCGATCGATGCGATGGGCCCGCGGAGCGCGCGCTGGAGCGAGGCCGCATCGAGCTGCAGCGGGGCGTCGGCGAGCAGGACGGCTCCGTCGCCGGAGGCGCGCGCCGGAGACACCGGGCTTGGCGTGCTGGCCGCGCCTGCGAGGGGCAGCGCAAGGACGAGAACTGCGAGGGCGACAGCTTGGCGGGACGGCGGCGGCATGCTCGATCCTGGTCTCCTCGGGCCATCGTTGCCCCCGGAGACCGCCAACCGCCCCTCATTTTGATACGCCCAAACGGCTCCGGGCTCAACGGGCGCCGCGCGACGGCGGCGGGCGCGAGCATGCTAAATTCCGCGGCACTTCGGCCACGCTCGGCCACGCGAATCCTCTCCGGACCCGGCCATGCACGGACGATTTCTCGCCCCCGACCGATGAGGGTTTCGGCCGAGCGTCCTATTGGACGATGAAGCCCAGGATTGGGCACCCGAAGGAGGACGCGATGAGCTCGCCCGAGAAGCCGGAGATGACGTTAGTCACCCTGAAGTCGGTGCCCCCGCTGGTACGCGGTCTCGTGCGAGACCTACGCGCGCGATGGGCGCTCGAAGAAGCCGGCATCCCCTACAATGTCGTGCAGATCGGCCGGGACGAGCAACGCGCTCCCCCCCACCTCGCGCGCCAGCCGTTTGGGCAGGTGCCCGTGCTCCTCGACGGCAAGGTCACGCTGTTCGAGTCCGGCGCCATCGTGCAGTACGTCGCCGAGCGGAGCCCGGCGCTTCTTCCCTCCGAGGCCGCGGCGCGCGCACGTGTGATGTCTTGGATGTTCGCGGCGGTGAGCACACTCGAGCCTGCGGCATCAAATCTCCAGGAGGTTGACTGGTTCCACGCCGGGGCGCCTTGGGCCGCGGCTCGCCGGCCGGCCGTCGTCGACTTCCTTCGTTTGCACTTCGGGTCCCTGTCCGACTGGCTGCGCGACCGCGACCACGTCGCCGGGGCCTTCTCGGCGGCGGACATCCTCGTGACGTCGGTCCTTCGCATGGTGAGGCACACGGACCTCGTCGCCGAGTCGCCGATCCTCACGGCATATCAGACCCGGTGCGAAGCGCGCCTCGCCTTCCAGCGCGCCATGGAAGCTCATATGGCCGCGTTCGAGCACTTTGACAGCAGCGCCTGATCTACGATTCCGGCATGTCCTCCACGCGTGTCAGTCACCACGTGAA
>ODAK010001878.1_pt1 | contig 22453 bp, 18 predicted proteins | sample 1539591 | NCBI WGS metagenome assembly ODAK01 (sample SAMEA3539303, study PRJEB22396) | soil metagenome | biome: tundra; feature: field; material: soil | place: USA | collected 2010-05 | depth 0.15 m | reverse complement strand
CGATGATGGGAATACACTTGGGCTGGCGCGAAAGGCTGAAGAATTTCTCATCGCCTGTGGGGTCGCTCTCCCCCACAGTGGCGAAGTGCTGGTACTCGTCGCAGAGGAAAAGGACTTGCCGAAAATACTGTTCCGGGTGGGCCTCGATTTTGGGGACGCGGTTCAAGACAGCGCGCTCGAAGTCGAGCTTCATCATGATGCCCAGAGCTTTGGCGATTCCGGGGTTCATGCCGATGGGAAAGTTAAGCGCACAGACCTTGCCATTTTCGATGAGCCAAGAGAACGAAGGGAGCGCCTTGCCATACATATTATTAATGTTCTTTGCCGGGTCGTAGCATTCCTTCTTCGGACAGAAGATCTTCTTCACACGGGGATTCGAGTCGAACAAGGAGAGGAAAACCGAAATGCCTTCGACAATCGAGGTTCGGAGCTTGGGTTCGATGCGGCTCCAGTCGTCGTTGTACCATCGTTTGATGGCCTCCAGTTTTTCGAGCTTGTCGGAATCGGCTTGTGCGGGGTTGAGAACAGTCTTGGATTCGGACGCGATTCCCTTGATTTGCAGCGTCTCGCGGAGTTGCGCAGTGGCCGGGGCGAGATACCGGTCTTCTTTCGGATCGTGAATGAATCCAAGTCCGACGAGGTCCGCCGTACGCTCTCCATAGACATCCGGCTTGATGGCAACGTAATGACGGCCCATGACGATCTCTTCGGCCTCGGCAATCCGGGCTTCGAGCGTGGGTGGAGAGATGGCGCACTGATAGACATCGAAGAGAGTCACGTAGTCGTAGGCGACCTTGTGAAGAAGGATGAGAAAATTCACGAGGTTCGTGTAGGCCTGTTGCCAGAACGGTTCTTTGCCACGGCCAAAGAGATTGTTCAAAAGAGCGGCGATGCTGTACGCGAGTTCGTAGGCGTCGAGATCGCTCTGGAGGGGGTTGTAGCGGTATTCGGAATCGAGACTGACTTCGATGTAATCCTCGCTCCTGCCGTGGCGGTCCAGGATTTCTTTTACCTTGTGGCAGAAGTCGCCTTTGACTTCCAGGATCAGGCCGCCGATTCGCTTGTCTTTCTCGGCGGCTTTGTAAGCAAGAACCTGCTCGGCGAACGGATACATGCAGCAACTGGTTTTGCCCGTGCCAATCGCCCCGAAAATGGCGATTCCGGTGAAGAGTCCCCGTTCAGGAATGGTGAGCCATCGGGGAGTCTCGGCGGGCACGGATTTGCGTGGGTTGTGAACTTCGCCGACGACGAGGAAGAGTGCGTCTCTTTTGCCGGGGTCTGGGTAGCGCGGAAGACGCCCTGGCGAGATGCGTCGGCGCACCTTTAACGCGAAGATATAGACGCCCGAAAGTACGGTCGAAAAAACCACGTACGGGGTCGTGAAAAGAACAATGTTGTAGAGATATTTGAAGCTAAGAAATGCATGGGGAGCGCGGATGGATATGACAAGCAGGAAGAGCTGGTCTTCTGGGAACGGATGCGTGTAATAAAGATAGGCTCCGGTACCCATCGCCAAGAGCGTGGCTACAAAGCCGCGCGAATGAAGAATCCTTTGGATCATGTCCTTGCTCCTGTATGCGTGGCTTATGTCTTGCCGATACCGGATGGCGCGGTGTGCCGCTCCGCGCGCCACTTGCGGTAGTCCGGGTCACGCGAGAGAACTTTCTTCAGGACGGCGTTGACGACGTGATCGGCAGTGCTCTCGATGAACTGGGCATAATCTTCGAGAAGTTCATTCACGGGTTCCTCAAGTTTGACTTGCCGGGTTGTGATCCCCGGCGCTTTCTTGATGACAGGCATGGTGTGCCTCCTTCGGTGATTTGTGTTTTCAAGTCTTGTGGCCGCCGTGGAAAAAACGTCAGGCACGGAAGTTTGTGCCGGAGGGCGGGAGCGACTCCACGGTATGCGTGGGCGGCTGAAAGCCGAAAAAGTGGGGTCGCTCCCGCCTGATTTGACGTTTTTTCCACGGCTTGTTTCGCGCTTCGCATGTTTCTATGTCTTTCGTCTTCAGAGTCTTGGGTCTGCACTAGGGTGAAGAAGTCGGCCGTCAAAAAAGTGCAGCGCGAAGTTCTTACCCTCTTCACCTGTTTTTAGCGACATCGCTGTCAGTTGAAGCACTGCTCTGCAGTAAGTAGGTGTCAAAACCCACGGATCTCTTTCGATCATTGGAAACGAACTGCTGCCGGATCGCGGACCCCGTAATGCGTTCATTCTTCCAGCCCCGATACAGACCCTCGAACCGATCACCGCTGAATCGTTTCCGAGCTTCATTGCGAAAGATCAGGTCTGCATCGGTTACTGCGGCGTACTGCTTTTCATCCCATGCGCGCCGCACGCGGAAGTAGCGGATGAGGTCGCCCGCGATGTCGGATTCAAGCGGAGTTTTCACAAGCGAATGGAAGATTTCCGTTGCCTTCTCGAACCAGGAATTTGTGCGCGAAACGTACAGCAATCGAAAGTCAGAAAGCGGGCGAAAGAGCGGCAAGTATGTTTCCAGATGATGGATAAAATCGGCAAACGCTGCCTCCCCCTCCTGAACATAGGTGAACGTCACCACAGGGGAGAGAGAAAACAGTTCGGACCCCGCAAACATTGGGAACTTGTCCACGAAGTATCGAATCGTTGGATGAGACCCTGGACGGCCGACGTAGAGCCGGGCGGGAAGAACGTGCTTCTCGATGCCTAAAGTCCCGCAAAAAAAGCGAATCTTCTCTGGCTCCGTTTCGAGGTAGCAATAGGCTTGGTTCGCCAGAACAAAATCGAGAATGGCAATGCGCTTCCGAATGAAATCCAGTTCATGATCGCGCCGGTTGCGAAGATTCTCGCGCTCCATCTGGCGGTAAAGCCGCCGTGAGAACAAGTGATACACCACGCCGCTCTTCGGAAAACGGTCGATGCGGACGTGTTTGCGGTCCTGGAGTTTGTGCCAGAACGTAGTCGTCCGCTTGCCCCAGTGAGCGCCCGTGAAAGCGAGGAATTGGCGCGCCAGGAAGTATCCCGAATGGGTCGCCACGATATAGAGGAAGCGCGCTTCTTCTTCGGTGTAGCCGAAGGCTTTCAAGGCATCGAGATGGGCGGCGGAAATGTTCATAGCGCCAGGATTCTTCCGGTGATGTCGTGATTGTCCAGAACGCGGCGCAAGCGAGGCGCGTCTTCTGACGGGCTGTACATGGCGAACCCTGCTTTGGCTTTCTCGGCAAGACCTTGTGGGCGGTAGTGCTGTGTCGCGAGTTCCAGGTCTTTGTGGCGCAATTCAAGGTCGGCCGTCTCGTACTCGATGCGCATGTCGGGCACGGGAATCTTGCCGTCCACGGTGCGGAGGCCATGCCGTTCTGCAATTCCTTCCTTCGCATCCTGGTTGTCTTTGTCGGCTTCAAGCTTGGCGAGGTCGCGGTTCAAATCTCCCTTGAGTTCGTAGTCGAGAAGCACGCGCACGGGCCTACCGCCTTCGCGTTCGATCCGCTCCGCTTCCTTGTGATAAAGACGGTACAGATCGGCATCGTGTTTGGCCTCGCGCGGCTTTGCGATTCCGTCGTAGATCGCCTGATCTTCTGGGAGATGATTGGTTGCTCTCACAACCTTCTTCCCGGATTTCGTTAAGGCGGCCACGCGGAGCGTCTTCTTCCCTGAAATTTCGAGCGTCTTCTCTGCGACCAATCCCTGCCGTTCGAGCCGCGAGATGTCGCGCTCCATCCGTGCGGAATCGCCTTCGTAGTTGTGCTTTGCCAGTTCGGCGGGTGCGACAATGCGGAACCTACCGAGTTCGCCGAGGGTGCGGACTTCGGATTCCCGCAAGAGATAGGCGCGATCCCGAAAGTAGTACGCACGCGGGGAGTCGAGGCGCTCGGGCTTCAAAGAATCCCGGTTACGCGTTTCCGGATGCCCGGTCTGGCGGGCATCCTCCGCTGTTCTGCCCGGTCGCGATTCAGACGGTGTCATACCGCGATGCCGGGCAGGTCTCGCCGGTGTCGTCTGCCGGGTGTCCTGCGGGTCGTAGGAGAAGTCCCGCGACATTTCAGTTTGACTCCTCGTCATTTGTGGGCGCGGGCATCTCCGCGTGGCCCGCGTTGAACTGCTTGTCCAGATGCGCGAGCTTCCGCCCCGTGTCCTTTAGGAAGAATCTGCGGTTGAGGACGAGAGCTGCGGCGAAAACATTCAGGAAGAGAACGGCGACGGACACAAGAATGACCGAGCCGTATTCATGGAAGAGAACGCTCTTATAGGGCGCCATGAACTTCAATTGGTCAAGCAGCCAGAAGCCGTATCCGAGCAGGAGAGCAATCGTCAGGATGAGGGCATTGGCGATCATGGTTTCGTCTCACGATGAGAAAGCTGTGAGCGGAGATTCGATGAGGGAGTTCTCGCCGGACGGCGGGGGGACAACACTGTGGGGGCGAAGGAAGAACTGATCGGTTGGTTCGATTGCTTCGATAATCCTCCGCGCACACTTGGAGCGCATGTTCCCTCCAGTGGGTTTCATCCTGCGCACCCGCTAGGGTGGTCTTCGAGCGGCGCGCGACGCCCGGCGGCGTTTCGTAGGGGTCCGATGCCGCAAGGCTCGCGGGGAGAATCCGCCGAGAACTCCCCTCTATAGACTAAGAGGCCTTCACAGGGGAAAAAGTCAGAAATAATTTTGGAGGTACCTGTCGTTCGCCATCAAAAATCTATCCGCCTTTGGTTTCAATAAAATAGGCGGTCGCCATACATACTGACCTCCAAAGGCTCGCTCTCCGACTGCGCCGTGCTCTGGGGGGAGTGGCGCTTCAGTTTCCAGGGGCAACGTCAATTCACGTCGACGGTTGCCAAGATTGTCATCTGACCGCCCCCAGTTATCTTTCTCCCTTCCGGAACCGCCAAGTTTCGTAAGCCGCTGGAAGAGGGCCAAGGGTCCGCTACTCCCATCACCACGATATTGGGTCCTGCAGAGGTGTTTATGTATTGAATCCCAGTCAACACCATGCAGTGATGAGTCGTACACAGCAACATAGCGTCGCCGTTTGTTAGGTTATCGACTGCGTTTTGAGGCGTAAAATTATCAATCTCTGCAAAACTGTCGTACAGGGAAGTTGTCCTGCAACTGAAGTCGTCGCCGTTGTCATCTGTCCAGCGCCGATTTAGTAGTTTTAGGATCGCCGACGGCTGAGCAGTCTTACAAGGAGGATTAGGGCCGTAAACAACCTTGGCAATTGCAGTTTGGTCGATTGGGTGCCCATAGAGACGAAACAGCATAGAGATACTGGCGGCCCAACACCAGGCCGGGCAGTTCTGCGATTTATATGCCTTGATTACGCTTCCAAGGTTTACCTGTGCCGTCTGGATGCCTTGACCAAAGCTGTTCAAGACGGGAAAACTGGCAAAAGCGACTGTAGCACGGAGAAATGTGCGGCGGTCCATCGCAGGCCTCCTCGCTTCTAAGCTCCGCCCAAAGGCGCGGATAGCTTAGTCCAACAATACAATTGATACGTGCAGCCAGGATACTTTCCACCAGACCTCGGGTCCGTTCTTAAGGATCTCGATCGGAACCTCCTTTTAACCTCAAACACGGTACCCATCTTACAGCCATCCCACTGCACGCCGACAGTGCGAAATAATTTTCATGCTGAGCGCCCCACCGGTTCGGAAAACGGCGTGCCACGTCCGCGAGTGCCCGCCTAAGGCGGCGAGCCGGGCTAAGACAACTGGACAACAGAGAAGGCGCACAATTCGAATATGGTGTGGTCCTACCAGGCAAGCTGTTTTAGATCTCGGGGGCGTATTGTTAAGCAGTCAAGGAAACGGTGGTGTCCTAATTATGCCAATACCGGGTTAGAATCATCGTTGCATGGACGCGTCTCCGGCTAAAACATTCGAATCTGGCAAAGAAGAAATTGCAAAGCGATGCCGGTACTTCACAACTAACCGACAAGCATTCCTCGCTTCCGGCGTCAAAGAAGCACACATTCGCCAATCGCTGATCGACCCTCTCTTTGAGGCTCTCGGTTGGGACGTTGGCAACACGGCGATGATCGCGCCTCAATATCGTGAAGTGATTCCCGAAGATAGTCTGGACGTAGAGGGACAGCAGAAGGCTCCGGATTACACATTCCGTGTCGGCGCGATGCCTAAGTTTTATGCCGAAGCCAAAAAGTGCGGCGTAAATATTGGTTCTGACCCCGCCCCAGCGTTTCAGCTTCGCCGGTACGGATGGAGCGCCAAACTCGCGGTTTCGATTCTCACCGATTTTGAAGAACTCGCGATTTACGATTGCACTATGCGACCCAGCCCGACTGAGAAGGCGAGCCATGCGCGCATTCAGTATCTTCGATTCGAGGAATATCCCGACCGCTGGCGTGAATTGTGGGATCTATTTTCGCGCGAAGCTGTCTGGTCCGGCGCATTTGACCAGTACGCCGCTTCAAAACGAAAACGCGGCACTTCGGAAGTAGACGAGGAATTCCTCAAGGAAATGGAAGGCTGGCGGCTAGCGCTTGCCAGCAACATCGCCCTGCGGAATAAGAATATTTCTCTAGATGACCTGAATGCAGCCGTTCAGTTGACGATTGACCGCGTCGTGTTCCTCCGCATGGCGGAAGACCGGGGACTGGAACCGTACGAACAGCTTCTGAAGCTGTGTGAGCGCCCAGACATTTATTCCCGCTTCATGCACGACTTATCCCGCCGGGCCGACGAGAAATACAACTCCGGCTTGTTCCATTTCCAGAAAGAAAGCGGGGTCTCCGACGAGCCTGACCGGATAACTCCGAAGCTAGCCGTAGACGACAAGGTGTTCAGGCCGATCCTACAAAGCCTCTATTTCGCGCACGGTTCGCCCTACCAGTTCGGCGTCATGCCGGTCGAACTTCTCGGAACTGTTTATGAGCGGTTCTTGGGTAAGGTGATTCGGCTCACGGCTGGACACCAAGCCAAGCTTGAGGAAAAGCCCGATGTGCGCAAGGCGGGAGGGGTCTACTACACCCCTGCCTACATCGTTCAGTACATCGTCAGCCACACCGTAGGACAGCAGATCGAAGACCAGAGTCCCGCACAACTTGCTGGTTCCAAAGATAAACGGACTTTTCGCGTCTTAGATATGGCTTGCGGAAGCGGCTCGTTTCTTTTGGGAGCGTACCATCGCATTCTCGACTACCAGTTGAATTGGTACACTGAACATAAGCCGGAAAAATTCTTGAAAGCCGTTTACAAGGACACTCGCAACGGTCACTGGCGGTTAACTATCGAAGAAAAGAAACGAATTCTAACTACTCATATCTTCGGCGTGGATATTGACCCGCAGGCTGTTGAAGTCACCAAACTTTCCTTGCTACTAAAAGTACTCGAAGGTGAGACAGACCAAAGTCTTTCGTTGAGTCAACTTGCCTTCGGCGACCGAGCCCTGCCCAATCTAGCGGAAAACATCCGGTGCGGCAATTCCCTGATCGGGCCGGACTACTTCGCGGGCAAGATGTTTCCGGATTCAGAGGAAATGAAACGGGTCAACGCCTTCGACTGGAAGCAAGCTTTTCCCGCCGCGATGAGAGCCGGAGGATTTGACTGCATCATTGGCAATCCTCCATACATTCGCATTCAGACAATGAAGGAATGGGCACCATTGGAAGTCGAAATCTATAAAAACTCATTCCAAGCTGGGAGGACGGGCAATTACGACATCTATGTTGTTTTTGTGGAGCAGGGGTTGCAGTTGCTAACTCCGAAAGGACAATTGGGTTTCATTCTACCCAGCAAGCTTTTTGCGACAGACTATGGCGCCGCCCTGCGTGGGATCATCAGCGAGGCGCGATCACTTCGCAAAGTTGTGGACTTCGGACAGGCGCAGGTTTTCGAAGGAGCCAGCAACTATACCTGTCTCTTATTTCTATCCCGTGCGCCTTTGATGGCGGGGACCTACGTTAGAGTCGATTCGCCGCTCATTCTTGCTACCGGAGATATGGAAGGCACCTCGTTTGAAAGCAAAAGCCTTACGGCCGATTCATGGTTATTTTCTGGAAAGCAGGAGGATTCACTTTCAAAAAAGATCAGCCTCGGGTCAATTCCTTTGGGACAGCTACCGGCGAGAATTGCGCGCGGCTCTAGTTCGGGAAATGATGACGTATTCATGCTTAGCCATCAGGGAAAAAATCTATTCACGAGGAATGAGGAGCCCGTCGATGTCGAAAGCGATATTTTAAGAACTCCAATTTATGCAACCGACTTTGGGCGGTATCGATTTGCTCCACATTCCGGCGAATCAATCATATTTCCTTACGATGTTACCGATTCGGGGTATGAGATTAAACCCGAAGCCGCGATGAAACGGAACTTCCCGAAGGCGTACAAATATCTCCACACTCAGAAGAAGGAACTGGACCGCCGCAAGCAGTTCGCAACTTGGTATGGCTTTAGCGCTCCGCGCAATCTCGAGGTTCACGACGAGGCACATTTCTTTGTACCGCTATTAGCTGAGAAAGGATCATTTTGTCGTTTGCCACAAACAAAGCGGGCATTTTGTTTGATGGCAAGCGGCGGTTTCAGTGTCACAGTAAGCCCATCTTGCGGGCTCTCGCCTAATTACGTTTTGGGATTATTGAACTCACGGCTTCTCTTCTGGCGACTTCGCTCGATCAGTAATATTTTTCGTGGCGGCTGGATCACTTGCACAAAGCAGTATGTGGAAACGCTCCCGATAAGAAGAATCAATTTTTCCGATCCCACTGAGAAATCGTGCCACGACCGCATGGTAACAATGGTCGATTCGATACTTGGATTACATAAGCAGCTTGGCACCGCGAAGTCCGTTGCGGAGAAGGCCATTCTGCAACGGCAGATCCAGGCGACAGACCGCCAGATCGACCAGCTTGTTTATCGACAGTATGGACTTACCGATCAAGAAGTCGCGCTGATTGAAAACTCAACATCAGAACCCAAAGGGGCAGAGTCCGAAGCTGGCGGCTAGAAGGGTAAAGCGAAGCCGAGGATCGACGGTGGCCCCGTGAAAGCCTACACTGGAGGGCTAGCCGTGTCCGACGAAGTCTTGGTAGGGTCGAGGAATGGCCTTGCGGAAAGCTATTTCAGATCCATTACGGCCTTGTAAAGCTTCTTCAAATGGTCGTCCGACATATCCACAATTGGTTCGTACATGAATGAGTTTAGGTGAATATTCTCGGGTGTCATTAGTGCTACGCGATCAAGTATTTCGATGGTTTTAGTTTCACCTCCGAACAGGGCCTTGAATTTCTCAACCAATTGATGTGTTTGATGGGACTCAATACCCGCCACAAATGCACTATCGTTAATTTTCTCGATCATGAATTTCTCCGCGGACATTCTTATGGCAATGGAAAGAACAATCTTGTTCTCAAAGTTGATCCCAACACTGGCGACCAGACATTTCTTTGCCTCGTCGTGGATCACATCAACCATCGGCCTAGCGCCAGGGACTGATTTACCCGTTACGCCAAACAATCCACTGTAAATTGCTTCCAAATCGCCCTCTTTAATGTTCGGAGAGTCTACCTTCCAATGCAAAAGAGATGTTAAGCGTAAGAACTGCACGTCTTTTTCGTCCTTAGTAAACTCGATAAGGTTCCGGATAAACGGAATAGAAGCGATTTTCTTCTTCGGGTCATTGAAGAAATCACGCTTCAAATCATTCAAGAATGCATTCTTAATTCCAGTCGCCTTCTCAAGTAAGACCCCATCGTCATTCCTCAGTGCCATCAGGCAGCAACCATAGTTCACAACAAATCGGCTTTCGATGGTACGAAAAAAATCAAAGTTGTGCGTCATAATTATTTGATTAAAAAGTTTGTCTTGGCTGATCTCCTTCAGGTACTGGACGATTGCATATTTATTCTGATAATCAAATGAGTCCGCTATATCGTCGATGACGATCAGGGTTTCTTGCTTAGCTTTTTTTCTCGTTTCCACCTCAAAAAGTATGTTCAAAACATATAGTGCCTTTCTCTCGCCTGTACTCAGCACCTTCAACAACGACGCCTTATCAATGGATGCCTGCTCCTTCCCATCATGGTAGGTGAATCCCAATTCAATAAGGGGGGCATTGCCAAGCATGACTGCAATTCGGTTTTCGGCTCTCAACTCAAACGGGACGAAGAATCGTTCGTTAAAACTCTGAATTACCTGCTCCCATTGCGTTCGCTGCTGGGCGGCTACTTCCTCAATCTCCTTTTTCCGCGCTTCAGCATCTTCGTACCGCTTCATCAACTCCAGATAAAGGTCTTGGCGAACCTTCAAATATGATTTCCAAATGTCTTCTTTGAATTTCTTGACGTTTTCCAATTGGGACAGAAACGCCTCGTGTTCAAGCATATAGTTCTGAAAATCACGGAGGGCGGCGTTTTTCTCTAGGAGTTTGGCGATTTCATCGAACTTCTTCCGTAAATTCTTGTCCTTAATGATCGCGTCCTTTTCTTTGGTTATTATGTCTTCTAACTCTTTCTGCGTTTTAATTTCAATGTTCGTCGCGGACTTTAGGTTGACCGTGTGTTTTGCGTCAAAGAACCCATTGTCAGCGAGGCTCTTTGCAATCTGACCTGCATTGTAATAGTCAAAAGTTCCTCGCTTGAAATAAGTGGACGCGGCCAGAAGCTCGTTATATCGCTTGACATATTCCTCAATGGCTGTTTTTAGATCCTTTGTTTGCAGGGCGGACAGGACTTTGTCATCAAATATTCTGTCGTACAGAACATCAGCAAACGGTGTGTCCTTTTGGTCCACGACCTCTTTCTTGATTCGAGTTAAGGCGATATAAAATTCTTTGTCTGTAGTGGTAAATGCTAGGGATATTTCTGCTTCGAGGTCTTTCTTTGAGTGTGATTGTTCCTTCAGTGCTTTGAACAAAGCATCCTTTGCGTTATCAATGCCAACGTGAAGCTGCTCATACTCCTTTCGTAGCTTCGGTTCCACTAGCAAAGTTGATGTTTTTTCCGTATGGGCAAACTCGGCGTCATAGGGCCGCACTACGAAAACACTCTCCTTCGACACCTGAGTACCGGTTTCGCCCGTGATTTTCATTTTAGTTTTTCTGGTGGGGAATATTCGATCCGAGGATATGGCCGCTTGTGCGACATCCTGAAACACTTGCGCGAGGGAAGATTTCATCATTCCGTTCGGGGCGTAGATGGCGTAAACGCGCTCCTTGCTGAAATTAAACTCGTACTGGAGCTTCTTAATCCCGTAGCAATTTTCTAGATCGACCTTGACCGTTCCCATTACAGGCCTCCGGTTAGGCGAGGTTAGCATAGGAAAGTAAGGTTTGGCGCTCACGGTTGCTTTGAGCAGAAAGCCCCAGTGCGGGAGGATCGCTAGAGTTAATGATATTACCCGGTGATTAGAAGTTCGCGTAGTTCTGTGTATCGAGAAGGCCCAGTTCCAGTAATCAGGTACTGCAGCTGACCCCGAAGAACTTCTATCGCCTCATCTCCTACTGAGTATTGTGTTGGCTCCAGATGAGGAGTAAATACCGATTGCAACTCGTCTAGTCTAAGTAGGCTATCCATCGCGAGGGGGCCCGCGTTTCCAGGTAAAAACATGAGCTGAGGAAATTCCATTTTTCGAACTCTGTCTACGAAGGTGGGCGAAAACTCCGCACGGCCCGTCTTTGCGTCAACAAGACCAAAAATCTGCGCGACTAGACACCTCCGACGCTGAACTTTGCCTCTGTAGCCATGTTCTTGCAGTCCAAGCGGAGGGAGCTCCGGTACGACAAGAAGAACTGGTCGTAATTTTGCTCTGATGACGATAAATTCCTCGTTGGTTTCAAGCTTAGGTGTGGCAAGCGGAATGCCCCTGCGAAAGGCATCATGCCCGGCAGCAACCAATTGAAAGGACGATGCAATAGTCTTTGTTGGTTCGTTGGGGTCTGGAACAGGCCGCCAGAGTTCCAAATTCTCATGTGGATAATAGGCATGTGTGCGAAAGAACTGCCCGAATGTGAAATGACTGTGGAAGCCTAGGGGGAGCTCTTTATAGAACTTGTCTCCAAACCATTCATCGATAAAAAAGCTTTCACCCGGCATTATCGAGCTTTTCTAATGCTTGGAGATATTCAGCATCGTATCGAGGAGAAGTAAAATGAAACTTCGCGTGGTTCATTTTGGCCTTTGAAGCTAGCTGCTCCTCGAACTGTCTACGTGCTCTGTTCATTTCTCTTCGACTTTTTCCTGAAACAGATTTCTTGTAGAGGAGAGGCGCAGCGATGGATATTTTCGTGAAATCCAATGCTTCATTTCTAATGCCAAACTCCATCGGCTCTGTACGAAAATAAACATGGTCTAAAATTTCAGCAGTGGAGGACTCTCCCCAAGTGTTAAGGACGACTCTCAAGATCGCTTCATCACTATATTTATCGAATAGCTTCCCAATGTCAGTTGGTTCAGCAGACCTATAGAACTTGGTGTCGTATTCTGGCTTTGTGCTCGCACTCTCAAGGAGAGCGCCAGCCTGAACCATCTCAGCCAGCATTGGATCGAATTCTCTCGTCCACGGCCCGAGGTGAAAATACTTCCATTGGAAGTCCGTGAATGTCCTTCGATGAACACGGTAGAATTCCACATCGAAAAGATAAAGAAGCTTCAACAGCTTAGTTTTCGTCACGTACCCGCCGTGTTCCGTCACGTAAAGAACTATCGCGGGAATGAGCTTAAGCAGGGAGTTGTTCATCTGACGAGGTCTTACCTTGAGGATCCAAACTGGGTGCGGTTGCAGAATTCACAAGTAATAGTAAGCCGATGCAAGGCCCACTTAGGATAGCGCGTTCTGTACCGAATTGCACGACATTCACATTTCCTTGGCTGGATGAGAATGTAAGCGGGTGGAATTGCATGAGCGATGGTTTCGTTTAATTCTGATGCCCAATAAGCGCGACGCCGCGAGTTACAATGAAAAGATATTTTATTTTGGTATAATTCTTGTATGGCACCGTCAAAATGTGCTGTGCTGTTTGATTTGGATGAAACATTGGTTTTGACTAGCAAGATCGAGCCACTCAGGAAACTAAGAGATTGGCCCAAGGTATATGTAAGTTTTTCGCAAACCGAGCTTCCTCCTGGAACTTTGAATTTCATCGCAAGAGTGAAAGCACTGGCCGACGTACAAATTGGCGTGGTCACAAAATCTCCGCGTACCTACGCTGAGAGACTCCTGAAATATCACGGAATCCCGATCCCGGTACTTATCGCATACCATGACGTGCAACGTCACAAACCGCACCCGAACGCACTTATTAAGGCTGCCGAGAGACTTAAGCTCCCTCCCGCGCGGTGCGTTTATGTCGGTGACCATCCGGACGACATCGCGGCGGCGGGCGCTGCGAACTGCATGTCAATTGCCGTCTGTTGGGCCGGAAATAGTGATCTTCGAGATGTGTGCGACTCATGGGATGCCGTGTATGAGCGCGTGATGTTGATATTCGGGCGGCTGAATGGCTAAAACATATAACGTCCAGGAAATTCAGAATGCAATACTTGCCACTCGGGAGGGGAGCGACTATTTCCTTCTTTCCTACCCTCCAAAGCGTAGAATGAATGATGTGTCGCGGCTTATCTGGGACTTCAAAGAGAACCAACCCCAAGCAATCAAAGTGGTGCTCGAAATTCTACTTCCGAAGTTTTCCGATTGGGAGAAGCAACTTAGACGGAACGATCATTGCTCTCACATTGTCGCAATCCCAGGCCACGAACAAGGTAAACAAAACGCCGCATGTGAAGCGGTTGCGGCGACGCTGTGCGGGAAATTTCATTGGCTTGAACGCCTCCCGAACTCCCTTCGTAGAATTAAGTCGGTGCCCAAAGCGTCTCACGCGGCGTCTTATCAAGAGAGGCCGAAATATGCAGACCATTTGAAATCGATTAAATATTTCGGACCGAAGGTATCAAAGGGTGCTTCAATAGTTATGCTCGACGACGTTTTTACAACATCCGAGACTTCTTCAGCGTGTCGCGATATTCTGATTGAGCATTCGGGCTGTGCGGGGGTCATCGGACTATTCGTGGGGAGAACGCTAAATGACTGAACAACACAGGGCATACGTCTATTCTCTCGCGCACCTCTCACACCTGGGCGAACGTTCGGCTTTGAAGGTAAAACGAATATTCCCGACTTACGACGATTTAATTGCGGTGCCAGTGTCAGATCGCCGAGATATGATCGAGCAGGGGGTGGGGCCGAGATACTCAACTCTTGTTTCGACCAATTGGGATGAGGTCATGGAACATGCCACTAGGGAGCTTCGCCGACATCAGCTTGAGGAAATCATTGTTTTGACGGTTGACGACGCGTCCTACCCGCCTTTGCTTCGGAGAATCTCTGATCCTCCGCTCGTACTTTTTGTAAAGGGCTCTGTTAAGTCTTTGACTGAGTGTATTAATGTCGCGATTGTCGGTACGCGTGACTCCACGCCCAAAGGGGAAGCCGTCGCAACAAGGATTGCCAAGTTTTTCGGTACTCGTGGATTGGGAATTGTTAGCGGCCTCGCCAAAGGGATCGATACGGCAGCCCATAAAGGCGCGCTTGAGGCCAATGCTGTTACCGTCGCGGTGTTTGGGACGCCATTCGACAAAATATACCCAGCTGAGAACAAGCACCTCGCCGAAAATATTTTGCGGGCGGGTGGCAGTTGGGTGTCTGAAATCCCTCTTGGAAAAGGTACGCACCGGAATTCGTTTGTGCAAAGGGATCGAATCCAAAGTGGCATTTCAGTTGCAGTTATCCCCGTTCAGACCGATATCCAAGGTGGGACAATGCACACTGTTGAATTCGCCGAAAAGCAGGTCAGACTTGTGCTCTGTCCGCGACCTCTAAACGGAGAGCGGCATTTGAAGCAGTACGCAGGGATCGTCTCTCTAATTGAGTCGAAGCGGGCTACTGCATTTCAATTCGAAGATTACGAAGTCGTTCTCAATAGAGTTTTCGCACACGCATCCACCTTGAAGGACTCGATCAAGGACAATTTTTCTCGGCCTTGGCAGGCATCTCAGAGCTCCTCCCTTCCAGGCTTAGACCGTCCGCAGTCGGATTCAACTGTCATTTTTTCAGAGGAGAAACACACCGAGGAAGTTACAATTCAGCAGCTCATTGCGATGTTCACGTCACTTGGACTATCTAAGAGTAAATCGAGCTTTGAAACGGCGATCTCCAAAGTCCGAAAGAGATTGTACGGAGGGCGAGGGAGAATTCGAAAAGGAGATTTCGGTTCAGATGAGGATTCAAACATGCAAGTATTTAAGGCTCGATTGAGCAGACCAATCGACGAGACATTATTTGCTGAAAAGTGGCGACAGCGGTCAGGTGGAATAGATGTAAGGTTTCGCATAAAGGGTACGGACCTAACTGCCATTCACACCCGCACGCTATGGGATTCGAGCAGTCGACCAGGGAGTGGGGGCTTTTTCAACGTCCTTCAGATGACTCTTCACGATGTTGCGCAAGATTGTTCAATTGTCGACTGTGAGGAGATCACGAGCGTAAATTCCTGATGTTCTACGATGTTTTCAGAGGCCGTTATCTTGGGACGAACTGAGGGAACTGTTCTTCCCTAACGGAAAATGGCAAGTCTTCCTGATAGTCTACTCTTCGCGCAGCGCAGACGGCCAACGAACAATGGACCCCTTTCCCCGCGATCTTAGCCAAAGCTGCGACAAAATGAGATCCGGTGGTGCGAACATCATCCACAAGAACAACCGTTGTCGTTGGAACTTGTTTCGTGACGGACAAATTGTTGTAAAGGTCTTGCGGATCGCGAGTTCCGCCCTGGGAGCTTGGCACCATAACCGACTTCCATCGGAGACCGTCCCATACGTCTGTATCTTCAAGACGGTTGGCCGCGGCTTGGGCCAATAGAAGGGTGCGTGGCACCTCCTCATTTGTCGCCGCGCACCCGCTGTTTGGCACAGGTACAAAAGTGAGCGGCCGGCCTAAATTCTGGCTATTGATGTACATCGCCACTAATTCTCCAAACCAATCGATAGCTTCTTCCGCATTTGCCTGCTCCAGGCGATGGATAACGTCGCATACCGGCACATACGCAAACAGATTCACTGGGTCGCCTTTAATTGCCTTCACAAATTTCAGGGCATTATAATCGTCGTGACGCCAAGACACGTTGATGTCGACAAGGTAGGTGGCGAATGAAACCACTGTGAGAGGCATATTTGTTCAGGCCGCTAATCGAAAACGCGGTCCTACGAAACCGTTCCAAGGTGAGCAAAACATTTACAGTGTAACACCTTCCGTTTGGGTTCCCCAATCCTTTGGCGGTTAGGTAGTGTCTCAGTTTGATTTTTTCCCTTGCCGCTTTGACTTTGCTCTAAATGGGCGCCTCAAAATAATTATCCCTATCCAGGAAAGCAAGGCGACGATCCCAGCAGTCCGCGAGGTCGGGAAAAAGATAGCCGCTATTACCGCAATCAGTACCGACCCCCACGCCATCGCACTGTAGGTTTGGTTTCGCATTGTGTTATGCCAGACGAGCGATTTCTTCTAGGCTCCAAACGTGGTCGCTCACTCCCGCTGCCATCGCTGGCGTGACGCGCAATGACTTGTGAATCCGGCAGAGATTATAATGCATGTAGTGAATGGCGAGCATCCAAACATGGTTCTCAATCTTTTTTGAAAAGCCGTTGGTCAGGCGAGTGAAGCGGCGCATGGACATTCGCATCGTAAGATTCTGACGCTCAACGTAGCTCGTAGAAACATGCTTTGGGTCTGGACGGCCAGTGATGCCAACGGTCTGACATCCAATGCATTCCGCTGGACTGTACTTCGTATCGTTCGCGGCATCGTTCCCATAAATCTTGACCAACATCGCGTAATCAATGTTCGCGCCGAATGCATCCTCAACGACCTGCAGATACACGCGATGGCCGTCTGTGGTTAGCTGGACGCGATTTGCGAGCCGCGACGCTAGATCGTCCATGAAATGCTTTGCGGTCTGCGCTCCGCGTGTGCCCACGGTGAAAGATGGCACGAGCTTTGTATCCGCATCAATCGCAACCCATGTCCAAATGTCGACGTAGCCAAACACTCCGCGCTTATCAGCGGGAACATTCTTTTCTTTCGCGTAGCAAAACGACCAGATTTCATCGCACTGAATTCGCTTGCTCGTTAAATTGCGGAGCGTTCTGTCTTGATAATCAGCGCACGCACGGCCAGCATCGACTAGTAGCTTTGTGACCGTATTGATGGAGACATCGGCAAGCCGTGAGGTTGCGCGAAGACTATTACCCTCTACTAGCATTCCTAGAATCTGTGTTCGCTTCTCAAGTGTTAGGCGGTTCATACTGAATATTATGCTTGCTAAATTGTCATTTGTCAATAGATTTTACAATAGTACTGTACAATTGTAAAACAAGCGTGTATAGTCCCTTTGTGAGCGAGTCGGCCCTATTCGATATGCAGCCTCAGCATCCTGGTAGAACCTTGCGAAAAATGATGGAGGAAAAGGGATGGAACCCCGATGAATTGGCCGCTATCGCGGGATTGAGCGTCTCCATGATCTATGCCCTCATCGCTTATAAGACGAATATTGGCCCAGAGACAGCCGCTCGCCTAGCAGCCGCCTTTGGGAATACCGCCGAGGAATGGATCAAGTGGGATGGATTGCATCGGTTATCTACCTTGGAGTTCGACTTCAATGCCGATCTCTCCGAAGTGGGAAAGATGGCACGACTGTATGAACTCGCGCCGATTCGAGCAATGCGAAAACGCGGATGGATTCTTGAGACGGACAGTGTGGCTCAACTGGAAGCGGAGCTTAAGAAGTTTTATGGCGTGGAATCATTAGAAGGTGATGTTTCATTTCCCGTTGCGACAAAGCGGACGTTTCGATCCACGAATCTAAGTCCGGCTGAAAAGGCATGGTGCTTTCGAGCACGACAACTTGCAAAGAGCATTCCCGTTCCGGAAGTTTTTAATTCAAAAAGAATCGCGCGAGCAGAAAAAAGACTTCGCCAGCTCGCCGCTTATCGAAAACTCGCGGGGCATGTGCCAGAAGTCCTAACCGAAATTGGAATTCGCTTCGTTATTGTAGAACCGATTCCCGGTGTAAATATCGACGGAGCAGCGTTTTGGCTCGACGCTGAGCCAGTAATTGCAATGTCACTTCGGCATGATCGAATCGATGGTTTTTGGTTCACACTCATGCACGAGTTTGCGCACATCAGAAATGGGGACGCCTCAGTCGATTCGGATTTGATTGAAGGTGTAAGAGGAATGGCTGTCACGCTCATAGAAGACGAGGTAGAACGCCTTGCAAACACGGAAGCGGCAAACTCCCTTATTTCATCCGAAGAGCTTGAATCCTTCGTCAGACGGGTCGGGCCGCTCTATTCAAGGGATAGAATTATTCAATTCGCGCACAAAGTAAAAATTCATCCGGGAATTGTTGTGGGGCAACTGCAAAACCGGAACGAGCTTGGTTATGGCTCGCTTCGGGACTTACTTGTAAAAATCAGGGACGTAGTTGTTTCGGTAGCTATTACAGATGGGTGGAACCAATCTATCGCACCTGCGATTTTGTGAGGTGATTTACATGGCAACTGCACCAACTAATTCACGCCGTCGGCACGGGAGCAGAAAGATGCTCTACCTGACAGAGCAGTATGCAAAGGAGCATCCAGCCGAATTAGGCCCAATTGATCCCGATGCCGTATCTGTTTGGGCAATCGACAACGGTATCTACAAACCAAAGCCAATTGACCCGAAGCATCTTCTTCGAAGACAAATTCGAACCGCTTTGCGGGAAGAGTACACCGAAGACCCGCAAGGACGTGAAGTTCATGCCCGCCAGCCGGAGATGGTCGAAATTAGGACGCCCGACGGCTTGAGATGGCGATCCCAATGGTGGAAGACCTTTGAGATGCCGCCTGAAAAAATGCGCGCGGCAGGACAACTTAAACGACGTGGCGCGTATCGCGACGTACTGCAAATCAACATAGATTTCGATTCATATAACGATAACAATGTCTTCAAGGCGAAATTGGACCCGCTAGACTTTAATTTCAACAAAGATATTGAAGAGTCGCGGCTGCCTACGAGTTATCCTGATGGGCCGACATTGGAAGATGAAGACGAAGAAGACGAAAACAACGAGAAAGATTAAGATTTTCCCCATCGTTTTCGAGCGGCGGCTCTAGCAATCTGTTTCCGTCTGGCTGACGAGAGTTTTGCAGCCCTTGCGTTGCCGCCTTTAGCTCTTCCAATCTGTGCAGGCTTTGGCTGCGGGTTCCTTTTTGCTTCGCTCAGCGAATCCTCAGCTTCTCCTGTTGAAATGTCCACAATCAGCTTGGCGAGTTGGTTTGCATCTCTTGGACGTTTCGGCACGAACCGATTATGCCACAGACGCAAGCCCGAAAACCGTGTCTCAAAATTCAAACTGAGACACTACCGGCGGTTATGGTGCCATTGGGATTCGATTTGACCGAAAGGCACAATCCTTAAATTACTCAGAACACCGAGAAACCCAAGTAGGGAATGGATTTGTTGGAGTGAATTGGTCCGCGCCCAAATCGGGTGGGCGGCGCATTGGCGAATGACACGTGGGTGGGCCACAACAATCAAAAGCAAGCGACAGCGGCCGATTCTCAGGTGCCCGTTAAGTGCCCAGAATATCCCGTTTTGAGAGGTTTTTGCGGTTGAGAAGAAGGGCTAAGTCGTTTGAATCCGGCAGAGCCGGTTGATAATTGGCGCGTTATGAGCCCGACGGGCCGGACAACGATCCGTAAGTGAGTGCTGATATCTACAAGTTATCCGTAGCCGTCCGCGGCACTGCGATTCCGGTCTGTCCAGATCGGGACTTCATTGTGCCAACTGCCCAGGAGCGGACGGTTTTTGACCGCGATCCAGTTACCCCAGGCCGCCCAGTCCTTCGATGAATTTGTTTGGAGGCGAACGTCCGGAGGACGATCGTAATCAGATCGCGACCACTCCCAAGAGATTGCTCTGTCGCATACTGTCGGTTTGGGTGCAACATTGGGTGCAACTAAAGTAGGAAAAATAGCTCCGTTTTTCTTGTAAGCGACACCAGACACGGCACTTAGATTTTTAATCCCACCAGCTGTTAACCGAAGGGTTGGAAGTTCGAATCTTCCCCAGGGAGCCAATTCTATTATTTCCAATCACTTGTGTTTTTTACGACGCGGATTTTTGGGCGATTAGCATTCGGTAGCGTGCCGAAGGGTCTGCGCTACGCCATTCGCAAAAATGTCGAGCTATCGTTTTTGGATTCAATAATATGCGTGGCGTTTCGTACTGGATGATCCGACCGCGCTTGGAGTGCGTTGGGTGCAACGTGAAGATTGTTCTGAAAGTGGCGCGCGTCAATCTCTGATCCAGAATCTCAATTCGCACACAGCTCAATGTCGTTTTGTTTTCGATTTACAGTTTAGAGGCCGGTCATCTTCTCCAGGCGTTCGGGATATCGGGCCCCTTCGACTTTGATCTGTAAGGCGGCCACAGCGATGTCGCGGAGATCTTCGGACGAGAGTTCGACTGTCACTGCTCCGATGTTTTCTTCGAGGCGATGAAGCTTCGTCGTGCCCGGGATCGGAACAATCCACGGTTTTTGAGCGAGCAGCCATGCGAGTGCGATCTGAGCAGGAGTCGCTTTCTTGCGCTGCGCGATGCTGACGAGCAAATCAATCAGCGCCTGGTTCACCTTGAGAGCCTCGGGCGTGAAGCGCGGAAGGGTGCTGCGGAAATCAGAACTTCCGAATGTTGTGGTTTCGTTGATCGCACCTGTTAAGTAGCCTTTACCGAGAGGGCTAAACGGAACGAAACCAATCCCCAGTTCCTCGAGGGTCGGTATCACTTCTTTTTCCGGAGTTCTGGCCCAAAGTGAGTATTCGCTTTGGAGTGCGGTGACCGGCTGGACCGCGTGCGCGCGGCGAATCGTCCGCACACCCGCTTCGGAAAGTCCGAAATGCTTGACCTTGCCCGCTTGAATTAGTTCCTTCACGGCACCGGCGACGTCTTCGATGGGCACGTTCGGGTCAACGCGGTGCTGATAGAGCAGATCGATTGTTTCTATCTTGAGCCGCTTGAGCGATCCCTCGACGGCTTGCTTGATGTGTTCGGGCCGGCTGTTCAGAGCGTGGGCTCCCGGCCGATTGTCACTGCCGCTCAGATCGAAACCGAATTTGGTGGCGATCACCACTTGCCCGCGAAGCGGGGCGAGGGCTTCGCCCACGAGTTCTTCGTTGGTGAAAGGGCCGTAGACTTCGGCGGTGTCAAAGAATGTGATCCCGCGTTCCACTGCGGCACGAAGAAGAGAAGTCATTTCCTGTTTGTCTTTGGGAGGGCCGTAGGAAAAGCTCATTCCCATGCAGCCGAGTCCTATGGCCGAGACTTCAAGATTGCTTTTTCCAAGCTTGCGCCTTTGCATTTTGTTTCTCCGTCTAAGTGCATCCTCTAGAGAATGCCTTTGCGCTCAACTGTCCACTTCGGATCCTTGCATAGACCGCAGTCAGTGCCGGTGAACTGTGCTGCGGCGTTTTTATCGCCTTTCAACTGCCACTTCAACCAGTCACCGACCATTTCGCCGAAGATGCCGCCGTTCGGTTGCGCGTAGGTCGCCATGTGGCCTACATCAATATCAGCCTTGAACACTGGAACTTTGATCAGCGGGAAATTATGTTCTGAAGGCTGATAGGCGACATCTTTTGATCCGCCAATGAAATAAGCGACGGGTGCATGAAGTTTATCTAGCTGGGACTCAGGGACGTCGAGTCCGGGAATTGGCGACGGTCCGGAAAATAATCCGCTATTCAGAACTACTGTCGTTTTCACACGGGGATCGGCCGACATTTCGATTGCTTGAATGCCGCCGCACGACTGTCCCATGAGCGCAATCTCGTTCGGATCGAGTTTTCCACGATACTTACTTCCGGCTTGTCCATTTTGTGCCAGCGCCCAGTTTACAGCATCGATCAGTTGAGTTGATTGCGTTGCGACCGGAGGCAACTGACGCGGTGCGCCGCTGGCCCGCGCAGCAGGAGGACCTCCGGGTGGCGGAGTTGGGCGCGGCATCGCGGACATGTCCGCACCGATTGGTCCAATCGCGATTATCAGAAATCCTTGCGATGCAATTTCGGTGAGAAAGTTGCGATACATGCTGCCAACATTTCCGCACGCACCATTGGCAAAAGCCACGATGGGCAACTTTAGCTTTCCGCCAAACTTATCGAGAGCAGTTGGATGATAAATCGTGTGCGTCGGGAGCGACGGGTCAGCTTCCATCACAGCCGGACATGGGCCGGAACCGACCGGTGCGACATAATCTGGTGGATAACCGTTCCAGGTCGCAGGGCCCTGCTGCGCGCTAACTGAGATTGCCAAGAATAGCGAGCATAGAATTACTGCGAAGAGTTTTCTGCGGAAAATGTTGTTCATCTTGAATGCCTCGGTTCGATCTCGTGAGTCAAGAGTGTGACTCACGGCTTTAACGTGCCGCGCTTGGTGGCTG
>ODAK010001877.1_pt1 | contig 22455 bp, 19 predicted proteins | sample 1539591 | NCBI WGS metagenome assembly ODAK01 (sample SAMEA3539303, study PRJEB22396) | soil metagenome | biome: tundra; feature: field; material: soil | place: USA | collected 2010-05 | depth 0.15 m | reverse complement strand
CCTGGGGGAGTTCTGCAGGAGCTGGCCGTATAAGACTTGCCGGCTGCAAATATAATTAAATTGTTGTTCTGATAAATTGTTTGGGAACCTGTAAGCAAATAAAAAATTGTGCGCAATACTAAAAATCGGTATTAGTCTCAATCTTCACACCTTCATAAATTTCTGAGACCAGGTTATTTTCATCAATTGCTTTTACATCCAGAAGGTCTTCTTTGGAATTATATTCTTCCAGTTCCCAATGGTTATTTTCATTTAACCTGAAAACTTCAATATGAATGCTTTCGGAATCAGCGAGTATGTATTCTTTTAAAGCTGGAATATCACGGTACAATTTAAATTTTTCACCTCGGTCGTAATTTTTGGTTGATTTGGAAAGCACTTCAATAATTACCGCAGGATTTAAAACATTATAGTTATCATTATTGAGTGTAATTATCTCCCCGCATATAATGGAAATATCAGGATAGGTAAATAAAGTGTTGGATGGAAAATGGATACGTTGATCGCTGTTATAAGGCTTAGACTTTTTGCCTTTTAATTTTTGCCCAAGTGAAATGAATAAATTACCAGTAATCGCATTATGCGGCACTCTTGCGCCTGACCTAGCAAATATCTCCCCTTTGTAATATTCATGTTTTTCAACTGAAACATTTTCCATCTCAAGATATTCCTCTATAGAAACTTTTTCTTTGTTGTATGCTACAGCCGGCTCTTTTATTTCCATGAAATAAATATACAAAATTTGCGGAGTACCTGCACCTTGTAAAAACTTCTGGTTTCCATCAGGGATTTTCTTTGGAAGCTGGAGGCCTACCTGAACTGGTTGTATAAAGCTTGTCTTTTAAAATTGAATTGTTTTATTGCTTTATAATCAATTCTCTCTGATTCAATCTCTGCTTTTAATAGTTCAAACCCGAATTGGCCACCCTGGAATCAAAATTTGCAACTCCTATCAGTTGATCGGAACGATCGGTAAATGATCTAAAATAAATAAGAAATGTATACATATTTTCAGTCTCAAAAGAATTTCCATCAAATTCAGACCTGTTGTCTGGATTGTCTTTATCAACTCCAACAAAGGTATAATCATAGTATCCCTGTTTTAATAGCAAATGAGTTTCATATACCTTTTTATCTGGATTAAAAATCATTTTCAGGCTGTCAGGGTAATTGTAGTTGGTTAAGGCGCCAAATAAGTAAATATCTCTTTTCGGATAAGCACCTCCGCCTGGAGGAACAAAAGAAAAATGCACGTTGGCATAATCTGCTTCCAATAGAGGATTTATGCCTCTTAAGTTGGTTGAAAGGTACATACCATTATTGTCCTTGTAATAAACATATCGCTGTTTATCTAGGGGGCCGTCAGGTTTGAGATAAATTTCCGTGGAACGCTGGTTGTAATCTGCCTTCAATACTCTTTCAGTTTGCAAATGAAAATCAGTAATGTTGAGCCAACGCCATTCTTTGCCACCCGGGAATACACCAATATTCTCTGAGTTATATTCCAGCGTAGCTCCCCTGTTATAGGTGGGCGGAACATTTTTCAATGCATTATCCCACCGGTAATTCTGAAGAATCACCACCTTTACCTGTTGGCCTGTATTATAAGCATCTATACCCTTCAGACCAATAGAAAACACCAGGCGCTGATGGGTTTGAGCAAGATTCGGGTCATAGGGCTGAACTACTCTTGCTACTAGTGAAGCCTGGTTGTCAACTACCATCATTCTTTTCGTAAACACCAATTGAGAAGTATCTCCATTTAAGAATACTTTCAAAATATAATTCCCTGAAAGTATAGGGTATCCGGCCGCATCAGGAAGGATGGACTGGTAATGGGTATATTGTGTAAGTGTAATAGAAGAAGATCGGTAATTGGTAATTCTCAACTGCGTAAATCCTTTTATGTAGTCGAATTGGTTTACATCTACAGGCGCCCAATCAATGTCACAAAGCTGGTAGGTGTAATAATAATTCTTTACATCGGCATCCAGGTCATCGAAGTGCAACTCTAACTTGTCGCCGCTGTTCAAATTGATAATTGGCAGCGTAAGCTGATTTCCAAAACTGTACAACCTTACGGTTCTTATATTTGCGGCATATATGCTATCGGGTGCCTGCGAAAAAATGAAGCAGGGAGAAAAAAGAAATAAAAGAAGTAAAAATATTAACGAAGCGAAGTCTTTTGATTTCATTGAAATGTTTTAAAAAAAATTAGTTTTACAAGATACCAAATATACCTGGTTTGAACGTTTCCTCCTTTATTGCAAAACGAATTGCTTTCAACAGGCAAAAGACTTTTTCACGATTTATTATTGGTTTGGCTATTACCGCTACCATGATAAGTGTAGGCATCATGATTGTAGCCTTAAGTTTTGTAAATGGATTCCAACATGTAATAAGCAATAAGGTATTCAGCTTTTGGGGGCATATCAGGGTACAGCAAAATGTAATGACCCAGGCAAATATTGCGGAAGAAACGCCCATTGAAAAAAATGACAGCCTGGAGACTTTCTTATTTACTCTGCCCCAGGTGAAAAGCGTTGAACGATATGCAACCAAATCTGCTATTATACGATACAAGAATAACATTGAAAGTATATTGATGAAAGGCGTGGACAGCAGTTTTCATTTCGACAGGATCGATGAATTCCTGGAGAAAGGTCATTGGCTTTCCTTTAAAGATAGCGGATACAGCAAAGACATTGACATTTCAGCATATACAGCCAACCAGCTTGAAGCAAAGGTTAATGACAGTGTAATAATTCTGTTTATTCAAATAGATGGAAGCCAGCGGGCACGTAAACTACGGATTGCCGGAATATTTAAAACAGGAATCGAAGAGTATGACCAGAATTTCTGCCTGGGAGACTTGAAATTAATTCAAAGATTAAATGATTGGGATTCGAGCGAAATCGGAGGTTACGAAATATATTTAAAGGATTACAGGCAAACGGATTCCGTAAATAATTATTTATATGATGCCGAAGCTTTGCCTGGAAAATGGTACAGCAAAACCATACAGGAAATATATCCGAATATATTCGACTGGCTAAATTTACAAGGAAGGATCAAGAGTATTTTATTGGGCATCATGATGGTAGTGGCCGTTGTAAATCTAATTACCTGCCTGATCATCCTTGTTTTGGAAAGAACCAAGATGACAGGAATCTTAAAGGCGATGGGAGCGCCAAACCTGATGATTCAGAAGATATTTTTATACAATACAACTATTATTGCCATTACCGGAATAATTGCTGGAAACCTTTTAGGACTAGGCATTTGTTACCTGCAGGAAGCAACAGGTTTTATTAAATTGGATGAGGATGCTTATTACATGAAAGCGGCTCATGCGGAAGTAGTTTGGTGGCAGGTAGCTGCCGTGGATGGCTTCACCCTGTTGGTCTGTTTTATAATGCTGATCATTCCTTCGCTATTGGTAAGAAAAATTCAACCGGTGAAAGCGATAGAATTCAGGTAGCTTCCAATTAATTGGTTTGAAAATGTGTGGAACAATACATTAATCAACTACTTCTCAGGTGCGACAGAATTATTCCGGCTGCAACAGCAGCATTGAGCGATTCGGCATATCCGTATTTTGGAATGGTTATTTCCTTGTTCGCCATTTTTTTTAATACTTCGTTTATCCCTTTTGATTCGTTGCCAAATAAGATCATTCCTTCAGTTATATTTTTAAATTCCTGGACAGGGATGCCTGTTAAAGATGCAGCATAAACAGGTATTGCAGCGTTCCTTTCAATAAAATCAGGTAAAGGATTGTAAATAACATTGACTCTTGCAATACTGCCCATTGTTGACTGAACCACTTTTGGATTGTAACATTCAACGCAATCTGGACTGCAGATAATATTTTCAATGCCAAACCAATCTGAAATCCGGATAATTGTCCCAAGGTTCCCCGGGTCATTGATATCATCTAAAAGTAATGTCAGTCGGTTCAGAATTTCTGGTAATAAATTCTCAGGTCTTTTTTCAAAAACTGCAACAACTTTATTAGGCGTTTTCAATAAGGATATTTTTTGAAGTTGGATTTCATCAATTTCAAAAATATTCTCAGGTGAAATATTTTTCAATAAACTATCATGTCCTGAAATCCATTCCTGCTCAGCGCATAATATTCTGCAGGTAAGATTATCCGAAGTCAGCAACTCCGTAATTACTTTCGGACCCTCAGCCACGAAACAGTTCTGTTCTTCCCTTTCTTTTTTATGGCTTAAACTTTGAATATATTTGACGATCTTTTTGCTCAACATAGCGTAAACATGAATGGAACAATCCGTATTGAAATATTTCCTGCTCTTCTTTTAGGAATAATTCTGTTTGTTTTTCTACCCGGTTGTGTCGCTACCAAAAAAAAATACTCCGGCATAACGAGGGTGCGCAAATATCAAAAAAATATTCCTTTTGTTTTTAAAACAAATATAACCTTAACTGCACCTGATTTAAATAAGGCAGATAAGGAAGCGGTTAATTCGAAGCTGAATACCCAATTGGATGATAGCGCTAAAGTGAGCGTGAAAGATGTTGCATTTTTTTTACATTATATTAATAAGCCTCCCGTTTTTGACACAACTGCAATCATTCAGTCAGTAAAAAACATGAACACAGCCTTGGTAAATCTTGGCTACTATTCCCCGGATGTGACATACAATTATGATACATTAAGATATAGAAAAAGCCAATTGAGAATAGTCATCAATTTTAATGTCATCGCAGGCAAGCGGACTAGGGTTGACACACTGGCTTATCTTTTTAAGATTCCTGAAATGCAACAATTAGCCTTGTCAACAAAAAAGGAATCCCCCCTTCAAAAAAATGCTCCTCTTACTAAAACGGGTATACAATTTGAAACCGGGAGGTTAGTAGACCTTTTTCGCAATCATGGCTATTATAAATTTACGGCCGATGAAATAAGAGTAACAGGCGATACTTCCATGGAAGCGCTTACAACTATTACAGTAGATCCTTTTGAACAATTACAATTGCTCGCTGAAGCTGAGGAAAAAAGAAATAAACCTACTATACGACTGACATTTCAGCTTAATAATTCACCGGACAGCAGCAAGCTGGAAAAGTATTATGTGAATAATATTTATATTTTACCTGATTATTCTCCCGGTGAAAAATATACAGATTCCACACTGAAGGAATTTGTTTCAAAAAACTACATTACCAGATATCTTAAAAAACTATTCAAGTTTTATATTCCGGGCTCCTATCTGTATATGAAAAAAGGAGAAGTTTTTAGTCAGGCTGATTATGTGAAAACCATCAACGGACTTTACAAACTTGGAGCCTGGGAGGCGCCTACTATTGATATTATTGAGAAAAAGGATACCAATTTGCTTGACATGGTTGTTAACCTTCTCCCTGTTAAAAAGTTTGCGTTTGAAGGAAATGTCGAATTGAGTTATTCAGCAAATACTTCCACCACAGTTATAGCTACTAATTCAGGAAACCTGCTGGGTGTATCAGGAAATATTTCTGTTACCAACCGGAATTTGTGGAAGCAGGCAGCCCGGATGACAAATTCCATCAGGGCCGGTGTAGAATTTAATACGGCTCAACGAAATAGTACCGGTACTTTTATAAATTCAAGAGAACTGGGATATACGAATAATATTTTATTCCCAAAATTTCTTACTCCTTTTAATAACCTTAACAACAAAGATTTCCTTACCAAACAAACATTTATTAATACAAATGTTTCGTTCATAAACAGGGTCGACTTTTTCGACCAACAGGTTTTTACCCTGACATTAGGATACAACTGGACAAAGAATTCAAAACACATTTGGAGTTATAAGCCTTTTAACTTCGATTATCACAGAATCTATAACAGATCGGATAGCTTTAACAGTACCCTGCAGGCTTATCCTTTCCTGCGCTACTCCTTCAATACAGCTTTAACGATGGGTCAGATCTTAAGCTACTCTTCAGCTCACACAAATCCAAGGAATCCAAAAAATGGCAGCTCTTTTAAAAGTAATATTGAAGAATCCGGATTGATATGGGGATTTTTAAAAAACAAAAATAAGAATGCAGAAACCGGAAACTTCTTTAATCAATATCTCAAGGATTTTATTAAGACAGATGTTGAATATACCTATAGCATAAACTGGCAGAAATCGGCACTTGTTTTTAGAGCCTTTGCAGGTGTAGGCATTCCTCTAACAAAAAGCGATACAACGCTGCCTTTTTTTAAACAATTTTACGGAGGAGGACCAAATAGTATGCGGGGCTGGCCGGTAAGGGGAATTGGAGTTGGCGGGCAAGCGCTGGCCCCTTACGCAAACGGATTGTTTAATGACCGTACCGGTGATATTCAACTGGAAGGAAATGCAGAATATCGCTTTAATGTAGCTCCCTTATTTTCTAATTCAGTTTTTTTTAAAATGGCCTTGTTTACAGATATCGGTAATATCTGGAATTTCAAAAATACTCAGCCAAATGGTAGTTATGATACCACCCAATTCAAATTTCAGAACCTGTACCAGCAGTTAGGCGTCTCTTCCGGGGTTGGATTTCGATTCGACTTTACTTATTTCCAAATTAGATTTGATGTGGCATTCCGTTTCAAAAGGCCTGACGTTATTGAGAATGATGGTTGGCAATTCCCAGCCATTACTCCCGGACACCTTTTTGGATCCACCCTGGATGACCGGATATGGAGATATCAAAACTTTAATGCAACGATCGGAATTGGTTATCCTTTTTAAAAGAAGAAATTGCTCATTTTTGGCTTTTTGGCTTTGTTTTTAGTGTTTTATATCCTATTAAAGATCATAAGCTAATTTTAATAAATTCTCGCCTGGTCAGAATAACTCAGGTTTGTTTTTCAAATAGGGTTTAATCCTGAACTTGACAGATAATTATTTAGACTTGCAAACAATTATTAGAAGAATTCTAGTAATAATTATGTATTATGATTCAGCTCTTTGTTCTCAAAGCTGATTTAATGTGTTAATCCTGATTACGAAAAGCCACTGGCAAGCGATGCTGTCTTTGTACAGCACCCTTTTTATTAGATAAACTAAGCTAATAATTTATTGAACCGGTGATTCTCACCAGAAATTTCCTTTTTTACCTTGATTTAATTTCCATTCATAACCAATAAACCATTGTTTTCTGCCATTCATGTAGGTATTATGCCATTCATTGTACTATGTATTGCATAGTACATAGTTTACTATATATCTTTGTATTGTAATTAACCAATAACAATTAAAACTTAAAACAATGAAAACAGTAACCTTCAACAGCGAAAATCCGGTAGTAACGTATGTAAAACGTTTTATTTATTCATTCCAGGTTCTTATGGTAGGTGTTGCAATTCCATTTTTCTTTTTATTTGGGATTTCTGACGGAAACCATAAGAGCAATGAAGAAAAGACGGAAAAAGAGGTTTCTAAATCGACCCAAAAAACTCCGGATAATTTATACGAGATGAATATGCCTGGAATATAACCTGCAAAAATGCATATGGAAGCACAAGTGCTCATCCAAGAAATTCAGCCTTCCTCCCAAACGGTTTACCAGGAATCAACTATAAATTCTAATGATTTTGAAAGGCACCTACTTTTCCGGTTCAGCTAAATAAAAATGATACTGCCGGAAAAGTAGTTTGATAAAAATGAGAATTATCTTTATGTGCTAAGATTTCTGAAAAATTAAATGAAGTTTTCACTCATACTTTACTGGTCAGAAACCTTAAAATCATCTTATTAAAACCGTGTATCCCTTTTGAAATATTTTTTTTCCTGAATCATGATCGGTGTATCTCAATGTCCAGACATAAATACCACTATCCTGTGGGTTGCCATTTAAAGTTCCATCCCATTTGTTTGTCCAGTCCGTTGTATGAAATACCAGTTGGCCAAAACGGTTATAAACATTGAATTCAAGATTATCTGCCTTATAGGCATTAAGCGGATATAGATAATCATTTAATCCATCTCCATTTGGCGTAAATGCGTTTGGAACAGCAATGTAACAACTTTTTAAAACATCAATATTGTTTACGGCAGTATCAGAACAACCTGCTATGTTTTCTATTATAAGTTGAACTTTGTATATCTTTTCTTCGGTCAAAACCGGGTAATGCAGCGGGGGAGGATCTTTTGAAGTACTCGTATTTCCGTTTCCAAAATCCCAATTATAACTGGTAATGTTTCCAATGCTATTATTAATGAACGTTGCTGTATCCTCAGGACAAAGAATATTATTCGTTTCAAAAGCTGCTTTCAGTGTATTATCAAGATTGATTGTTTTTGCAACTGTGTCGCTGCATACACCATTTGATACAGCCAATAAAATTTGTTTCGTGCCAAAAGTTGAAAATACCACGATAGGATTTTGAAAAGTACTGTAAGATTCGTTATTGAAATTCCAAAACCATTGGTTCACGCCATTATTGCCATTATGTGAAAATGCTATGGAATCAAGGGTGCAATTTGGGAACAGCCTATAGGTAAAATCAGCAGAAACAGTATCTTTAGCAGCAAAGTTCAAAGTAGACCCTGCCAGTGTTTCCTGGCCGCATTCATCAATGATCGTATTTCCGTCAGTTCCTGTAACCAATTGTATCTGGTAATTCCCCTGGTTAACAATCGGACCTGATAAGATCACATCAATTACACCTGTAAGTCCATTCACACAGTTTCCCCTCGCTGTTGTAACTGTTACCGGAGAAGGGCCTGTTATTAAAAAATCGCTGCCATCTGCTGCTATAGAACTGCATCGAATGTCTTTAATAAAGACCAGCTGCAGAGAATCGGGTGCGCATCCAATTGCTGTAATACTGTCCATGGGCGTTGGATGTAAAACCGGAATTACCAGAGGAATATTTCTCCCGGGAGGAATATTTCTGTCGCAGATGTCCAATAAAGTATTTCCATCATTTCCATTATTAATAGTGATGGTATAATTACCGGGAGGTAAAGGAGTATTCATTGTGAGAATTACAGAATCCATATCAAATCCGGTGGCGCAATAATTACCTGTTGCCCCCGAGATGACTGAAACCGCAGGTGAAATACTAAAATCGCTGCCATCTGTATCGAGGCTGCTGCATAGCATATGCTTATTAAGTTTTACAATAATTTGTGAAGCATCGCATGATGCAGTTGCGTTCACTAAATCCGGAGTAAGTGTATCCGTTATACTGGCAGTACCTCCTCCAAATGACAAAGTATACCCATTCTGGGAAGGGGTATACCTGGTGAAATGGCTTACCAGCAAGAGGTAATTATGCCCAACTATCAGGGTTGGCATAGAGCTGAATGTCGGATAAGCAAAGCCTGCACAATTTTGCAACGAAGTTCCGGCGGCAGATGCACCTGTAGCGCCTAAATTTCCCGACCAGTCACAAGCAACAAACAAAGAAGGATCAGTATAAATATCATTTGGATTATGGCCGGTAATATCAAATAATTCCCAATCATAATCATCATTCAGATCGTTAGGAGTTATAACAAAGGCCAGCGTGCCCGCACTGAAACAGGTAAATTTATACCAGAAGGGATTTGTATCTGAAATACCATCAGAACTGCAGGGGCCGGGTAATAATGTCCCTCCACAATATGGAACCGTGCTTTGCCTGAAAGTATCAGTGCCACATACAGGGAATGCTGTAGACGGAGTTTGGCCGATAGTAGTGCAAGCCTGTGAGTTTGCCCGTAATGTTCCTGAAAAGAAAAAAAGCAGCAAGGATATAGTCTTCAGATCCATAAAATTATTGGCTTATTCAAATATCATTTGCTTACGGGAAAATAGCAGATCCAAAGATATATCATTAGTCTTAAGGAGATTCCAGGAATAAAATTTCAGACCGGATCATGATAGAATCTTTAGCTTCTTTAAAGCCTTCTTCAATTGGTCGGGAGACTGAAAATGAATTACTGCTAAATCCAATGCTTTGGCGCCTTCAATATTGCGAAGGTTGTCATCAATAAATACAGTTTCAGAAGGATTCACATTAAACCTGCTAAATAAAATATGGTATATTTCCGGGAAAGGCTTTCTCGTTTTTTCTTCTCCACTCACTATTATACCATCAAACCATTTAAGAAATCCGTAACGTGCAAGAGCAACCGGAAATGTTTCGGCACTCCAATTTGTAAGGGCGTATACCCTGAAATTGTTTGCATCCTTTAATAACCGTAAAATTTCAACCGCGCCGGGAATAACCCCTCCCAGCATTTCTTCCCATCTGTCATAATATGCCCGAATTTCATGTTCAGATTCCGGAAATTTGAAAACTAATTCCTCAGTTGCTTCATGTAAGGAACGACCGGCATCCTGGTTTTCATTCCATTCGATCGTACAAATATTTTCAATAAACCACTCAACCTTTTCTTCGGAATCAAAAATATTCCGGTACAAATAGCGCGGATTCCAATCAATCAAAACCCCGCCCAAATCAAATATGAGGGTATCTATTTGTTGATTCATTTTTTTAAAGACAAAATCAAATTCTCGACGCTCATTGCATTGTTCACTGTAAACTCTCCGATCCGGGTTCGGCGCAAGCTCCCCAGGAAAGCTCCACACCCCAGGAAGCGTCCGAAATCATATGCCAAACTGCGTATATAAGTTCCCGTTGAACAAACGACTTTAAAGGAAATCACCGGAAGATTTATTTCAGTAATTTCAAAATTGGTGATGGTAATTTTTCTTGGTTCCATTACTACATCTTTACCTTCTCTCGCCAACAAGTAAACAGGTTTCCCTTTTTGTTTAATTGCAGAATGAACAGGAGGTAATTGAAATATTTCCCCCATAAATTTTTTTGCCGCTTCATAAATCTTCTCATCAGTTATAGCATTTAAAGACTTAAAATTTACAGGCTCACTTTCAAGGTCATAGGTGGGAGTTTCGGCGCCCAAAGCAAATGTGCCGGTATATTCCTTTTCCTGCGCCATATATTGATTTATAATCTTAGTGAATCTTCCCGTGCAAACGATTAAAAGCCCTGTGGCCAATGGGTCCAGGGTACCGGCATGGCCAACTTTCTTAATCTTAATAGCGTTTCTGATCTTTCTTACCACATCAAAAGATGTCCATTGTAAGGGTTTATCAATTAGTAGTAGCCTTCCCTCCTCAAATGAATTTTCAATCATAATAAAAAAATTAAACCGCCCGTCGTGTTTTTAATTCTAAGTATTTATTGATAACATTCACGGTAAGTTTTTGCGGAGAAGTTAACAATGATAAAATACCATATTTCGCTAATTCCTTGGCTATCAGTCTTTTTTCAAAAGCAAATTTTTCAGCAATTGTCTTTATATAAACCTCTTCTATATTACCTGCGTGGGAGTTAGTAAGTTTTGCAAGTTCAGTATTTTCAAAAACTATGACCATTAATAAATGATGGTTTGCAATAGCTCTTAAATAATCGATCTGCCTGTTTAATCCTGATAAAGATTCAAAGTTTGTATACAAAAAAATAAGACTGCGATTCTTTATCCGATTTCTAATTTGCATGTAAAGCATTTCAAAATCACTTTCCAGAAAATCGGTCTTGGTATTATAAAGTAACTCCAGAATATTTTCTTTTTGCACCGGTTTGCGATCAGCAGCCAAAATATTTCCGAGCGTATTGGAAAAAGTAATTACTCCTACTCTATCCTGCTTTTTAAGGCACACATTACTGAGCACCAGGCAACTGTTAATAGCATAATCAAGCAGGGTAAGCCCTGAAAAAGGCATTTTCATCAGCCGGCCTTTATCTATAACACTATAGATCTGCTGGGACCGTTCATCCATAAAATTATTGACCATCAGGTTTCCTTTTCTTGCAGATGCCTTCCAGTTGAGCGTACGGATGTCATCTCCGGAAACATATTCTTTGATTTGTTCAAACTCCATACTTTGGACTATTTTTCGCATTCGACGGCTGCCCATTTCATTTTTAATGGTGGCATTTGAAAGGATTTCATATTTATACAACTGCATAAATGCAGGATAAACAGGAATGATTTCTTCAGCTTCTGAAGTGAACCTTCTTGAAAGAAAACCCAATGGGGTCCTGGTCATTAAATGTATATTACCAAATTTGTACTCTCCGCGCTGAACCGGTTTTATAAAGTATTCAATTTTTTTTTGTTCCTTCCCCACAAGGTAAACTTGTCTTTTCCATTTACGTTCCTGGAATTGTACAGGGAGTTCATCAATTACATCTGCATTTACAGGAAAGGAAAAATCATTTTTCAGGAGAAGCTCAATTTTATTTTCTTCACCATTACTCAGCTTTCCAGCGGTAATTCGTCTTGCTAAGGGGAATCTTTTAGTTAGAAATAATAAGAAGTAATCCATGATAATTATAAGCACAAAAAAGAAAAATATTACCATAGCAATTGGGAAAAGTGCCGGCAGGAAAAATGCTGTAAAAAATAAAATAGTGCAGGCAAGCAGGAAATAGAAAAATCGCTTTGCAATAAATAAATCTCCTATATATCTTTTTAAAAAATTCATTTTTATCTTGGCACTTCTATGTTGCTGGTAATGTTCCGGATCAGTTCATCAGGTGTAATCCCTTCCATTTCTTTTTCAGGAGTTAGAATAATTCTGTGTCGCATAACCGGTGCAGCCATTTCTAAAATATCCTCCGGTGTCACAAAATCTCTTCCTTTTATTGCAGCATTCGCTTTTGAAGCTCTTAAAATAGCCAGTGATGCTCTTGGCGATGCCCCTAAAAACAAAGAAGGCGTATTCCTGGTTTCATTAACAATTTTTGCAATAAATTCTACTAATTTTGGTTCAATAAGAACTTTCTGAATTATTTGCCTGAAGGTGGTTATTTGTGCTGTTGTTAAAATTTTATGTACTTCATTTAGCAATTCATTTTGTGACTGGGCATGTTGGGTAAGGAGTATCCGGATTTCTTCTTCTAGTGTAGGGTATTTTACATCAATCTTAAATAAAAACCTGTCAAGCTGCGCCTCCGGCAGCCTGTAAGTGCCTTCTTGTTCAATGGGGTTTTGTGTTGCCAATACAAGAAAGGGAAAATCCATTATATGAGTTGTACCGTCGATGGTAACCTGCCTTTCTTCCATTACCTCAAATAAGGCAGCTTGTGTTTTTGCAGGCGCCCTGTTTATTTCATCAATAAGGATCATGTTGCTGAAGATGGGGCCCCTCTTAAATTGAAAATCTGCTTCTTTAGGGTTGAAGACTGAGGTTCCCAAAACATCGCTTGGCATCAGGTCAGGCGTGAACTGGATCCTTGAAAAATCTGCATCAATTATTTTTGCCATTAGCTTTGCAGTTAAAGTTTTTGCAACGCCAGGCACACCTTCAATTAGGATATGACCGTCACATAATATTCCAATCATCAACATATGCACCATTTCCTGCTGGCCAACGATTACTTTCCCTATTTCCTTTCTGATTGCATCAACTGAAAAACTCAGTTCTCTTAGGTCAATTCTTTGTTCAAATACATTTTCTTCCATCAGATTTGATATTTATAAAAGTTTTCAATTTCACTATTCAATTCTAATAATTTCTCTTCATCTGCTTTTTCCTCTTTTTGGATAGTTCCTATCAAAATAAATAGCGTTCTTACCTGTTCTTTTGGTATGCCGCTTTTTCCAGTAAGGGCATTTAAAAATTCATCATTAATCATTGCAGTGCTTATAAAAAATTTATTTCGAATATGTTCATAAAAATACGTGATCATTTTATCTGCAAGGTGGTAATTGTCTTTTTTCTGCAAATAAAGACGGCCCACTGTTTCACTAAAATTAACCGTTGTATTTTCATTTGGTCTGATATCTTTTATTATTCTTTGCTTTCTCTTAACATTAAACAAAATAAATAACAATATCCCCGATAATGCCAGCAAGAAAGCCCAGGACAAGGGGGGATATTTCATGATTACCCTTAAGGATGAAAAGTTATTTTTTTTATTACGGGAATTATTACGTTTATCAGTAGAATTCGAGTTTTTATAATATTCATCCCAATAAATATTCTTTGGATCAGAAGGGAGATAAGAAATCATATCTTCAAAATATTTATAATTATCACCCGAAAGAAGAAAATAGTTACTAAAAACCCTGGGCGCCACATGAAGGTAAATGCGTCCTTTGCCTGAGAAAAGGATGATATAATTTGGTGAATTTATTTCGTTTACTCCCAAAACCTTTGTAAATGAAGTATCGTAACCTGACAAAGAATTCAGAAAAGGATAATAATAATAATTATATGAAGAGCCATTAATATGATCTCCCGCATTCATACTCACCTTCGTCTGGTGCATGATTCCTCTTGTTTCATATATAATTTCGCCCATTCTTTCCGTATTACAATTAATATTTTCCAGCAGCTTGTTATCCACATAATCCGCTGAAATAAACAGATCATTTCCCGCACGTACATAATCCGTGAAAGCCTTCACTTCCGAATAAGTCAGCACCAGGTTTTTTGCAATTAAAAAATAGATTGAATAGCCCTTACCATCTGAATAGTCTTGAATACTCTGCCATTTCACATCAAACGGATCAGTAACAGTTTCCACAAACCTGTTATTATAAAAAAGTCTGAAATCCTTATATGCTATAAATGCTCCAAAAGGTTGTTTATCTGTCTGCCGGTAACTTTCTGTAAGTGAAGGCAATGCATGATAGTCCTGCCGGCAATTAATATTGTTTAATAAAATGAAAATGATTACGAGCTGGTATAATACAATCTTGCTCAAATGCTTTTAAAATTTGTTATTTATGGATAAAAAATTTTCCTTCAGTTGCCTGTAATAGCTTATACTAATAGCAAACTTTCCATACCATACATATTCATAATTGCGGGTCAATTCTGAAAATTCATATTGATAATTCCAGCCACTTACTTCGGTTACATAAACATTGTTCGTTTTTTCTGGGGTAAAAAGGATTAATTCCTTATCGGATAATTTTTTCAATAATTGAAGGTATAAATAACGGGTGGCGAGATTAAAATCATTTTTCGATTCAGCCTCACCGATATATTTGTTATAAGCTGCATAATCAGAAAGCTCTTTAGGCTCTTCCTTTACCGGTTCTTTTTTGTATTGATCCATTCTTTTTTCAAATAACCCACCTGTAAGAAATAATTTATACAGAACTATTGCAATGAAAATTATAGCCAGTGACCAAAAAAATATCTTTACGGGCAGGCTGTTAAAAAAATTGTTAGAATAATTTCCCCGGGAAATATTTGCTGAAGGCCTCCTGGTTCTGTTATTAGCCAGGTTAACTGTATCTACCTTCAAAAAATTCTTATTAGTCTTAAGGAGACTATCGAGAAATAAAATATAACCAAATTCAGGGTTTCGTTTCCATGCCAGTATGGAATCCCTCGACTTATTAAAAACTGCTTTTTGGATTACCATATCCGGATTTTCTTCGATGTTCGCACTTATTGAATCAGTTATCATTGGCACTCCGGAAGAATTAGTTATTGAAGTATTCCCCGTGTCCCGCTGTGCATAAATATAGGTATTGCAACAAAGCAGCATTAAAACAATACACCAGGTTTTAACCAAATTGAAGTTCATAAGTTATTTCATTTTTTTTGGATTTTTCTTCCATCCAATGAAAAACCTTTTCGATGCAACTGAATCGGGTAAAGAACAAAATACCAAAGTATTAAAAATAAAGACCCGGAAAGAATGATAATACTTACCGGAACAGGAAGACCTATATTATGTGAATTTTTTTGAAAAGTGTTGCTCATAAGGTGTGTAATATAACTTTCAAAAAAAGCAGCTACCATAAAGAAAGGAATAAGGCTTACACAGATTTTCATGCCATCTTTCGCTGATTTAAGAAAAGATTCGCGGCGTGTATAGGTACCCGGAAATAACCAGCCAAACCCAAGAATAAAACCGGCACAACTTGCAATAACTATAGACGAAATTTCAAGCGTTCCATGGATCCATATAACCATAACGGACTGCCAGCCAAGACCCTGGGAAAAAAATATATATTGAAAACAACCAAGCATAAGTCCGTTACTCCACATTAAAAATAAAGTGCCAATACCAAAAAATACTCCGGAAACAACGCTTTTGAAGGCTATGGAAATATTATTGTAAGCGATTTGCACAAACATCGAAAACGGATTTTCATCTTTGTAAACTCCAAAGGGATCACCCTTCTGTATGCGGGAAATGGTTTCATCATAATAGCCAGGTTGAACTCTGTGATCAAAATAGTCTGCTGCATAATCCGGATCATTATTGCATGAAATCACTCCGATTGAAACAAAAGAAAAAAATAACAGAAAGGTGAACAGTAATATTTTATGATATTTGCGAAACAATAAGGGAAGCTCATATTTCCAAAAGAGCCAAATCCGGGAATATTTTTGCTTCCTGTTCTGGTAAATACTCAAATATATGCCTGCGGCAATACCATTGATCCATCGTGTAACTTTACTGTGCGGATAAAAAGTTTTTGCATAGGAGAGATCATCGAGCAGAGTTATGAATCTGTCAGCCATTTCATCCGGATCCTGTGTTTCCGAATGTTGATATTGATTCCATTTATCAACATTTTTTTTAATAAATCTTGCTTCACGCATGGCATAAAATTAAAACTCTCCTGTAAAATATTTTACTCGGAAAAAAGTATCCCGCATTCAACTTCAACTCATAAAAATCAGGAAATTTAGTCAATAAAAAAGGTAATTTCTTTTTTATATAATAAATTGCTTTATGAGCGTGATCCAAATAGCAACACCCTTTAATATTGACCTTGAATTTGAAATAGCGGAGATTCACAGAAGGATTTTTACGTACCTGGTAGATTTTACTTTGCTGGTTATGTATTTCGTCGGTATGAAGTACATTTACTACGGCGGGTTTGATGTTGCAAGTGAGGCAGAATTAAGAAGTCATGTCGGTATCGACATACTTACAATTTCATTTCCAATGCTTCTATACTCTCTGGTGTCAGAAGTACTGATGCATGGGCAAACTATCGGGAAGAAGATCATGCAAATTAGAGTAATCAGTCTCGATGGAGGTGAACCTGAACTAAGTCAATACCTTGTTAGATGGATGTTTAAGGCTTTTGAGTGGCCATTCTTTTTCGGATATATCGTTTTTACTCGGCAAAGTCTAATTGTTTACATCATCATCACTGGTTTCTTCGGAATTATCGTTGTGATTATCATTGCGGTTTCAAAAAGAAATCAACGAATCGGTGATTTTGCTGCAAATACTGTAGTTGTAAATACTGAATCAGTGTATTCAGTTGAAGACACGGTTTTTATGGAAATAAAACAGGCAGATTATACTGTTTCCTTTCCGGAAGTCTTGAAACTTTCTGACCGTGACATTAATACTATCAAAAATGTTATCAGTTTGTTTTACAAGAACCATAATACGCAAACCTGTGGCCGCGTTGCCCGTAAGGTACAGCAGGTTCTAAAAATACAAACTGATTTATATCCTGTTGATTTTTTGGAAAAATTATTAGAAGATTATAATTACCTAGCATCAAAATAATATGAGGTTTAGGGAAAATCAACCTTTCAGAGCCAGCCCAATCATTGCCACCACAAAAATCAGTGCATAGATTGACAGGAAAATAATAGTCATGATTCCATAAAACTTAAATATTGATTTCAGGTTCATTAATGAATCATCAAAATTTTCCTGGTTGACTGACTTTATTGCAATTTGCATTTTCGCTGAAAATTTATACAGGTAAAAACAGGGAAAGAAAAATAATACGGCAAACAATAGATAGACAATTGTAATTCCGGTTTGCATGGCTGTAGTATAGCCAGCTGGTAAATTGTTGTAAGGAGGAAGCCTAAAAAGAAATGCAGGAACAAAGAAAGAAATCAGTACCATAAGCCCGCAAAGCACAAAACCGGTTATCGCCAGGAACTTCCCCCACCTCGCAGACTCAGTTAAATAATTTTGTGCATTGGTGGAAACTTGTAATTCATTGCTAAGGAGATCTATATTATCCATTTGAATAGTTTTGGTTCCCCAAAGTAGGAAATTTTTAAATACCCCAAACTTTTAATATGCCTGTGCAAACAAAACTCTTTCAATGCTTGGTTTACCTGTCAGAATGCATGTTCCCTCCTCATTAATATTGTTAAGTCTTATGCAGCGAATAGTTGCTTTGGTAAGCTCCTTGATCTTATTTTCCGTCTCTGCCGTTCCATCCCAATGGGCAGAAATAAATCCGCCTTTAGTTTCTAAAAGATGAACAAATTCATCCCATGTATTTGCTTTCGTAATATGGTTATCGCGGAAAATTTTTGCTTTCTTATACATACTTTCCTGGATATCCTTTAACAAACGATTTACCGTATCAGCAAGACCATCCATTGATAGGGACATTTTTTCTTTGGTATCCCTGCGGGCAACTTCCACGCTATTGCTCTGAAGATCCCTGGCGCCTATTGCAATTCGTATCGGCACGCCTTTCAATTCATATTCAGCAAATTTCCATCCGGGACGGTTATTATCGTCATCATCATACTTAACCCTTATCCCAAAGGCTTTTAATTCTTGCAGGCATGATTCCACTTTTTCATCAATCTTTTGTTTTTGATCAATTCCCTTGTAAATAGGAACTATCACTACCTGAATCGGTGCAAGTTTTGGCGGTAATACAAGGCCGTCATCATCACTGTGGGCCATCACCAAAGCCCCTACAAGTCTTGTGCTCATCCCCCAACTTGTTGCCCATACGTATTCAAGTTTATTTTCCTTATCTGTAAATTGTACATCAAAAGCTTTGGCAAAATTTTGTCCAAGAAAATGGGACGTCCCCGACTGCAGGGCTTTGCCATCCTGCATCAGTGCCTCAATACAATAAGTATCCACTGCTCCGGCAAAACGTTCGTTTACGCTTTTTACACCTTTTATTACGGGCATTGCCATCCATTCCTCAGCAAATTCTGCGTAAATATCAAGCATCTGAATAGTTTCGTCTAAAGCTTCCTGTGATGTTGCATGGGCAGTATGGCCCTCCTGCCATAAAAACTCAGTGGTGCGCAGGAAAAGGCGTGTGCGCATTTCCCACCGAACCACGTTGCACCATTGATTGACCAGAACAGGCAAATCCCTGTATGATTGGATCCATGTTTTATAGGTGTTCCATATAATTGTTTCTGAAGTTGGCCTCACTATAAGTTCTTCTTCCAGTTTGGCTTCGGGATCCACGATTATACCTCCACCTTCAGGATCATTTTTCAGGCGGTAATGCGTTACCACAGCGCATTCTTTAGCGAAGCCCTCTACATGAGCCGCTTCTTTGCTAAGGAAGCTTTTTGGAATAAATAAAGGAAAATAGGCATTCTGGTGGCCGGTTTCCTTAAATCTCTTGTCGAGCTGGTCACGCATATTCTCCCACAAAGCAAATCCATAAGGTTTTATGACCATGCATCCCCTTACAGCACTATAATCTGCAAGACCTGCTTTTAAAATGATATCATTATACCATTGGGAATAGTCTTTTTCCCTTGTTGTGATTTCTTTACTCATATTATTAATAGGCATTTTTACATGAAAAAGATTGCTCAATGAATTCTTTCTTAATCATTGTCATCAATATTTGCCTTTTGAATTATTTATCATCATTTATCCCTATAAATCGTTAAATTACGGTGTGATTGATTTTTAAAACAAAGAGGCATCGGGCGCAAAAGTAACAACTTCAATTTTAAATTATTCTAAACTTAAGATCATGAAAACAAAACTTTTACTTATTAGTGGAACAATCATATTTTATTGCAGTTGTTCTTCCACCCATAAGTTAGGGCAGACTCCTGACGATGTATATTATTCTCCGGCTCCGCCGCAGGTTGAATATATGTCAACTGTTAGCCAGCATGATTTGGATGGTTACGGATATAGCAATTCCTATAATTCCTATCTTTCTATGAATAATAATTATTCAATGTATCCCGATGCATTGTCATTTGGTTTTGGTTATGCGTATAGTCCTTTTTTTAATTATTATGGATCACCGTTATTTTCTCCATATAATTCCTTTTATAGCCCCTTTTCAACATTTATTTCCTTTTACCCTTATTATAATAATTATAATAGTTTCTATTATCCAGGCTACAGCGGGATTTATACAGCCCCGGGATTTTATGGTTCATCCGTGGTATATAATACAAAATCTGGCAATGGTCTAAGTAATTACAGCGGGCCAAGACAATACAACCTGGCACCTTATATCAGCCCTATCAGCACCCCTGTGGTTAGAACGGTTGGTCAAACTGCGAGGAATACGATAGTTACTGGAGGAAATGTAAATACAAACAGCGCTAATTCAAATTCTACCGGTACCGGTGTTGGGAATTTTTTGAGAAGAGCTTTTTCAATCCCAGATAATAATAGAAGTAATAACATCCAAAATTCAAACACTTATTATTCTAATAACCGCAATGATAATAATTTTAATAATACGCCTACCAGATCGTTTCAACAGGGCTCAGGATATTCCGGCAGGAGCTTTTCAGGGTCCGCTTCTTCTGGAGGAAGCGCACCTGCGAGATCTTTCAGGCGATAATAAATCTTGATATTCCGCGGGAAAGCGTATTAATTATTATTGAAAACATTTTCGTTTTCCTATTTTGATTTTTAAAATCCCTAATCGAAAGCAGACATGAAAGTAATTTATATTTTAGCAATCATATTGTTTGCTTTAGGTAAAACATACGCCCAGGAACCGGCAGACGCGCTACGGTACTCATGGCTAACGCAGAATGGGACGGCCAGAAACCAGGCTATCGGCGGAGCCGGAGCATCATTAGGAGGAGAATTTTCCTCCCTCTTTATAAATCCTGCCGGGTTGGGATTTTATAAGACAAATGAGTTTGTACTTACGCCCGGATTCACTATAAAAAATTTTAAGTCAAGTTACTTAAACGATCCTTCTTCGAGAAATGATAATAATTTCATTCTCGGAGCAAGCGGCTTTTTATTTTCCACATCATCACCCGATAAAAAAGTGAAGAGCTTCTCTTTTGCAATAGGTGCAAACAGAATTGCAGATTTTAATCAACATATTTATTATAAAGGCCTAAATTATTCCAGTTCATATTCGGAAAAGTACCTGGAGGAATTAAAAGACAATAATGTTACTGATCCCAACCGGGCAGCATTAAATTTTCCATTTGGATCGAGCCTCGCCTTCAATACTTTCCTGATTGACACCTTGCTTGCACCTGATGGATCTTTAGCAGGATATAAGACGCTTGCCAATCCAGCCTATGGGTTATTGCAGGAGAATACGGTCAATACATCAGGGGGTATTACTGATATTTCCTTTGGTGGCGGAATTAACCTACAGGAAAAATTATATTTCGGTGCCACATTTAGTTTCCCATTTTTGAATTACAACCGTGACGCCCACTATAAAGAGAGCGATGCATCAGGAGATCCAAAAAATAATTTCAACTATTTTGAAGCGAATGAAACGCTAAACACAAAGGGAATTGGAATCGGTTCCAGGTTGGGTGTGATCTACAAACCGGTGAGAGATATCAGGCTTGGGCTTTCCTTTCAAACACCAACTGCATACGAACTAACTGATAAATATTCTGCCCAGGTGATTACAGACCTGGAAGGCTATGGTGGTCCGGGAATAAAAAGTCAATCTTCTACAGATCTGAACAATGGTCAGCTGCTGGAATCAAAATATAATCTGATTACGCCTTTGAAGGCAATTGTCAGCATATCTTATATATTGCATGGAGTGGAAAATGTGCAGGATCAAAAGGGATTTATAACAGCAGATATTGAGTACATAAATTATAAAGGTGCAGCTTTTAAATCGGCAGATAACACAGATGCTCCTGCAGTAGAATATTATTCATCTCTCAATTCAGTTATGCATAATTTATACAGGAATGCTATTAATATGCGTTTAGGGGGTGAACTAAAATTCAATACTTACATGTTCAGGCTTGGGGGCGCTTATTATGGAAATCCTTACAAGAATGAAAATGCAAGCTTATATAAAATAAGCGGAGGGCTCGGTTACAGGAACAAAGGAATCTTTATTGACCTCACTTATGTGTACACATTTAATAAGGATATTCATTATCCATACTTATTGCAGGACAAACCTAACATTCCCGCCTACATTAATAGCAAAGCAGGCAATATCGTTGTCACGATTGGATTTAAGATTTAATCAAAGGATAATCCTTCATCCCTTGAATAAGAATTATGTGTAGAAGCTGTTTCCCATTTCCCCAATGGGCAGCAAGATTTTTAAACTACCATTATTCCTGATTAGTTAAAATTTTCTTACAAGTTAAAATAATATTCACAAGGCTATAGCGTTGATATATATTTGACAGACATTATTCCAATCTTCTAACACTATTAACAGTTAGAAATAAAAAAATGAAAATTTTTTTCAAGCAGAAGACGGCATACGAAATTGGTCAGTGACTGGAGTTCAGACG
>ODAK010001875.1_pt1 | contig 22463 bp, 23 predicted proteins | sample 1539591 | NCBI WGS metagenome assembly ODAK01 (sample SAMEA3539303, study PRJEB22396) | soil metagenome | biome: tundra; feature: field; material: soil | place: USA | collected 2010-05 | depth 0.15 m | reverse complement strand
TCGCGCTGCACTTCGCCTACTACAATTTCTGCCGCGTGCATTCCAGCCTTCGGGTTACTCCCGCGATGGAAGCCGGAATCACCGATCACGTTTGGACAATCAGAGAACTGCTTTCCTAGCGGATGCCGAGGTTTGGTACTATTTGGCAGTGGTGATCTTTACTTTCCCGCCATCTATTTCAACGGTCGTGTTCTTATCTGCGTCAATTGGGTAGACCACAGTGTGTTGCTGGTCTAGCTTAATTTCGAGATTATGAGCGACAACAGGCGCAGATGGATGTCGCTTCAAAATCATTCCCAGAAAAACAGTACCAACGAGCATCAGAATGATTTGGAGAATGGCAAGGCCGCGCAACGAAGGCGCGTAAATGTTGTAGCTTTTCTCAACGCTTAGCAGGCTCACGCCACGCATCAGAAAAAGAAGACCCAAGAGCACCGATCCCCCAAACACTCCGATCACAAGCCAAAGCATCAAGGAAGAGACCGCTCCCGGAGTATTGAACGAGAGTCCAACGACAAATGCGATTCCGGCGAAGGCGAGAGTCAGGAATTGCTTTGTCAGATCAAACCCGAGTTCGGCGGCTTTTTTCTCACACTCTTCGGTCATAACTGCCTCATGATTTGCAAAACGGCCACACCCGGCAAAATTTCGCCTGATAAGCCTTCTGCACATCTTCCAAGTTTAGAACTGTACGCTTGTCCGCAGCGGCATATTTGCAGGCTTCTCTTGTTAGTTCCCTCGCGCTGTCTAAGGCGTCCGCCATACCGCGCTGCTCGCTTGCTGCCTTCCGCACTTCGCGATCCATCAACGTGCTCTCATTATCGGTGGCTAGTTTCTGTAAATAAGTGATGATCGAGAGCCGATATTCCGCAAGACCGCTGTTGGCCGCCTCCGAAGAAACGGCATTTGTGAGCTGGTTCTTAAAGCCTTCGGTTTCAAACATGGTCGAGAGCCTACTACCGAGCCAAGACCATTACAACGCCCTCTATTCTCTTTGTTACGAAAACCGAACAATCGTAGGCTTGCAGCATCCTGCGGTAGCTTCAAAAGCCGCGACTGGCAAGGCTTTGGTGCTAGAATCGCTCCCTATGAACATACCACTTGTTCCTCTGAGCGTTAGCCTCAGTTGGCAATCCAAGGACAAAGGCGAACCGAAAGCAATCGCGCCACCAATGTCACAAACGCTGCTTGGTATTGATCGTGAGTTCCTGCTCATGCTGGCAATCGTCATCGTTCTATCTGGTGCGTTTGTCATGGTATCTGGCATGGCTTTGGCTCACGCAGCCCGACGCTAGGGCGACGTGCGGTTTTCGGACAGTGCCAAAGGGCGACGTGTGCCTTCACCCTTTTTTCACAGCAATCGCGATCCCGGAGGACTCTATGACAACCAAGAAACCGAGAAAGAAGCCGATCAAACACCTGAACATAAATCCTCCTGGCAGCGGGATCACAACGAGAGTCTTCTTCGGCAAGAAATTCGTCACGATCAAAGTGAGCATCCCATCCCGCCGACTAGACCCACATTTGGCTAGGATGAAATAGACCAACGCACATTTCGGCCACTACCCGAATTCGCCTGCCGGAAGGGTGAGTTCTCAGTTATTCGGGGAGTCTGCCCAACCTTGTGTTTTCAATTGCTTAGAGGGGCTATGGCGGGAGAGGAATCGAAGCTTGTCTACATCCATATATGGATGTATAATACTCCGTAAATGGAGGACTAAAATATGCCCACAGGAGCAGTAGCTACTCTGCAAGGGCCGATCGCGGGATTCTCCTGGGACGTTCCAGTCGATCTCTCAAAGAAAGAGGTTCAAGCTCGTCTGAGTCCGTCGGCCATCAAGGGATTCTTCAAGCTCACACGCTCCTGGAAACTGCGGGACGAGGATGCCCGGCAGCTCTTGGGGGGAATTTCAAATGGAGCCTTCTATCATCTCAAGGGGGGCAAAACAAAGAAGCTCGACCAGGACCAGCTCACGCGAGTTTCTCTAGCCCTGGGGATATTCAAAGCCTTGAATATCCTGTACAGCGAACGGTTAGCCGACGCGTGGATCTCCTTGCCGAACACTAATCCGATATTCGGAGGAGAAACGCCGCTGACGTATATGACGAAGGGTGGCGTTCCCGCGATGCTGCGGGTGCGTCAGCTAGTCGACGCACGCAGAGGCGGTCGTTGAAGCTGCCCGGCACGACGGCTCTGCGACGGGACGATACACATCGCCTCATTCCAACCAAGTACATTGGCGAGGGCGAGAGCGTCTTGGCCCCCCTAACCGTGGACGATGAAGATCTGGATCGCCTACTCGAGCTTGAGGGTGCAACCAACGATCGATTGCTCGGTGAAGCGGGTCTCCTGCCCGGCATCAGTGTTCATGAACTTGTATTTGGCATATCCAACGCGCACATCGTTAACGCTGCCTTCACTCACGCCCAGCCTATGGGCAGCCGATTCAATCTAGCAGATCGCGGTGCGTGGTACGCAGCCTTCGCGCTGGAAACTTCTCAGGCTGAAGTGGCTTTTCACAAAGCCCAAGAATTGCAGGAAATCAATTGGCAGGACGAGGAAATGGTGACCTATGCTGATTATCTTGCTGACTTCCGAGCTGATTTCCATGACATTCGAGGTGAGAGCGAATTTGCGAAGTGCCTCGATCCGGGCGGCTATCAGAGTTCGCAAAGCCTGGCGCGAGAACTGCTAAAAGAGGGTTCTCCCGGTATTGTCTATCCGAGCGTTCGGCACAAGGGTGGCTCCTGCTTGGCGTGTTTCCGACCCGCACTGGTGACTAATGTTCGGAGGGGACCAACCGTTGCCCTCACGTTCAAGGACGCCATCCTGGCTCGCACAACGGTAGAGAAAGGCTGAAATATAACTCAGCGGCCGGGCCGACGCGCGGCTCGAGCACACCTCTGACACACAAAGGAAAATTGAAGCTCGAAAAGGGCAAGCGGTTGGGCTGACCGACAGTCAGTCGACTTAATTCGGCAGAGTGGTGCTCTCTTTATGAGAGGACAGATTAATCAGCTTAGAGAGTGGGATTCTCTAACTGCCATTCCCAGCAAGTGCCGATGAATCCTACACTTCCGCGATAATACCCTTTGTTTTAGAAGGTTACAAGCAGATCCAATCTCAGGCTGGAGTTTCTTTAGTTTCCCTTATTCGCTGCATTTCCGCGTTAAACGGTATCACTGGTATCAGTTGGCCAAACCAGAATGGTTTGGTTCGCAACGATGAGAGCACCGGGTCTAAGGGCTCCACGATATCCCCAAACTAGCATGGCGAACAAAGGGCGAACACTGTAGAATTCCCGGCATGGCCCGGCGTCCTGACAAGCGAGAAGCGGAGATGTTGAGCGAGGATAACCTCAAGGAACTCCGTCATAACCTCGCGCATCTTAGCCTGCCCGCCGTTCGCGAATTCTACGAGCAGGCGTACCGTGATTGCCGCCTCGTCTACAACCAACTTCCTAGCCCTCGCCAGATCCAGACGCTCGTGCAGGTGTGGAAGCAACTCTGGAAGTGGAAGTGAACCGATCTGTGAGGCCACGGAAGGAAACGCCATCGGGGCCAAGTTTTCCACAGATTCCTCCTAGAGCTTTTTCTGATCCGGTCGATGTCCCTCTTTAGGAGGGCACCATGACCGATACCAGAGTTCTCGTCCCCGCCGCTCAATACCTTCGCATGTCAACCGAGCATCAGCAGTATTCAACAGAAAACCAATCCGCTGCGATACAGAAGTACGCAGAGTGCCACAGTTTCGAAATTGTCCGCACGTACTCCGACGCTGCGAGAAGTGGCTTGGTCCTGAAACGAAGGGCAGGATTGAGGCAACTACTGCGCGATGTCGTGGCCGGAACAGCACCCTACAAGGCCATCCTTGTCTACGACGTGAGCCGCTGGGGGCGCTTTCAGGATACAGATGAATCGGCGCACTATGAGTTTCTCTGCAAGTCGTCAGGCGTTCCGGTCCACTATTGCGCTGAGACATTCGCGAACGACGGCACCATGCCGAGCATCATTCTAAAGTGGCTCAAGAGAACGATGGCCGGTGAGTACAGCCGTGAATTGGGCGTGAAGATACTGGCCGGGCAGAGACGGCTAGCAAGCTTCGGCTTCAAGCAAGGGAGAATGCCGGGCTATGGTCTGCGGAGGATGCTAATCTCGGCGGCCGGAGTTCCCAAGCAGCAACTCCGGTTCGGTGAACGAAAAAGCATAACAACGGATCGAGTAATCCTCGTTCCTGGCCCCGCGCAGGAAGTGGAAGTGGTCAAGGCCATCTATCGAATGCTTGTGTGCGACAAGTTGACAGTCTACGCCATTGCTCGCGAACTCAATCGCAGAGGCGTAGCGTACTCAAACTCCAACTGGGATTACCTGGCGGTCTATACGATACTCACCAGTCCGAAGTACGCTGGATGCCATGCCTACGGTCGAACCTCCAGCCGACTCTATACACCACTTGTGAAGCTGCCGCAATCGGAATGGGTTCTCACGCCTGGAGCCTTCGACGCAATCGTAGATGCTGCCACATTCTCGGAGGCACAAGCCATCTTGCAGAGCCGGACGTTCAGCAAGTCAGACGAGGCAGTGCTCGACAATTTGCGGGCACTGTTGGGACGTGAAGGGAGGCTGTCGCTAAACCTCGTCAAGAACGCTCCAGACGTCCCATCCCCTTCCACGTACCGGCTCCGCTTTGGCAGCCTGCGCCACGCGTATGAACTGATCGGGTATGGCCGACCTGACCAATTCGGCCCGATTGATCTGCGCCGCCGGACCCAGGCCCTCCGGGAAGACCTGATCGCCCAGCTCGCCGATATGTTCCCAAGAGAGGTAACTGTAGTAAGGCGCGGAGGAAGGTGGCGAAGCCGATTGCGGGTAAGTAGCGGAATAGCGATTTCAGTGTTGATTGTCCGATGCGTCCACGTCTGGAAGGGGTCTGTGCGCTGGCAAAACGATCCCGTTCGGCATGAATGCGGGCTTGTGACCTTTCTGGCCCGCATGGATGAAGAGAATCGCGCGTTTCTGGATTTCCATGTTGTGCCCAATATGGATCGCCGCAGGAGGTTTCACATATCTATGTCCGACACCTGGCTAAAACGTGGGCAACAGCTCACTAACTTGCGTTCATTCTGCGAGGTTGTGGCAAGTGTGTGCACCGCTAAATGCGACGAGTACTAAAGGCCGAATACAGAAGTGGCCAGATTTCATTCGATGAATGTCTCTTTAGCCACGGTTCTGGCGATAGAAGCCAGGTGACATTGATGATGATTGAGCCGGTCTGCCATCGACTTAGCTGTCTCGCGGATTGCCTGCAGGTGTCTTGTTCTCTCATCATCCGGCTGACCCAGATCGCCCAGAAGGTCACAGCGACCGACAATGACACACAAATTGTTGAGCAGTTCATGGGCCAACATGCAAATGGGGTGATGGCATCGACGCTCGGACTTGTCCATGTTCAACTTCTTTCTACTTGACGCTTGAGGCGTACTCGGGTCCGCTACGGGTGTTGTTGTCTGTGGCGGGACGACTCTCAGGTTCTGCATTGCCGCATAACAGCGCTTCAAGTTGACTGATTGCCTGCATTAAGGAACGTCGGCAGCTTCGGTAGTCGTCCGGCTGAATTAGCGCACGGCGATGCCTCGATTCTAGGAGGTGTAGCTCCCGGCGCTTATCCTCTACCAGGAACCTAACGTAATCGTGTCCAGTCTGGTCTACGGTCTCCATGGCATGATCGATACATGCAAGCGCGGAGCCAAAGCCGGATACCTTAGAACCTACTGAAACGAAGGAGGAAACCTTAAACATGGGAAGCGGAAGCTGCCGACGATTCGGCAGATTGCCGAAATGTCGTCAGGAACGGGAGCCAACTTCGGCACCAGTCGCCAGAAGCCTCGCCCAAAGGCGTAAGATTCAGACACCGTCGGCAAGGAGGCTGTATGGCCGCCACTTCCCCGATTCCCGCCGCGCAATACCTGAGAATGTCTACGGAAGATCAGCAGTATTCGATTGTCAATCAAAGAATCCGAATTCAAGAATACGCCCAGAGCCGTGGCTTCAGTGTTATCAAGACATACGAAGATCCCGGCAAGAGTGGCGTGATTATTAAACACCGCAAGGGCCTCAGAGAACTGCTGAAAGACGTGGTCAGCGGCGAGGCAAAGTTTAGGGCAATTCTTGTTTACGATGTGAGTCGCTGGGGCAGATTCCAAAATCCCGACGAAGCGGCACATTATGAGTTCCTTTGCGCCGATTCGGGGATTCCTCTTCACTACTGCGCCGAACAATTTACCAACGATGGCACGGCGTCGAGCTCTATTCTCAAGGCTTTGAAGCGAAGCATGGCCGCTGAATTTAGCAGGGAGTTGGGAGAGAAGGTGATTTACGGTAAGACTCGATTAGCTCAGATGGGATTTTGGATGGGCGGGCCTCCCGGGTATGGCTATCGGAGACGCATGATCTCCGCAGACGGAAAACTGAAAGAGGTGCTGCAAAGAGGACAGCACAAGAGTCTTACAACTGACCGAATTACTCTTGTCTTGGGCCCTCGAAAGGAGGTCGAGAACGTGAGAATGATATTCTCGATGGCTGCCGAAGGAAAGAACTGCACCGACATCGCTAGGGCGCTTAGTCGTAACGATCTGATGAAGGGAAAACAGTGGAACGATGTGACTGTCCTAGATATTTTGATCAATCCAAAGTACACGGGCTCCAACGTGTGGAATCGGCGTAGTCAGCGCCTTCAGACGCCTATAAGACTCGTCAAACCGGAATTGTGGATAGGGAAACAACATGCATTCCCGGCGATTGTGGACCAACAAACATTTGAACGCGCACAGGTCACGATAAAAAGACTCCACGATTCTCATTGGACTATCGAAAAGGTTTTGAAGAAGATTCTGCGCTTGTTGAAGAGGAAGGGAAAGCTGTCTGAGGAACTTATTTATAAAACGCGAGGAATGCCGTGCCCCACTACGATCCATAAGTTCTTCGGAACGTATCAACAACTCTATGAAAAGATCGGCTATCCACTTAAGCCTATACATGTTTTCAGAGTGGAACAATTCCGGCGATCCGCGAAACTTCGACGAATACTTGGAGACGAGCTTCAAAGGCTATTCTCAGATCACGTGGTTGTTACTCTCACGCGGAGAGGAAAACGTTCCGTATTACGGATCAACGATACATTCACGGTGTCGATTCTATTGTGTGGTCAGGATCTTACCGCGCCTAAGTACACCTGGACAGCGAGGCCCTCACCCGCCGAACGCAATTGCATCACCCTGATTTGTCTCTTGAATCGTCGATACGACCGCGTACTGCGCTACTACCTCGTATCAGAAACTGGGCAACGACACTCCATTCGCTTGCGTACTGACAGTCCCTTCCTGCATGAGGGCGTGAAACTAGAACGCCTCTCAGATTTCTATGCTAGGGTGATGAGGATTTGGAGTCAGACATCCAATTCCGAGGCCGGACGAATCGCATAACCTTATGAGGCGAGCTTTACCGTATGTGTTTGTGCGAAAAGCGAGGATTCCACCCGTCGGTCATTGACCTTGTGTTCAGTCGTGGGCGGGCCTCGGGCCTTAGGTCAAGTCCAGATCACAGTCGGGGGAGGGAGCAGTTTTGCGGTCGGTACACCACCCCGCCAATTCATTTGCCACCAGTTAGCGGAGGGGTCATAGCCACTTGGCCACACCGCCATGATGAGAACACGTGCCACGACGGCTCGTGCTGAAGCTGTAAGTTCCGTCACGGCATTGTGCACTAGCGCCCTTGGGCGGCGCTGAGCAATTCTCGGGACGCGGAACCGTCTGCCCTTTGCTGTTCACGTAGGTGCCGTTGTCCGTGCATTTGGCCTTCGCCGAGTCTTTGTGCGCTACGCCTGATGTCTGTGCTGCAGGCGAGCTCGAACCGGGTCCCTGCGTAGGGGTTTGGGGTTGGAGTTGCTGCGTGAGCAAGAGAGATAACGACAAGACGACGATCACTCTTCGCAAGTGCACGATCCATCCTTCCATACCGCGCTTCAGCAACTCTATTGTGCTTTTATCTGTGAGGGCTCAGTTGCCACGATTTCCGACACACCCTTGAACACGCTGATCTTTCCTGTTACACAGACGCGCTTGCCTCTGTACGTCGTCTCTGGCTCGCCAAACTTCCCACGATCACTCCCCCAGATAACCAGCGTGAACACTTGATCGGGATAAGGCTGATCGAAGTTCAGGAATGTTGGGCTGCCGCGACTGCTTTCTGCCCATCGCGTGCTGACCACTTTGCCGCAGACCGTGGCCTGCTCCCCGACGTGGGCTTTAGCTTCTGTTGCCGTGAGGGTTTTCTGGGCCAGCAGCGAAGAGGTCGCCACCAAGATAAGAGACAGGATTGACAGGATCGCTCGGCGCAGCATAACGACCTCCGCGAACGCGGCCATTTTGAGTCTGCCAGTGACCGATGTCAAGGTTGTATGATGGGCGGCTCGTCGCCGACTCAATGGGACGCCTATCGCGTCCAATCTTCTGGCACGGGTTCAATGCCCCACACGTTGCCTGGGTTATGCAGCTCCATGCCCAACAGCCAAATCTTTTCGTATTCTCCGAGAGAGAAGCATGTCACAACCTGGGCAGTGACGGTGCGAGTGGGTAAGCCCTGTAACTCAACCGCAGTCCCGATCTCGACGGGATGAGTGGAGCGGGCCGCACACCCATTCAGATTCACGACCAGTATCTGGCAGGATTCGGAAAAGGGGTGAAGCGCGTCCAAGTTGACGAGCGTGACGGGAATTTCGCAAGGGATTCGGGTGCCACGACGCACACGGGTTCTGTTGGCAAGGCTCGGTGTCGAATTCTCCAAGAATCGATCATCCCAGAAATCAGCACAGAGCAAAGTCACGGATAGTCTTTTGTTCGGGATTCGTAACAACCCGCGAAAGCAGCACTCATGCTGCCGAAACGTCGGCATCCTGCCGAAATGTCGGCGGAGAACACGCCAAAGATCGTCGTGATTCGCGGCAGTTTGCACGGACTAACAGCCTGTTCACGGCGCAGATGGTGCGAGAGCCGCTGGAGCCGAGCCGAACCTTCACCCCTCAGCGGCTCCAGCGTGTCTCGCCCGGTGATTTTATTCTGGTAAGGTCACATGTCGAGCCAGCTATCTCAAGGGAGCCAAGCTCTTTCACGAGGGACAGCCAGCACAGGGGATTTTTGTACTCTGCGCGGGCGCAGCGAAACTCTGGACTTCCTCCTCTAACGGCAGGACGATCATCACGCGGATTGCGCGCTCTGGAGAAGTTCTGGGTCTGAATGCCGCCATATCTGGCCGTTGCTATAGTGTCTCGGCGGAAATGATGGAGCCAGGGGAGGCTAACTTCATCCCTCGCGCTTCCTTGCTGCGGTTGATGAGAGATCACAGCGAAGTGGCAGTCGGGGTAGGCGAACAACTGAGCGCCGTCTACTACACCGCACACGATGAAGTCCGTACTCTGGGTCTCACTTCCGACCCGGCAGAACGGCTTGCCAAGATGCTCCTATCCTGGACAACCAATGCCCGGCAAAACGACGCAGGCGACTATTCATCGCCCGTCAAACTGACTCTGAACCACGAAGAGATCGGACAGACCATTGGGGCCACCCGCCAAACAGTCACTCGTCTTCTCTCCGGGTTCAGGAAGCGGCAGATGGTGCAATTAAGAAAGTCGGTTCTTTGCATCCAAGACCGACCAGCTCTGGAAAAGATTAGCGGTCTGACGTTTGAAGCTCTTCTCTGAGGTTGTTCTGATCGAAAGAACTGGTCCACGACGGAGCTGGCACGGATTGCAGGTTGAGCTTTATGGAGCACGAAGCGAAATCGACGACCCAACCGCCCAACAACAAACTGGGCGGCGTCGGAGGATGGATAGCCGCTATCGTCGTGTGGTGTGCCGCGATAGCCATGTCTCTTGCGGTTGTGTGCTTCTTACTGAGTCCGGCTGAGTAGAGGTCGCAGAGGGCGCGACTAAGCCGCCCTCTTCAACTTAGCCCACCGTGCTCTCTGCGCCGCCGCGATCCGCTTTCTGCCCGCCGTTGAGATCGTTCGCTTCGGCTTCGGTGCGTGCCCCTTCGCCTTTGCCCAGCGCGCTTTCTGCGCCAGACTGATTCTGCGCCGACCGGCTGCGGACATCGTGCGTGATGCGCCGTTTGAGCTGACACTTCCCAGCGCCGCGAGTGCGTCGTCTATACGCTGGAGTTGCTTCTGGACGTCGACGCGTTCCTTCTTTAACTGCTGGACTGCGCCGGATATGTGTTTCATGGGGACGGCGGGGTTGGAACTCCACAGGCCCGCCGGTGGTGTATCTGCCGGGAAGGTGCATGTTTCGCCGGGAGCGGTGCAGTTTCTGCTGCGAGAGCGCGTTGAGCCAGTTTATCCACCGAAGACCTGAAAAGAAGGCACCGTGGTTGTGGCATTGAGCGTAGACACAGAAGGGAACGCCCGCGAAGAGAGACGAGGGTCTCAGAACAATTTGCGTAATGAGCAATTTTGGACAGTCAACCGATAACGGGGAGACTAATGTACGAGACTACCTAAAGCAGCGTTCACTAGAAGAGTCGAGCGGATCAATCCGTGTTGGCTGGGCGTGGCTTTAGTGTCGACCGGGTTGGTTGTGTTAAATCACGCGCTCGCCAGGCGACCGGCGCCTGAGCAACATCAATTCGCGGTACCGCGAGGAGAATTCCTTTGAAGAGAATGCTTATACACTTGCTGAGTTATGGCAGCCTTCTGTTCTACTTACTGCCGATTATGTGTCGCATTCCTGCCGCAGCCCAGAACTCCTGCCCGCCGCCCTCCAATGGAGTAAATGTGTGCTTCCCCGCGACTAGCACCACCCAGGCGAACCCCGTACATTTCATTGCGGCCTCTGCCACAACCACGTGCTCGAAAGGCATTTCCGCGATGGGTATTTACAGCGCACCAGGTGATCGCGTATACGTTGTGAACGGTTCGACGCTCGATACTTTCCTGCCTTTGAGCCCAGGCATCTACAACGCCACAGTACAAGAATGGGATAATTGCGGCGGGTCCCTCAAGGAACCCATCACTGTTACGGTAACCGGCACAGCTAACTATACCTACCAGTACAACAATCAACGAAGTGGAGCCAATACGTTTGAGGCAACCCTGACTCCTTCGAATGTCAACTCCACGTCGTTTGGCAAGAAATTTGCCGACACAGTGGATGGCTACATCTACGGACAGCCGCTCTATGTGCCGAATATGAGCATCGCCGGTGGGACCCACAACGTGGTATTCGTGGCGACAGAAAACAATACGATCTATGCATTTGACGGTGACGCAGCGGGCAGTCCGCTCTGGAAGAGTCACATTGACTATCCGGTTCCATGCGCCCCGGTGAATGGCTGTGGTGTCGCTCCTGGCCTAGGCATTACCTCAACGCCAGTCATTGACCCGGCCCAGGCCCCGCACGGCGCCATCTACGTAGAAGGCAGAACTGATCCCGGGCAGGGCTCAGTGTACTATCAAGGCCTGCACAAATTGGACCTGACCACCGGCGTCGAGATGCCAGGAAGCCCAAAGGTAATCAGCGCCAGCGTGCACGGTACCGGTTATGACAATTCGGGAGACGTGATCACCTTCAATAACACCCGGGAGAACAACCGCTCGGCGTTGTTATACGCCAACGGAGTGATCTATTTAGCCTTTAGTTCACTGGGCGACACAGATCCTTTCCACGGATGGCTTCTCGGTTATGGCGCGACTACGATGCAACAGCTAACGGTATTCAATACCACACCAAACGCCATAACTGGTGACCCGGGAGAGCGAGGCGGGATCTGGGGTGGTGGGATGGCAGCTGATCTTAGCAACACCATTTTTGCTGATACGGGGAACGGGACCTATGACGGCGTCACCGATTGGGGCGAAAGCTACCTCAAGCTTCAACCGAATGGCGGCACCATGAGCGTGCTTGACTGGTTCACGCCCTTCAACTACGTAACCCTGAACAACGACGATCTCGACCTCGGATCGGCTGGATCGATCCTGCTGCCACCGCAACCCGGCTCGTTCCCGGATGAGATGATCGGCTCCGGAAAAGCGGGCACCATCTACGTGGTCAATCGCGATAGCCTGGGGCACTTCCACGCTGGCAGCGACTCTCAGATCATTCAATCGCTCCTCTCCGTTTTAGGGCATGCAAGCGATGGCCAGCAGAACTACAGCACTCCCGCATACTGGAACGAAACTATGTTCTTCTTCGCGGTTCAGGACAACGGCAAGGCGTTTTCGTTGACCAACGGGCTTCTGTCGACCGCGCCCACTTCGACGACGACAGAAACTTACCCTTTCCCTGGCACAACGCCCACTGTCTCGGCAAGTTCCAGCACTAGAAATGGCATCGTCTGGGCGGTCTCACCCGGAACGCCGGGCGCTCTTTACGCCTACAATGCGACCACCCTCAAGACGGAACTCTACAACAGCAATCAGGACAGCTCCCGCGATAATCTCGGCGACACGGTAAAATTTGCGCCCCCGTTGGTAATAAACGGCAAGGTTTATGTGGGCACCAGGACGCAACTTGTTGTCTACGGCCTTCTTCAGTAAGGGCCTCAAGTTTCAAGAGCGATGCGCCACGACACTCGACCATGGCCGCAGTTCCGGCCTTTCCACCATGCCCGCACGCACCTGATTCAACTCGACAAATCGCAGAGCCTCCCATAAGTGCCTCTCATCCAGCGGGCAAGAGACTCAAAAGGATTGCACTGTTAACAGTGTGCCGCACCAGCGTCGGACTTGGGCGGCGGATCATCACCGCTCCGGCTCGCCTGCTTCTTTTACGCCGCGCGCTTCACCTTCGCCCACCGTGCTCTCTGCGCCGCCGCGATCCGCTTTCTGCCCGCCGTTGAGATCGTTCGCTTCGGCTTCGGTGCGTGCCCCTTCGCCTTTGCCCAGCGCGCTTTCTGCGCCAGACTGATTCTGCGCCGACCGGCTGCGGACATCGTGCGTGATGCGCCGTTTGAGCTGACACTGCCCAAAGCTGCGAGCGCTGCATCGATGCGTTGGAGTTGTTGCTGTGTGTGCTCGCGTTCCGTCTTTAATTGCTGGACTACTGCCGTCCGTAGAACGCAGGTGTAAGGCATGCGATCACGAATTCACGGCTCCCGGCCGCCTGCGTAAGATCATCGCCAATCCGCTTCCGGGCATTCTCGCGCGGCTTGCCGAAAAGGCTCCGCGGCAACCCCAACATCACGATCTCGGTCTGATGCCGGAGACGCTGTAGCTTCTCCTGGCGCGGTTCAGCCGGGGTGATTGCCGTGTTTCACGGCCCGACGCGGCCGCCAGGTCACGTAGCGTCGCGTCAGTTTTCCACCCTCGCAGTTCTGAAGGATCTGACGTGCTGGGACTCCCTGACGGGAAATCGTAAAATGAGGAATACTCCTAGTCAGCTTGAACATTATGGCAAGTCCTTATTCAACGGGCGGCGGGGGAACGCACCTTGAGGCTCGCGTGGCGGCGTCCTGCATCGCCGCGGTGCTCTGCGAATCGCCAGTACGCGGCCTTCCAGGTGAATTCGCCACCAGTGTTCAGACGCAACGCGCCGCCTTCGGCGATCCGCTCGATGACGTCATTGTCAAAGGCGTTCTCGACGGTCGTGAAACTCAGCTCGATCTCCAGATCAAGAACAAGCTCGTCTTTACGGAGAGCGATGAGGACTGGGTGGATGTTTTGCAGCGAGCCTGGGACACGTTTTCGAGCGAACAGTTTGATCCTGTAGTCCATCGGATCGGCGTCGGTGTCGGTGCGTACAACGCCCGCGTGGATCAGCATTACCAGTCAGTGCTCACCTGGGCGTCTCACAGCACCGATGGGGAGCACTTTCGCGAACGGATCGAAAAGGGTGATTATTCTCACAAAGACAAACAGGCATTTGTAGAAACGGTACGTGCGGTCTTGAATCGGCATGCGGGACGGGATGTTACCGACGACGAAATCTGGCGCTTTCTGGCCTCGTTCGTTATCGTCCATTTTGACTTTCAGTCCGGCGAAGCATCTCGCGACGCTGCAAACGTCGTCGATCGCCTCAAAGGAATGCTATCCCCGGCGAACCGGGCGCAGGCATCGCGCATTTGGGACCATTTGATTGCAAAAGCCGGTGAGCTGATTCCGGTGGGTGGCGGAGCAACGAGAGCGACATTGATCCAACAACTCACCGGCCATGGTTTTGACCTTAGCCCGGCGCCGTCCTTTTGGCAGGATATTGCCGCCCTGCAACGGGACTCTGACCGTGCGCTCGGTGACATCAAGTCACATATCCACGGCTTACGGCTTCACCGGGCCGACGCTTACCAAGAGGTGCGTAAGGCCTTGGCGGACGGTCGATTTATTCAAATTGACGGCGAACCGGGTACGGGAAAATCCGCATTGTTGAAGGAACTGGCTGAAGAATGCCGACGAGATGGCCCTGTGCTGGTATTGAAGGATACCCGAATCCAACCCAAAGGATGGGCTTCGCATGCTCACGTCTTGGAGATATCTGCCGATCTTCCAGCACTGCTCCGTGAATTTGCGTGTGCGGGCAATCCGATTTTGTTCATCGATGGCATCGATAAGATTGTCGACCCCGCGATTCAACTCACCGTCAATGATTTGCTGAAAGCGGTCGCCTTTAACGATGCCCTGGCCCAATGGCGAATTGTTGTTACCGTCAGAGAGCAGAACCTCAGGCATCTCGAAACGTGGCTCGATCCTGATGCGTTGAAGAAGCTGCCGCTAAAGACTGTTAGCGTCAAAGCACTCGATGATAAGGAACTGGACATTGTTGCCACGGCGTTCCCACGCCTGCGGCCGCTTCTCAGGCAATCTGGCAATACAGATGTGATCCTGCGGCGTCCGTTCTTTCTGGATGCCATACTGAGCCTGGCCGGGCGTGAGAGGAAGGATCAGCTCCCTGCAACCGAAGTCGAGTTGCTTAAACTGTGGTGGGATCTCGGTGGGTCGGACCGCGCAGATTTCTCTCCGGCTCAACACCGGCGAAATGTCCTCATGCAATTGGCAGAACGTCTGGTTGCAACGCCCAATAGCTCTCTCCCCATTAGTGATCTTAGCCCCGAAGTGATTGCCGAGTTGAAGTCGGCAGGAATCCTCAGAGACAAAGACCTCGGCCATTCGGTCGTTTTCACGCATGACATCTATGAGGAATGGGCATTGTGCCAGCTTCTTATCAGGAATGGCCCCGACCTGACTGCTTTTCTCAAGAACCATTCGGAGCCGGAATCATTGACGCGTCCGGTCCAGTTGCTGGGTACATATGTGCTGGAAACTGGATCTTCCGCCGAACCCTGGAAAGCACTCTACGACAATACAGCCGACGTATCGCTCCGTCCGGTCTGGCAGCGCGCGATTCTGACCTCTTGCCTCCACTCTACACGGGCCACACAACTGCTGCGCACCGCCACTGATTATCTGCTCGAAAACGATGGTGATCGCCTAAAGAAGATGCTGACGGCGCTGGCCACAATAGAGGTGGTACCGAACCCGATTTATCTCGATGAGAAATTGACGCCGGATCTCGAACCTGCCGATCGCGCGTCATTGGCCCACCACATGGCTGTGCCAAAAGCCTTGATATGGGTTCGCTTTTTCGACTGGCTTATGCCGTTGATGTCGAAGCTGCCGCATCAGTTGATCCCGGAGCTCATTCCGGTCTTTGCGACGTGGCAGACGGCTTTTTCCGGTAACAAAATACGTCATTGCCGGCAGATTGGGGAGTTGGCCTACCGTTGGATAACCGAAGTGGAACAAGCGCATCAGCCGCGAGCGCGCAGAGACCGGATTGAGCCTTTCGGTGGCGCGCTAAATCGGCGAGACGTAGAGAAATCGCTGCGCGCACTTTTTCTTTCGTCTGTGGGCGACGTTCCCGAGATGGGTTCTAAATACCTCCAGCAAAAACTTGCCGACCGGGAAAGTTTGCATTTGTTTCGTGGCGAAATTCTCACCAACAGCTTGGCTCTTATTCGGCATCTGCCGGCCGATCTGGTTGATTTCGTCGTGCGCGCCTTCCTTGAAAAGCCGGAAGAACACATCGACCGGTTCAGCGGATATCCCGATCACCTCATGGAGGAACAGGGCCTGGCTGATGACCATCAATTCTATCCGGCTTCGCCGCTGCAGCTTCCTTTTCTGAGACTTCTGAATTGGAATGAGGCCGAAGGATTGCGCCTGATACGCTCGGTTTGCAATCACGCGATTTCCATCTGGCGATGGCAGCGCGAGCAGGGCGGTCGTTCGGGGCGCGTTCATCCGGTGCCGTTGACCTTAAACTTTCCGTGGGGGCAGCAGACTTTCTGGGGTGATGGCCAGGTTTACCTGTGGTATCGGGGTACCTGGGGCAATCATGCCGTCAAGTCGGCTCTGATGGCTCTCGATCAGTGGGCTCTAACTCAATGCGAACGGGGAGTTCCGTTTGAGGCTGTGTTCAGGAAGGTCATCGAAGGGAATGAATCTGTCGCGGCGCTGGGCGTGGGTGTCAGCCTCTGCCTTGCGTACGCCGGAAAGTCTCTCGAATGTGCTTTTCCACTTGTAACTTGCCCGTACCTTTGGGAATGGGACATTAGTCGTTTGGTCCAGGAGACTAGTTTTCATTCAAATGAGATTGGCGACTGGCATCGATATCGCGTGCTGCTGAACGCCGTTCGCAAGCTAAACCAATATCCACACCGTCGATCGGAGATCCGCAACCTTGTGGTTTATTTCGTCTGCTCCGGCAACGAAGACCTGATAAATAAATATTCGAGCGCGATCCGAAGGTTTCCTGAAAACCTGCCAATCAGCTATGAAGAAGAAAAGGCTCACGACGGACACATTCAGGCATTACGTGAAAAGATGGCGCTCTTTTCAGAGCAGGGAGACCCGGCGAACTTCAAGACTGAACCGACCGCAGACGGCGAACACGTCAAAATATGGAATGATCCTCCTTCTCTGAAGCAGGAGAAGTATCGTAGTCAGCAGCAACAATACACGCAGAGAAGCGAGTTCATGTCCGTCGTTGTATGGGCGCAAAACACTCTTGAAAGCGGCACGGTGGGCGAACAACTCTCGATCGATGACGCTGTTGCGAAAGCAACCCAATGGAATCAGCCGGGTTTGTTTGATGAGGATGATTCGGATGCATTCGAACACAAGCAGCAGACCGGCGCGATCGTTGGTGCTGCATTCGTTGGGGCGAGGTACGCGGAGAGCACGGAAGGCACCGCACTTCTTGAATGGTGCCAGAGTGTATTTGACCGGGCTGTGTCAGCCATTAGAAAGCCAAGTACTTGGACTGCCCGCGGAAGTGTCTTGTCGATGGATTCCACGGTATTCGCCGCCCACGGCTATGCTTCTCTGCTCGCCAGGGGTCACAATGTCGGACACTGCCAACGAGCGCTTCTGAAGCTTGCAACCGATCCCCTCGAAGGCGTTCAGGCCGCTGTGTTTGACGCAACAAAGTATTTTGTCCCCGCGCATCGTGCGTTTTATTGGGTTTTGCTCGACCTGGCCATCGCGCAGTGCATCGTTCGCCGCGATCAGATCGGCGATTATCATTCGATCGTACTCGATGAAAGCGAGGCTAAATTCAAAAGAGAGCTCGTCGAAAGGGCGGAAGGCCTTCTGGAGTCGGGGACCATATCTCAACTGCCGACCATTCCTCTGCCATGGGTCAAATCTGGTGCTTCGCTGAAATCCAAGCGCCGGAATACAGCGGAATATTCCAGAAACGGGACGGTCTTTCTTTATAACGTCGCGGCCAAGGTGCTTTTTCATAGCCCTCTGGAACCAGCCCTTGCCGATCCCGAAAGGCGTGCCAAATTTCTGAAAATGGTTGGCGAGTTGCTGGACTATACGATCCAGGAAATCGTTCCCCCCTTTGCAAACTCCCGACGGGACCACCACAGTCACACACCGTTTGAATGGGTATTCGGGTTTTCGGCATGGTGCGGAAGACTCTGCGCCGCTTTAACAGCTGCAGAGGCTCGTCAGGTTGTCCTCAGTCGCATATTCAACCAGGACACCGAAACAGCATTGTTGATGATGCAGAGCGTGACACGATCATTCATGATCGAGGCGTTCCTCAGGGAAAAGGAAATCACGCATGACAACATGGCACTGTGGTCCGAAATAACAGATTGGATATTTGCAAGTCCGGAATGGGACCATGATGGAGACCATGAACATCTCGACCGTGAATTCGTTAGCTGTGCACTTTCTGTCTTGTTTTGCGCGGCGCCTGATTTCTCTCCGTTGGTATGTGTTGTTGATCGTGGATGGGCACATCTTTCAAAGTTCACGCACCTTCTGGAGCGCGCAATTAAGGAATTTGGCACGGACCGGACCCTCTATCTCGCTGTAACAACCTTCCTTAAAAAGGGCGGGTTCGATTTAATGCCTAAACCAGCATTGCCGTGGCTCGGACATATTGTTCAGCAAAAGAAGGCCGATCAGGTTTTCTGGAAGACGAATGGCGAAGAGACCGTCGAATTGCTTCGGCAGCTAATCGCTGAGAAGGGTGGCGCTTTGTCCACAGAGGACCGCAAGGCGATCATCTTGATATCTGATATCTTGACCGACAACGGCGTTCGCGGCGCTGGATTTCTTCACCAAGAGTTGTTGCGGGCGGAAAAGGTTGGGATTTGACTGGTATGGGCGTCGCTGTGGCCGACAGCGACGAAAAATGGAAAGTCCGATGCAAGGAGGCGTTTTCAAGATGTGCATGGATGCCCACTCTCGGCACATTTGACTCAGCAGACAATTCAAATTTTGCGGCTTGCGCGGGACAGTCCGACTGTTGGAATGTCAGTCGAAATTGCTTTCCACAAGCCGACTTGCAGGTACCTTTACCGGGTGACCGCATCTCAAGTTTGCGGAAGGATGAGCACGCAAATTCTCAGCAAACGCTCAGGCGCAAGGTTTGATGTTCTCGGATTGCCCACGCAAGTGGCGCTGTTGAACAACTCCGTTTGCCAGAGTTGGGCAGAAACCGCGTCGCGTCTGGATGCCTATAAACGATCTTCTCGGCTTTTTGGATACATTTCGGCTCACAGATTCTTGGCCGGTTTTCGTTGAAATCGAATGTTTCAACGGCCACGCCTCTTATCGCTCGACATTCAGTGATCGGTATAGATCAGGTACTTTTGCCGGACCCGCATGAATTGTTGCAGATCCGGCTGATAGTCCTCGGCAATACACCGCGGATCTTTGCCGGACTTAAGCTCCTCCAAGGTCGACTCATTCCCCAGCAGATCGATCAATCGATCCAACTCCCAATCGGCGGGATAGAGCTTCAGCAGCGCGGAGCCAAGTTCCAATCCAAGTTCCGGCGCATCGAGAACAGACCGGTCAGTCACGATCATCTGCACCCCGCCAACGCGCTGTCCGCCTGACTTGGCATCTTTGGCGGGTGTAAACCAGGTTGGCACGAATCGGACACCCGGGATTTGGCGTGCATTCAGATACTGCGCGAATACCCGTGGTCTGATCCACGGCGCACCAAACACCTCGAACGGCGTATCCGTCCCGCGACCGACGGATACATTCGTATACTCCAAAATCCCGATCCCGGTGTACAGCGCGGCCTCATTCATATTCCGCATATTCGGCGACAGGTTGATCCAAACCAGATCGGTGGAATCGAACCAGTCGCTGCGCGTCCATCCCTTTACGGGAACCACCGTGAGCTTGGCGTTGATGTGGCGCTCGCTGTTAAACATCTTCGCCAACTCGCCCACCGTCATGCCATGGCGAATCGGTTCCCTCGTGTAATCGACAAAGTTGAGGTGTTTGCCATCCGAGACAGGTCCTTGCACATGCACACCGGTTAAAGGGTTCGGCCGATCGAGCACAACGACCTCGGTGCCGGTGATCGCTGCAGATTCAAGTGTGTAACCCAGGGTAGACTCGTACGTATAGAAACGGGAGCCGATGTCCTGGATGTCGATCACTAGGACATCCAGCTTCCGGAGCACGCTTTCGGGTGGATGCCGGCTCGCCGTCGTGTCGCCGTAGATGCTGTAGATATGTACGCCCGTGGCGCGATCGACTGAATCGCCCACCGAATTGACGTCGAGTTCCCCGGTCACGCCGTGTTCGGGGCTGAATATCGCCACGAGCTTGATGCCGGGCGCTTTGGCGAGAATATCAATCGTCCTGCGGCCCTCGACATCGAAACCAGTGTGGTTGGTGATAACACCGACTGCGCGTGGGGAGGACGGGTCGGAACCCCGGACTTCCCGGAAACCATCCTGTTCGAGGACGTCGATCCCGTTCATCACGATTCCATTGTTTGGGGCTGGTCCATGCGCAGCAATTTGTGGCCGGCAGAGACCATCTCCGGAGGCTGCGCTGTTCGATACTCCGGGCTGCGATCTGGACATAAGCAAGACAGCAGTGAAGGTCACGAGAAGAAGGATTCTGGCACTCACGCGGGAATTGTAGTCGCAATTGCACCCGGGGGCCAGCGAACGATTCAGTTGCGATTCGCCAAGGAGGCGTGCAACTGGGCGAATAAAAAACCCATCGTGAATAGGGTTAGCCCATGACGGCGCCTGTTTCTGTCAGTTGTTCAAAACAGACCAAATCACTCACTCAGACCGGTTTACGCTCGATTTCGGGTATAGGTACCGATAGACGGGCAGATGGCCAGAAAATAGCGATCGGAAAGATCCTGTTTGGCGCGGCAAAGGAGGCCGCGCCGATGGCTAAGTCCGCGAATCCTAAAAGGAAGAAGGCCCCGAAAAATGTTCCCAAGCTGCCTGATCTCGAACAGTCAAAATCCGCTGTGCTGAACAGCCTGGTCTCTTCGAGCTCCCAGCGTTCCTACGATCATGCGATTCGTGAGTTCATCGAATGGTATTGCTCTGAACCACGACTGGCGTTCAACAAAACGGTTGTGACTCGGTATCGCATCGCCCTGGAGCAGAAGCATTACGCTCCTTCCACCATTAATCTGAGATTGGCCGCGGTCCGGCGACTGGCCTACGAAGCGTCAGATAGCGGGCTACTGAGCCCCGACTTGGCGGCTGGAATCCGGCGTGTCAAAGGAGTCCGCCGCCTCGGAGTTAAGATCGGTAACTGGCTTACGGCTGAAGAGGGCCGGCGTCTGCTGTCGGGTGCTGGCAACGCGAGTCTGCGAGAGCGTCGGAATTATGCAATGCTTGCAGTGCTGGCAGGCTGTGGTCTGCGTCGGGCGGAAGCAGCAGCATTGAAAATCGAAGATCTGCAGCTTCGCGAGGGGCATTGGGTGCTCGCCGACCTGAACGGAAAGGGCGGTCACATTCGAACCGTTCCAGTGCCTGATTGGGTCAAGACAGCAATTGATCAGTGGGCAATCCCGGCATCCATCATATCGGGGACGTTGTTTAGATCGATCAACAAGGCGGGCCGTGTGTGGGGTACGGGTTTCACACCGAAAGTGATCTGGTCCATTGTCAAACAGGCGGCGTCAAACAGCGGTCTCTCTCGAGTAGCGCCTCATGATCTTCGGAGAACCTGCGCGAAACTGTGCCACGAAGCTGGAGGCGAACTGGAGCAGATCCAATTCTTGCTTGGCCACGTTTCGGTGCAAACCACAGAGCGTTACCTGGGATGTAAACAACGCTTTCGCAATGCAGTGAACGATCACATCGGCTTGGAACCGGGCTCATCATGAGCCCATGGTCCATAATTCCATGCCGACTTTTGGTTACCTATCGGATCTCGGTGAGTGCCTTGGCGATCATGCACTCACCGAGATCCGCCGATTCAGATTGCCGAGAAGCCGCCGTCGACAGACAACTCCACCCCATTCACGAAGCTCGAATCGTCTGAAGCAAGAAACAGCGCGACCGTCGCAATTTCCTCAGGACGACCCATCTTTCCCCGCGGGATCAGGGATTCGAACATCTCCCTCGTCTCCTTGTCGAGTCGCTGGGAATCCGGTGTGTCGACCTGCCCCGGGCTCAGCACGTTCACCCGGATATTCCTGCCCTTCAGTTCGTTGAGCCACGTGCGTGCGAATGAGCGCTAGGATCTGAGAGCGCTTGGGAAGGCGCGGCTTTTGAGATGCCCCAGCCGGGAGATCCAAGTTGATCCCCGTATCGACGAACACTGACTCGTCAGGCGAAGTAGGTCATGCGCTGATTTCGGTGGGGTCTTCGACCGCCAAATGAAGATCGCGATGCGCCTGCTGGATGCGGTCCACTTCCGATGCCTGAACGCGCGCGGCACGCTGTTTACAGTTCAGAAGGCGTTGCCGCTGTTCAACGTATTCGCTGACCTTACGAATCGTACCGTGTGGTGTCGGTGTCCCTGCGTTAGAGCCTGGGGCTCGCGGCAGTCTCGGAGGCCCGCGCCAGTGCTTGCGTGTCGATATACTCCCGGATGTTCGTCAGTTTGCCATTTCGAACGGTAATGTCGAAGACCCAATGGTCCTCGAACGTCCTGTTCGTGGCTTTGATTCTCCCCGTAGC
>ODAK010001874.1_pt1 | contig 22466 bp, 17 predicted proteins | sample 1539591 | NCBI WGS metagenome assembly ODAK01 (sample SAMEA3539303, study PRJEB22396) | soil metagenome | biome: tundra; feature: field; material: soil | place: USA | collected 2010-05 | depth 0.15 m | reverse complement strand
AGTCATCTCAATCCGACTCCAAACGTGCTCAAAAAATCAATCAATCACAATACCACCGGCAGGAATCCGAACGCCAAAACACCGGAGCCGACCGCACCGCGCATAAGGCGGCAACTGCCGACAAGCGAGAGGAAGATCGGAAGCGCCATGCCGCCGAAAAGGCAAGAAAGAAGCAAGAGCGCCAACAAAAGCGGCGGAACCTGAAATTTGTGCGGGAGTTTGGCGCGGTCGTGGATCGCATATTCCCCGAACGGCAAACGCGCGCACGCTTGACCAAACTGGCCAATCGGCTGGCCCAAATCCACAGGGCGGACACGGAAACCTTGGAACACACGCTGGCGCAAATGCGTCCCGGGGCCGAGCGCTTGGACATTCACGTGGAATCACCCCGGCTGTTTCCCAATTCACCGGTGTCGCCCATCAAATGGTGGCGGGTTCCAAAACTCGCCATTGGCGAAAAGCCGCGCAAATGGGGCGACGTGATTTGGAAGAAGAATCTGCCCATCGGCGAGCTCCGGCTGCAAAAGAGCCGACTGTGTCCACGCGCTCCCAAGTGGAGTCCCCTCCACGGCATTGAAATTCCGGCATTGCATTTTTCATTCAAACGGTCAAAGTTCAAGCTGTGGCGCAAAGAAAATTCTGAGCTGCCGGTCGCCATCGAGACCAAGGCAAAGCAGCAGGATCAGAATTGCACGAAGAATAAAGCGAACCAGAAAGACCAGAAAGACCAGAGTCAGACGCATTAAAAATCCGAACCACGGCGCATGAAATTGTCGTGTCCCAAATGTTCCCATGCGTGCGGGATGTTCCAGGGTGAATGTCCCGAATGCGGCTTTTCGTTAAGCATTCAATCTGTTATCGGGTTCTATTGGAATCGGTTTTGTGAAAAACTTTCTATGAGCACATCGCTGCGCTGTACCAAATGCGGGTTCGCCAACCCCATCAAAGCCGCCCACTGCGAAAAATGTCAGGCACCCCTCACCGTTGAATCGGCGGTCAATTCAGTGGTTGATCCGCCACGCCGTCGGTGGCGCAAATTCTTAAGCGAAGTCACTCCGGCAACCAGGCGGCGCAGTTGAACCTATTCTCCGCAATTGAAGTAGTGGGCAAAGTGAGTTTGGAGTAATAGAATATGGGGCAATGAATGCATCGGCCTCGCTGGTTTCCGTTCACCTGGCGGGTGAAGGGAAGGACGAGATTGTTTTGGACACGCTGCCGGGCAAACTCACCGTTACCCGCACGGACGAAGCGCTGACGCCTTACGGTGGCTTGGCCGCCTGGAGCGGCTTTCTCAAACACCTTGGCATCATTGAGCGGCTCGCGGACCATTGCCCCGTGGCGCGGACCAGTCCCAACGCCGCGCCGGTGCGCGAAGTGTTGCACAGCTTTCTGCTGGGCGCGCTGGTCGAAGGCAAACGCTTCTGCCATGTGCGCTGGGTGATGGATGATCCGGCCGTGGCCACGCTGATGGGGATGGAGCGCGTGCGGGGCGAAGATGCCTTGCCACGGCTGGAGATGCCGCGAAACCGCACCTTGCCGGCCGACTGGCACCGCGCCAGTTCCGCCATGCCAACGGCGGCGATACGTTCCCAGTCGGCCATCTTCGAAACGGCGTGGAACGCGAACAGATCCACCGTGTCAATTCCGAGCGCGTGGAGACTTGCATTGACTTGCGGTTCCACCGGTGCGACAAGATCGTCAATTTTATCAATGACGAACATGCCGTCGCGCCGGCCATTTAGCGCGGTGCCGACGATTTGTTCGCTGTAACCGTTTTCGTAGCCCGGTGCCGTGTCCACCAGATTTAAGCCGTAATCGATCGCGCGCCGCAACGTCGCTCACACATGTTTCCAGCGGCGCGGAGCGATCTGCCACGTCGCCGATGCCCAGCACCGAAACCTGCGCGCCGGTTTTGCCCAAGGTTCGTCGTTTCATAGACTGCAACATTTTCTGCAATCTACCTCACCATTTCTCCCAATGCACATATTCGCGGTTGAACCGAGTGCGCGATTCCTTTTCCTCGCCCGGATGGCCGATGGCAATGCCGGCGACGGGAATGACCGACGGGGGCAGCGAAAGAATTTCTTTGAGCTTGCGCACCCGGTCTTCGCGCGGATGCACGCCCAGCCAGCACGCGCCCAAGCCCAGCGCGTGCGCGCACAGCAGTAGATTTTCAATGGCTGCCGAGCAGTCCTGTAACAAATAGCTCAACTGTCGGTCATGCGCTGCGTCGAGGTCTCCGCAAACGATGATGCCCAACGGAGCCGTGGCCAGCATCCCGCCGTTGGGTAAAGCCGCCGCAATCGCCGACAGCGTTTCCCTTTCGCGGATGACTACAAACCGCCAAGGATCCTTGGCGACCGCAGAAGGCGCGGCCATCGCCGCTTGCAAGAGCCGGGTAATTTCCGATTCACCGACTTCGCCGGGCGCATACACCCGGATGCTGCGCCGGTCGAGAATGAACTGCATTTTATCGTCTGTTGTCGTGTTCATAATTTACAATTCTCCTTTGAAGGCGCGGTCGAGGATGGCGGGGAGCAAGACGGCCAATGGTGCGTGCAGGCCGCGCCTGCTCTCAGCTTGCAGGCGCTTCAGCGCGTCAACCTGCGCCTGCGACGCGTCCTGCTCGGCCACGATCCGGCGTTGCTCGGTCATATTGTGATTTATGATCACCTGATTTTTCATTAATGCTTCAGCGCTGCCGGGCTCGGAAGAATTCGTTGGTTCCACCCTTTGCCACGATAACGGTGACATAGTTGGATCTGCCCGCTACCGTCGGCGCGCTCGCGACATCGGACCAATTCGTGCCGTTCACTTGGCCAATTTCTTGCAGGACAAAACCGGGCGACGGGCTGACCCAACTCACCAGCACATTGCTGCCCGCGAGATTGGCCGTCAGCTTCGGTGCGGACGAGAGTTGAAAAGCATTCGCGATGGCCGTGTTGGTTCCATCCTCGTTGATTGCCTGCGTGTTCGTAATCGTCGTGGCATTGACGTTGTTCGTGAAACGCAGATTTGGATAATCCGACGCCCACAAGTCGGCGATCACATCATTGGTCAGCGGCACCAGCTTGTCGTTCGTGATCGGCGGTCCGAAATAATTTCCGATGATATTCACGTCGGTCACGTTGTGCAAAGAAATCGGCGCGCGGCGCCAGTTGAGAAACGCGTTGTAAAGAATGCGCAGGCCGGAGATTTGCAGATCGTTGGTGACGTAATTGAAGTTGATTGAGGCTTGATGAAATTCCACCAACGCGAATGCCGGTTCCGCGGTCGGAATGGCGTTGCTGATGGCCGATTCGGAATAGCTGCAATCGGATAGCACGTTGTCAAGAATTACTACATTTGTCGGCGCGAACAGGTTCAGAAATGTGGGCGTCATGGCCGGAAATCCGGCGATGGCGCTCATTTCCAAACCGCTGATGGTGTTGTGCGCGATGAGCGTGTTGTTCGCGCGGCAATAAATCCCGTGCTGCCGGCTGTTGCTGAATTGATTGTTCAAATACACCGCCGATGAATCCAAAGTTTCATCCAGCAAAAGTGTGTTGGTATCGTAGGTGCCGGTGACGATGTTGGAAACCGCGTGGTCGAACGTGACGAGCGGCAAACTTACGGCGGTGATGGTTGCGCGGTCAAAAATCATGCCGTTGGTCGCGTTCATGAAAAGAACTTCGTCGCCGACTTGTGCCTGATACGGCAGCAGCGCGACCGGCTCCGTGCCATTGCCGTTGGCATAAATGGCCAGCGTGTTGGTCGGCTGCACCGGCAGATTCGTGACGATGAACGGGGCCAGATAGGGATTGGCGCAATCATCACTCAGCCCCGTGAAATTGCAGCCTTCCACCCACGGCCCGATGCGCGTTTCGCCGAAATACCCCCCGTCCGCGTTCGACGTGCGCAAGCGCGGCGCGGTCGCGTTGGTCGGCGGCGGGCCGAGCAAAATCTGATCGCCGATTTCGCACACCAGCGGACAATGCGCGCCGCCGTAGCTCAACCCCGCGCCGGCGTAGTTGGTGTTGTTCCGCCACGTCACCTGATACGAGGCATAGGTGTAAAAATCCGACGAACCGTTCCAGCGCGAAATCATGTGCCACGTCGCGCCCGGTGGGATGGATTTCGCCTGGTTCAGGTATTGCAGATAAACCTTGAACGCGCCGTTGGCGTTGGTCTGAACGACGTTCGTGTAAAGGCACGATGTGAAGCTGTCATCCGCGCCGCGCCCCAGGTTCGTCGGGTCCATCACCGTGCCCCAGCGGCGAGCGATGCTGTTGGCATTGGCGTCAATGTAATTGGCATTCGTCGGCGCGGGATAGCCGGCGTCAACCTGAAATTCAATGGCCAGTTCGCTCGGCGTGTTCGTGTAAAAATTATGCGTCACCACGCCTTGTGTGTAAGGCAGCGGATCGTAGTCCACTGCAAAATTTGCCACGATGACGTTGGAACACTGGTTGACACTCATGAAGCCGATCCGCGGATTGGTGACGAGAATTTTGCAGCCGTTGCCGTTCACCAGCACGTTGGTGGCGTGAAATAAAACATCCGGAATGTCTGACGTCAGCGAGCTGTTGGAGATGATGTAAGTCGCGCCGGTGTTGAAACGAATTTCCGTCGGGGTGGTGGAGCCACTGACGGCGTTGAACGCATTTTGAATGAGCAAAATGTCATTCGTGCCCGGCGCGCCGACAAAATTGGTTTGTTGCACCGGCGACGGCAGCGTGAGCATCGGCAGTGGACGCGGAAACCAGTCCACCGAAACCGCCGTGGCCCAGCGCGCCGTGGGCGTCGTCAGGTTCGTGGACATCTGCAAAACCAAAAAGTGCGGCGCAATCGCACCAGCCGAGTTCGTCAGCGGCCACCGATTGAAAATGAAATTGGTGCCGCCGTTGCCGATGGTGCCCGCGCTCGCCGTCGCGTGAAAATGATCGCACGTCAGGAAGACCTGGAACGGGCTGCCTTGGTTGGTGAACGCGTTGGTCACGGTCACGGCGTTGTTCAAACCCGCGCCGCCGTAAAGAACCATCGTGCCATTGCCGAGCACTTGCAGCCACGGCCCGCTGCCGCTGGTCGGACTGGACAGGAAAGCATTCGAGCTCGCAAAACCGAGTCCAGCCCATTCGATCGAATTCGTTGGCAACAACAGTTGCGCTGAAGCCGTGAAGGTGCCGTGCGGTCCGATGGGAATGAGCGGCACTCCTGCGACAGCGCCGGCGTTGGTGGCGGCGTTGTAGATGTGGCCGCTGCCGTCTAGAAAAAGCTGCGACACCGCTCCACCCGTTTGCCAGCCGTTGCCCTGCACGTCAATCCAGGGTGTGCTGTTGGTGAGATTGCCTGTCGGCGACGTAAAAAAATCTTGGAAAATGATCTCGCCCCAGGCATTCCCTGCGACAATGCCCAGCAGACACGTCAGAGAGCACGCCGGTGCGAAATATTGCGGCTTCATGTTATGGATTTGCATTGTGGTTTATCGGCACCACCTTTTCGTCCAGCTAATTCTTCCACGCAAACCCGGACACGTAAAGCCCCTGTTGCTCCAATTGAGGCCAATTTCATAATTCACATTTGAAGGCTTTGTCCAAGCTGGCGGCGACCAAACCGGCCAATGGTGTGTGCCGGCCGCGTCTGCTCTCGGCTTGCTGCCGCTTCAGGGTCTTCATGGTTGTCAGGCCAGGACTCAATCCAGCTTGGAAATCGGAAACGCCTTCCGTGTGCATTTCTCGCAGAGGATGCCTTTCGGCCCCTGTGAATAGCCTCCCTCGTTCAAATTGATGACTGCTCCACAGCCGTCACAGCGGGTTGGTTCGTAGGCTGGAGGGTTGGTCAGTTTCTCGAAGTTGTATTCGTTTGTGCCATACCCCACGTAGATTTCCGTCGGGAAGTCGGCCCGGCATTTCGGACAGTCCTGCCATTTGCCAGGGTGGCCCTCGCCGTGATGATAAGCGCAGAGGGTGAGCCGACGGTGATTGCGGTGGCAACTGTTCCGCGCGTAGGAAAACACCACATAGTTATCCTCGTCGTCGCAAATCCACTGGCCGCAACATTCCGTGCGGGTGAGTTTGCCCTTCTTGCCACATAATCCGCAACGGGGAGCATCACCCTTAGATGGCGGGGGCAATGATTTGTTTTTTGCAGGTTTCGATTTCTTGGGCTGTTTCATAATTCTCCTTTGAAGGCGCAGTCGAGCAAGGCGTCCAGATGCTCCACGATTCGTTCGTGCATTATTCCTTGGTTTCCTCCAGTCGCCCGACGACATCGCTGATAAAATCGTGAAATCCCCAACCGATACCGTCGGTCATTTGTTCCACGGCAGCCAACCGATCTCTAAACTGGGAATATAACTCTCGTGCCTCGCCCTGCAACAGGGCCGCCAGTTCGTCCAGTGCTGATTCCACACTGCCGTAGAAGCGCTCGTCAATGTCCCCATACTCATTAGTGAACTTCGCGCCGTTCTCCACATAGGTCATCAGCAGCTCCGCCGTGCCGGCGAGGTTGCCGGTGGCCTTGCGGTAATCCCGGATCGCCTTGCGTGCTTCGCCCAGCTTTAATTTGCCAAAGCCACGGGCGGGAAAGAACTGCTCCACGATCTTGCGCCGATATTTTTCCAAAGCTTCGCCTCCGTTGTCGTCGGCCTGACACCGGGCATGGATGAAGTCGCGATTTACGGCGGCGGCTTCGTAAAGGTCTTTTACGAGGGCGAGCAGAGCAACTTTGTTCCAAGTGGCGAGATGTTGGCGGGCGACACTCCAACCGCTTGGCTTCTTTGTCGAGTTGGTTGTCATGGTTTCCATTTACAGTTCCGTTTATAATTCTCCTTTGAAGGCGCGGTCGAGGATGGCGGGGAGCAAGGCGTCCAGTTCGGCGGCGGTCTCGGCTTGCAGGCGCTTCATTTGTTCAACTTTTCCATCAAAATCTCATTCAAAAGGACGGGTATTTGCGCATCACCGCCAAGGCGTCATCGTAGTTAAACGAGCCCGGGTTGCCACGGTAATTCTTATAGGTCCAAAACAGGTAGTTCACGTGCAAATGGTCGCGGGCGAACAAGAAAATTTGGTCCATCGGCACATAGCCATCAACCGGCGGCGGTTGGTTGCGCACCGTCGCCGCGTTGCCCATGTTTCGGGAATCATTGCGGTCATGCCGGTAGGAATCCTCCTGCGCACTGCAAAATAATTTTAGCCGGCTATTGAAACGATCGTAAAGCTGGTAAGTCGGTTGCAGCCGCTTGCGGAACGGCAGGATGTCCGGTCCACCCATCACCACGCGTGAATGCACCAGCGCCTCGGCAACCTCAGCCAATTTTCCGTCGTCGCCTTCAAGGTGATTCATATACCAAAACACCCGGCTCTGCCGGAAAGCCGCCGCTGATTCGGTGAGAATTTTGATCAGCGCATCACGGTATTTGTCGGGTGTGTAACCTTCCTGCCGCTGCACGGCCGGCGAAATCATCAGCGCCGATTCCTGAAAGGCCATGCCTTCAAAATTGGTTTGGCTGTCAAATTCCGCCGCCAGCGCGCGCGCCAAGGCGACCAATCTCGCGGCCACCACCGGATCCCATCGCTTGGCGGTGTATCCCCGCAAATTGGGAAGCGCGTATTGCGCCAGATAATTCGGCAGCGGATTCCGGCCGGCGCTGAACGTTTTGTCCGTGATGAAAACAACCAGTTGTTTGTGGTGTTTCTTCAGAAACTCCAAGTCTTGCCGGATGGCCGCGAAATCATACACGCCCTCTTTTGGTTCCAAGTCCGCCCAGTAATAACGGCGGCTCACACCACGCAAGGCCGGCTCGTCCAGATGCTGGATGCCGGCGACGGTTTCCTTTTCAGAAATGGCGACATAATGGCCGGGGTTATACTTTTCAATCAGCCCAGCAGCGCTGGCTGCCGGCACATCAGGATGAGCCGCACAACTCCTGGCCGCAACCAAAGCCGCCACAGCGAGCAGACAACAGGATTTCATCATCCTTGTCATAATTCACCTTTGAAGGCGCGGTCGAGGAAGGCGTGGAGCAAGGCGTCCAGTTCGGCGGCGGTCTCGGCTTGCAGGCGCTTCAGCGTGTCTCCTTCCGCTTGCAAAGGCGCATTCAAACTGTGTATTCGTATCTTTGAATTTCACCAGATTATTCCAGTTACAGCATCAGCCTTGAGCGTAACAATCGCATTCGTTGATTTCCTGATATAATAAGCTTCCTTCGTCGAGTAAACGAGATCGACTCTTACTGTCGTTCTGGCTTTCTCGTTCGATGGCACTCCAACTGGGTCAAACATAGCGCATAATTCAGGAGCATCAACCGGGACCTTTTCAGTATCGACGATTAGGTTAACCAAGACTGGTTTTCCACCGCCGAAGCTTTGCGATATTTTCGGGTAAGAATCAACGTAGAGACATAACGAGAGGATCAAAAGTATAGCGTATGAAATAAATGCTATAAACCTGTTATATGCAGCATACAGCAAGTAAAAATGCAGCCCCTTCGCAATAGCCTGTTTCACTGCCGGCGAGATCTCGACACTGGGTTTTTTTTGATACTTAGTTTTTAACCAAGCCAGCAGGCGCGCAAGAACTTTGACCATCAACCCACCAAAAGTCACAAAAGATAATACTTTGCCCATCAACAGAACTAGCCAGTCCAGGAGGTCAACATCTTTCATAGCCAATTCGATGCTTTGCGTCTTCGCGGTCGCTACTTCATCTTGAAGCTCTTTAATTCGGCTTTGAACGACTTTGCTCAGCTTTTTCGAGTGCAATGTAGCTAAAAACAAGATTAATGCTACAGGAGCCCCAATCCAGATGTTTACAGCGTCAACCGGCTCGGGAGCAGGGAGGCCTAAGCGCCACATGTGACACATAATGACAAAAAAACCAATTGCGTATGAAATTGACGCCCAACCCACGATTGTCTCCGCAAGTGCCTTTACACGGCTTTCTTGATTGGGTGCTTCTGCGGGATTTGGGGTTTGCTCAACCCCGACGATTTGCTGCTTGAGTGAATTCCCGGCGACGGCTGGGGGAGGAATATTTTCGTCAGGACTCATAATTCTCCTTTGAAGGCGCGGTCGAGGATGGCGGGGAGCAAGGCGTCCAGTTCGGCGGCGGTCTCGGCTTGCAGGCGCTTCAGCGCGTCCACCTCCGCCTGCAACGCGGCCAACTCGGCCACGATCCGCCGCTGCTCGGCGAGCGGTGGGTGCGTAAAATCAAAACCAAAAAGCTGTTTGCGATTTAGCTTTGGCATTCGAGTCCGTCCTGACAAACGATTTGCGTATTCCGTGAACGGCTCCGCGATTAACGCCCACTTCACGAATTGCGGTTCAAGCATCGGGCTCTTCACGCGAACCGGATAAACGTCCGCGCTGCAAACGCCTCGAAAATCAACGAACACCGCTTTGCGCAGATAGGGACGAATCTTAGAATAGAGAATTGTTCCGGGTGAGAAAAGATAGTTGTTGCTCTTCACCCCGTCAGCTTCCGCTGTTCGCCAAGGCAGCAATCGGCATGTCTTGCTTTCCATGTTCTCGCCGCTTATGTGCGGAAGCTGGGAGAACTCCGATAGCGTTGGATCAACTTGCTTGTCATTTATCTCTATCGCTTCATCCATCGGCATCGGTGTCCATTTGGACATTTCACCAGCGAAGTGCTGATGAAGCACACTGAGATGTAATGCCTCGGCTTCTTCGGCGGCTTGGTGGCGGAGGGTGCGGGCCTCGTGGATTTGGGCGGCCAGTTCCTCAATCCGCGCCACCACCCGCCGCTGCTCCGCCAACGGCGGCAACGGAATTTCCAGCGCGAGAAAGAAATTCTCTTTGAACCGATTCCGCGTCAGCGGCGTGCTGCCGGAACAATCCGCGTCCACCGTCGCAATCACGCGTGGGAGCCGAAACCAGTATTTCAAATACTCGACATCAATCTTGCCCGGCACTGGAACGAACGCCGGAAATTCGCCGGAGACGAAACAGCCGTCCAACTCCTTGCTGATGACGCCGAACGCTCCGCGACAGGCAAATAATCGGCTGTAAATGAAGTCATTTTCGGCAACGCGGAAAAGTTTGGTCGCTGAAGTTTGTGTGCCCATGACGGTCTCACGCAAGAACGGCCCTTGCCCGTCGAGGCGAATTCCCAGCAGACGATATTCTTTTGAGGCGTCAACATTTTCGCCGCGCACTGTCGGTGTCAGCACCTCGCCCAGCCGCACGGTTGGCCACAGTTTGCTCATGTTTGGGTCGGCGGTTTGGGTTTGGCTGCGCCTTGCTTTTGCGGCACGGCATTGGACGGATAGGACCGATTAGGAGGAGGCGTGACTGGATTGGTCGAATCCGTCCTGTTCCGCCGGAAGCTCGGTCGGGGTGGCACAGTGCGCGCCTGCTGTCGGGCTTGGTAAAGCCGCTCGGTCAGCCCGCCGTCGCGCAGGAACGCCTGCTCCAACTGCCGGAGCAACTGATCCAGGAGATAATTGGTCTGGTGAATCATGCACAGCAGCGTGTTCGCCGCCACGTCTGGCGGGGCGTTTTCTACGTAGGTGGAATACGTCCGATAGGACCGATTCGGTGCGTAGGCCAGCCGGCGCACCATGCCAGACATCGGGTGGTTCTTGCCCCACTCGGCCAGACCACGCTGGCGCAAGAAATCTTTGTAGTCTCCCAAGAGTTCCTCAAGGCTTGCGCGAGCCACGCCCACCAACTTGAGTTCCATTTTCTTGGACGTGCCGCTCACCTGACTGCCTTCCGCTATGTTTTTGTTTCCGCTGCGCGCCGCCTGCACCATCTGATCGTGGGTGCGGGACTTCGGATCAATGAAGCGGTCACAGAATTTCACCGTGGCGTCATACACCAGCACCGACATCTGGTAGCACTTCAGCTTGTCATAGCCGCCGTGCGGCGGGATGAAGCCGGGTTGGTCGTCTGAATTGGACATATTGGACCTATTTTTTCAGCAAGCTTTGAATCGTGCCCATGATTTCCGCGATGCGCTGCTCTTTTTTCAAGATGTCGCCGGCGAGTTGCGCGGGCGGCAGGTGCGTGATGTCTTCCTTGGCGCGCGGATTCTTGCGGTCGAGGTTGCAGCCATTCGCCAGCAATTCGGCGGCGGGAACTTTCCACGCCTGCTCATTTTCTTTCCGCATGGTGCCATGACCAGGTTGGTCCCACCATGCAACGAGCGGCGCGAATTCCTCGAATTGGATGGGGGCGGTTTTGGTGTAGTTCTTCCGGCCTTCCGGCAGCGGTTGCTCGTAATACCAGACTTCGCGTGTCGGGCCGGAGCGGTCGAAGAACAGCAGGTTCGTCGGGATGCCGGTGTAGGGCGCAAACACGCCGTTCGGCAGCCGGACGATGGTGTGCAGGTTGAATTCCTTGAGCAGTTCTTCCTTGATGCGGGCGCACACGCCATCGCCGAATAACGTTCCGTTAGGGACAACGACGCCCGCCCGCGCCCATGCGCTTCCTTCCCGGTGGCCGCGACGCAGTCGCCGCATGATGAGTTGCAGGAAGAGCAGCGCGGTTTCCGCCGTTTGTTTGTCTTCCGGGAAATTGCCCTGGATGCCTTTCTCCTCCTCGCCGCCGAAGGGCGGATTCGTCAGGATCACATCCACGCGGTCGCGCTCGCCGATGTCCGTCAGCTTGAAGCGGAGCGAATTGCCGGGATCAATCTGCGGCGCGTCGAGGCCGTGCAACAGCAGGTTCATCTGGCAGAGCAGATACGGCAGCGTCTTGGGTTCGCAGCCAAACAGGGATTTTTCCTGCAAGATTTTGCGGTCGGCCACGGTCTTGACCTGCTGGGACAGATGGTTGAACGCCTCGACCAGAAAGCCGCCCGTGCCGCTGGCCGGGTCGAGCACCGTTTCGCCGAGGCGCGGATTCGTCACCGTGACCATGAACCGCACGACGGCGCGCGGCGTGTAAAACTCGCCGGAATCGCCCGCCGCATCGCGCATCTCGCGCAGCATGGATTCGTAGAGCGCGCCCAGCGTGTGCAACTCGTCGCTGGCGGTGAAATGAATGCCGTTGAGCTTGTTGATGACATCGCGCAACAGGTAGCCGCTGACCATGCGGTTCTGCACGCCCTTGAACACGGTGGCGATGACATCGCGCCTATCGTCGCCGTTGGAACTTGTGAGCGTGCGCAGGTAACGGAACAGGCCCGCGCCTTTCTTGCCGCCGGGCAACGCAGCCTCTTCGTTGTTGATAAAGGCGAGCAATTCGTCGCCCGTGATGCCGTCGGACTTGGCCGCCCAATCGCGCCAGCGGTAAGGCGGTTCGATGGCGGGCTTGAACTTTTTCCCGGCGAGCTTGGCCTCGCCCTCGCGTTGAATCTCCAGGTCGTCCAGAAATTTCAGGAACATGATCCAAGTGAGCATCGGCAACCGGTCAAGGTCGCCATTCAGCCCCTTGTCCTTGCGCATGATGTCGCGCGCGGATTTTAGTAATGCGCCAAGGGATTGGGCGGTGGTGGCTGCTGACGGAAAAGACATGATGTTCGCAGGATTAAAACTACTTAACTGACTTTAACTTCGAAGTTATCCACGCTTTAGTCTCTTGAGAAACTCGATTGTCGGCATAGGTAAGATGACGCGCAAGCAACACTTTCAAGAAGACATCATAAAGCAATTCATCTCCAGAAGTGAGCTTTAACGAGCTGCTCATTTTCTTAATTGCCTTGGCTATGTTACTTGAATGGTCGCCACTTAATAATGGAAGGTCATTTCCCCGCACTTCTGGAATTCTGACAACTATGTCGACGGCAAGTCGAGCAAGATCCACAGCTATAGGACCTGGATTTGAACGTGAAAAATCAATCAGAATATCTCTCTCACCAAGCATGATATTACCAAGATGAAGATCGCCATGAATCACTGACTGGCTAAACTCAATTGTTTCCCCAAGGCCATATTCCTGCTTTGTCTGAACTATCGCCCGGAGAAGCTGCTCTGTGCCACCCGATTCAAGAATGTCGGCGGCTTTCTGGATGACTTCGGTTGAGGAGCCCCACCGTGCGCTTAAATTCATGACAATATCTCTCGATAGATGCGGCTTCCCGTAAAACCCCATAAGAACAGAACCTATGCGATCCATGACGTCGTCGCACTGTGTTGCACATTTTGAAAGGATAGATACTGCCTCCTCCGTGCCGTGAGCAAATTGGAATGCTATTGCAGCACATCCACTTTCACAAACAACCACAGGCCATAACGGTTGTGCCATCCGTGCATAGTCTACACCGCTTCTCATCATGCGGAAATGGGCCGTAAGCTCCCTGTGCAATTTTGTTGGGCTGTCGGATATCTTCAATAACCACTGTCCTTCCTTGCCCCCAAGTGAGTGATCTTGTTTTGCATATGCCTGAAATACAAAAGCCCCGGACCACCCACCACTCAGGCGCTTTAACACGACCTTATCAGAGAAATAGAAAGTATCACCAATAACCTTTTGCCATTGCAACAGTTGAGCATCAAGCAACTTCTTGTCCGCAGGGTGCATCTCAATTTTCACGTCTCGGGAACGCGAGATATCAAACTGATCACCAAGTGCCGCCCGTTTTCGAAGCAAATGCGCCCTCGAACAAATCAGATTCCAGTCATCTTGTGAGAGGGTTTTATCATAAAATAAACCTCGAGGAAGATATCCGTCAAAACCAAAGCCACAGGCAATTGGTAAAAATCTATTGACGATTTTGGCAAAATGTTGGGAATATGCAACTACAGGCAGCCAGGGAGCTTCTTCACGTAAGTAAGGCAATATTTCAGTTCCGCCCCGGAGATCATTAGGAGATAGCTCAACAAAATCTTCTATAGGAAACAGTTCAAGGTCAACAAGTGCAAGGTCAATCTTGTCGAATTCATTTCCCTTCGGCAACTTACAGCCACCGAAAGCCTCATTCCGCCGTTTTGGAATGTGTGTCTCAATGCTGCATTCGATGCCTATTGCCAAAAGCTTTTGCTCAATGGCCTCCTCAACATTTGGTGCATCATCAATTAATAATATTTTCAACGGTCGCTTTTTCATATGATTCAATTTCTGTTAAGTCAATCCATTTAGGCTTCACAAACTTCCTGAGCTTTAAGCGGATGGCCTTTATTCCGTTTTCATCAGGCTCAGTTGTTTCAAATTCACCGCAATACCTCCTACAGAAAACTTTTGCAGTGTTTATCCCGCCCCAACTGCTTAGATCAAACTCCCCACCAAAATTATCCGCAAACTCTAGAACAATATATCCATCACCTTGAGAAAGGCTAAATACCGCCTCTTGGCGGGTTGCGTTTTTTGCATTCTTTTGCCAGTTAATAATTAATTCTGTGGTAACCGCGTCAAGGTCGTTAAGGTTGCAAAATGCTCGTCCAATGGTCCTATCTACCTTAGTTTCAATGTAAATGGTGGCTCCAGAATGCGCTGGGAGAGTGCGTGGCAATTGCGCAGCACTACAATTCACTAGGTTAACAAAGTAACCAAATATTCGATAAGCAACATCCTCAGCATATTTCTGGATCATTTTTGACAAATCCTCAACCCTTCTTCTAAATCCTGCGGGATTCCTGATAGAAGTGTATTTGATCAGTTCTGCCAATTGTGATGCGTTTCGTTCTATTGGTTCAAACGTTAAAGGGGCATCATCCTGATTGCTTGCGAGAGCATCCCAAAGCCCACCGGTCTGAACTGCGCTCATGAGTGGCAGGACATCTTGTCGCCAATGCCCTACAACTTGATGACCCGCAGAGCTTAATTTCTCAAAGGTTATGTGCGGATTGCTGGCATGATTTATTAAGTCGGTCAAAGCAGTGGAGAACAGACTTGTTCTGAGCAATTGAGCACACAGATGGCAGACACTTCGGATCTGTTCTTCCGCCTTAGCCTTGTCTGGTGTTTCGATATTTCTTAAGTAATGAATTGTATCAGAAATTATTCCTTCCGCGTTTTGCTCTTGAGTTTCTCTAAGAGTCTGCAATACCTTTCCAATATTAGCTGGTGTCGCTTGTAGCGCTATTAATCCCATACATATGTCCTCCAGATCCCGAATTGACCCCTTATATCTAATAAGAATATCTGTTGCCTTTTCAAGGAAAAGGCCTGGCGCTAACAGGCAAATGCCATTAACGGCGCGCCCTAATTGGAATGGAGGCTGCTCATTTACTAAGATGCCACGAACACGTTCAAGAAGACGTTCGTATGTCTTATAAAGCCGCCGTTGCAATTCGAGCATGTTGAAGCGGGAGTTACGCCGGTTTTGCGATAACATTTCAAGGAACCAATCTAGCTGCTTTTCCGATGACAGAAGTAAGCTGCTAAGGTGCTTGCGAGCATCAACACTAAATTGGGATGCATCATACAGCGACAACAGCTTTGCGCGAGCAATGTCTCCATCTGATAGAGCAGGCAATGGTGCCTCACGATTAACCAGAGGCTGATGTTGCATAACGGAGAGGGCTTTGATTTTGTCAGTGAATGCTTGTTGTAGACGAACGCTTCCGCCTGATTGTCTGATGAGCGTTAACTGCTGCTCGAGATATTCTACTTCCGCACATAAAGGACATGAGTCCGGTCCTGGCAAATAAGCAAGAACAGGAAACTCAAACAATACCCCCATCCGAAAAGGCGAATCTCCATAGGAGCCAATTTGTAGCATGAAATCCAAATCCTGTGGATCGGCCCGCGAAAGAACGCATAAGAGGAGCATTGATTTTGGCTTGTGCCGTGATAAGTATTCAATGCCTCTTCTGGCAGTTTCACCATTAGCTATGGCGGGAATTATCAAAACCCAGTGTTCCTGGTGATCTAATGAAAAAGGTGGAGGAGCATCAAGGTGTTCCTTTCGCACAAACGCGAACTCCACTTTTTGGGCTTGATTATCGAAATATTGAGGAAGCCAATCAAGACTTCCGTCGGGATTTAATGCACGAACTTTCCACGAATCGTGCGGTGATACTGTTTTAGTGGGAACACTGAGTTGTTCATCAATCCACTTCTCAATTACGCCTCGATTTGCCGAGAACAGCCTCACTAAATCCAAGTAATAGGTATAATGTCTTCCCGCAAATTCGGAGTGTCCACAATACAAGGACCTTGATTGAAGAACCGTCGTTTCAAGCTGATCACAAATTGATATAGTCGGTTTGCTATGCCTAAGGTATAGAGTTGGTGCCTGTGTTGTGCGATCTATTACATAAATCCGTTCTTCCCCTGATGCTAATTTGGGCACAGAGGGTGGCTCATGGTGAGGAATAATGTGCTCGTATACAATTGACGTAAATGGAATTGAGTATGGCTTGTCATCGGTTACTATAATTCTTTGTCGCCTATTCTCATGCCCATCTACAAACGCCAATACCCCAATAACGCTGATGCCTCCAGTCAGCAAAAGAAAGTCACTAATGTTGCGTCCTCGGCAGACAACATCAGTCACGATCACAGCACGTTCGCCGTGGAATGGCAGAAGTGCACTCATCCCCCAAAGTTCGTTTGCTGCTGATTCTCGACAGATCACCTTAGGGCATCTTCCAGTAGCTCGCTTTAGCAAATCAGACAAGTGCTGAAGCACTGGACCCATAGCTTTACAAGTTCCGATTAGTAGGGACGGAGTATCACCATTGCTCAAGCGGACAATTTGCCGCAAACACCAATCCGCAACCAACAATACATGGCTTGTGTCCTCAGTAACACGAGGAACCTCGTAAAAGATCTCAGTATAATACTTACCCTCAATCAAGAATGGACCCGGTTCGTGCCGCACGGTGTCACTTTGAATGACTTTTTCGAGAACTCTTGTAAGCTCCTCGCCATATTTCTTCTGCACGATGGCAAAAACACCTGGTTTAAATGCGCGGTCATTTGGAGATTCGCCCAATGATGTTAAACCGCTTTCATCTGTCAATTTTGCGTTGAAGGGTAAGAACAACTCATTTGTGACTAGATCACCAATCAAAACTGGCTGCCCCCCAAATCGAAAGCGGCGTTTTTTTGGCCTTGATCCAAACCCGCTATCCGGCACCAACGTTCGCAATCGCGAATCTAACCAGAATACTGTTCTCTTCCCATGAGGTATAGAACGTAACATCCCTAAAAATGCTGCCAAACCTCTGCTTGGAAACAAACTCGGGCCTGGCATAAAAATGCTTAAGCCAGGCAGGTGTCGGAGGTGATTGAAATGAGCATCTACAATGGCACTTGCTTGATGTAAAACCTCTGCTGGACTCTCTGAAGAATGAAGTCCTCTGAATGGAGACACCACTGATACCTGTGAAACAAAGGTAGCGCGCCCATTGAGTGGCCTAGATCGTTGTGCGGTTCTCTTGGTAGCTTGTTCTGAAAGTGGCATTCGAACGACGATGTGAGAACCCATTAGTGGAGCCAAACTTTTGATTCCAATGTTCTTATGACTTTTAACTAAAGGCAGAGTTTTTCCTTGCGTAAAATCAATACTCAACAGGGTATTTGGTGTGCGGACAATTAACTGGCCATGCCTTGCTCTGACAACTTCTAGGACGCAGAATAATCCAGTGGCAACGTCATCGGGGTCAAGTTCTTCTCGGTTGAGTAATTCTTGTATGCGAGCTTTTCGACCTTCTTTATCTGAAGTTGAGCTGAAATCAAATGCAAATGACAGCGTCTTTAGTTCAACGGGGGCGTCCTTGGGAACGAGTGATGGAGTGTAGCCTGGGGGCAATCGCTGTTCAAGTGTTGTGTCTATTCCTGGACCTAAATCCCCAAGGCATATTTCGATGTATTTTGTGCCGTATGGAAAGGTGCTAACCAGCCCTTTTCGCTCTGCCACATCAACTTCAGAGTCAGAGACTGTAAGCTGAAAGTGGGGGCATTTGGAATCTGTGTGAACAAATGAATTATCTGCCAATTCGAAAAGGACCACGTCCATCGCATCACGAATTACCTGAGCAGAAGTATCTGATAAGTGGCCAACTACTGCGAGGTCGCTTGACAGGCGTTCGATTAAAGTCCAGAGATTATCCCTAGTCGAAATGACCTGCATTGGAACGCCAGCAGACATATGAACCGTGAATGCATAAGGAACCTCAACGCCAAGCGACTTTAATAAATATAGCAGACCACACTGTAGGTATACTTTATTTAGTTGATTATTAAGGTCGTCGACTGGCGGGAGCATCACTGTAACTTTACTACCTTGCTTGATAAGTGCCTCACACCAAGAATAGAAAATTGTAGCCGGAAAGTGTCCCATGAACTCGACCGCTCTGAGGTCAAAGGCCACGCGTCTGTGAGTAAGTGAGCGTGCGTAATATTTTGCAAGTCGATCTTCCACATGACCTATGGTCAAAGACTGCTCAAATGGCACGGGGAATGTATTGGAAGCCTTTTTAACGGTTTTAGGCATAATCTAATTTTCTGCCGCATACAGCAGCAGTTGCAGTTGGTTCACAGCGTTGCGGAGCTGGTCTGCGCCGCCGAATTTGCCGATGATTTCATTGACGTTGCCGTGATCGGAAATGGGCCGGACTTTCAGCACGTCGGGCAGCGTGAATTGCAGTTCGCCGTCGCTGGCGTATTTTTCCAGCAGGTCGTCCAGAATTTCGCGGGCTTCCGGCGCGAAGAATTTGAAGAAGGCAACGTGTTGCTGCTTCAGGCGGTCGGCGCGCTGGCGGCGGGTGAGCACCGGCGCGTTGAAGGCCAGATGACACAGCAGGTCGAACGGGTCGGCCTCCGGCTTGCCCGCCTGCGCCGCGACGGTCGGGAAATCAATCCCGCGCTCGGCAAGCTGCTGGATGATGTCGGCGCGCTGGCCGGCATCCGCCCAGCGGGCGCGCAGTTCGTCCGGGCTGGCGCAGAGCGTCCGCACTTTCTCGGCGGTGTAATCGGTGAGCTTGACGACGCGGAGTTGCTTGCCGTCGGCGTCGAGTTCGTGGACGAGTTCGGCGGCGATTTCCACCTGGCCGCCGTCGAAATAAAATTTCCTGCGCTGGTTGAGGCCGGAGTCGTCGCCGATGACTGTGCCGCCCGGCGATTCTTTGATTTCGCCGGTTTCATCTTCGGGCTGCTCCGGCGTTTCGACTTCGACGGATTTGGTTTTGCCATGCTCGTCAATTTCCTCCTGCGTGGCGAAGGCGGGATCGCCGTCGAAGGCCGGGTCGGCGAAGTTGCGCGTGGCCGTGCCGGTGTAGTCGAGGATGTTGAACCAGAGCTTGCCGTAGTCGTCGCGCACGCGCGTGCCGCGCCCGATGATCTGCTTGAACTCGACCATCGAGTTGACGAGGCGCACGAGCACGACGTTGCGGCAGGTGGGCGCGTCGAGGCCGGTGGTGAGCAGTTGCGAGGTGGTGAGGATGACGGGCGTGCGCGTCTCCACGTCCTGAAACCGCTGCATGTGGCCGCGCCCGATGTCGCCCTCGTCGGCGGTGACGCGGCAGACGTAATCGGGGTATTGCTGGACGAGGTCGGCGTTGAGGTTGTTGAGCGCCGTGCGCATCTCCGAGGCGTGTTCCTGGTCCACGCAAAAGACAATGGTCTTGGCGAAGCGGTCGGTCTTTTTCAGGAAGTCGGTCAGGTGTCGGGCAACCGCTTGCGTGCGGGCGCGCAAGGCGACACGTCGCTCGAAGTCGGCAGTGGTGTAAACCTCGTCGGGAATTTCCCGACCGTAGCGGTCGAGATCATCCTTGCTCGGACGCCAGCCGGCGGCGTCCCATTGCGTGACGATTCGGTGAACGCGATACGGCGCGAGGAAACCGTCATCAATGCCTTGCTTGAGGCTGTAGGTGTAAACGGGATTGCCGAAATACAGGTAGGTGTCGCGGTTTTCATCGCGCAACGGCGTGGCGGTCATGCCGAGCTGATACGCGGGTGAAAAATATTCGAGGATGTCGCGCCAGTTGGAATCTTCCTTGGCACTGCCGCGATGGCACTCGTCCACGATGATGAGGTCAAAGAAATCAGGCGCGAATGATTTGTAGAGACCGGGGCGGCGCTCATCTTTTGCAATGGATTGATACGTCGCAAAATAAAGCTCGCGGCTGTGGACCACCAGCCCGCCCTCGATTTTGTGCCGGGCATCCCCAAACGCAGAAAACGTTTTGTCCTTGGGATCGTCCACCAGGAAATTGCGGTCGGCCAAATACAGAATGCGCGGTTTGCGCGTCGGGTCACCCTTGGAATTCCATTTGGACGACCAGAGTTTCCAGCAGATTTGAAACGCCACGACCGTCTTGCCGGTGCCGGTGGCCATTGTCAGCAGGATGCGCTTTTTGCCCTTCAGAATGGCGCGCACGGCACGGTCAATCGCGATGCGCTGGTAGTAGTGGGGAATCTTGCCGTTGGAAAGATTGAATGGCGCCAGCAGGCGTTCGACGGTGTCGGTGGCCAGCTTTTGAGCCGCCATCAGCCGCGCCCACAACTCCGCCGGCGTTGGAAATGTTTCAACGCTTCGCTCGATGCCGGTGATGAAATCAAATTCGATGATTTCCCGGCCGTTGGTCGCATAGACGAACTTTACGTCGAGAATTTCCCCATATTCCTTGACCTGCTGCAAACCATCGGACGCTTTTTTGTATTCGGCCTTGGCCTCGGCGACGGCAATGGGAAAATCGCGGGTGTAGCGCAGAAGATAATCGGCCCGTTTGGGTTTGCGCCGCTCGGCCTTGCTGCCGCGCACGATGATCCGGCCATCGGTGAAGCTGCGCTGCTCGGCAATGGAATGGGGGTCGGAGTCCCAGCCCGCAGCTTGGAGCTTCGGCACGACAAATTTCCTGCATATGTCCGCTTCAGTAGCCATGATCCCAAACCGTCGGTGAAATGTCTGTGCATCCTATTTCAAATCATGGCACTGGCAAACAAAATTGAAGGCCGCAATTTTTGTTGTGGCACTGAAGTGAAAACAAATTCGGGTGCGAACAGGGAGCACCATTCGCGGGCGGCAGCGTGGTCGTCTACTGTGCCACCGATGAGTTCAATCTTGCCGTTGAGTTTCTTTATGAGGCGGGCACTTCCAAAGATCGCAACGGTTTCGCCTTCCGTTTCACCAAGCCAGAACGAATTTTTCAATTTCATGCGTCCAGCATCGCAGGGAGTGTTGGACAAATGCTGTCCCACCGTAAAAACAATCCCACCTGCAATCCCACGCGGAATCCCGCGCGCAATTCCTAAAGTAAGAATCTTGGCGGTGCGAGGAGGGTCAATCAGGAACGGAAGCCACGACCCGTAGCATCATTGACGCCCGCAGCACCGCCATAAAATCTCCCATCGAATGCCGCGCGCGGTCGTGCTGAAGATTCATGCCCAGTGCGAATTTGGCTGCGGCTGCACAGCCGGTCATCTTGTATTTTCGCGTTCTGGACGGCTCACCGGCGGTTGTGCTATACTGTGGTGGTTCAAGAAATCAACCGTATGCCAGCCACAATTGAATTATCATTGCCGGACAATCTGGTGCGAGTGTTGGGAAGCAACGCGGCGGAATTGCCGCGCCAAGCTTTGGAAGCATTGGTGGCGCAAACTTATCGCGCCGGCAAGCTCACCCACGCCCAAGTGGGGGAGGCGCTGGGTTTGGACCGTTGGGAAACCGACGGATTTCTCAAGGCCTCGCAGGCGCAGCGCGCCTGGGAGAGCGAGGAATTTTCGGCCGACCTGGAACATTTGCGGAACATCGGCAAGTAAATGACGAGCATCGTTGTTGCCGATGCCGGGCCGCTGCATTACCTCGTGCTGGTTGACTGCGCGGGCATCCTCGAAAAACTTTTTGACCAGGTATTGATTCCTTACGCGGTGCGGGATGAATTGCTTCAGCTCAACACCGCGGAAACGGTCAAGGCATGGATCCGCCGGCCACCACCCTGGCTGAAAGTCGAACGGGTCACGAATGTCCAACCCATCCACGGTCTGCATCCCGGCGAAGTGGAGGCATTGCAACTCGCGTTGAACGCCAAAGCCTCGGGCGTTTTGATGGACGACCTGGATGGGCGCAAAGCGGCCCGACAACTGGGCCTGTCAGTCATCGGCACCATTGGCCTGCTGGAGCGTGCCGCTGAGAAACAGTTGATAAAACTTCCTGATGCCGTTGCCCGGCTGCGCCAGACCAATTTCTTCATTGCACCAGAACTTCTCGACCAAGCGCTGGAACGAGATCGCCTGCGCCGCGAGCAAACCCGGCCGATTCAAAAAGATCCCGGCATCGAACGCTGACATCTGCCGCTGATTGCGACGAGTTGCTTATGCGCTGTCGAACATAAGCGACGATTGCGATGGAATCTTCTCTGTGGCTGCCGACGCGATAAGCCACCGTTGTTTCGTTTGGCGAATCATAGTCGGCGGCGGATGCATCAAGCCGGGCATCCAAGATGGCACCGACTTGGCGGCGGATGAATGGTCCCATTTGCGGCCAGGTGATGCGATGGACTTTCACCGCATTGGCATCAGGCGGCAACGGAACTTTGTGCGACCGGCCAACCGCAGCCCCGCCATCGAGCAGGGCCGTGACCTCGTGCATTGTAATGACAACATGCGTCTTGCCATCGCGCAGCATGGTGCCAATCG